>Ga0224530_1000076_pt1 | contig 62053 bp, 52 predicted proteins | sample CBST75metaG_FD_179873 | JGI IMG/M metagenome (GOLD analysis project Ga0224530, IMG submission 179873) | Peat soil microbial communities from Stordalen Mire, Sweden - C.B.S.T75 | ecosystem: Environmental > Terrestrial > Soil > Wetlands > Peat | place: Sweden: Norrbotten County, Stordalen Mire...
GCACCATGGAACCGGACTTGATGGTTCGCCTGCTGCGCGCCTGCATCTGCACACAAACCATCACTTACAAACAGCTTGTCGCCTTGCCGGAACTAGCTTGATATTCATCCAAGAGAGATGGGTTCGCCTTCCGGCGAACCCGCTCAAGAGACATTCTGGGGGAGGGAGGGAAATCGATGGAGTGTCAGCTACTGGATCGAGGATTTAGTCAACTGCGGGGAATGGTAACTGCGCGGGTTAGTGGAAGATGTCTCTTTGTAGAGAGAGTACGGGAGCGCCTGCCCCCGTACTGTTCAATCCTGCTCACATTCGGTTGTTTTTTAGCGTTTGCCCCCGGTTACATGGCCACGGCCATCGCGAACTTCATTTCCCTTGAAGTGGGAAACCTTGTCGAGACGCCTTGATGGCTCGGCTTTCTCGCCGCGAGCTGGCCGCGGGCCGTTATAGCCGTGTTCGGGGTGAAAGCGGTTATTGACGTGGCCCTGGAAGCCTTCATGGCCATGAAACCACGGGCCAGCGCCGATGAAGATGCCGCCGTTAAACCACTCCGAGCCGTAGTAGCCGTAGGGCGCGCAATCATAGGGAGCGACGTCATAGTAGCCATAAGGACACTCCGGCGCAACTCCAATTTCCACGGAAACCTGCGCCGAGGCCTTCGGAGCGGCTGCCATCAGCAGGCAGCCCGCAAAAGCCGCGAACACAACATACTTGAATCCAGACATAAATTCTCCTCGCTGTTGCGGGGTCTTCCGGTAGCACCCCTCACTCCGTTGAACGTAGCAAATTGAATCGTCATCGTCTGAGCAGAATGGACCAAACGCAGAATGTGCGGGAGTGGGTCAAGCCGGCAGCCGGCCCCTGAAGAAACCGCGCCCCCATTCGCCGCATCCCGCCCCAATGTTGTATCGTGCAATTCGTATGGAGCACATTGCAAACCACGTCCCGCGTCCCGCGCCCGAGGCGGAAGAGGTCTACCGCCGCTGGATTCAGTTTCTCGATGAAGAGTTCACCCGCCACCACTCCCCGGAGCGCCGCTCCGAGATCGTGCGCGACCAGCTTTACCAGCTCTACCTGGGCCGCCCGCACGGCGGCAAGCTCAATCTGGAGCTTACCTCCGAGCTGCCCGGCAACGTCGTCAGCCTTTCGCTGGACCCGGAAAACGTGACTCTTGAGGCCGAGCACTTTGCCGACGCCGACCCCGAGCAGTTCGCCATGCGCAAGCCTCTGCTTTGGTTCTGGCAGATGTTCGACCGCTCGCCCATCGGAACCAACCACTGGCTGGGGCTGCGCTTCCGCGCCATGCTCGGCCGCCACCTTTTTGCCCGCATGGGCGTGGGCGTCAGAATCTATCACGGCGTGGACCTGACCTATGGCTACAACCTTTCCATTGGGGAGGCCGTCACCATCCGCCAGCGCGCTCTGCTGAACGACCGCGGCGGAATCACCATCGGCAAGGGCGCCGTCATCGGCTCCTTCGCCCGCGTCTACTCGCACATCTACGCGCCCGACAGCAACGAGCGCGTCAATCTGGTGCCCACCGTCATCGGCCCCGGAGCGCGCATCGCCAGTCACGCCATCGTGCTGGCCGGCCAGAGCATCGCCGCCGGTCAAACCGTCGGCAGCTTCCCGGACGACCGCATCTGAGAATCCGCATTTCCGCTTCCATGCAAAAAGGCCGCCCCACGGGCGGCCTTTTTCCTGCATCCATTCAATCTCTTGAAAACCCGTCTCTATAGCATTTTCATAGATGGTGTAAGGAAGCTCCGTGCCCCATCCATTTCACGTTCTTTGTGAAATGGGTGGGAAACCACAAACTCAATTCTACAGAAACAGTGATAATGCTCAGATGCCCATGCCAAACTCGCCGGTCTGCTGTTCCCCGGCGTGGGTGTAGAAGTCGTAGGGAGTGCGATGGTTGAATTTATAGCGGCTGAACAGTTCGCGCCCCACGAAGACGCCAACCACGGCCACGGCCACCCCCACCGAGAGCCAGCCGATGACCTTCATCGTGCTGGATTGATTGGTTTCTTCCTCTGCGGTCTGGGCTTCTGGTTCAGTGGACATCGGCTGACTTCCTCCTACCCGAACATGATAACTCAGTCTTCCTGGGACTGGCAGGCCGGGTCGCTCGGTCGTCGCCTTGTTCACTCCTGGCATCGATGCGGGCCAGCCACGCAGCCTTCGCTTCTTCTGGCAGGAAGCTGGCGCGGATGGAGTTGGCGGCCAGTTGGCGCAGTTCCTCGCGGGTAAAACCCTGTTCCGTGTGGGCCAGCAGATATTCATTGGCCACATCGGAGCCAAAGAAGGCCGGGTCGTCGGAGTTGAGCGTGACCAGCAGGCCGGCATCGAAATACTTCCGCAGCGGATGCGCGGCAACCGAGGGACAGACTCCGGTGCGGACGTTCGATGTGGGGTTCAGCTCGAGGGGAATGCGGCGCTTCTTCAGCTCCTCCATCAGACTCGGGTCCTTGATCGCCGAAAGCGCGTGGCCGATGCGCTCCGAACCGAGCGAGAGCGCTTCCCAAATGGCCTCAGGGCCTGTGGTTTCGCCGGCGTGATTGGTCAGCCGCAGACCGGATTGCGCGGCCTGGGCATAGAGGGCGCGGAAAGGCTCGGAGCCTGTCACCCGCTCGTCGCCACCCAAGCCGATGCCGATGATGGAGGGGTGCGCAGCCCGGAGTTCGGCGGCCTTCAGGAAAACCCGCTCGGCCTCCTCGACGGTGAAGTGGCGCACCGCGTCCGGAATCCAGTAGAGCGTGATGCCCAGTTCGCGTTCGCCGCGCTCGCGGGCCCGTTCCAGGCCGGCGAAGATAGGCTCGAAGGCGTCAGGATCGTAGTTGCGCCACATATAGATCATGCCGACGGAAAGAAAGACCTCGGCGTGAACCACGCCCTGTTCGGCCAGATGCTCCATCATGCGCCAGGCGGCCAGCTCGTAATCCTCCGGGCCAATCAGCCGCTTGGTAACGGCCTTGTAAGAGTCCATGAAGCCGGAGAAGTCGTCGAAGCGGTAGAGCGCCTCGGCCTCGGCCAGCGTCAGCGGCCGCTCATCGTGGCGAGCGCTCAGCTCCACCAGCGTCGAAGGCAGAATCGTGCCTTCCAGGTGTAAATGCAGCTCGGCCTTGGGCAGGCGGCGAATGAAACTAGTCATATTTAACTGATTAGATGCCATAAGAATCAACCGTGGATCTTTCATTGAGCAGCGGAATTCCGCGAAGCTGGCAAGCATCGGCAAAGTCACCCGTGTTGTAGGTCAGGAAATAGTCAAATAGCGATTTGTTATCCTGAATCATTGCCCGGAGTACCCTGTCCACCAAACTAAGCGGACGGAATGGTCCTTCCAAATGCTCTTCCAATTGCAATTCTCTATAGGGCAGATCGTCGAGGCGTATAAGTTGTCCGCGCCGTTCAAGGTAGTCCCAATAATTGCATAGGATGGACGTTTTCGTTGAACTCTTTGCCTGCTTGGTTCCACAGCATTCGTAGAGGATAGGCCAGGGAGCAACGAGGAGATGACGCGGGGATTTCTCACCAAAAAGCGCGTCAAACTGGCGGACCGCCGCCGAATGATGCTGATCTCCCTTATCGTAGAGGCCTATAAGGAAACAGGCATCGACGCAAACTCTAGCCATTATGCTTCATCCATTGCGCCTGAAGCGTGAACGGCAAAGCCTGCCCAGGGTGCTGCCTTGCGGCCACCAGCAACAAATTTCCCGCCGAACCTATTGTCTGGCTGTTTTGCAATGAGGTAGGCACGCGCCCGAGGCGTTTCTTTGAATATATTCTGAATTTCAGCAATCATTTGATCACGTGTTTTGTCAGATATGAACGTTGCTATGCCAGAACCGCATTCTTCTGCGCCTTGCGAATCCAGCCACTCGTAGAAATGGCTATAGTCGCCCATTAGGCCTAGATCAAAAGAAATCCAATACCTGGTCTTGCGAGTGTTTTTCCCGCTAAATCTGCGTGAAGCACTCTCTCCGTTGTTTTTTGCTCTGGCCACCATGGATTTTTCCTCCAGCCCAGTATATCGCCATTTTGCATACGACTACTTTAGCCCCGCGAACTCCGACCGGTGGCGGCTATAACAGAAGTAAATAACCAGGCCGATCACCAGCCAGATGAGGAAGCGGTACCAGGTAATGATCGGCAGCCCGGCCATCAGCACAAAGCAGAAAAGCACGCTCAGCAGCGGAATCACCGGGCCAAAGGGAACCTTGAAACCGCGGCGGCGTTCGGGCTCGCGCACCCGCAGCACAATCACTCCGATGGAGACCAGGACAAAAGCAAACAGCGTGCCGATATTGGAAAGGTCGGCCAGCGTGCCGATGTCGAACAGGCCCGAGGGAACGGCCACGACAAAGCCCGCCACCCAGGTGGAAAAGGCCGGTGTGCGGAAGACAGGATGCACGTTGCTGAAAACCCTGGGCAGCAGGCCATCCCTCGACATGGAGAACCACACCCGCGACTGGCCCAACTGGTAAACCAAAATCGACGAAAGCATGCCGGTCATGGCGCCAAACAGCACCACCAGCCTGACCCAGTGCAGCGAGTGTGCGCCTGGAAGTCCGCTGAGCTTCTTCAGCGCGTTCACCACCGGTGCGCCGTCGTCAACCATCGATTGCCACGGCACCAGGCCGGTCAGGCAGATGGCCACGGCAACATAAAGCAGCGTGCACACAATTAGCGTGGCGATGATGCCGATGGGCATGTCGCGCCTCGGGTTGCGGCACTCTTCAGCCGCGGTGGAAACCGAGTCGAAGCCTATATAGGTGAAAAAGATGATCGATCCGCCGGTCAGAACTCCCGACCATCCATTGGGCATGAACGGATGCCAGTTGCTGGGATGAATGAAGCCGATGACCGCAAAGACGAAGATCAGAATGGCGATCAGCTTGATTCCCACCATCGCGTTGTTGGTGTTGGCCGACTCGCGAATGCCGCGCACCAGGATGACCGTCAGCAGCAGAACGATGATGAATGCCGGAATGTTGAAGCCGAAGTGCCAGCCGGGATGGTAGATCCAGTTGCCGGACAGGTCCTGCAGGCCTCCTGGCAGATAGGCCGGCGATATCCAAGCCGCGGATGGATGCAGACCAAACCAGTCCAGCAGGTCCACCACATGAGCGGCAAAGCCCACGCTCACGGTCATATTGGAGCCGGCATATTCGAGGATCAGATCCCAGCCTATGATCCAGGCGATCAGTTCGCCCATGGTGGCGTAAGTGTAGGTGTAAGCCGAACCGGAGATGGGAATCATCGACGCCAGTTCGGCATAACACAGGCCGGTCAGCGCGCAGACTATGGCCACCAGAAACAGTGACAGGGCAATCGCCGGACCAGCGCCCGGCCGCCCGGCCAATGCCGTATGGGTGATGATGAAGTGCAGTAGCGGCGTATTCGGAATGCTGGGAGCGTCGAACTTCTCCCCGGAGATGGCCGTGCCGATCACAGTGAAAATTCCCGAGCCAACAACCGCGCCAATGCCCAGCGCAGTCAGCGACCACGGCCCCAGGGTCTTCTTGAGCGCGCGCTCCGGTTCTTCCGAGTCCCGGATGAGCTTATCGATCGACTTGCGGGCGCCAAGTTGCCTTAGCAGGGCAGTTCTCCTCATCCCGCCATCGGCGTGGACGTGTCAATTCAGAAGCCTTTCGGCTCAAAGCGATTTTCCGCTTCAGGATCCCTTCGCTGTGACCGGCAAAGTGAGGATGCTGCATGAAACCTCTCACTCATCCGATCAACTCCGGACAGCAAAAAAAGCCGTCAGGGGGCGAAAATGAAACAGGGTTCCGGACCGCTCGCTCACTGGCAGGCCGGCCCGAAACCCTCAGGTTCTTGCAGGGAAGGGGCTTAGAGCATTCTCAGGGATCGTGCGGCGTAGCGAACATCCTGAAGAGTGGCTTTTTCTTGATGAAAAAGCCACTTGAGTTCACAGGCCCCCATTACAGCAACCCTGAAAACGCTCTAGCGCTTCGACTGGCCGCGCGCCATTCTCTTGACCTTCTTCTTCTTCGATCCGCGCGGTTCGGTCCGCTTCGCCTTGGGAGCGGCCTTCTTGCGGGCGGCGCGCTTCAGTTTCTTCCGTTCCTGAGTGTCTTCAATCTTGGTGGTATCTGCCACTTGTATCCTCTTTCGCTGCAATCTCTTCACGGCTTCCCGTGAATTGTGTGGATGTAATCTCTAGAATAACAGGCTTTGCGCGGTCGCGAAAGCGGCTGGGGCGCATGAAAAGCGGCGTTTGCATCGTCTCCAGCGTATACTAAGATTAAATACGAATCATCAGACCCGGCTTTCTACTTGAAAAAGCCTGTTGGCAGTAGACTTCTTACCGCTCCTGACGAGATCCGCACCGTACGCAACAATTACCTGTTGACTGGAGTGAAATTATGCGTTCCGACAAGATACATCGTGCTCTTGAGCATGGTATGAACCGGTTTGAAGTCTGCCAGTTGGTCGCCAAAGGCGTCAAAGCTACCCACAAGACAGGCGGCCGCTTTGAAGACTCTATAAACGACGTGCTGCAATACCTGGGCACTCACGATAAGCCCAAGGGTGGAATTCACCCGGCCGTCGCCGTGGCCGCCGACAAGGCCCTCAAGCCGGCAGCATAAAAACAGCTAACAGCTTACAGCTAACAGTTGTCAGTTAACCGCGGTCAGCAGCAGCCCTGAACCCGGTCGGCACGGTGGCCGCCAAAGGAATGGATCGTTCTGGTCCCGGCAAGAACTTCGCCGCCGTGCGGCAAGCCGCGTGGAATGAGATATTCCTCTCCAGCCTTTACCGGAATCCGCTCTCCATTGATGATCAAGATATAGCAGCCCTGCACAACGAGCATATATTCGTCGTAATCGTGGACATGGGACGCTGATGCCGCAGTTTCACGGCAGGTCCAAAACGCCATCTGGCTTCCGTTGCCGCCGTCAAAGACATATCCCTCAACACCTGGGGTCGCTTGACTGGCCCCCGCGATCCTGTTTGCGGGATCTTTCATGAATTCCGGAAAATCTTCCATAGTCGCAAGATAATGCCGATTCTCCCCCAGACGCAAGAAAGGGACGGCAGTTTGCCGTCCCTTTCTGTTTGAATCAAATACGGTTAAAAAGGGGGTAACCCTTAGAGAACCGTAACGTTCTCAGCCTGCCAGCCCTTGGGACCCTTGGTCACATTGAACTGAACGCGCTGGCCCTCTTGCAGCGAGCGGAAGCCGCTCGACTGGATGGCGGTGTGATGTACGAAAACGTCCTCGCCGTTCTCACGGCTGATAAACCCAAAGCCCTTGGCGTCATTAAACCACTTAACTGTACCTGTTTCCACTGTGTTGCTCCTCTGTTACTGATTTACCGCGAACGCAATGAGGAAGTTTGCGTGCAGGTGGTTACCGAAACAGGCAAGAACTTCAGATCGAATTCTACGATGTATATAAAGTGTAGCATGGTTTCTGCTATTCGCAAGAAAATATCTTGGGCACTGTAAATATTCCTGAAAAGTCCCGATTTGGAACTGAGAGCTATCCTGACTCTCTTTCAAAAGCGCGTCCTGAGCGGGGAAGTGCAGGCAAAGAGAATGCAGGCATAAGCGGCAGCGGCAAGCGTGGAAGCGTTTCGAACTGAAGTGTATCGTAAATGAATATGGCTACAGAACCCTTGTCTCCTTCTGAGACGCTCGGCATTTCAGAAATCCTGCGCGCTCTGGAGCTCAATTGCGGTAGCGAAGACAGGGAAACGGAGCCTTATCTTGTGATTCCCGGAAACAGCGGACCTCGCTGGCTGCTTCCAGCGCGGTCCAGCGCCGCCGCATCCGTGTTAGGCATTTGGCATCCTTATAACTTGTCAAGCCGAATGAAATGGCTCGCCATTCGCATGGCCGCCCGTGCCGGCGCGTTGCGGTTTGCTCGCTCCGTTGCGAGTGTGGAGACTTCCCGCCGCGGAGCGCGGCTCTGGTTTGATCGATGCGGAATTCAGGCGCGGGACGGAGAGATCGTCGTCCTGATCGGCGCCTTCTCTCCCGACAGAAAACTGATTGCCTTCCTGCTCGATAACCAGCATCGCATTGCCGCGGTGCTCAAGGTCGGACTTACGGCCGGAGGCGGATTGAGCATCCTCCATGAAGCTGAGGTGCTCGGCAGGCTTGAGCAGTATTCCTGGGCGCCGAGGCTTCTGTCGGTTCATCCCAGCCTGCGGGCCGCCGCGCAGGAATACATGCCCGGCGCCATGCCTGATCGCGGGTTTCGTCCCGAATTCATGGACCTGCTGTGTCAGCTGCCTCGAAGTGGAAGCTCCATAAGTCTGGCGACCGTTGCGCAAGAAGTGGCAAACCGCCTCAGCCCATTCAAAGCTCAGTTCGATAAGATGGCTCCCGGTCTGCTGAGCCGCTCCCTGGCCTGTCTGGACCTCGATATCGCCGTTCCCACAATGCTGGTGCATGGCGACTTTCTGCCATGGAACATTGTGAGGAATCCCAAGGCTGGTGATGTGCTCGTCGACTGGGAATGGGCTGACTTTGCCGGTCTCCCCGCGCACGACCTGCTCCATTTCCAGTTCAGCATCGACCGCCTTTTCGGCGAAAAGGCGGGAGGCTATGCAGCCATTCAATCAAGCTCCATTTGCGCCGAATACTTCCGCCGCATGGATCTTGACGTGGCGCTGTTGCCACAGCTTGCTATCGCCTATCTGCTCGATCAACTCCGGCACTTTAACAAGCATCTGAGTCCCGAGCACGCCGCCTATCTATTGCGTCAACTGGCAGCTGCGTCTCTGACCGCTTGAAGTTGCACTCTTCTCCGTGCCCCATCCTTTCGCCTTTTTACTGGCGAAAGGGTGGGAGACCACGAACCTGCAAGTAAGATAATGATGCGGCCAGAGACCTGGCGTGATCTGCGCGGCTCCAAACCTCCAAACCTCTGATGACGCGCTCAGTTCCCTGATCCTCAAGCCGTCTTGACTCCACATCGGCAATCGCCTTCAGTATTCCTGGGCTCGCTTTCAAGCACAGCGGTAATTTCCTCAGCAAAGCGTTCCGGGCCGAAACGTTCCAGGGCAACCTGCCGCGCCCGCTCGCCAAGACGCTGCCGCATCTCCGGGTCCTTCGCCAGAGACGCGATTTTGCCGGCAAGATCGGCCGCATCCAGAACATGGAACATCAACCCCGTCGATCCCTCGTCGATAATCTCCGGAAAAGCGCCCGCATCGGCTGTCACAATCGCGCGCCGCGCCAGCATCGCCTCCACCACAGCCAGGCCGAAGCCTTCCCCATTGCTGGGATGAACATAGACATCCATGATCCCCAGCAGCTCCCTCGCGTCCGGCCGGGGACCCAGAAAGTGAATCCGTTCGCCTCCCGGAATCTCCCGCGCCTGCGCTCGCGTACTCTCCCAGAGTTCGCCGGTCCCGATCAGCACAAGATGCATCTCCGGAAAGTCCGCTGCTAACTTGGAAAAAGCGGCCAGCAGCGTTCGATGTTCCTTCCATCCGAGAAAAGCAGCCGTGTAGCCGATTACAAAGGCCGCGCGCGGAATGCCCAGGGCATCGCGCTGGCTAAGGCCGCATGGCGGATCAGAGAGGGAGACATCTTCAACACCGTTGAGAACGGCGATTTCTCTCCCTTTGTGGCCGGCATAAATATGAGCCTTCTTAACCTCCTCGGAAATGAAGATCAAGGTGTCACGCCGGGCGGCCCATCGATACACTGCGACTTTCCAGCGGTTTTCGATCAGCATCGCAATCGCGTGAATCCAGTACAGCACAGGGCATTTTGATCTTACCGCCAGCTTCGCGACCAGATACGCTTTCAGAGACGTCGCGACCACCATGTCGAAATTCTGCTCCTTGACGATACGGCGCAACGCCAGGGCCGGCCTTAGGTACCCCGCATCCCCAACTTCGTGCAAGGCCCCGCCGGTCTGCGCGAGAGCTTCCGCCATGACGGGCTGAAACGGCATGAAGCTGGCGAAATGAATCTCCAAACGCTGATGGTCGCAGTGGCGCGCGAAGGTCAACAGGACGTGTGGAACGCCTCCGGTCTGCGGGAAATTGCGGTTCAGCATCAGAACCTTGAGCTTTTTCATTATCGTAAGTCCAGGCTTCGTGTTGATTCTCTTCTTCAATTCAGCGCCAGAACGAGGCGGATCCAGCTCGCAACGCTCAGCGATTCTGCCTGCGCTTCTTTCGCATCGCAGTTACTTGTGCATAGATGTCTGTCAATAAAGTGTAATTGATCTCCGCAGTGAATTTGCTCAGAAACAGATGATGGCAATTCGCACGCATTCCTTATAGCATTTTCACGGATGGTGTAAGAAAGCTCCGTGCCCCACCCATTTCACGTTCTTTGTGAAATGGGTGGGAAACCACAAAATCAACTCTACAGGAAAAGTGAAAATGCTCTCGTAGTCTCCCCCTGCTGGAAGCTCGCGCAGCTCCGGCTTCCAGCGCATCAACATTCCCGGCGCAAATGGACACCGGGTTGCCACTTTTGAAACTGGCTCAGCTTATCCAGATTCCACCGAGGGACTTGAGCCACGCAACAGTTTCCTCGACGCCATCTTCAAGGGAGTACTTCGCTTCTCCCAAAACTTCTATCGTCGGCGTCATATTGATAAGGTAGCTTTGCGTCATGCTCCGGTAGCGGCTGGTAAACAATGGGAATGAATGCCCTGTCGCCTTGACCATATCTCCTATGAGCGCAATTCCCCGCAGAATCGGCCTGGGGACAACCAGCGGTTCGCGGCCCGTGAGCGCCCTCGTAAACGCGGAGGCCCATAGCTTGATATCTCCTGGACGATCTCCCAGGTAGAATGTCTTCCCGGACACCGCATCCGCCGGCGCAGCCAGTATCTTCACGGTATATTCCGCCACGTTTCCGACATATCCATATGCGCGGATCACCGGCGCGCCCCCCGGATGCAGATACCGGCCTTTCTTGACAACCAGCCAGAACTCCTGTGCATAGCGAGGATGCCAGGGACCCCAGATATTGGTTGGCCGTACAATCGTCCAGATACCGGGAAGACCTGTATCCTCACGGACCATCTCCTCCATCCTGCTCTTGCTTTCGCCATATAGATTTACGGGGCGGTATTCACGGTCGCTCTTTGGCAAAGGCCCCGGCCGCACTACATACTGGCTTGAGTAAAAGACTGTCCGCTCCACGCTTCCCGCGGCCTTGACTGCCTTGATGAAATTGGCGCTTCCCTCCATGTTCACCCGATAGTCGTCCAGCGCTGTTCCGCTGTCATCTGTGCGGGCGGCCATGTGAATCGCATGAGTCGGACGAAATTCCTTCACCGCCTCCATGAATGTTGACGAATCCAGAAGATCGCCTTTGTGCCAGTACTGCAGATGCTTGGATAACTTTGGCTCTTCGCGGTCGACGTTCAGCACCTCGGCGTCCGGATAAAGGCTCGATATCTCCTCAATCACCCGCGTCCCGATAAATCCGCTTCCTCCAGTTACAAATACTCGCATATTCTTCTCACCTATCCTTCCACTGAGATAAAGCACTTTCCATCGCCCTGCGATGCGCCTCAACCGTAAAATAGCGCAAATATCTTTCCCTTGATTTTTGGCCCATCCTCTCCCGCAGAGAAGCATCCTCGACCAGTTGCGCCAAAGCGTCGCGGCAACCTGCGGCATCCCTGGGTTCGCAAAGAAGCGCACAACTGCCCTCTTCAACGACTTCGGGAATTCCCCGCCATCTGGCCGCAACCACAGGAAGGCTGAAACACATCGCCTCTAGAAGAACCACAGGGAATGTCTCTGAATGGAAAAAGCTTGGAAAAAGAAAAACGTCCGCTTTGCGGTAGTATTCCCACTTCTCCGCCCCCGCGATAACTCCGGGAAAGTCAAAGCAATCCTTGAATGCGGGCTCAATCATGGCCAGCGCGCGAGCCTCCAATTTGCCCGATTCCCATTTTCCAAGACAGGTCAATCGAAGATCGGCGCCTTTCCTCAGCAATTCCAGCGTTGCTTGAATCGCGACTAGAACGCCCTTGTCTTCACGCAGCACAGCCACAAACAGGATATTGATTCGTGCGCCGCCGCGGGTCGATCTTGCAATGGATTCGCCGGCTGCGTCCGGTATGCCATTTGGGATCACAATTTCACGCTTGCAATTCATGCTCAGGCCATCTCGCGGTCCGCCGTTCGAGATGTGAATCGCCAACTCCGGATTGGCAAACGCAATTCTAACAAGCGCCCTTAGCAGCAAACTCGACTTCTTGACATAGTCGGAAATCCCGCTTGCATGGAAGTGAAAGACGGTAGCATCAAACAGCCACCGGGTCATGCCCAGAATGATGACATCTCTGAGGATCGGCACCAAACGGGGCCCCGATGGCGGGTAGTACAGAATCTTGAGCCCATACTTGAATCTGGCCCAGTATATCTTGCTTATTACTCGGAACAGCTCGAGAACCTTTGCGAATTCCAGCTTCCCGGCCGAGTCCAGGCTTTTGGAGAAGTTCATCCTTACATGAATCAGCTCAATATCTCGATATACTCCGTCGAGAAGAAGTTGAATCATTACGGCCTGTCCGCCAAGGGGAGGTGGCGTCTGACCTACTACAAGAATGCGCAGTGGCTTCTTGTGTGTTCGCGAGCTTTCTGAGATTTCCACAAAATATCCCCTGATCAAGTCTGTGTGCTTCACGCTACCGATTTACGCACGCTGACGTCTGTGATGCTGAGAAGATGCTGCCGGCTGTGAGTTACCAGCATACTCAACCTCTGCCCTCCACAAACTCCAGCTCAAATAATGTCGAGGCGATGGTCTCTCTTCACAGGCATTCTAGCTGTCAAGCATCGGTCGTGCCAGCACTGGCGGCAGCAGGAAAACTGATTCCCGCATGTTCATGGCGCTCCAGCAGATGATCCCGTCCGAGCGAAGTCCTTACCCTCCCCCGCGCGCTCCGTGCTTACCAGACAGTCAAAAAGAAGCAGCCATGGAATCGGCAAAATGCAGAAGGCCGGGATACCCTCCGTGATTCCCTTCACCAGGCACCACACAACTGCGCATAAGGCGATGATTCCCGCAATTCCGCCCCTCTGCTTCAAGGCCCTGACCGACGCATATGCCAGAGCAAAATACGATCCAAAAACCAGGACCACGCCTACCAGGCCAAAGTTGAACCACACTTGCAGGAACTCGTTGTGCGCCTGCTCCACCCGATCTATACCGGGAAAGGGACTGGGACCTATAAGTCGAAATGCGAGTAATCCGAAGCCTCGTATAAAGGGTCCGGAAGCGATTTGCTTATATGTCAATGCCCACAGTACCGTTCTCCCGGTCAGGGTTTCGGGCGCCGCTCCTCCTCCTCCACTCTGATATTCGGCAATCTTCGGAAAAAGAACAATTAGCGCGAGCGCCATTCCCAGCAACATCCGCGAAATAAGAATTGAACGGCGCCTCCAGGATCCCGACGAATACAAGACATAGACCACTCCCGCCACCGCAAGCGCAATGATCTCGGTTTTGCCAAATGTAAGATACAGCGCAAGGAGCATGGATAGGACAAAGAGCAATGCGATGCTCTTTCTGATATCCCGAATCAGGCGAAGATACAAAACTGCCAGAATCCCCAGGCAGGCCGAGGTCGCAATCGCGCTGAACACAGCAAGCTCCTGCCCCAGCCGCCCGCCCGAATAGCCGGTCAGCACAATAGCCAAGAGCGTAGAAATCGCGGCGGCATACGCCGTTCCTTTGAAGACGTTGCGGAATACGTCGCGTATTGAGTAAAGCTTGCATAACATGTAGGAGATAAGGATTTGCACAATATAACTCAGATAGTATGCCACTGCGGAGGCGGGCGCCGGAGTCCACAAGAGCGACAAGCCGCTCCAGGCCAGGAAGATGATGCCGAGTCCTGTAGCTGCGCCAAAATGATTGGGGATCCGCGTTGAGCATATGCCGCGCAGCTTCCCCCGGCGCACAAGATAGACTGAGAGCAAATAACTGCAATAAGCGCCATAGATAAGGGTAAAGACCACCGTCGCCACAACCATTGCGGCCACTCCGCTTCTGCTGCTGGTGAGCGCGGCGTAAATCTCCAGAATCTGAAGGCCCCAAATGTAGGCGGAGAGCCTTAGGCCAGTCGGTTCTGATGACGTAGTGATAGCTTCTCTCCCTTCAAGTTAAAAAGTATCGGCAGAGCTGTGCTGCTCATCCTTATCGAGTCCCTGAACCCGCCCGTTTCCAAGTTACAACGATACAACTGAAAATCTCAGAAAAACTGCCCGGACACATTTGCAAGTCCTTCCCATCCAGCGATCCGGATGTTGGATGCATGGTTGGCGCTCTGGCAAAACATGGCGGTTACTACATAATCGTACACAACTCCGTGCATTGTCTCTTCGACCCATCAACGGCATCCGGCAAATGCTTCCATTCAATTAGTGCGATCTGCAAGGCGCTTTCTTGAAGCGTCCAGAACGCTGTCAATCTGTGCGTAAGTTTGCGACACCACATTTCTCCAGGTGTTTGCCTTGGCGGCTGCCAAAGCCTCGCGTCCCATCTGAGCGCGAAGCTCTGAATCGCTTACGAGTTTTCGCATCGCTTCCGCCAGATCATGAATTACTTCCGACTCGCTTCGATTCTTTACCGCAACCTTGATGCCGCAGGACAGCGGAAGAATCGCGCCAGGCCCGCCAGTATCCAGGCAAATCACCGGTAGCGCTTGTGACAAGGCCTCAAGAACTACATTTCCACTGGAGTCGTGCAGACTTGGAAATACGAAAGCCGTATAGTGCCCGTAATGCGCCCAGATTTCCTCGTGTGAAATCCAGCCAAGCCACTTTACGGAATCACCAAGTCCCAGCGCCGTGGATAGTTTTTTAAGCCATGCCTCAGCAGGTCCCGTACCTATGACCGTGAAGGTTGCATCGGGCTGATTCCGTCTCAGTTCGGAAAACGCCTTGAAAGCCAAATGCAGTCCCTTCAAATGAAGAAGGCGCCCTGCGTAGAGGAATTCCGCACGCGCCACCGGAACCCCGGCCTCGCTCATAATGTGTTCAGGTTCCAGGCCGATCTCCAGTTGCACCCGGCTTTTCTCCCGGCAGAAATGAGGAAGAACCGCCAATGTTTCCGGCGTCTTGCAAAATATCAGGGTTGCCTGCTTATACATTCTGGAGAGAGATGGGTCCAGATATGCGAGATGATTTGACAATTCACGAAGCCGTTCCTTAAACGCATCTGCTGATGGAATGCCGCCGCGCAGTAAGCGGGGTGTAAGGTCTCCACCGCCGAGCGGGCCAATAACAAAAGGAAGCCCGAGCCGGCCCATGAACGAAGGCTGGCGGAAGACTCCGAAAGTTATATGATGGACCAGGTCAAACTGCGTCTTCGATGCCAGTTTCCTTGCCAGGTGGTATGCGCCCCTCTGCCATAGCCAATAATAAAGGTGCAACCCCTGGCTTCCGTGCTTCCACCATTTTGCCCATGGTCGAAGATCGTAGTAGTAAAAGCTCAGTCCGGCGAAGCGAGTTTTAGCCAGCGCCTTGTCGATTGAAGCCCGGTTATTGGATCGCGTGATAACTGTAACCTCATGACCGAGACCTGCCAGTTCCGTTGCCCAGCGCCAGCCAACTCCAGGCTCTGAGCCCTTATCTGGTTCGCATGCATATGCGGAAAGCAGGACCTTCATCGTTCCTCCAGGAATATAGCGGCGGCTCTTTGTTTTCAGGCAGAGGCCTGAGCTGCGTTGCCGCTCAGTTCAGATGCAGCCGTCTCGCGGTTCGCATTTCCATCAAGGCCAGGGTCCGGTCCGCGCACTCGTCAACCACCTTGTCCAGAGCGCGCGCCGCATCCACCAGCACTCCTCGTCCGCGAAGAACAGCGGAATTGGCAATCACCCGATAGGACTCCGCCTGGCGCGCGGACTCTTCCCTGGAAACCTCCTGCTTTCTGGCCTGCAGCACGCCGGCCGGCGCATCCAGAAAGAAAATCAAATCCGGCATCGGAATCAGCTCCGCAACCAGACGCGCCAGCCATCTCGGGCCCCCATAGCGAAAACGCACCGCATCGATCAGTAGATCGTGATAGTAACGATCGAAGACAACCAGCGTAGAACGCATCAGGCGCGGGCGCACGCTCAGATAGTATCCCAGCACATAATCAACCCACAGAAACAGCAGCTTCGCCAAGGACGCCGAAGTCCCTCGCGGCGTCTGGCCTTGGGGGTCGGTGTTGACCGCCTGTGCCGCGGCCGAGCCGCGCAGCAGGTGAGGCCGCAGATGAAAACATGCGCTTTGGCGGAAGGCCGGCCCCAGTGCGGCGAGATACTGCTCGATGACGCTCGACTTGCCGCTGCCATCGGGCCCCATAAAGGCAACACAGATTCCGGTGGGCGCGCATATCCTGGATACTTTGCGGACCCCCTCCATCAGGAGATAATGAGCGCGCGGCTGAAGGCCATCCAGAGCCGCGTGCTGGTGCATCTCCCGGCGGATCGCGGTAAACTCCGGCCGAATCTTATCCCACGTTCCGGAGACCAGCGCCTCCTTTAACAAGCTCGCTGTCCTCGGAGAAAACACACGCTCCAGATAAGCGCCGGCCGCGGCGCTGCATTCGCGATAGATGACCGATAGCTCGCTTTCCGCCTGACTGGTAATCTTTCCTTTATTGATTTTCTTGATCAAATGATAAACAAACCGGGAGATAGGCGCCGCGACATAAAACCCCCTGGAATCCATGAAGCGATCCTGCAGCAGGTCCTCCGACCTCAGCCATAGGCGGCCCGCCTGGCGAAACTCCGTCGCCGTATCACACCACAGGCTCCCCACCGCGCCATTCTGTTGCAAGGTGAGGATATAAGTCATTCCATAGTGATAATGCAGCCTGGAGATAAGGCGCGCGCCGCAGCGCGCCGCGGCGCGCTGCATGGCTGTGGGCAGGCGCGGCCGCGCTTCCTCGCGAATCACGATGTCCACGTCGGATGGGACCACATCGGGGTAGTTCGCATAGCCTGAAATCGCCACGTATTCGATCTCCATGGCATTCAGTTCACTGAAAACCGCCGCCGCAATCCGGACGCCAAGCGACTCTTGCCTCTCGTGCGGCGATAACAGTCTGGCGCCTTGTTCATCTGCCCGGCCGTTCGTAGCGGCCGCTTCGGGTTGCGATTCAGGAATCTCTTTGTCCAACGCTTGCATCTCCTTGCATACGAACCTGGAATTGCTTCCTTCCGCTCAGCGAAAGCTCACTGCGCGAGCCCTGACTCGCGCGCCACGCGGCGCGATTTCACGAGCAGGGATATACCGACAATGCTCTGGAAAAGAATCTGTGTCCCAATCAGTCCGAGCATGGTTCCGTTCAGTCCCAGCCACTTTGCCGCCGGAACCGCAAAGACAAAAGCAAAGGCAGTCATCGCCAGGTAAGACCAGAAAATTGGCGCGGCAAACTCCAGGGCCTGCAACCCGGCGCGTATCGGCGACCCGAGGAACATGATGACGTAAAGCAAAGCATAAAGCCGGAGTATGTAACCATATTGAACCATCTGAGGTCCATAGATCAATCCCAGCCAAAGACCCGGCGCGACTGCTATAACAACCGCGAACAGCAAGGTTAATCCACCCCACTTCAGCAAAACCGACCGCAAGTAGGCCAGCATGGAATTCACGCCGCCTTGGCGAAGGCGGCGAGACGCCTCCACTGGAATCACATTGTCCAGCCCCTGATACCAGACGTGAGTAACACCCATCAGGTTCTGCGAAGCTCTCAAAACACCGGCGGCCGCGGCTCCGTAATAGATCGGCGCCGCCAGCACAAAAAGATTGTTGGAAGTCCACTGCAGCAGCACCGCACCGCTGAGCCATCTGGAGATCTTCCAGTGCCGCCGCGAGACGCCGCTGATCCACTTCCAATTGAACTCCAGCCGCTCCATCCAGAGCCATCCCGGCAGCAGCCCGATGAGCGAGGTTCCCGCCATGACCCAGAGCGCGGTCGCGCTGCTCAGGCGTCCCGTCTCATGCAGCAAAAAAAGAATGGGCAATTGGGCAAGGTAGCTGAGAGCGTCATCAGCCAGCGCGCGGCGGCTCTGCCGCGTGGCGAAGAAGTAACGCCGGAGAAAATCCTGCATTTGATAGGCAAATGCGGAAACCGCGAGGGGCAGCGCCAGGCGCTGCAAATCCACATGCGGAAAGAAAGCGCCGGAGGCCTTGATGGCAAGGAAGAAAAGAACAAAGCAGAAAAAAGCCAGGACCAGTTCCTGAAAAACAACCGCCCCAAAGTAGAAAGGCCTGTCCTTCTCTTCCTGCTTGGGGCCGATGCTCATCATCGGGCCGACAATCAGCGCGGCCTGGAGGTTGTTCACCAATAGCACGGACATCCAGGCGAGAGCGAAGATTCCAAACTCGCGCAGCCCCATGAAGCGGACGAGCATCAGATTGGTCAGGAAGTTCGTTGCGCTGACAACAGACTGATCCGTCAGCGCCCAGATTTCCCGCCCCGGAAAATGCCGGAGGAAGCCATTCCGGATTCGTTCCCAACCTGTAGCTTCCGCGTTCATTCCGCCCCCGGAGCGCCCGATTCCAGATCCGTGCCGCAATTCCCCGCGGGTTGCGGAACACGCGCTCCGCAATGGATTTCCATGCCCCAGCGAGATTGCGTTCTGAGGTTAGCGAACTGTGTATATGGCCGCCGACGCGGCCGCCGACATCAGCCCCGTTGTTGACATGAACGCTGATCTGACCTTGCTCATGGGCACGTAAACAATGTCTTGCGCCTGCAGCAGGAGCGGCGTCTGGGTTCCCTTGGCAATGGCGTCATACGAAAGAGGAAAATCCAATACGGTTCCGTCCGGATTGCGGCGTATCACCCGCAGTCCTCCGGTGTTGGCCTGCAGCGCCGTTCCTCCGCTGAGCGCCAGGGCCTCGGCAACATTCAGCTTTCCGTCTTCCTGCATCAGGTAGCCACCGGGCCTGTTGACCGCGCCCAGAACGTAGACGATGCCCGCGCGCGGAACAATCACCGAGTCGCCCGGACGCACCAGCATCGAGGCTGTTTCCCGATTGCTCTGACTGCGCAAATAGGGAACCTCCTCCTCCGGCGCGGCATCATCGCCTCCGTGGCGAATCTTGATGTGGGAGCCCGCCAGAGCCGTTGCGCCTCCCGCCTGAGCAAGAATCTCACCGAGCGGCGTGGGCGCAATCAGCGCCACCCGCCCCGGGATCGCCACTTCGCCCGTCACCGTCACGTATTGACCGGCATATTGCTGCACATCGATATTCACTTGTGGCTGGACCAGTATCTGACCGTCCTTGAGCGCAGCCTCCAGCCGCCTTGCCGCTTCCGGCAAAGTCAGCCCACGAACATTCACCTTCCCGCACAGGGGAATCGTCAGGTTTCCCGCAAGGTCCACGCGATACGAATTGGTAAACTCGGGAGTGTCGTAAACATTGACGCTCAGCAGGTCTCCGGGCTCAATGCGAAGTTCGGAGAGGTCCTTGGGAACAATGAGGGGCGTCTGGCTTTGAGGCGTGGCCATGGCCTTGCCGGTGGAGACGCCCGAACTGGCTCCGGAAGGCTGAGGAGCTGAAGCCCCCTGTGTTGCCTGGGCAGTCACCACCGCCGCCGGCAGGGCGGCGCCGAGCAGCAGCAGCAAGCCACGGCTGAAAGTCGTTCTACTTTTCGCCATAATAACTCTGCACATTGTAGCCATATACACTCCGGTATTCGGTTGCGGACATGTCCAGCGCCTCAATCACAATCCCGAGAATATGAACGTGGTTCCGGGCAAGGTTCTGGACAAATTGATGCAACGCCTTTCGAGAAGTCCGGCCCGCGCGCAGCACGCCGACGGTTCCATCGCAGTAAGTCCCTACCACAATCGCGTCGGCCACCGGCAAGGCCGGTGCGTTGTCCACCAGCACCAGGTCAAACCGCTCCCGCGCGGTCTTGATCACTTTCTCGATCTCGCCCGATCCAAGAAGTTCCGAAGCCAGCGGAGAGTGACGCCCAGCGGGCATCAGGGTCAGATTCGGCTCCACCGGATGTGGCCTCAGAGCATCTTCAAACGGCTTGAGGCCCGCCAGAACATCTGCCAGGCCATCTTCTCGCGGCGCGCGGAAAAGAGCGTGCTGCCGGGGACGCCGCAAATCCGCGTCAATGATAAGCACCTTCATGCCCGTAGCGGCGAAGGCAAGCCCCAAATTGTAAGTCAGGTACGATTTGCCTTCCCCGGACAGAGCGCTGGTAATCGACAGAACCTTCAGCTTTCGTCCGACTCCGGACAGAGTCAGCCCTGACCGCAAATTGCGGAATGACTCCGCCGTGGCGCTTTCCGGAGCCGCCAGGAAAGGGCCAGATTCCGCTTCCGGCGCGCCGGCTTGCGGCTTGGCGTCCATGCGGTGAAAAGGAATCATGCCGAGCACCGGCAGTTTCGACACCGTCTCCACCTGGAAGCTGTCCGTTAGCGTATCGTCCTGGCTTTCCAGCGCATACGCCAGCGCGACACCGATGATAAAGCCGCCGAAAAGCCCCGCAAGAATGAATGGAACCGGATGCGGCATATAAGGTTTGCCCGGTGGACGCGCCGGATCGGCAATGGTTACATTGGTCGCGCTGTTGCCCGCGTCGATGTTCGCTTCCTGCAGCCTGGCGTACAAAATGTCATACAGCGCGCGGCTCGAGCGCGCCTGCTCCGCAAGAACTCCCAGCTGCACGATGTCATCGTTCATTTTGCTGGTTACCAGCTTTTGCGCTTCATAAGAGGATCGCAGCGCCCGCTCGTTCTGCTGCGCCAGAATAAGATCGTTCTTGGCCCGCTGCCTGATCTTTGCAATCTCGTTCTGAATCTGCTCGTGAAGCGACTTCGCCTGACTGGCAATGTCAGCCAGGCGTGGATTCTTCGACCCATACTTGGTTTCCGCGCTGGCATACGCCACCTGCGCCGCCGCTTCCTGTTGCCGGAGCGTGTTCAGAATGTCCAGGCCACTGCCCTGCGACATCACGGTCGAGTTGGAAAGACCAGGAAGAGAACTCGTGCCAATCGTCGAGATCAGGTCCGGATTCTCCGTCTCCGTAAGACGGTAGATCGCCTCGCGTCCAACGCGCACCGCCTCCGCCTGGGTCACCTCATTGTTCAGATCCGTCAAACGCGCCAGTTCGGGTATCTGTATGGAGCCGCCGCCCCCGCTGCCGCCGCCTAGCTCCGATGCGGACCCGGACCCGCCGCCCAGTGTTGCCAGGCCTGGCATCGCCGCGGAAAGATTGTGGTTCCTCTCAAATTCCGCCACCGCCTCCTGCGACTTGGTCACCTTATTGGAAAGATCGCCTAGTTGCGCCGAAAGCCACTGCGACACATCCTTTGAAGAATTGAAATTCGAGCTCAGAAGATACGATTTATACTCGGCAACAACCTGGTTCGCAATCTTCGCGGCTTCCACTGGATCCTTGCTGATGTAAGTAATGCCAATCAGGCGCGAATCCTTGATCTCTTTTACATACAGATGCTTCTCAAACCTCTCAATCAACACTTCCCGCCGCGCGGCCGGAAGCGCTTCCTCACTTACAACGGGCCCTTCTTCTTTGCTGAACCGGTCAGAATTCTCAAGGCGCAGCATTCCCATCTTGCTCATCACGGCCAGAGCAATCGAGTCGTCCTTGATGATCGCCGTCTCGGTCTCGACCTTCGTCTTCAGCTCATCCGAGCCGCCCAATTCCATCGAGGCCATGCTGGAGAGCATGTCGGCGCCCGAGCCCTTTTCTTCGTTGAGCTCGATGATGGCCGTGGCTCTGTACTTCGGATGCATAAAAATGCAAACAAATATCGCTGCCAGCAGGCACGCAACTACGCAGCCTGCAACTACGGCCTTCCGCTTCCACGGAACCAGCGCGAGCTCTTTGAGAGACGGCTCGTCCAGGGGATCAAGAAAGCGGCTCCCTTCAGCGAACCGGCCTTCTGAACTACCGGCTTGCGTTCCATTTTGTTCTGTCAAGTAGGATTCCCTCTCCGGTCTTCGCTTGGCGGATTGCGGAAGTCAGCTTGATTCCGTTGGCGCGATCTCTACGAACGCACACCGCAACGCTAAATCAAGCAGGTTCTCATCGTGCTCCGATATTGAACAAAACTTCGCTGTCCTCACTCGCGTGAATCACTGTCTACATCCTCTCTCCGCCAGAAAACAGCACTCCACCGGCTCATGCACAGAAGGAAAAAGCAGCCTTTGTTCTGCGCATCGTAACCTGTTCTAGAGGGCATGTAGTTAAGAGTTAGACTAGCAACCATCGATGCGCCAGTCAACTGGCGGAAAGTGCGGCCCGCGCTGCTGCGCGCGGCGGCAGGCTGCCTGTCCCGCTTCCGCGCGGACGCTTCCCCATTTTGGCATCGCTCTGATTTTCAAAAGGTTACGTCCATCAATCAATCTCCGCAGACAGAACGCCTTGCTGCGGCGGACCAAACTGGGATCGGAAATACCCTCAAGGGCTCTGACAGCTTGAAGTTGCACCATGCTCCGTGCCCCACCCATCCTGAGCGAGCACAGCGAGTCGAAGGACCTGCTTCTTGTATTTTTGTGAAATGGGTGGGAAACCACGAATTGAACCCTCCGGGAACAGCGATAAAGCATCTGTTCCCCGTCTTGGCCGCGGGTTAACAGCCGGAATCCGGTTCGAACGGGCCGGGCTTCGGTGCTCGGGAGCGTCTGACCAGAATGCCCCCCATCCGCCAAAGGCCGGACGCCGTCCTCTTTCCCGTACCCGGCTTCCCGTACCCGATTGTTCTGCTCTGCTCCCAATTGCTCCTGCACGGACAAAACGCTGTATCCTTCTTCAAAATGACAGGGTATACTGCACCCAACTAGCGTCAGGCTTCCCCAGCCGGCTGCAGTTGCCGATGGGGTACCTTTGGCTTACAAAGCCCTTGTCTTGAAAAGCAGGACAAGAAAGCAGCGTTCGCGATAACCGCATGGAGTCACCCCCAATGGCCCGCATATTTCCTGAAGTCATCGCCCATCAGAATCTTCCTTTCTCCACCACGGCAACCCAGGGCGCTTCTGAAGCGCAATACGGTTCCAGCGGTTCTTGCCGCCTTTTCAGCTCGTTGAAGGCAAGACGCAAACAAGGCCGGATGGCGGCGGCCCTGGCGGCCTTGCTGCTGTTCACGGCCGGCGCATGGGCGCAGAATGGCGTCTTCGGTACGGTGGCTGTCGGCTTGCCCGTCACGCAGAGCGTCACCGTCACGGCACAGGTTGCGGGCTCCGTGGCAACAGTGGAAGTGCTGACAGGCGGGGCAACCGGCCTCGACTTCACAGGTGTCGCCGGCTCTCCCACATGCCTGGCAGCCCTCGCTGTCAACCAGGCCTGCTCGGAATCCGTGACCTTCACGCCCATTGCTCCCGGCGTGCGCCTGGGCGCGGTGGTTTTGCTCGACAGCAACGACAATGTTCTGGGCACGGGCTACCTGTCGGGAATCGGCTCGGGCGGACTGGGCGTGCTGGTTTCCGGCAACATCCTTCCCGTCGCCGGCAGTGGCAAGTATCTGGATCCGGTGAATGATCCCACTCCAGCCGCAAAGGCGCAGTTGTACATACCCTCCAGCGTGACCATGGACGGCGCCGGCAACCTCTACATCGCGGATACGATGCATAACCGGGTTCGCATGGTCTGCTCCGGCACGGCCGCCCCGATCAAAGGCGTCACTTGCCCGGGCGCCGGCATCCTTGTCACCATCGCCGGCAATGACACGGTCGGCTATGACGGCAACGGCGGACCGGCGGCGAACGCGAGTCTCACTCAACCCTCCGGCGTGGCTCTGGATGGGGCAGGCAACCTCTACATTGCGGATACCGGCAATAATGTCATTCGCGAGATTTACGCCGCCACCGGCATCATCAGCACCGTGGCAGGTAATGGCACGGCGGGGTTTGCAGGAGACAATGCGGCGGCCACAGCAGCCATGCTCTTTCAGCCCCAGAGCGTCACTGTCGATGCCGGTGGAAACCTCTACATCGCCGATGCGGACAACCAGCGCATCCGCCGCGTCGATGCGGTTACTGGCATCATCACCACCGTGGCCGGCAACGGCACTGCTGGGTACGGAGGCGATGGCCTTGCCGCCACATCGCCAAAGGTTGAACTCAACTTTCCCCACGCCGTAGCCTTTGACTCTCAGGGCAACTGGTATATTGCCGACTCGCAGAACAATCGCATTCGCGAGGTGAGCGCCTCCACCGGCATCATTACTACCGTTGCCGGGAATGGAACAGCGGGCTTCGCGGGCGAAGGCGCATCGGCGAAGGCGGCGGAACTGGACGCTCCCTTGGGCGTTGCCGTCGATCCTGCCGGAAATATCTATATTGCGGACACGCAGAACCGCGCGATTCGCAAGGTAAGCTCGGCCTCCGGATTGATCTCGACCATCGCCAAAAACGAAATCGGCGAGTATTACTCCGGTGGGATCTTCAGCCCCGTCAACATTGATGGCCCCCTCGGGCTTTTCCTGGATAGCAGCGCCAATCTCTACTTTGCCGACTCTCTGAATATGGTGATTCGCGAGATGCAAAGCAACTTTGTTGCTCTCGATTTCACCGCTCCGGTCCGTCAGGGAAGCATCTCCGCGCCAATCGATCAGACGGTTGAAAACGATGGCAACGCCCCGCTGAGTCTGAGCCTTCCCGGCATTCTTGTCGACACAACCGACCCTCTTGGCTTCCCGAACGCCACCCTGGATGCAACTGCGACCACCTGTCCGGTCAACAGCAATCCTTTTCTGGCTGACGATGCCGATTGCGTCATCGGCGCCGTCTTTGCGCCTTCCCTTTCCCTGACGTTTCCAACTGGCGTTTCATCCGAACCGCTGACTCCCAATATTTACATCGGAGCAAAGGGCGACACCGTGAACTCGCCGCTGGACATCGAACTGGTCGGGGTTGCCACCGCCCTGAATTCGACCACGGTGAAGCTGACCTCCAGCCAGAACCCGTCCAGCTTCGGGCAGAAAGTAATCTTCACGGCAATGGTGACCACGGGCACGGGCACTCTCACCGGCACGGTCACCTTCTATGATAGCGCCACCGTTCTGAAAGCTGGCCTGACTCTGCTCGGCGGTGCAACCTCTTACAGCACCTCCACACTTTCAGTCGGAACACACACCATCACGGCGGTCTACAGCGGTGACAGCACCCACTTCGCCAGCGTTGTCGACGCCGACTCGACGGTGATGCAGGTAGTGGGCGAAGCAACCAAGACCAGCCTCGCATCCAGCGCAAATCCCTCCGTTCTGGGAGTCAGCGTAACCTTTACCGCGACAGTGACCACACCCAGCGGCGGCGGCATCCCGCTGGACGGCACAGTCACCTTCACCGACACGCCGGCCGGAGGCGCCGCCGCTGCGCTGGGCACACCTCAGACAATCGGCGCTAGCGGCATTGCATCCGTTTCCACCGCAACGCTGACCTACGGTCCGCATACGATCACCGCGACCTATAGCCCAACATCGAGCGGCATTATCGGCAGTTCTGACACGTTGACTCAGGATGTACAGACGCCCTCGACGACTTTGCTCACATCGAGTTCCAATCCGTCCATCTACGGAAACCCGGTCACCTTTACCGTGACGGTTCCGACCATCGGAACCGTTGCCGCAACAGGCACGGTCAGCATTCTTGAGGTAGGGTTGACCGCTCCCCTCGGAACGGCAACCTTGGCAGGCAATCCGGCGACGGGCACGTTCACAATCACTTCGCTGCCCGTCGGCACGGATGTCATCACCGCGTCTTACGCAGGCGATTCGTACTACGGCGCCAGCACATCGCTGGCCGTCAATCAGGTCGTGAATCAGGCGACGACCGCAACGGCTGTGAAATCGAATCCCGACCCAGGAATTGCCGGCGGCACGGAGGCCATCACGGCCACCGTGACGGTGACGCAGGGCGTTTCCAAGCCGGCCGGCAATGTGACCTTCATGGATGGAACCGCCAGCCTGGGGAGCATTGCCCTGAGCAGCACGGGCACGGCGACCATCAATCCGGCGCTGGCCCTGGGCACTCACAACATTGTGGCAACATACGCGGGCGACACGGACGACGCCACCAGCAGCGGGAGTCTTTCGCTGACTGTAAATCAGGCGGTTACGAAGACCACTCTCACCACCTCCGGGACTCCCGCGCTGGTGCTCTCTTCGATCACCTTCACCGCAACCGTGGCGAGCGTCGGCGGCGGAGCGCCCACCGGCGCGGTCACCTTCACGGATACACTTGGCGGCTCAACCGTCACGCTGCCCTGCGCGGGCTTGCTCACCGTGGGAGCGGCCACCTCGACGGCCACCTGCATCACCTCGACGCTCGCGGCGGGGACACACACCATCACGGCAACCTATGGCGGCGACACGAACGACGTCGTGAGCAGCACCTCGATCACCCAGGTGGTGGCGCTGATACCCACTCTTACAGGCCTGGGTTCGTCAACGACGGGCACGGGGGCGAATGAGCAGGTGGTTCTGGTGGCGACGGTGATGAACTACTCTTCGACCACGGAAAACGCCTCCGCGCTGCCCACGCCCACGGGCACGGTCACCTTCACCAGCGGCACGACGACCATCGGCTCAGCCACGCTGGATTCGAGCGGCGTTGCGACTCTCACGCCGAATCTGTCTCCCGGGACCTATAGCATTGTCGCGGCCTACGGCGGAGATGCTCAGCACAGCCCCTCCACCTCTTCGCCGGTCTCCGTCTCCAATCCCGGTACTGGCTTCAATCTCACCGTGACTCCCCCCAGCGTCACCATGGCGACAGGGAAGTACGTAAACGTGAATGTCGCCCTGACGTCGATCAGCGGTTTTACTGACACCATCGGCCTCGGTTGCGGTTCGCTTCCCTCGGGCGTCAACTGCCACTTCTCCTCGCCCAACGTCACCCTGCCGGCTGGCGGCGTCGTGAACGTGACGTTGACCATCGACACCAATAACCCGCTCGGCGGCGGCTCCTCGGCCAGGAACACGCGCCCCGGCGGCCGTGGCGTTTCCCTGGCCGGCCTGTTCCTGCCGCTGGGCGCGCTCTTCGGCTTTGTCTTCTGGCGCTTCAGAAAGCGGTACCCGTTGGCGGCGGCCATGGCGCTGCTGCTGATTCTGGGGGCCGGGGCCCAGTTCATGACCGGCTGTTCCGGCTTCTCGCAGTCGACCGCCGCGCCTGGAACCTATGTCATCCAGGTGACCGGTGTCGGCTCCCAGAGCAACATCTCCCACTATCAGAATGTGTCGCTGACCATTACCGCCAAGTAGCGCGAACGCAGGAAATACGGCAGGAGGAAGATGAAGAGCTTTCATGATATTGTTCAAACGCGGTGCCGCAAACCGGGGCTGCGCCCATGCCGCTGCCTCTCCCTTCCGTTTGTCCTTTTCGCGGTTTGCTTGGGGCTGGCGCCCATGGCGCATGCCCAGGCAGTGCCGGCCGCGGATGCTGGCGGAGCAAGGCTCTCAGCCGGGGGAACGGCTTCGGGCTATTACCTGGACTACGGCGAGATGAAGATCATGGGGGCCACGGCCTTTGTGGACTTCGACACACTGCGCCATTTTGGCTTCGAAGGAGAGGCTCGCTGGCTGGCCTTTCACTTGCCGGACGACCAGAAAGGCCCTGCCGCCGATGAACATGCCACCACCTATATGGCCGGGCCGCGCTACTCCCGGTTTTACGGCCGATTCCAGCCCTATGCCAAGGCGCTGGTGGGCGTCGGCCAGTTCAACTATCCCTACAACTTCGCCAAGGAAACCGACCTGGTGGTCGCGCCCGGAGCCGGTTTCGATTACCGCCTCACGAACCGCATCCGCTGGCGCGCCGTGGACTTCGAGTACCAGATCTGGCCCCAGTTTCAGTACGGCCGCATGTCCTCCTACGGCTTGAGCACGGGCCTCCGAATCAAGATCTTCTGAGGAACCTCTGCATCAGTTGTAATAACCTCTGCATCAGTTGTCATTTTGAAAGCGCACTGCGATTCCGGAGGGAGCAGGGGGCTTCAGCCCCCTGAAGAATGGCCCAAATATCGGGGCCTTTAGGCCCGGACCGGAGCGATCTGAAACAAGTGCAACTGTTGTACTAAGGGAACGTTCGGTGTGGGATAGAACTTAATCAGGGACTCCCTGAGTCTTAAGTACTTTGTATTTGCTGCCCCGCGCTCTCCGCGTTCCTGCTTTTGCGGCCAAGCTGGGTGCAGGAGCATCTAAAATGGCATGAGTATGGAAAAAGCAACCTTCGGAGCCGGCTGTTTCTGGGGAGTCGAGGCGGCCTTTGCCGCCATTCCCGGCGTAACGGCCACGGCCGCCGGCTATGAGGGCGGTTCGCTCGAGCGGCCCACCTACAGGGACGTTTGCACCGACTTGACCGGCCACGCCGAGGTCGTCGAGGTGGATTTCGATCCCGCCCAGGTCAGCTTCGAGCAGCTACTCGACGCTTTCTTCGCCCTTCACGATCCAACGACCCTCAACCGCCAGGGCCCGGACCAGGGCACACAGTACCGCTCGGCCATCTTCTTTCACTCGCCCGTGCAGCAGGCGCAAGCCCGCGCCAAAATCGAGCAGCTCATCGCCGCGGGCCGCTTCAAACCCCGGACCATCGTCACCCAGGTCGAACCCGCCCAGACCTTCTGGCGCGCCGAAGAGTACCACCAGCGCTACCTGGAAAAGCGCGGCCAGGCTAGCTGCCACATCTAGCTGACAGCAGACAGCTTTCAGTTGTCAGGGATCAGTCCGACTGAACTCCGTGCCCCATCTTTTCGCATTGTTTCTGGCGAAAGGGTGGGAAACCACAATTCTGCATCTCAGTGCAGATTTTCTTCGAAATCCTCTCTGGCCTTGCGGTTCTGCAAAAACGCCTGGTCCTGCTCGATACTTTCTAGCAGCATTCCATCCCCGACCGCCAGGTGCCACCGCATCTGGCCGAGCAGCTCCGCCAGGGCGCTGGCCTGTTCCTTTGTAACCTTCGAGGACTGGCTCAAGTGGAACTTGGCGATCAGGCCGCTGATGGCTGCCACATCTCCCGCGGGCTTATCCTCCATCGCCAGCAGAGCGGACTGCGCCTGATAAATGCTTGAATAGCGCTCGGCTTCCTCGTAAGGCATATACGCCAGCGCGCCCGTCAGTTGCGCCGTTCTCCACGCCGTGTCAGACATGGTCATCGAACTGGCGCTGACCTTCAATTTGGCCTGCTGCGCCTCCGGGTCGTCTGGATTTTCCTGGATGCGCTGCATCGCGGCCAGATCGGCGTCGATCTGCGCCTGCCACGCCTTCACTCCCGGCTGCGCCTTCTTCAGAGCCGCCAAATTGTGTTCGATCTCCGTCCGCAGTTCCACCCGCGCCTCTGCGGCCAGATGAAGGTGGTGACGCCATTCCACGCAGCTCTCGATCTCGACCGCGATCAGCAGACCCACGGTAATCGTGAACAGATGAATCAGAAAATCCGAATAGCTGCGGAGCTTTCCGTGTGGCAGATGAACATCGAGCATCGCCGAACCACCCTCCCGTGCGATCTTCCGCGCAAACTTCCAGCCTGAGGCTGGCGCGGACGAGCTTCCCCGCTATTCTAGAAGGCGCCCCAGCCTTTCAGCGGCAAAAACACCCGCATCTTTCCTTCGCCGCTTACAGGTTGCCCTGAATCACATTCAACAGCGAATGGGGAGGCGGCGCGTCCTGCGACAGTTCCCAGATCGAAATCCCTCCGTACTGCGCACCCAACTGCGTTTCCTTGGCCATCGTTGACTCGCCCACATAGGTGAGAGCGACTCCCCCGTCGAGCGTTCCGCCGCTGACCTCGTCCGTCTGCCACGCATCTGGGTACGCAGCGAGAATCTTCGCATAGGTTTCGATGACCGAGCCGCCTGCGTTCTGACCGAAGAATGGCACGGCAAGAGTCATCTGGCTGCTCGGCTCTCCCAGTCCGGCAAAATACGTCAAGGCATTCTGGGAGTCTGAGAGATTCGAGTAAACCATCACGTTCACGAAGTCGAATTCCTGCAGCGTGGAGTTCGACATGACATTCTGCGTTTGCAACCATTTCGCCACGGCCGCCGAAACAATCTTTCCCTCCGGATGCAGCTTGGCAATCAGCGCATTGACGAAGGTTTCATAGTTGGCGCCCATGTTGGCCGGATCTTCCATATCCACATCCACGCCGTCGAGGTTGTGAGCCGTCAGGTAGCTATCGAGCGACGCGGCCAGTTGGGTCGAGAGACCGGCATTGTAAAACTGAGAGATCAGGGCATCGCCCGCGTTGCTGCCGCCGCCGATTGAGAGCATGACCTTCACTCCGGCTTTGTGCGCCGCGGCGACCAGCGTGGCTATATCCGCGTCCGTCTGCTTCAGCGTAAAGGTCATATCGCTCTCGGCCGTGCATGTGCCGCTGCACGCCGGCGGCAGGCCGAACGTTAGAATCAGATGCGTCATCTTGCTGAAATTCAGGCTCGCTGCAAAACCCGCGTAGCTTCCGTCGTAGTCCGGCAGATAACCGACGAGGCGAGGCGTTGTGGTTGATGCAGAGGTGACAGTCAGCGCTATCGTTGCCGTATGAGTCAGGCCTCCGCCCGCGCCGGTGATCGTAATCGGGTAACTCCCGGTCGCGGTCGTCGAGGCCGCCGTGAGGGTTACAGTCGATGTGCCGGCGCCAGGCGTGACAATGGATGCCGAAACGAAGCTGACGGTGACGCCCGTCGGCTGGCCGCTGGCAGTCAACGCAATCGATGAATCAAATCCGCCCGAGACAGCCGTTGTGAGCGTGAAGTTGCCGCTGCTGCCCTGCGCCACGGAAACCGCGCCGGGTGAGGCCGCAAGCGTGAAAGCAGGCGTCTCCGGCGTGCTCCCGGATCCGGATGAGGAACCGGAGGAACCGCAGCCGGTCAAGCCAATCGCAATCACGGTGCTCGCAGCCAGAAACCTCATCGTCCAGCGAAAACAGCCTTGCATCCTCACCGTTTCGTCCTCTCGTCCACGGCACGGTCAATTCTGTGCTTTTACAGTTACGGATTTTACTGCCTTGCGCAGCGCTTCGTGAATGATCATCTTCAAGTAAGTCTGGTAGCGCAAGCCGCGCTCGGTAGCCTGCACGCGCGCCGCGGCAATGTCCGCTGGATCGAGGCGAATGGTGGTGGTGGGAGTGGGGGTTGTCTTCGCTTCCGGAAACGGAATGCCTCGTTCGGCAAACAGACGGCGCGCGCCGCCATGGCCCAGAGTGCCCGCCTTCGCTGCCTTCTTGAATTCTTCGAGGAGCATATCTTCGTTCTCAAACCACCACTTTGCCTCTTCCGCTTCGGTGGCGAAATTGGGAACCTTCATATCGCTCTTAAAAACCTTTGTCTCGGTCATTGCAGTCCCGCCCTTTGTTCAAAGTAGAAGACCTTCCATTGCTTGTCTGGTTCGAACGCTGTAACCACCCTCATGCGCTGGCCCCGAAAGGTAATGACAACCCAGAGAACGCGTCCCTCGCCCGTTTCGCCTACATGGGAGCTTCGCTCCTCGCCATTCACAACATCGAATCCGACATCCAGTGAATCGCCAAGAAGAACTTCCTCTGCTTCTTCCGGCGTCACATCGTGGTCGGCCACGTGAAGAATGTTCGCATCGTCCCAATCGAAGAGCGCGTCGTTCATGCCCTCTCAACTTTCCCGGCCAGCAAGATCATTGTAGCTACATCGTAGCTATTCGGCAACTCCTCGAATAGATCTAGTGATTTTGCTCCCTTGCACGCGTCGCGAATTTTGATTCCTTTCGGTGTGCTAAGACTTCAATGTGAGCTTGAGGAACAATTGAAAGGCCTCATATTTGGTGACAAGTGTCTTATTATCTGCCTTGTCAGCCTCGGTCCAAGAAGACGGAAAATTATCTGAGAAAATCGGCTTTTTCGGGAGGGGCATGCCAAGATGATGCGCAATTGAGCTAAAAAGATAATAAGCGCCTTCGTGCGTATCGATTTCGACCGCCTGCAAGATTGAGTATGGTTTCGGAAGTTGGTTTATTGTCAATCCTCCGATACATACTGGTATCACCTTCGCATCACGCATCCATGCTGCGCCCGCTTCAAAATTGATCCATGGCCGTTGCACGGAAACAGGGCTCAACATGGAGACAAGAACCTTTGCTGTTCCCAATTCCTCGAATATTCTTTTCATCCAATCTTCGCCCGCATATATCGCGTTTTTGTCGGAGGACATGAAAGTATCGACTGTTTGTCCGAGGATGAGAGGAATGAATGCTTTCACATTACTTGCAACTCGTTCCTCTTCATGGATGAAACTCACGAATATATTCGCCATTGGTTCACCTCATATTGTCAGGTAAGGCCAACTACTGCCGCAGCTCCACCAGCGTCGCTCCCTGCCCGCCTTCGTTCTGCGGCGCTTCCGCGAAGGTAGCCACGTGCGGATGGCCCTTCAGAAACTCGCGCACTCCACGGCGAAGCGTTCCTGTGCCATAGCCGTGAATAATGCGCACGCGCGGCAGGCCGGCCAGGAAGGCGCGGTCCAGGTACTTTTCCAGCTCCTCGGTGGCTTCGTCCACCGTGCGCCCGATCAGGTTGATCTCCATGCGCAGCTCGTCGGTGTTCGCGCTGGTGACGGTCACGTGCACGTTCTTCTGCTTGCGGGCGGCGGCCAGCGGATCGGCGCGCTTCTCCTCTGCAACGCCAACACCAGACGGTGAAGGCGCGGAGCACTCGTCGCGCTTGATGCGCATCTTGATGGGGCCGAGCGCAACCTCAAAGACGTCCTTCTCCACCTCGCGCACGACCGTGGCGATCCGGTTCATCGACTTCAGCAGAACCCGGTCGCCAGCCGCAATGTGCTTGAGAAGATGCGGCTGGGCATTGACGTCGCCATCGTCCGCGCCGGTGCGGTGGGCAACGACGGTCTGGTTGAAGCTCTCCTGAAACTCGCGCCGCAGGCGGCTGATGCGGCGTTCGGCCTCCTTCGAGAGTTTCTGCTGCCCAACGCGATCCTCGATAGCGCGCACGTTTTCGCGCATCTGAAACTCGAAGTCCTTCAGCAGCGAGGCCAGTTTGGTTTCCAGCTCCCGCGTATTCTTGCGCAGCTCGACGTCGCCCTCGCGAGCCAGCTTCGCGCGCTCCTGATTCAGCGCATATTGCTGCTCGCGGGCCGCCTTGCGGTCTTCTTCCACTTTGCTGAGTTCGTCGTGCAATTTATCGAGAAAGCGCGCGATATCCTGCTGCTGCGAGCCCAATCTTGCCCGCGCGGCGGCGATGATGGCGGCGTTCATCCCCAGCCGCTCGGCAGTCTGAATGCCGGCCGACGCGCCCGGCACGCCGAGCCGCAGTTGATAGTTGGGCGCCATCGTCACTTCGTCCACGCCCGCCGCCGCATTCATCACTCCCGGCGTGTTGGCGGCGTAAACCTTCAGCGAGGTGTGGTGCGTCGAAATGAGCGACCACGCCCCCACCGTCAAAAAGTGGCTGGCCACGGCCACGGCCAGCGCCGCGCCCTCTTCGGGATCGGTAGCCGAGCCCAGCTCATCCAGCAGCACCAGGGAACGATCTCCTGCCAGCCGCGAGAGCCGGTCGAGGTTGGTGATGTGCGCGGAAAACGTGGAAAGCTCGGCCTCGATTGATTGCGCGTCGCCGATGTCTGCCAAAAAAGCGGTGAAAACCGGAAAACTCGCCGCCTTCGCCGGCACGGGCAGGCCGGCCTGCGCCATCATGGCCAGCAGAGCCGTGGTCTTCAGCGTGACTGTTTTGCCGCCCGTGTTGGGCCCGCTGATGATGAGTTGCCGCTCAACCGTGGTCAGCTCGAGCGTGAGCGGGACAACATGGCCGCCGTGCGAGCGCAGATGCCGTTCGAGCAGCGGATGGCGCGCGGCTTCCAGGCTCAGCTGGTCCGGTGTGATGGCCGGGGCCACGCAGTCGTAGTCGCGGGCAAAGCGGGCGCGAGCCTGCAGGCTGTCAACCAGCGCCAGCACCCGCGCGCCCTCGACCAGAGCCCCGGCGTAGCCGCCCACCTGGTGCGTGAGCGCCACAAAAATGCGGTGAATTTCCGCCTGTTCTTCCTCGACGAGACGCACCAGTTCGTTGTTCTGCTCGATGGTTTCCAGCGGCTCCACGTAAACCGTTTGCCCGGAGGAGCTGGCGCCGTGAACCACGCCGCTCACGCGCCGCTTCTGCTCAACGCGGACGGGAATCACGAAGCGGTCGCCGCGGATCGTGATCAGGTCTTCCTGGGTTGCGCCGTCGGCAGAGAGCTTGCGCAGCGCGGCCCGCAGGCTGTCTTCGATGAGATGCTGCTGGCGTTCCTGATCGCGGCGGATGCGGCCCAGCTCGGGCGAAGCGTTGTCAGCCAGCGAGCCGTCCGGCTGAATTGTGCGCTCGATGGTCTCCGCCAAAGGACGAAGGCTGTCGCCCGCCAGTGCGGAGGAAAGCTGCGAAAGTCCGAGCAGCTTGCCCACCAGCCGCAACGGGGGCGCTTGCAGCAGCGATTGCCACGAGGCCACGTCGTTGGCCAGCCGCGCCACGGCCTGCAGTTCATTGGCTTCCAGCGCCGCGCCGGGAATCCGCGCCTTGGCGGCGTGCTGTGTGGGGTCGAAAAGGCCTCCAACGGGGATGGAAACCTGCTCGTTGAGCAGCAATCGAAGCTCGCCTGTGAGTTGGTGCTGGCGCGCGATCCATTCCTCGTCGGTCGAGGGCGCAAGCGACAGAATCGCGGCGCGCCCCACGGAGGAAGCTGAAAAGGCCGCCACCAGGGCCAGCAGCGGCTCCCATTCGAGAGTGGCAAAGTCGGCATCTTCCACCGGCGACGGAATCGGATCAAGCAGGGACATGTTTTTTCTTCTGGAACTATCTTAGCGGAGGGAGCGGCCCAAACGGAGGGAGCGGCGGGCTTTACAAGTCGCGGAAATACTCTCTGTTTTGAAAGGGCACGGCTTTACAGGCTGCGGAAAAAGGCATCCGCGGAGGCAAGAAGCGTCAGGGCACGACTTTAGTCGTGCCGTAAGTCGCCTCAAATCAAACTGGCCTTTAGGCCCTGAGGGATGTCCTTCGGGACTTTGGAGCTGAAGGATACCTTTTTCCCCAGTCTGTTTTGCCCCGGCTTTTTCAGTCGTTTACATGCCTGTAGCGGCTTCACTGGCTGCCGAAAATATTGGCTACACTTCTCCCCATGAGGCCAGGGAAAAGCACACGGACTCTGGCCGCAATTACTCGGTTTTGGCCGTCGCGGCCGCCGCCGCTACAGGACATGCCGCGCCGCAGTTTCCACCGCAGGGCGTCTTCGCCGCAGCCGGAGCGGCCGCAGGAGCAGACGCGGGAGCCGGCTCGGCGCTCTTGCCTCCGTAGTCGTTCACATACCAGCCAGAGCCCTTGAACTTGAAGGTCGGCGCAGTAAGCACACGTTCCAGTTCACCCTTGCACTTGGGGCACACAACTTCCGGCTTGGACTTGAAGTGCTGAATCTTCTCTAGGCGTTGGCCGCACTGTTTACAACGATATACATATAACGGCACAGTTCTGTCCCTCTTGTGGATAGAATCGTCCACTGTCTCTATTGTATCGCGAGGGCGGCAATTGCATGCAAAACGCCGCCCTCGCTTTCCTTACTTCCGTGCCCAGGGCCTTCATTGCACCTTGATTGGAACCGAACCACAGACGTTCTCCCAGATCAGCGAGAGCGTGCCCTCCTTGGCGCCAGGCGTCTTCACCATGAACATATAGGTGAGATTCTCCTTCATCGTGGGCGGCTTTTCCATGTTCATTTTGACTCGGCCCAAATCCTGCGCCTTGTCGTAGGTCAGTCCCCACTGGCCGGTCTGCTTGTTGATAATCAGCAGCCACTGGCCGGGATCGGAAATATCGACGAAGAGCGTGTAGTCGCCCGCGGGAACGGTCAGTCCACCCACGTCCAGATCGGCCTCGGTGTGCAGTTTGGTGGCCGCATTGGCGCCCGCCCGCCAGACCGGATAGGTACCGTCGTGGCTGATGAGCCCGTCCTTGGTAAAGATCTGCCCGGCGCGTCCATTGACCCTGGGCGAAGAGTAGCTGATGGTGAAGGTTTTGCCGCCGAGAACTCCTGACTCGGAGGCAGCCGGGCTCTTCGGCGGGCCGGGCTGGGCGAATAGTGTGGCAGCGGCGGCGATCAGGCCCGCGCAGACGATAAGACGTTTCATGGTGTCATCTCCGTGAAAAAATCCTGCCGGGAGCGTTCATCCCGACGCGACGATTGTCGCACCGCGCGCCACCGTTGGGAAAGCAACCCAGGTTGCAGAACATGTTTTTTGTCAATGCCAGCGCCGCGGAGGATGCGATATACTCCAGTCGAAGTATGAGCCAGGAGGTTTTGCAATGCGTAATCAGGCAATCTTGAAGGTAGCGGCGGCTGGCGTGATGGCCGCGGCGATGTTGGTGGCGCCGGGTTTGATGATGGCGCAGGCAGGCAGCGACACGGTCCTGAAACCGGAGGATACACAGAAGATGCTGCCGGCTAGCGTGTACTATCGCGGGCAGCAGGCGCCCACGGAACTGCGGAACTCCGGCGGCGTGAAGTTCGCCGACGGCTTCTATTTTCTGACCACCCTGGTTGACACCAGCGGTTACTCGACCAGCGTGCAGGCGAAGTACCAGGCTTACTTCATCACCGAGGTTCCCCTCAAAGTGGGCGGCGAGAACCTGCCCGCGGGCATCTATGGCGCGGGATTCGTTGGAGATAAGTTTGTGCTGACCGACGTGGCCGCGCACGACGTACTCAGTGTGAACTCGGGCGAGGATACCGGTCTCAAGCACCCCACGCCCCTGCAAGTGGTGGCCGACCCCGCCGGCGGCTTCCGCCTCTACGCCGGGCGCAAATACGTGAGCTTCAGCCGGTAGCTGCTTCAGTTGTCACTTGTTATTGGCAGGCATACCAAGTCTCGGAACTTGAGACTTGGTATGCACTCCGGCCGTAAATTGAAAGCAAATTACTTCAACGCGAAACGAGGGCCTGTGAGCCCGCGCTGCGTGTCAGTGTGCCGCAGTTCACTTCTGAGATTCCAGCAGCAGTTCCAATGGCTTACCATGACGGAGAGGATTTCTCCGCGATGAATGCCATCTTGAAACTGCGTTCTGCTCGCTTCGCCTTTCTGGTTTTGTATGCCGCCGTCTCTTTCTACGCATCTCGCGCCACGGCGCAGAGCCCTGCCGAGGTGGCAAAGATCGTCGCCACTCTGCCCGCCGATACTCACGCGGTCATCGACCGTCTCTCCAGCTTGCGCGAGTTGCCTGACGGAGCATGGAAGTTCCATGCCGGCGACCTGGCCCACGCCGAGGCCGTGAATCTGGACGAGAGCGGCTGGCAGCCTATCGCGCTGAAGAGCAAAGCGCCCAACGATGCCGTCTGGTTTCGCCAGAGCTACCAGGTTCCTGCCACGCTCGCCGGCTACGACCTGACCGGCGCGCGCATCTGGTTCCAGTTCCATGCCGACGCCAACGGCCCCATGCCCCAGATTCTCTACTTCAATGGCCGCCGCGTGGCCATGGGCGACGACCTGGAGCCGGTGATCCTCTTCGACAGCGCCAAGCCCGGCGACAAGGTCACAGTTGCCGTCAAGCTGCTGCATACCGTTGACACCAAGACCTTCCGCGGCGCGACGCTGAAGATCGACTTCCCCGAGACCCGGCCGAACCCCGAAGACCTGCGCGAGGAGTTTCTATCAGCCGCGCTGCTGGTTCCCGCGCTTGCGCCCAACGATCCCGCGCGGATGGCCACGCTCAACGACGCCATCCGCACCGTCGATCTGGCCGCCCTCGACGCCAACGATCAGGCCAGATTCGACGCCAGCCTGAAGGCAGCCCACGCCAGGCTGGAAGCCCTCAGGCCTCTTCTGCAACAGGCGACTTTTCACCTCACCGGCAACTCCCATATCGACGCCGCCTGGCTCTGGCCCTGGACCGAAACCGTGGACGTGGTCAAACGCACCTTCGGCACCGCGCTGCAACTGATGTACGAGTATCCCGGCTACACCTACACGCAGTCCGCCGCGGCCTACAACGAGTGGCTGGCCGACAAGTACCCGGACATGAACGCCCAGATCGCCCGCCGCATCAAGGAAGGCCGCTGGGAAATTGTGGGCGGCATGTGGGTCGAGCCGGACCTGAACATGCCCGACGGCGAATCGCTTGTCCGCCAGTTGCTCGTCGGCAAGCGCTGGTACAAGCAGACCTATGGGGTGGACGTGCGCATCGGCTGGAATCCGGACTCCTTCGGCTACACCTGGCAGCTCCCGCAAATCTACAAGAAAAGCGGCATTGACTACTTCGTCACCCAGAAGATGGCCTGGAGCGACACCAACCAGCTGCCGTTCAAGTTCTTCTGGTGGCAGTCTCCGGATGGCTCGAAGGTTCTCACCTACTTTCCGCACGACTACGCCAACGACAACCTGAATCCGGTGCGCCTGGCGCGCGACTTTACTATCGCGGAGAAGCAGGCCACAGGGCTGCCCAGCATTATGGACCTCTACGGCATCGGCGACCACGGCGGCGGACCCACGCGGGCCATTCTCGACGAGGGCTTCCATTGGGAGCAGCCCGGCCACGTCACCCCGCGCATCGAGTTCGGCACGGCGCAGACCTACTTCACCGCTCTTGAAAAACAGATTGCGCCGGACAGCCCGGTCTGGGACTACCAATCCATCGCCAAGGGCTACACGCCTCCGCCAGCAGTTCCGGGCATGGTCAATATTCCGACATGGAAGAGCGAACTTTACTTCGAGTATCACCGCGGTGTGATGACCACCCAGGCCAACCACAAAAAGAATATGCGCGAGGCCGAGGAGCGGATGCTGGACGCCGAAAAGTTCTCCTCTATCGCGTGGCTTTATGGGGCGAAATATCCTACCGCTGAACTTACCGAAGATTGGAAAAAGGTTTTGTTCAACCAATTTCACGATACCGCCGCCGGTTCCGGCATCGGCCAAATCTACAAGGACGCGCAGAAGGATTACGATGTTGTGCGCTGGTCTACGAATGAGATTGATGCTGGCGCATTGGCGATGGTAGCAGAGCGTGTTGACACAAGTGGACTGGGCATTCCAATCCTCATCTATAACCCGCTGGGTTGGGAGCGTTCTGGCGAGGTGACAGTGGATGTGCAATTTCGGACCGGAGGAAAGAAAGAGATCTTTCTTGTCGATCCATCAAACGGGAATCGTACTCGATACCCAGTCCGCTCTTCACTTAATTTAGAAACCGGTGTTGCTCATCTTACTTTTTATGTTTCTTCTGTTCCTCCGCTTGGATACAAGGAGTTCTACGTCGTGACTGGAGTACTTAGCAAAGCGATGGGAGAACTCAGTAAAGCAACGAGTACATCGGGAACCGAATCTGAAAAGGTTCTTGAATTGAAAAATGAGTTTGTTGAGATTGTTGTCGACAAGACAGACGGTTGCATAACAAGTTTGAACAATAAGAAATCGAAAGCCGAAATGATTGTTCCAGGTGTCTGCGGCAACCAACTCCAATTCTTCATAGACACCCCAAAGAACTACGACGCCTGGAATGTCGATCCTGGTACTTACGACATACCGCCGAGTTTGATCAAAAATGCGGATTCTGTAGAACTCGTTGGAAAAGATACAGCAGATCAAGCCATTCGCATCACAAGCCACTGGCAGAACTCAAAATTCGTGCAAACCATCAGTTTAGTCGGGGACCAGATCGACATCGACAACGAGATCGACTGGCACGAGTCCCACGTCCTGCTGAAGGCGGCCTTCCCGTTGGCGGCCTCGGGACCGTTTGCCACCTACGAAATCCCCTACGGAACCATTGACCGGCCCACTACCCGCAACAACAGTTGGGAGAAAGCGCAGTTTGAAGTCGAAGCCATGCGCTGGGCTGATCTCTCCGGCCCTGGCCCCGACGGCAAGGTGCACGGGCTGAGCGTGCTGAACCAGACCAAGTACGGCTACGACGCTGTCGGCAACACGCTGCGGCTGACGCTGCTGCGCTCGCCCAAGTGGCCCGACCCTGACGCCGACATGGGCCACCATCACTTCCACTACGCGCTCTATCCCCACACCGGAACGTGGAAAGACGCTCTGACCGTTCGCCACGGCTACGAGTACAACTACCCGCTCACGGCGGTGGTGACCACGGCCCACCCCGGCACACTGCCCGCCAGCCACTCCTTCGCCTCGGTCGCGCCAGAGAATGTCGTCCTCACCGCGGTCAAGAAGGCCGAGGACGCGAATGGTCTCATCTTCAGGGTTTATGAATGGGCAGGCAAGGAAACGACAGCCGAGTTCCACGTCCCGCCCGGAGCAACGAGCGCCACAGTCACCAACCTGATGGAGACTCCGGAAGGCTCGCCGCTGGCCGTGGTTGGCGACGTGGTCAAAGCGCCGATTCACCCCTACGAGATTCTGACCATCCGCGTCGATTACCCCAACGGCGGACCGAAGCAGTAAAGGAATCCGCCGCCACGCTCAAGTAGCTTTTCCTCCCCGGTGTTCCCGGCGAGCGCTTTTTGCTCGCTGGGGTGGTAAAAAGATGTTGCCGCGGAACGCATTCGAGGAACCTTTCCGGAGATGCGCGCGTACAAATGGGGTGGAGGGTGATTGCCATGACGCGGAGTGGAATGCGCAGTGCGGCTGCTTTGGCCGTGGGTCTGGCTCTGGCGGCCGGAATAACAGGATGCAGAATTCATGTGGACAAGGACGCCAACGGACAGGATCAGAAGGTTGAAGTGGATACGCCCTTCGGCGGCGTGCATGTGAATACCGATCAGCTCAGCGCCGCGGATCTGGGATTCCCGGCCTATCCCGGCGCTGTCACCGTGAAGAGCGACGAGCACCAGTCGGCCGACGTTCGTCTTGGTTTTGGCCAGTGGGAGATGCGGGTCAGGGTGGCTTCCTACCAGACCTCCGATTCCAAAGACAAGGTCTCCGCTTTCTATAAGAAGGCGCTGGGCCGCTACGGAGACGTCATTACCTGCAAGGACAACTACCCGGTGGGCACGCCGACAACGACATCTCAGGGCCTGACCTGCACCGACAGCGATAACAATGGAAAGAGTATCAAGGTCGATGCGGGCGATTTCCATTACAACGGAAGCGGAAGTGAACTGAAGGCCGGCTCCAAGCGCCATCAGCACATTGTGGGCTTCAACGAGCCTCAGAATGGCAAGACTCAGTTCGCCCTGGTGACGCTGGACTTGCCCGCTGGAACCGATTCTGGTTCAGGAAAAAGTGACTAGATATCTGACAGCTTGAAGTTGTACCAACGATGGGTGCCCCTGGTCCCGATTTTGGGACCAGGGAAAGCACGAACCCAAGGTACAAAACTATGTTGTTAGAGACTTACGGCCAGGGATGCCTGGTCCGCGCTCGTCAGGCACAACAAAACCCCGTCCGCACTGGACGGGGTTCGTGTCAATCCTGAATTTCGCCCTTGAGTTTCGGTCCCGGCCCTACTAGAACCAGATCGCGGCAGACTCCGCGCCTGCCGGCTTACGCCTTGGCGATCTTGCCGCTCTTGATGCAGCTCGCGCAGACCCTGATCCGCTTCGGCTGGCCGTTCACCAGCGCCTTCACTGCCTGTAAGTTCACACTCCAGCGCCGCCGTGTAATGTTGTGGGCGTGAGAAATGTTGTTGCCGAATTGCGGACCTTTCCCGCAGATGTCGCATACCTGTGCCATGACTTTGCTCCAGACTTTGGTGTTTCGCGCCGCCTCTGCAAACCGCTCCGGCGCTTTCGCAAAAATGCGCGCCATCCAGAATTGTCGAACTGAGGCTGCCAACGGGGCATATGAAGACACACGCCACCGGCGGCTTGTCGAATCTTCATTATACCCGGAACCAGCCGCTTGGCCAACCCGCGCCCCAAAAGCGGACAAACGGATCAACCTTGTCTCCCGATTGGTGGCGGCGCAAGTTCCTGCTTCCCTGTCCAAAATATAATCCCCTGCGGAAACCGCAACGCCGGTTCCTTTGAATCGAGTGCAAGTGATCTTGAATCAATCGCTTAGCGATCATTGTCCGTTTTTTGGGAGAAATGTGACCGCTGTCACGGTTTTCGAAAGCCATTTCCCCTTACATTGGGTATGTGATTATCGATATACTTTTATCGGTACTACGTACGACCAGATAGGCTGCGGCATATGCGGCTTCACACGCGAGCCTCAATCGGCTTCACCACTATTGCGGTTTCAACTGGCTACCTGCCCTTGAACAGCATGAGGACACAGGCAAGAGAGGAAAACGAGGAGATCATGACAAACTTCGAGACGTTTCTAGCAGCGAATCACGAGCAAGAAAAACCGGTCGTTACCAAGGAAGATCTGGACGCCCTTGTGGAACGCGTCAAGGCCGCTCAGCAGAAGTTTTCCACCTTCTCGCAGAAGCAGGTCGATCATATCTTCCGCTGCGCCGCTCTGGCTGCTTCTGATGCGCGTATCCCTCTGGCGAAGCTGGCGGTCGAAGAAACCGGCATGGGCGTCATTGAAGACAAGGTCATCAAGAATCACTTCGCTTCCGAATACATCTACAACAGCTACAAGGACGAGAAGACCTGCGGCATTCTGAGCGAAGACGAGGAAGCCGGCACGATTACGATTGCCGAGCCGATGGGGGTGATCTGCGGACTCATTCCGACCACCAACCCGACTTCGACGGCGATTTTCAAGGCGCTGATCAGCCTGAAGACGCGCAACGGCATCATCATCAGTCCCCACCCGCGCGCCCGCAAGTGCACCTGCCTGGCAGCTCGCCTGGTGTTGGAGGCCGCTGTGGCCGCGGGCGCCCCGGCAGACATTATCGGGTGGCTCGACGAACCGACCATCGAGCTTTCCAACCAACTCATGCATCATCCGGCGATCCGGCTGATTCTGGCCACCGGCGGCCCGGGCATGGTGCAGGCCGCGTACTCTTCCGGCAAGCCGGCCATCGGCGTCGGCTCCGGCAATACGCCGGTGGTGATCGACGAAACAGCTGATCAGACGCGCGCCGTCGCTTCCATCCTGATGTCGAAGACCTTCGACAACGGAATGATCTGCGCCTCCGAGCAGGCAGTCGTTGCCGTGGATGAGATCTATGACTCCATCCGCGACCGCTTCAACCGCCACGGCGGCTACATCCTCAACAAGGAGGAAGCAGACGCGGTTCGCAACATCATCATTGTCGGCGGCCGTGTGAATGCGAAGATTGTGGGCCAGGCAGCGCCGAAGATTGCGGAGATGGCAGGCATCGATGTTCCGGCCACGACCAAGGTGCTCATCGGCGAAGTTACGGACGTCAGCCAGGAAGAGCCCTTCGCGAAGGAAAAGCTCTCCACCATTCTCGCCCTCTATCGCGCCAAGGACTTCAAGGATGCCGTCGTCATCGCCGGCAAGCTGGTGGCACTGGGCGGCATGGGACACACCTCCGTGCTCTATACCGATCAGGACCAGCAGAAAGAGCGCGTGAACTTCTTTGGCGAGCAGATGAAGACCTCCCGCATCCTCATCAACACGCCGTCCTCCTACGGCGGCATTGGCGATCTTTATAACTTCAGCCTGGCGCCGAGCCTGACGCTGGGTTGCGGAAGCTGGGGAGGAAATTCCGTTTCGGAGAATGTGGGGCCAAAACACTTGCTGAATAAGAAGATTGTTGCCAAGCGCGCAGAGAATATGTTGTGGCACAGACTGCCGAGCGCCATTTATTTCCGCCGCGGTTGCATACCGGAAGCGCTGAAGGAACTCAAGGGCAAAAAGCGCGCTCTGCTGGTTACCGATGACTTTCTTTTTCGCAGCGGCGCAGCGGACGATTTGATCAACACGCTCAAGAAGCTCGGCCTGGAAGTCGAGAGTTTCTTCTCGGTAAAGGCCGATCCGAACCTGACCACGGTGCGCAAATGCGTCGAAGTGGCGAATGCCTTCCAGCCGGACGTGATTGTTGCCCTGGGCGGCGGCTCGCCCATGGATGCGGCCAAGATTGCCTGGGTGATGTACGAGCACCCCGAAGTCGATTTCGAGGATCTGGCCCTGCGCTTCATGGATATTCGCAAGCGCATTTACACGTTCCCGAAGATGGGCATCAAGGCCAAGCTGGTAGCCATCCCGACCACTTCTGGCACCGGCTCCGAAGTCACGCCCTTCGCCGTGGTGACGGATGACGCAACCGGCAAGAAGTATCCGATCGCCGACTATGAACTGACGCCGAACATGGCCATCATCGATGCGAATCTCGTGATGAACCTGCCCAAGTCGCTGACCGCCTTTGGCGGCGTCGATGCGGTGGTCCATTCCCTGGAAGCATACGTTTCCGTCATGGCCAACGAGTTTTCCGACGGACAGGCCATCCAGGCTCTCAAGCTGCTCAAGAAGTACCTGCCTTCTTCCTACAAGAATGGGGCCAAGGACCCGGTGGCCCGCGAGAAGGTGCACAACGCGGCAACCCTGGCTGGCATCGCCTTCGCCAATGCCTTCCTGGGCGCTTGCCACTCCATGGCGCACAAGGTCGGCGCTGCGTACCACCTGCCTCACGGGCTGGCCAACGCGCTGCTGATCAGCAATGTGATCCGCTACAACGCCAACGATAACCCCACCAAGCAGGCGGCCTTCTCGCAGTATGACCGGCCCAAGGCCAAGTGCCGCTATGCCGAAATCGCCGATTGCCTCGGCCTGGGCGGAGCAACCAAGGATGAGAAGGTTGAGAATCTCATCGCCTGGGTAGACGGCCTGAAGAAGCAATTGGATATTCCCGCCTCCATTCAGGAAGCCGGAGTCAGCGAGGCCGATTTCCTGGCCAAGCTGGACACGGTGGCCGTCGATGCATTTGACGATCAGTGCACCGGAGCCAATCCTCGCTATCCGCTGGTCAAGGAGTTGCGCGCAATCCTGCTCGACAGCTTCTACGGCAGGCCGTTCGTGGAACTGACGGAACGCAAAGAAACTGCCGCTCATGCGGAAAAGCCTGCTTCCGTTGGCAAGGCAAAGACCGCCGATGCCAAGCTCGCCGCCAAGGTGAAAGCAAAGCTCGAAGAGGCTGTTGTTTCCAAGTAACTTCCGGCGATGAACCAGAGGCGGGCTGACCCCAATGGGGTTGGCTCGCCTTTTCTTTCTCTTGGGAGCCTCCGCACAAGTCTGCTTTGTATCAGGGCACGACTTTAGTCGTGCCGCAAGTCGCTCATAATTAATGCGGGCTTTAGCCCCTGAGGTCACTTCGAATAGGCGTAGTATGTTTTCATGGACATTGCCAACAAACAGAGCCGTGCCATGGCACAGTTTCAAGCTTTCCGAACGAGCCCGCCTTCTTCGTGGGATGAAAGCGCCGTTTCGCAATTCCATGAAATTGTTTCCGCGCTCGAGGAAGCATTTGAAGTAGACCTGTATGCGTTCCGAATTCCAGAAGCTGAATTGAAACAATACGAGGACGAATCTGGGAGCACCGCTTGGGTCGATGCTGGGCGACACATTGGTAGGACGCCGTACCCAGGGCACTTCCCCGCCGCAAGCAAATGTTAGAAAATCGTTACTGCGAAGAAAATCTTGCCAAACGGAAGATAGATGGTATCGCCTTATATTTTCAATATCTAAGCTCGGCGCCCGAACGTCAAAATAAACATATCGGATTTTGAGAGTATGTTTTGCTACGGCTTCGCACGATGCGCCTCAAACCAAATCCGCGCCTGCTCCTGTGCACGGGCCAACTCGTCTGGCGACAGGAGTGAGAGGGCTAAGTCCCGATTCGTCGTAGCGGTTTCCGCCATCGAAGCGTCCAGTTTGCCAGCAGCTGCCACATCGGACCAGAAATAGGCTTCTGAGTAGTCCTGTGGCACACCCTGGCCCATTCCATACCAGGCCCCGAGCATGCATTGCGCCTCGGCGACGCCCTGCTCTGCCGCCTTGCTAAACCAGAGAGCAGCCTGAGCGTAGTCCTGTAGCACACTCTGGCCCTTGTCATACAAAAGCCCGAGGTTGTATTGTGCAGGGGCAAAGCCCTGTTCTGCCGCCTTGCGATACCAAAAGGCCGCTTGCGCGTAGTCCTGGGGTACACCCAGGCCCTGGCGGTACAAATCCCCGAGCATGAATCGCGAGGCGGCATTACCCTGCTCCCCCGCCTTGCGATACCAAAAGGCCGCTTGAGTGTAGTCTTGAGGCACACCCCTGCCGTGGTCGTACAAATCCCCAAGGTTATACTGCGCCTGGGCGTTACCTTGCTCAGCCGCCTTGCGATGCCACGCTGCGGCTTGCGCGTAGTCTTTGGGCACACCCCGGCCTTGGGCGTACGAATACCCAAGCATCATCTGTGCGTCAGCGTTGCCTTGTTCAGCAACCTTGCGAAACCGCGCTATCTCTTCCGCATAATCCTGAGGCACTCCTTGGTGCGTATCGTCATTCGCGCCTGATTCGGGTGGTTGTTTCCTGATATATCCCAACTGAGACATGAACATTTCCTGTATCTTGTCAATCTTAGTGCCACCGATAAAGATTCCGAGGTATGGCGCGAGGAATATAGGCCAGAGCAAGGCAACTACAGCCGAGATGTAATTGTGTTGAACGAATAAATAAATTACCGCCGCTGGGACAGTGATCCATTTCAGGAGGACGAAGAAAACCCCGAATCTTGCCATAGCTACATTGACATATCTGTATCGGACGAAAGACCACAGTATAGTCAAAATGATAAATACGCCGATGACCTCCCACCATTCAAAAACTATTAGGAGCAAAGGTACAATCGACTGACTCAAAAAAGCTGGCCATATTCCCCACTCAATCGCTCGCAACATAGACCATTTCAAGTTCTCTTGGTCGCTAAATCCTTCGTTCCATGCCATAGAGCTACGTCCTCCAGACGGCAAAATCGTAGCCGTCCTTTTCGTTAGCGGCGAACAGCCTTTCGCCTTCTCTTCCGCAAGTGACTTTCCATCAAGTTCTTTTGCGAAAGAGCCAATATCCGGACCATCCGATTAAGAGAATACCCAGACACAGATCAATCGGTTGCCACTGTGTCCGCTGCATACGTATCGGCAAGAACGGGTTCAAAAGAAGCGCAACTGCGGCAAATATCCAGGTCCAAAATCGCAGGCCTGCCTTGTACACTCTCCATGCCCAATAAACTGCGCCAACCGTGATGACAAGCCGGAGCACCATGTAAAAGCCATAAGGATACTTGCCGACAGACGCAATGAGCAGCAAAACTGCACAGAGCATCGTCAGGACTACTTCCAGGATTCGTTCACGGTTCATGATTGTTCCCCGTTGGCCCGGATTTTCATTTTGCTTTGTGGTCGCAGCAAGTATACGCTGGGTGCCCCAAGTCCGGATTCTGGGACCTGGGATAGCACGCCCCACATGCGAGCGAACAGCGAGCGTCTGGCCCCACCGCAGGTGGTTGCAGATTATTTCCTTGCTTTGTCGCACAATAATCCCGGGAGTCTTTGCGCCAGATTTCAGTCTGAAGCTGCCTGTAGAGGCAAAAACGGCCCGTAACTCCTTATGCTGGACGATTTTGCAGGGAACTTCTTTGTTATGACGATTTTACAGCGCAACCATGCCCGTAAGCTCAAGAAAACAAGGAATTTGTTTACAAAATACGGGTGGGGGGGTACCCGATGTACGAGCTATGCCGTCCCATCAGGATCAGCGGACAGCGATGCAAGTTTCCGCCTCCATCCGTGTAGCTATCTCCCAGATCGTAGCTCCGTTCCTCGGGTGGCTCCGTACCGGAATTGCGATTCTTTTTTCAGAGGTACTGGATGAGTGCCCGCTTCATGTATTTACTCTCCAGCAACTTCGCGATTTGTTTCACGATATTACGCCGCAGGTCGAGCTCAACAGGGAAGTTTGGATCTTGTTGCGCTTCATTGATGCTGGTGCCGACGGCGAACTTCACAATATCGCTGTCCAGCAGCAAGGCCGTCAGCCGCACCGCTGCATTGGGACTCATGCCTTCGGGCACAAATTCTCCTTCAAGCAGGTGAAGCACTTCGCACAGGGTCAGCGCGCCCTCCGTCACCAGTTCGAAGCCATCCATCCTGCCGTACGGCGGAATCTTCGGATCGTGTGTCTGGTCGACGTCGTCGTATACTTTGCGATTCAGCCGCTTGGCAATGATGTTGGCGGTCGTTCCGCCGCAGACGACTTTGCGCCCCGGAGTGTTCAGCGCCATCACGGCAAGGTCATAGTCGTGTTGGCGCTTGAAGGGAGGGCCGGTCAGCACCAGCAACTGCCGTGGGCTGCGAAAGTAGACCACGCCGCAGGTAATATCGTCTTTTGCGCTATTGCCGTCGATTTCTTCCGCCTTCGCGACCAGAAGGCGCGACAGCTCGCGGGCCGAAATCGATGGATTCTCGCTGATCTGTTGGCGAACAAACTTGTCAACGTTCTCCTGGCCCCATCCGGAAGGAGTCAGCGGGCTGCCCGTTCCCGCCTGCGTAATGCCATCGGAAAAGAAGATAATGCGGTCTTCCCGCTGCACGTTGAAGGTGGAGTAGTCGATGACGCGCTCCTTCCATCGCTTGGGAAGAAGCGCTGTCTTCTGCACACTTACCTCGCCCTTGGGCCGAACCAGCAGGAAGGGCGGATTGCCATGCTCAACGATCCGCGTCTCGCCCATGATGGTCATATCAACAATGGTGAAGGTCGAGTAGCTGACCTTCCGCACGCTGCATACGGGCAGCGTATCCATGATGATTTCCGCAGACCTGGAAATGTCCATGGCGCTGGCCGTGAACTTCAAGGCCATGGTCGCCGTCAGGCTCGCCAGCACGCTGGCTTTCACCCCGCTGCCCAGCCCATCGGAAAGAACCGAGACAATGCGCCCTTCCTTCTTCAGGTTCTCGGAAAGAAACACGTCTCCGGAAATGAACTCCCCGCCCTTGGCCCGCTGGCAGGAATCGACCTCGATGAAGTTCTCCGCGGGGGCGCTCACGGCTTCTCTCCTGCGTCGCTGTCCTCAACTTCCTCGGGGCTGAACGAGTGCACAATGGAATTCAGAATGATCTCTGAATCGGCGGCATTTTCGCCCAGCAGAAAGGCGATCTGCTGAACTGTCTGCAGGTTCTTCTGGATGACTTCCTGCGCCCGCCCGATGATCTGCTCTTTCTGGAAAGAGGGCTGGGTGATGTCCTGAAAGATGCCGCCAATCACGGAATGGGGCTCAATCGTGAAGATGCTCGTATTCAGAATGCTCCGCTCGTAGCGGATGTCGTGGCCCACAATATCCTCGCCGGAGTCGAGCACGCGGCGGAACAAATCGGAAAACGGCATCACCCCGCCCAGGGTGCTGCCCTCAAGGTTTTTCGGCTGCTCGGCCTCGGTTGAGAACAGGCGCACAAAAATCGAATTGCACTCGATGATTTTCATGTTCTCATCAACAATAACCACCGCGGACGGTATCCTCTGGAGCAGCGCGTTGGCCTTTTTCTGCGCCATCTTGCGCGTGTAGGTGGCGCACATCAGGCGCTCGGCGTTGCCGGCAATCATGGCGCGCGCAAAGTCGCGGCAGGTGTCATATCCGCAGCTCGCGCAGTTCAGTTCATCCGCGGCGGAATACTTTCCTACCGTGCGCAGCGCTTCCTGCAATTGCAGCTCGGTGTATTCCGCGGGGTTAACTGGCGCGACTGCATAGCGCTGCGCGATGTCCAGCTCAACCTTGCGCGGAAACTCGCCTGCGTGCCTGGCGTAGTGGATGATGTCATAGCGCCGGCGAGCCAGCGATCTGGCCCGCGCCGCCATCGGCCCATTGATGCAGGAGCCGGCGCACGAGGTCATCTCGAAAAAGATGTTCTGCTCAGGATTCCACTGGGAAACATCCTGCAGAGCCTTTTCAACATCCGGAAGTCCGGAGATGGACACAAACTTCAGATTGTCCATTTCGCGGCCGCCCGTAAGCCCCGGAGCCATCCCGCCCTCGATGGGGAACAACGCTCCCTCCTGCGCCTCCCGCGGCTCAAAGCGATCCTCCGGCCTATCGGCGATCTTGGCCAGATCAATCTTCTTTTCAAGCAGCCACATGTCCAGATCTTCATAGGTAAGCGCTACATCCAGAAGCTCGGGATGCTGTTCGGCCTCTTTCTTCTCCGCAACGCAAGCCCCGATGTAGACGATTGCAATGTCGTCTCCGTAACGCGCGCGCAGCATCTTGCAATGCGTCAGCACGGGCGACAGAACGCTGCAAACATGAGCCATGCATTCCGGATAATACTTGCAGATGAAATCCACCACCGCCGGACATGCGGAAGAGATCCATATCTGCTTTGGCCCCTTGCTCATCAGCGCGAGAACGCTGGCCTTCACCTGCTCGGCGCCCAGCGCGGCTTCCGATACGGCAAAGAATCCCAACTGCTTGAGCGCATGAATCAACTGTCCCGGCCGCACGCCAGCAAACTGCGCCGCGAACGAAGGATCCAGCGAGGCGATCACCGTGCGCCCGCTCTTCAGCAGGGCTTTGGCGCTGGGCAAATCGTCGCATACCTGTTTTGCCTTGCTGGGGCAGGCCAGGATGCAATTGCCGCAGAGAACGCAAAGTTCAGGCACAACCTGGGCATATGCGTCTTCCACCCGGATCGCCTTTACCGGGCATTCGCGGATGCATTTGTTGCAATCCTGACATTCGACCTTGCCGGTCCTGATGAAATCAAACTGTTTCATAATCCACCCGACATGGGATGCATAACTGGTGTAGTAGCTCCCGCAGCCTTGCCGCGGTTACGTTATGGCGAAGCGTGCCGCACGATCAATGGCTTTGGGCTTCGACGCCATCCGAGCAACCTTCGCCTTCTTGAACATGAACCCCGAATCTCCTCGACAGCTTCCAGGAAAGAGAAGCCAGCGAAGAGTAGAGGTCTTCATTATGCACGAAGATGTTCTCGGGAACTTTCAGCCTCACCGGAGCGAAGTTCCAGATCGCCAGGATGCCAGCCCTTACCATTTCATCGGCCACGGCCTGCGCCGTTTCGGCAGGAGTCGTGATAATTCCCAGATGGATGCTCATCCGCTTGGCAAGATCATCCAGTTCTTCGAGAGGCAATATCGCCCTCTCGTGGATCCATTTGCCGATTTTGTTCGGATCGGTATCGAAAGCAGCCACGATCCTCATGCCAAACTTCGAGAATCGTTCATGGCCCAGGAGCGCTGTTCCCAGGTTTCCCGCGCCCACAAGAAATGCCTCGGTCACGTTGTTCCAGCCGAGAAATGTCTCGATGGCCTGAATCAGTTCAGGCACCGAATAGCCCGTCTTCGGCTTGCCAATGATACCCGTATACTGCAGATCCTTGCGGACTTGCACCGGAACGCAATTCAGGTCCGCGCCGATCATCGTGCAGGAGACCTGGCGAATTCCCTTGGCCTCCAGATCCATCAAATAATGATGGTACTGGGGCAGCCGCTTCAGGCTCGCCTGTGGGATAGGTGGAGGCATCCCTTGTTTGTCCGGCAGTTCATTCGATAAATGAATATCGATTCCCACACACTTAATCTATAGCGGCCTCGTCTTGGAAAATGTGATAGCGGTCACATGGCGTCATGCATCCCTCTGCTGCCATCAAATGCTCGCGGCAGAAGGGCTCTCGCCGTTCTTTCGCCCCAGCCTGCAACCGATGAACGCGTAGAACGCAACAAAGAAATAGCAGACCAGCGGGACCGCGTACGCCTTGGCGATGCTATGCGTGGACTGCGACAGAAGCCCCATGGCCGGCGTCAGGACCGCGCCGCCGACGATGGCCATCACAATGAGCGATCCGGCAATCTTGGTATCCCTTCCCAATCCTTCGATCCCCAGCGCAAAAATCGTTGGGTACATCACCGACATGAAGAAGCTGGTCGCGAAGATCGCCCACAGGCCGACCCATCCCGGATGCAGGATGCCCACGGCGACCAGCGCAATGTTGATCACGCTGTAGATTCCCATCAATTGGCCCGGTCTCACGTACTTCATCAGCACGGAAGAAGAAAAGCGTCCCACTCCAAAGGCGGCCAGCGTGCCGGTCAGAAAGTACCCCGCCATTTTTTCGGGCTGATGCGTCGAGTCCTGCACATACTGAATGAAATAGCTCCATGTGCCGACCTGCGCGCCCACATACATGAACTGCGCCAGAATGGCCAGAAGGAAGTGCGGATAACGCAGCAGATCGCTGTAACGGCCGTGGTTGCCCTCTGCCGTCTCCTGCTCGCCCGCGACTGCGGGAAACTTCGTCCGCCAGATAAGGAAGGCAAAAATGAATGCGACGGCTCCCAGAACCAGATACGGGTCTACAACGCGCAGCGTCTCGCGGCGAAGGTAGGCTTCATAGGTATGCGCAGCCCTCATCGCCGCAATCTGCTGCTCGTTCAGTTCGATCCCAGAAAAAATAAAGATCGTTCCGACGATAACGCCGACGATTGAGCCCAGCGGATTGAAAGCTTGGGAGAAATTCAGCCGCCGCGCGCCGCTCGTTCCATCTCCCAACTGCGCGATGAACGGATTGGCGGCAGTTTCAAGAAACGAGAGTCCGCTGGCAATGACGAACAGTGCAAACAGGAAGAAGGAATAGCGCGCCACAATGGCCGCCGGCCAGAAGAGCAGAGTCCCCGTTCCCAGCAGGCACAGCCCGGCAACGAAGCCGAACTTGTAGCCGTATTTGCGCATCAGCAGCGCGGCCGGCGTGGCAAGCAGAAAGTAGCCCATGTAGAACGCTGACTGCACCAGTCCTGCCTGAAATCGTGAAATGGCAAACGATTTCATGAATTGCCGGATCAGCACGTCGTTCAGGTTATTGGGCACGCCCCAGAGAAAAAACAACGACGTGACCAGAACGAACGGCAGGCCCATTCCCATCGGAACAAGCCGCCGTGTGCTATCGCCCGCTACTTCTGGCGCCACTGGTGCAGGAGTCAACATGCTTCCCCTTTTCAGACCACGTAAACCAAGGTATGCGCGCCGGCCAAGCCCGCACTTGTTCTAGAGCATTCTCATGCTGGTCGTTGTAACCATAAGATAACTTCCCTGGCCTATGATGCGCATCCCGGCAGCGTCTTCGCCGCCGGAATGCAGGTCGCATCGTGCCGCAAACAACGGCTCGGCTAAATGCCGCAGAGATGCACCTGAACGCCCAGTTCGGCAAACATCGCAGCCTTGGCCGCCAGCGCCTTGTCGGCAATCTCCGCCGTCGGCGCGTACACCACATTCACATGGTTGGAGTGATGCCTGGCCATGAACTGGTCCCGCGAAACACCGTGCAGCACCAGATGCATGATGGGCCACTCCGTGCTCGTTTCCTTCCAGCGGCGTTCCGTCTCTTCCGCGGGCAGTTCGACCGAAGTCGCGCGGCCCATGTCCACGTGTACGCTGTCGCCCTCGACAAAGACGCGGCTCCAGACCACCGGTCCTGGTTTGCAGACGCCCTTCAGCGTGCCGCCGCCCAGCCGGAAATACATCGGGGCCTGGCGCTCGCTCACGGCCTTGCTGTATCCCCCGGTGAGATGCGAGGCCGGCACCGCGCCGGAGATCTGCAACAACCAAACATAGTCGTCGATGCCCTGGCCCGTGTAGTGCTCGCCCCAGCGGACATCGTGCAGTGTGGTCGCTGGATCCAGATGCATCGCGCTCCACACCCGGTTGGTGATGAGAGAGTCGAGCCCCACACACTCATCGGCTTCGTTGAAGTGCGGCAGCGGCTCTCCCGCGTAAAGTTCGCGGCCATCTTTGGAGTAGGCCGGCGGACGCTCCGCGTTGTTCAGCAGCCCTTCCACCAGATCCGACGCCGGAACCATGTCCTTCAAACCCTGCTGATACTGAATGCCGATCACGTCGCAGCCAAAGTCGTCGGCGATGCGCAGCGCGGCAATATACATCTTGCTCTGCTCCAGAATCTGCCGGTCGGTCAGGTCGGTCTCTTCATTCGGTCCCGTGTGGAAAGTCACGCCGCGCCCGTTCAGCCAGTCGCGAACCTTCTGGGCCTCGGCGTCGGAGACTTCGCGCATGGCGGCGACCAGCGCCGACTGGCTCAGCCGCTCCTTGTAGACGCTCAGCGGATTGAGCAGGTCGTCCTCGATGATGGCGTTCGACATGCCCATGCAGCCTTCATCGAAGACGCCCAGGATGGCCTTGCGCGCCTTCAGCGCCTTGGCCAGCGCGGCGCCCAGTTCGCGCTCGGCTGCCGGCAGCTTTGCCAGGTCGAGCTCGCGCACCTGGCTCAGATCGTGATCGACCTTGTGCCCGGTCAGCCATTGCCGCAGCCCCTTGCGGAAGAATTCGTCCGTGAAATCCTTGCTCCACAGCGAGCTGTACTTCACGCCCGCCTTGTACAAACAGGCATTCAGGCCCAGCATGCCCACCAGCCCCGGCCATTGGCCCGACCAGTTCGCCACAGTGAGAATCGGTCCGCGATGATTCTGCAAACCGGCAAAAACATTATTGCTGTACTGCCACACCGACTCGGCCACAACGATGGGCGCATCCGCGGGAATGTGCAGGAAAACATCCATGCCCATCCGCTGGTTGGAAATGAAGCCATGCTTCAAACTCGGATTGTAAGGATGCGCGCGGCGCAGCGTGTAGCCTTCGGCCTTGAAAGCCTCAGTCAGTTCCGCTTCCATCCGCGACTGCGCGGGCCAACACTTCTCGTTGGCCGATTCACGAAGATCTCCGCTCGCCACCAGCAGCACTTCCCTGGCCGCCACCGGCGTTGGCGCTTCTACAACAGGAACAACATACACTGCCATCAGCTGACTCCTTCACTGTTTTTCCGGCTTCGGTTCGCCGGTTCGCATCTGCCGCGGATTTTGATGAATCGCGGCATGGTTGACTCCATTCGCTTCCAGCCTGCGGAAGCGCGCGTACGCCTCATCCCATTGATCGCATCGATGGGGATCAAACACAGAACATTGAACTGATTCTGCAATGGCGGCGCGCCCTGCGCGCACGTCGGACAGATATCCGGTCGCCACCGCTTGCAGCATTACATTCCCCAGAGCCGAGGCTTCAGCCGGACCGCTCACCACTTCGCAGCCGCAAGCGTCCGCCGTCATCTGGCACAACACCGAATTCAGGCCTCCGCCGCCAACCACGCGGATCGTAGGCAGGGAGCGCCCGGTCAGTTTTCGCAGCGACTCCAGCACCGAACGGTATTTCAGGCTCAGGCTCTCAAACGCGCAGCGCGTGATTTCTCCCACGTTCTCCGGCGCCGCCTGCCCGCTTTCCCGGCAGTATTGGCCAATCGCGCGCGGCATGTCGCATTGCGTCTGAAACTCTTCTGCATCGGGATCGATGAAGCACTGAAACGCCTTTGCTGACTCCGCAGCCAATGCCAGTTCGCTCCATGTGTAGCTGCGCCCTTCGTCCGTCCACTGCCGCAGGCATTCCTGCAAAATCCACAGCCCGGTGATGTTCTTCACCAGCAGCACCGCTCCGTTTGCGCCGCCTTCATTGGTAAAGCCCAGCCGCTGAGCTTCCTCTGAGATGTTTGGCTCCGCCGCCTCCACGCCCATCAGGCTCCAGGTGCCGCTGGACAGAAAAACGCTGTCCTCGCTCATGTTCGGGATGGCCGCCACCGCGCTCGCCGTATCGTGCGAACCTACGGCAATCACCGGAAAAGGCTGCGTGAAGCCGCAATCCTTCATCACATCCGCACGCACCGGTGACAGCACAGTACCCGGCCGCGTCACCGGAGGCAAAATCTTGACCGGCACATTCAAGGCGCTCAGCAGCCCTCGTGCCCAATCTTTCCGCCGCGGCGAATACATCTGCGTTGTGGCTGCCTCGGTCCACTCCACGCTTTTTTCGCCGCACAGGAAATACGTGCAGAGGTCGGGAATCATCAACAGCGTTTCGGCACTGGCAAGAGCGGGGTCCTGAGCGCGGACCATGCTGTAGAGCTGGAACAACGTATTGATCGGCATCGTCCGGACGCCGGTTTCAGCAAACCACTCCTGCTCCGGAACAACCTCAAACACGCGCTGCGGAATGCCATTCGTTCTCGGATCGCGATAGTGACGCGGATTTTCAATCAGTTGCCCCGCGCCATCCAGAAGGCCGAAGTCCACGCCCCATGCATCCACGGCAACGCCCTGCGGCGGCTGCGGGCAGCAGGCGTGGCACTTCGCCAATCCCTCTCGTATCCCGGACCAGATGCCCGGAAAATCCCAGTAGAGGCCGTCGCCTGCGCGCACTCCGCCATTGGCGAAGCGATGCAATTCCTCCACGGAAAACGCCCGGCCATCCCACTGGCCGAGCATGACCCGCCCGCTGGATGCCCCCAGATCGGCGGCGACGAAATGGGCCTTTTGCGTCATTTCTCTTTTTCGAGGTAACTCACAACCTCTTCTGTTACCAGGCTGACCAGTCTATCCAATTCTGCGGAGTTCTGCTTCCCGCTCCCCGGCAGTTGCGCCGGAGACGCCGCGCCCAGATAGGCATCAACAGCCGCTTGCAGATTGTTCGGCTCCGCCGCTTCCGTGGCGAACCGCGCGTCCGGCAGGCCCATCTTCTTTTTCAGCGCCAGCAGATCGGCGATCTTGTCGGGGGCAATCTCTTTCAGCTCCGGCCGCAGTTGCCTGGCAATCAGGATGGTCTTGCAATAGGTGTCGATGATCTCGGCATACCACTCCGCGTGCGTCACCGTATCCGCCCAGCAGACGATTCCGTGGTTCCCCAGCAGAATCGTATTGTGATTTCTGGCAAGCGAGTGAACCGAATGCGCGCAGGCCTCAGTGCCCGGCGTCTCATACGGCGTCAGCGCCACCGGGCCGATGAAGACCTCTTCTTCGGGCACCAGATTGCCTTGCGGAACAACTCCGGCGACCGCGTGGGCCGTGGCGTACGGCGGATGGCAATGAATGATCGCCTTGGCCTGCGGAACTGTCTTGTAAATCTCCAGGTGCAGCAGTATCTCGCTGGTATGCGGACGATCTCCGCAGATTCGCTGGTTGTTCATATCCACCAGCGCGAGATCGTCCACCTGGAGATCGCCCTTGCTGAGCAGCGTGGGCGTGCAGACCACATAATCCCTGGAGACACGCGCTGAAATGTTGCCGCCGTTCCCATCCACATACTGCCGCTGCCAGAGCTTTCTGCCCGTGCGCACAATCTCTTCCTTGATCGCCTCAACGGCAGGTGAATGAAAAAGTTCAAACGGATCTCCGCTGGCCGCGGCCAGGCGCGCGCTTTGCCCGGCGCACTCCATCACGGCGCGCCGCACAATCGACTCGATCAGAGCGCGGCTCGGGCTTGGGACAGATTTGCATTTTGACGCATTCGATTCGTAATTATTCATATTGCTCCACAATGTAGCACAATTAGAATCCTCTTGAACAATGGCGTAGAATCCTCTCCATGAAACAAGCCCAGCGCATTCTCGATCTTCGGGATCTCTTTGCGAAGCAGGAATTCGTGAGCATCGAGGAACTTTGCGCCCGGTTCAAGTCGTCAAAGTCCAGCATTCGCCGCGATTTGATTGAACTGGAACAAAAGGGCGTTCTGCGCCGGGTCCACGGCGGAGCCATCTCGCTGCAGGCCCGCGACGAAGTCATGGATTTCAGCCATCTTTCGGGCAGTTGCCATGAAGAGAAAACCCGCATCGGCCAGGCGGCCGCGGCACTGGTCGAAGACGGCCAGAGTGTGATCCTGGGCGGCGGCTCGACGGTCGCCGAGGTTGCCCGCTGCCTGAGCGAACGGCCCATCCAGATCGTGACCAACTCCATTCCCGTGGCGCAGGTCTTCTGGGACAGCAAGCAGGCGGAGGTCATTCTGACCGGCGGCTATCTGTACCCGCGCCTGGGCGTGCAGCTCGGCCCCATCTGCGAGAAAATGCTCCACAATGTCTCCGCCGATATTCTCATCATGGGCATCCGCGGCATCACCGAAGCCGGCATCAGCGACTCCAACAGCCTCATCGTCGAATCCCTGCGCGCCATGATCCGGGCCGTACGCAAGGTCGTCATTGTTGCCGACCACACGAAGTTCGGACGCGATGCGCTGATCCGCGTCGCCAGCCTCGATGAGATTCACCAGGTCGTTTCCGACAAGGAACTTCCGCGGAACTTTCAGCGCATGCTGAAAGCCCATAATGTCGCCAGCCTTCTCGCCTAGTTGATCCGGCACAGAGAGCTCACCGGCCGGCCGGGAGCCGCTGGCTGGATGCCCGCACTACAAGATGTGGAGCAATCAATTCACTCCGCGGGCGGATCGAAGCCTCATGATGCGCCAGCTTCAGGGCCAGCGCGGCGGCTCGCTTGCCGATGGTCTGGCTGCCCTGATCCACGGAGGAGAGAGGCACCCGCAGAAAATCGGAATAGGAAAGGTTTCCGCAGCCCACCACCGCAACATCCTCCGGAATGCGCAGTCCCGCGTCGAGAATCGCACGCATCGCCCCCAGAGCCGAGGGATCGTTGAAGCAGAAGATGCCGTCGGGGCGCAGCTTGTTGGCAAGCAGTTTCCTGGCGGCCGCGTATCCGCCCTTTTCGCCGCGATGATCGCCGGATGTGCCCAGCGAGACGACATGCCCCGGCAGGGGAACCATCCTGTGGGAAGCCAATGCCTGCTGATAGCCTTTTAGCCGGCCCGCCGCCGTGCTCACCTCCGGCCCGCGGATGTGCGCAACGCGCCGGCATCCCTGCCGGAGCAGGTGCTCGGTCGCCAAAGCCCCCACCGCGCCGTCGTCCACACCAACGAAATTGGCGGCCAGGCCGGCGAATTGCCGATCCAGAAGGATGTACGGAGTTTTCTGCTCCTCAATGCGCCGGAAGCTTTCCACGCTCCACTGCGACGAGGCAATCAGCAAAACATCCACGCGCCGGGCCAGTAGCTGCTCAATCTCCTGCCGTTCCAGCTCCGCATCTTCATCCGACGAAGAGATCAGCAGGCTGAATCCCTTCTTGCGCACTTCGCCCGAAATTGCTTGGGCAATCTGCGCGAAGAAGGGATGCAACAGATCGGGCACGATAAGGCCAATCGTCCAGGTTTGCCCGGTGATCAGCGAGCGCGCGGCAAGGTTGGGCTGATAGTTCAGCTCCTTCATGCGCTTCAGAACGCGTTTCCGCGTCGCTTCACCAATGTCGGGGTGCCCGCGCAGCACCTTCGAGACAGTGACCACCGAGAGGCCAAGATCCTGCGCTATGTCCTTCAATCGCACCGGCATCTTTTGCTTCGCCTCCTGGGGTTCGCTCCCCATTGCGCGGCGTCGGCCCGCTCGTGAGCAACCCGGCTGCTTCCCTTCCATCCTAGTACTTTATCGTTAACCTGAACACCGCGCCCGCCACAAGCCGGAATCTCGTTTTGGCAGCTTTCTTGACAACTATTCCTGCCGCACCCTACTCTCATACACGTTCAAGTTATCGTTTACTTTAAACGTCGGGAGTGGCAATGCCTGAAAACAATGTTTCCTGGAAAGCAGCCCCGGATGCCGTCGATCCGGAACTTGTTCCGCGGCGGATTCTGCCGACCGGCGCCACCATGCCCGCCATTGGCCTGGGTACCTTCGGCTCCGACCATGTCTCCCCGCAGGAAGTCGCGGAGGCCGTTCAGGGCGCTGCTGAGGTAGGCTATCGCCACTTCGACTGCGCCTCGGTCTACGGCAATGAGGACCAGATCGGCCTCGCCTTTGAAAAGCTGCTGCATAGCGGCCTGCGGCGCAAGGATCTCTGGATTACCTCCAAGGTGTGGAACGATAGGCACCAAAATGTCATTGCCGCGTGCGAAAAGTCGCTGGCCGACCTGCGCCTCGACTATCTGGATCTCTACTTGGTGCACTGGCCATTTCCCAATCATCATCCGCCGGGCTGCGATGTGAGCGCGCGCAATCCCAACGCGGTGCCTTATATTCACGAGAACTATATGCGCACCTGGAGGCAGATGGAGGAGCTGGTGGATCGCGACCTGGTGCGTCACATCGGTTCTTCCAACATGACCATCCCCAAGATGAAGCTGCTTCTGCGGGATGCGCGCATCAAGCCAGTGGTCAACGAGATGGAGCTTCATCCCCACTTTCAGCAGCCGGAGTTCTTCCACTATCTCTGCGACAACGGAATTGCGCCCATCGGCTTTTCGCCCATCGGTTCTCCTGCCCGTCCAGAGCGCGACCGCACCCCGGACGACACCGTTCCCACCGAAGATCCGGTCATCGTCAGGATTGCCGCGCGTCTGGGCGTGCATCCCGCCGTTGTCTGCATCAAGTGGGCCGTGCAGCGCGGGCAAACGCCGATTCCCTTTTCCACCCATCGCCGCAACTACCTGGCCAACCTGCGCGCCGTAACCTGCGATCCGCTGACTCCCGAAGAGATGCAGGCTATCGAGAAGATTGACCGCCATTGCCGCCTCATCAAGGGGCAGGTCTTTCTCTGGAAAGATGGCCAGTCGTGGGAAGATCTATGGGACGAGAAAGGCGAGATCACTCCTCCGTGATCGCCGCGCAAGGACTACAGTGCATTTGAAGGAATGGAGACGGAAACAATGAGCAGAACAATGAGAGCGGCCTATCTGCCGGGAAACAGCACTGTCGAAATGCGCAGCGTGGCGGTTCCCGCGCCCGGCCACGGCGAGGTGCTGATTGCCGTGAAGGCTTCCACCATTTGCGGATCAGACATCCGCTGCATCTATCACGAGCACCTGGGCAAAGGGCCGGAAGGCTATCAGGGAGTCATTGCCGGCCACGAGCCCGCCGGTCAGATCGTCGAAGCCGGGCCTGGATGCCGCCGCTTCCAGGCCGGAGACCGCGTGATCGTTTATCACATCTCCGGCTGTGGCGTGTGCAACGATTGCCGGCGCGGATACATGATCTCCTGCACCAGCGCGAAATATCGCCGCGCCTATGGATGGCAGCGGGACGGTGGAATGGCCGAGTTCATGATCGCCGAGGAAAAGGATCTCATCCAGCTTCCCGATTCGCTCACCTATGCGGATGGGGCGCAGGTGGCCTGCGGCTTCGGTACGGTCTACGAGGGCCTGGAAAAGATCGGCGTCTGTGGCAACGACGCCGTTCTGATCACCGGCCTGGGGCCGGTAGGCCTGGCTGCCGCCGCCTTGTGCCGCAAGATGGGCGCGCAGAAGGTCATCGGCATCGACATCTCCCAGGAGCGGCTTGATCTGGCCATCAAGTTGGGGCTTTGCGACGTGGTTCTGCCCTCCGGCCCGGAAAATGTGGGGCAAGTGAAAGACCTGACCTCGGGCCAGGGCGTGGAGCGCGCCGTGGACTGCTCGGCGAATGCCGACGCTCGCGCAATCGCCATTCGCGCCACGCGCAAATGGGGCAAGATGGTGATGATCGGCGAAGGCGGCGCGGTTTCCTTCAACCCTTCGCCCGATCTCATCCACGATCAGAAGACGATTTATGGATCGTGGGTCACTTCCACATGGAAAATGGAAGAACTGGTGGAACGGCTGGTACGCTGGAACCTGCATCCGGAAGAGATCATCACCCATCGCTTTGCCCTGGAGCGGGCGGGCGAGGCTTATGCGCTGATGGCTTCCGGCCACTGCGGCAAGGTGGCTGTCTGCCCTGGAAAGGAGTAGCTGAATGTACACAGTCGACTCGGAACCGAATCCCCATGCGTGGGAACTGGAGTTGCACCGCCGCCTGCCGTTGTTCGGCCACCGCAACTGGATTGTGGTTGTCGACGCGGCCTATCCCGCGCAGTCCAACCCTGGCATTGAAACCATCGTGACCTGCGCGGAACAGGTTGAGGTGGTGAGCAAGGTCGCAAGAGCGCTGGCTGCCTGTCCGCACGTCCGGGCGAACGTCTATACCGATGCGGAGCTGGCCATGGTGGCGGAAAGCGATGCGCCGGGCGTGACAGACTACAGGCAGCATCTCGCTTCAGTATTGGCTTGCGGCATCCGGCAACTGCCCCACGAAGAGATCATCGCCAAACTCGACCAATGCGCGCGGCTTTTCCGCATTCTGATTCTCAAGACGAATCTGACGATTCCCTACACTTCCGTCTTCTTTGAACTCGATTGCGGCTATTGGAGCGCCGAGGCCGAACAGCGGCTTCGCCAGGCCATGCGTGCCATTCCCCCGGCATAGCCTGGAGCATCTTAGGTACAGATAGACTTTTTGAGAGAGGTGATAAGTGGCTTTTACTTCCACCCCAGCGAGCATAAATCGCTCGCCGGGGGACCCCTTAGAGCATTTTCACCGATAGTGTAATCTGTGTATGGCGAAACTCCGGCGACGCGAGAGCTATGGCGCGAGCCTATGAGGATGATTTGCGGCGGAAGTTATTGGC
>Ga0224530_1000077_pt1 | contig 62022 bp, 49 predicted proteins | sample CBST75metaG_FD_179873 | JGI IMG/M metagenome (GOLD analysis project Ga0224530, IMG submission 179873) | Peat soil microbial communities from Stordalen Mire, Sweden - C.B.S.T75 | ecosystem: Environmental > Terrestrial > Soil > Wetlands > Peat | place: Sweden: Norrbotten County, Stordalen Mire...
CCTCCCGGTAACGAAACGGTCTGGAGAGGATTAACTCGCCTCGTTGATATTCAACTGGGCGTCTGCATCGGTGCTGAAATTGTGGGTAATTGAAAGGGCTCTGCCGGGGTGGCAGTAGGAGTTTGACATTTACGGGAGTCCATCCAAGAAACTCCAGACGTGAGCCGACCAAAGCACACGTTAAGGAGAAACTGGATGGACCAATTGGAGAGTTTAAGTCACTCTGTATGGGAGTGCAAATACCATGTAGCCTTCATTCCCAAATGCCGTCGCCGAGTGCTTTATGAAGGTCTGCGGCAGCATTTGGGAGAGGTTTTGCGCCGTCTGGCCGAGCAGAAGGAGAGCCGGGTTCTGGAAGGCCACCTGATGCCGGACCACGTGCACATGCTGCTTTCCATTCCGCCCAAGTATGCGGTGTCGGAAGTGGTGGGATACGTCAAGGGTAAGAGTGCGATCCACTTGGCGCGGACCTACGGCGAACACAAGCAGAATTTTGCGGGACAGCATTTCTGGGCGCGAGGCTACTTTGTGTCGACTGTGGGGCGAGACGAAACGGCAATTCGGGAGTATATCCGCAATCAAGAAGTTGAGGATAAGCGCCTGGACCAACTGCGGATGTGGAAGTAACTGCCGTAAGGCGGTCCCAATCAGGTCGGGGCCGCGTTAGCGACCCCGCTCAAGCCGCTTTGAGCGGCTCACATCGTAAAGCCCCCGGCTCTGCCGGGGGATATTTACAAGCACCAAAGTACACGGATTATTTCCAGAAGATCACAACAACGAATGCTTCGCACGACAATACGCTTTACGAAGGAGGAATCCGGCTCCTGATCCGCGTCGATGTTCGGGGCGGTCTCTGGTATCTTCCAGATTTTCTGGTCGATCCCTCGACGGGGCTGATTGTTCGCGCGTTCTACAAGTCACCAGAGAATATTTTTAGCGAGGTTCCCGATCCGTCTGGCGTCACCGATCCCGATTTCGAGGCTTACACTTTGAAGCGCTTCGGTTTAAAGGAGGAGGCCGATGCCGCCCTGGAGAAGGTGCGAGTCGCAAAGATCTCGGCTGACAACGGCACGATTCGATACACGGTGGACGAATGCCGGGTCAGCGGCGGAAAGGTGATCTGCACCGGAGAAGAAACCTATCTTGGACAGGGCACATACGAGACTTCGATGAGTGCTTATGGGGCGTCGCTGAGCGACGACCGCGGCGGCAAATTCAATCGCTCCGACGCATGGTTCGGGACGCCTTCGGGACCACACAATCAAGGGATTCAACTAATTCCGAATGTGTCCGTGCATTGCGTGTGGGTCTACGACGGCTTTACGCCCGGAGCACAACGCATCGATCTAGAGTTTCCCAACGGGACCATTCTGCCCAGCGTGCCTTTGATAGATGCGAGGTGATACACCGTGCTCGGATTTTTCACGTTTTCTCAGCGGGCAATGCTGCAGCATCGTGCCGTCGGGTTTTCCGCACAACCCGGACTGGGACGAGAGTGATGTGCGATTCAATGCGAGCGCGTGCATTTCAGTGCGACACCCCAACCCACTTTTCGAGTCAACTGAATTCACGCGAAGGGCACGGATGTATCACTTTCGTATCACAGCAGCCTTTATAGATCTCCATTCATGTTAAAGTAAGTACCTTATTATGAATGGTGAGCTCGCTGGGAATCGAACCCAGGACCCACGCCTTAAAAGGGCGTTGCTCTACCAACTGAGCTACGAGCTCGTTCAAGACCGCTTCATTCAAATTATCACAGGGCTGGCCTCCTGGCAGAATCGATGCCGGAAGAGCCGGCAGGCGAGCCCTCGATCGGAGCTCTTCTTCTGGCCTTGGGAATCAGGCCGCCTATACGAGATCTTCGCGGCTGAGTAGAATAGGCAACCAAAGAGCTGTTCTCCCCCAGCCCATGAAACTACCCCCTGGAAGACTTTCCCCTGCTGCATTGAGACGCATCCCCCATCGATACCGAGGGGCGCGAGTACTATGGTAACCGCCTGGAAAGAGGTTGGTAATCGCAGGGCGCTCCGGCCTCGCAATTCGAAGATAAATAGGTGGTTTAGGCTTGTCGAATGGCGAGAAAGTGGTAGGAGGGTAACCGTGCAAGTGTTATTGTTCTGACAACAGCCTGCGGCTAGGATGCTTGTTGAGGATACCTTCCGTCTGCGTAAGCGATCCCGGGTATTCCGCTGAGGAAAAAGAAACAAAGCCAGCGGCAGCTCGGGGAATCGGTTCGGCAGCAGTGGGTGCAGGGTGGGAAGATGACAGATCGCAAAGCGCTGAGTGACCCGAACGAGACACCCGAGGATGTAGCGACTCTGTATTCCTGGGCTAACCTGCATGGCGCCAAGTACCGGGATTTCTCTGCCTCGCGCGCGCAGACCCGGGAGAAGGCTCGCCAGCGCGTGCAGGAAGCGATCGAAGAAGAGCGCCGGCATGCGCACGAAGAGGCGGAGGCCGCAAAGGTGGCTGAAGCCCGCCATGCCGCCGACGCAATTCGTGCCGCCGCGGCAGCGCACCAGGCAGAACTCGTTGCCCAGCAAGCCGCGCGGATTGAAGCGCAGCAGGCGGCGCAATTGGCTGCCCAACAAGCTGCCCAGCAGACCGCGCAGCAGCGCGCCTGGCAGCAGCCCCGCACGGATCGTTACTCTGCACCCGCACTTCCCGCTTCTACCTCCATGCCCCCGGTGGCACCCTATTACGCGGCCCAGCCGCAGCAGCCTGAGTTTTCGGGCTATGCCCAGCCGCAGGCGTATCGGCCAGCCCCGGTTCCGCCGCAGTATGCGCCGGCGCCGCTGCGCGAAGACAACCCTGCTCAGCCGCGCAATCCGTGGGCTCCGGTTGAGTCGAGAGAAACGGCCGGCCGTCCTGCCTGGCTTGCCTCGGACCGCGCGGATATGCCTGTGCAGCCTCCGCCTCCCGCCCCTGAAGATACGCTGCAGGGATCGCGCGATCGCCTGGCCTCCCGCTGGTTTGCTTTGAAGAGTGTTTTTGATACGGGCAATGCGCCTGTCGAGGCGGCTCCGGCTCCCGCGGCTTCTCGTGCCCCCGTGTTGGCGGTCTTTTCGCTGGCCGGCGGCGTGGGCAAGACGAGCGTCGTCGCCACCCTGGGCCGGGCCCTTTCGGCTCGCGGCGAGCGCGTGTTGCTGGTCGATACGGCGGCCTACGGGCTGCTTCCGTTTTATTTTGGCGCCCGCGATCAGCGCCCCGGCGTGCTGCGGACCTTCAGCCCTCCGGGAGCCAGCGGCGATGCCCCGATTCAGATGGTGACGGTCGATCCTGAGACCATGGGGGCAGAGAATGCACCCCAGGAGACCCTGACCACGGAGATTTCGAAGTACGGGCGGGGCATGAGCCGGGTGATCGTCGACCTGGCCACGGCTTCGGGCGCAACCACCCGCCGCGTGCTGCGGATGTCGCCCATCGTACTGGTGCCGGTGATTCCGGACATGAGCTCGGTGGTGAGCGTCGGTTCCATCGATGCCTTTTTCCAGCACAACAGCGCCGCAACCGGCGGCAATGTGCTTCCGTACTATGTGTTGAACCAGTTCGATCCGTCGCTTCCGTTGCACCTGGATGTGCGTGAAGTACTTCGCGAGCAGTTGGGAGACCGGTTGCTGCCGTTCGCGCTGCGCCGCGCTCCGGCCGTGAGCGAGGCTCTGGCCGAGGGCATGACGGTGATGGATTATGCTCCGAATTCCACTGTGGCCGAGGATTTTGGTAGCCTTGCTGGGTGGGTGAAAAGTCTTTCTGCTCCCGCAAGTTCCGGTTTTCGTGGCGTACGTTGGAGTGAACGATGACAGTAACCGACCTTTGGCAGGATATTGGGGCTGGGGAAAACATATTTACCAAGTTCCTGCGCCTGATTTTCCTGCTGGCGGCGGCCGTGGCCTTTTATTTCCTGGCGGTTCTACCGCTGACCTGGCCGCAGCAGGCGGTACTGGGCCTGTTGACCCTTTTGATGGCGCTGGCGCTGGCGCGCAGTTCCGACTCCTATCTCATCACGCTCACGCTGATGATGATGTCGATGTTCTGCACCTTCCGCTACGGATTTTGGCGCGTCCTGCAGACCGTACGGTTCTTTCAGGACCCCGCCAATCATTGGGGCGCGCTGGACGCGTTCTTTATTGCGACTCTGATACTGGCCGAGGTCTATTCGTTCTGTATTCTTTTCCTGGGATATTTCCAGACCATCTGGCCGTTGCGCCGGGCGCCGGTGGCGCTGCCGGACAACACTGCGGATTGGCCCCACGTCGATGTGCTGATTCCCACCTATAACGAGCCTCTGGACGTGGTGCGCTACACCGCGCTGGGCGCGCTCAATATGGACTGGCCCGCCGACAAGATGCACGTCTACATTCTTGACGACGGCTCGCGCAAGGAATTCGAGCAATTTGCCTTCGAGGCGGGGATCGGCTACAGAATCCGCGCGGAGCACACGCATGCCAAGGCGGGCAACATCAATACCGCCCTGAAAAGCATGAGCTCGCCGTTTGTGGCCATCTTCGACTGCGACCACGTGCCCACCCGCAGCTTTTTGCAAATGACGATGGGCTGGTTTCTGCGCGACCGCAAGCTGGCTATGCTACAGACGCCCCACCACTTTTATTCGCCCGATCCGTTTGAGCGCAACCTGGGCCAGTTCCGCGTGATTCCCAACGAAGGCGAGCTGTTTTACGGAATCGTGCAGGACGGCAACGATTTCTGGAACGCGACCTTCTTCTGCGGCTCGTGTGCCGTGTTGCGCCGCAAGGCTCTGGACGAAATCGGCGGTATCGCGGTCGAGACGGTGACCGAGGATGCCCACACTTCGCTGCGCATGCAGATCAACGGATGGGGCACGGCCTACATCAACATTCCGCAGGCGGCAGGTTTGGCAACGGAGCGGCTCTCCGCGCATGTTGGGCAGCGCATTCGCTGGGCGCGCGGCATGATCCAGATTCTGCGCAGCGACAATCCTTTGTTTGCCCCGGGGCTCAAGTTCCCGCAGCGCATTTGCTACTTCAATGCGATGATGCATTTTCTGTACGCGGTGCCGCGCCTCATCTTCCTGACGGCGCCGTTGATTTATCTGCTGCTGAATCACACCAACGTGCCCGGCTACTGGGCGGCCATTCTGGCCTACGCGCTGCCTCACCTGACGCTTTCGAACGTCACCAACTCGCGCATCCAGGGTGAGCACCGGCACTCCTTCTGGAATGAGATCTACGAGACGGTGCTTTCGCCGTACATTCTGCTGCCCACCATGATGGCCCTGATCAATCCCAAGCTGGGCAAGTTCAACGTGACGGCCAAGGGTGGCGTGGTGAAGCGGACCTTCTTTGATACCAAGATCGCGCAGCCGTTCCTGGTCATGCTGCTGTTCAACCTTGCCGGTCTGCTGATCGCCATTCCGCGCTTTTTCATCTGGGATCGCGACCGCCCCGGCACCGTCGTCATGAACGTGCTGTGGTGCTTCATCAACGTCATTATCCTGGGCGTTTGCACCGCCGTCGCGCGCGAGATGCGCCAGTTGCGAACCACCGTCCGCATCAGCATGGTGACCCCGGTGATGACCACGCTGCCCAACGGCCAAGTGATTACCGGCGAGACCATCGACATGTCCTCGGGCGGCACCAGTATCCGCTTTACCGAAGCCCTGGAAGCCAATCCTCAGGAGAAAATTCGCCTGTCGTTTCCGCTTCCATCTGTCTCCGTCGATCTGCCCGCGGTGGTGGTCTCTTCCGAGGGATCGGTATTGCGTGTCCGTTTTGAAGATTTGACGATTGCCGAACAGGAAGTATTGACCATGGTGCTATATTCGCGAGCGGATTCCTGGCTGGGTTGGGGCGAGTCCCGTGAGAGTGACAACGTGTTGCACAGCATGACCCGCATCTTCCAGATCTCCATGCACGGCCTGGCCACCACCTTCCAGAGTCTGTTCACGGGCAAGGACAAAGTGCACAAAAAGGCTTCTACTCTTCCGGCGGTTACCTCGGCGCTGCTGCTGGCGTTGGCCATCGCGCTGATGGGCGCGGCACCCGCCGCCAAGGCACAGCCCCAAGGCTTTGCCGGAGCGCTGCAGGCTGGCGCCTCGGACAAGAATGCCGTGGTTCCTCCCGGGCAGTTTCGCGACACCTTCACACTGAACGATGCCGGCTCGCCGCAGATTGAACTGCATGGCATCGACAGCAGTCACACCATCTTTTTCACGCTGCCGCAGACCCACGTGGTGCGGAGCGCCAAGATTCATATCTACTACGCGTTTTCTCCCAGCCTGCTGCCGCAACTGAGTCACATCAAGCTGATCATGAATGGAACGCTGTTCTCGACCATTCAGCCCACGCCGGGCCAGATCGGCGGATCGGCCAGCCAGGATGCCGAGGCGGAGTTCACTATTCCGCCGGAGTTGCTGGTGCACAACAACGCACTCACCATCCAGTTCATCGGCCACTACACCATGGTCTGCGAGGACCCGGCGAATACCACGCTGTGGTCGCGCGTGCACCGCAACACGTTTCTCGACATTCAGGGTGACCTGCTGCCCCTGGCCGACGATCTGAAGCAGCTTCCCATGCCGTTCCTTGACCCCGCCGTGGTGCAGCCGCTCAGCATCCCCGTGGTCTTTGCCGCGACGCCTTCTTTCAAGGCCATTCAGGCTGCCGGCATCATCACCAGCTATTTCGGCATGATCTCGGAGAACCGGCCCGTCCGCTTTCCGGTCCACATTGGGCAGATCCCGCAAGGCAACGCGATTGTCATCTCCGATAGTTCCTCCAATCTGCCACCCGGCCTGAATGTGCCAGGGATCTCCTCGCCCACGGTGGCGATGCGCACCAATCCCAACGACGCCTACAGCAAGATTCTGGTGGTGGCCGGCGGTGACGCGGACCAATTGTTGCTGGCCGCTCAGGCCGTGGCTCTGCATACGGATCTGCTGCAGGGAGCCCAGACCAGCATCACCAGCCTCAAGCTGCCGGGGCCTCAGCAGCCCGATGTGGCGCCGCGCTGGGCGCGCACCGACCAGACCATTGCGCTGTGGGACTACGCCAACGCCGATCAGTTGCAGGGAGACGGATCGGCTCCGCTGAACGTGTACTTCCGCATTCCGCCGGATATCTTCTACTCCGAGCGGCCCAATGCTTTGCTCCGGCTGGTGTACCGCTACAACTCGATTCCCATCGGGCCAATTTCGAGCATGCAGGTGCGCATCAACAACGCGTTCCTGGGCTCGGTCCCGCTGGTTCCCGGGCAGGAAGCTTCGAAGAGGATGCAGACCGATGTCCCGGTGCCGGTGGTCAACCTGCGCCCGTTCTCCAATTCGCTCTCTTTCGATTTCACCTTCCAGTTGCTGAAGAAGGGCGGCTGCCAGGACACCACGCCGATCAACATGCAGGCCGCCATCCTGCGCGACACCTATTTGGATCTGCGCGGCTATCCGCACTACGCGCCGCTGCCGAACCTGGAGACCTTTGCCAACGCCGGTTTCCCGTTCACGCGCCTGGCCGATTTGGGCGAGACGGTGGTGGTGCTGCCCTCCACTCCGACCGAGCAGGAGATTGAGACGTTCGTCACGCTGATGGGCCACTTCGGCCGCCAGACCGGCTTCCCGGTTCTGCGGGTCACCGTGGCCGGCCCCGATGCCCTGCAGCAGGGCGCCAAAACCGACTTCCTCGTTCTGGGCGCGGGCGACGATCAGCCCGGCTTCGACAAGATGGCAAACAATTTGCCCGTTGCCCTGCGCAGTGGCCAGATCCAAGTGCACGACACGCAGGGCTTCTTTGCCCCGCTGCATCACGCCTGGTGGAAGCCGCAATCGAATGAGCACACCGAATCCGGCGACCTGTCTGCCGGTGGTACTCCCGATGCGGTCATCGAAGGGATTCGTTCGCCGTTCGACTCTGGTGGCAATCGCAGCATCGTGGCGATTCATCTGCGCGATGCCAGCACCTTTGAGCCCTTTATGGCGACCTTCCTCAAGGTGCAGCAGGCCAGCGACATCTCCGGCTCGGTTTCGGTTCTGCACGGAACGCAGTTCCAGTCGTTCCGCATCGGCGCCGAGGTCTATCATGTGGGCGTACTGCCGTGGTGGACGCGGTTGACTTTGTGGTTCATGGAAGTGCCCTGGCTGGCTGCGGTCGTGGTGATTCTCCTGGCCTTTTTGCTGGCGATCTGGACAAGGCAGTGGTTGCGTCAGAAGGCAAGGGCGCGCCTGAAGATGCTGGAGGACTAAAGCACTCGCCAAGTCTTTGCAATGTCGTGGAAAGTGGCTCTTTGCCGAACAAGGAGCCGCTGCTCCTCCGGGGTTTACCCTCCCCTTTCAAGAAAGCGTTGCAGGACGATTCCGGGCTGGCTGTGTCCATCGGATAGCCGCCTGTTCGTCCGGTTGGAGAATTGTTGCGATGGTTGTTTGGATCTCCCGGTTTGGGAAACGACTGCTGTTGACCGCATGTATCCTCATGCTCTCCGCGACCGGCGGCTGCAAGCAGGGGCCGTGGACGTTGTGGAACTCCTATTCCGCGCGCTTCATTGACACGCAGGGCCGGGTCATCGATCCCCAGGGAGGCGGGCGCACCACCTCGGAAGGGCAGGCCTATGCACTGTTCTTCGCCCTGGCCGGCAACGACCGCGCGTGTTTTGACCGCGTGCTGACCTGGACCCAAGCCAATATGGCCAATGGCGATCTGCAGACCCATCTGCCGGGATGGCTGTGGGGGAAGAACAAGGACGGCGAGTGGAAAGCGCTGGATCCGAACCCCGCCTCCGATGCCGATGTGTGGATGGCCTATAGCCTGATCGAAGCCGGCCGCCTGTGGAAATACCCCATCTATACGAATATCGGCCGGCAGATGATGAACCAGATCGCCCGCAGCGAGGTGGCCAACCTGCCTGGGTTTGGTCCCATGCTCTTGCCCGGCCCGGTCGGTTTTCAGCATGACCGCGTGTGGACGCTGAATCCAAGCTACCTGCCCTTGTTTATCTTCCAACGCATGGCGGTGGTAGACCCTGCCGGTCCGTGGCGGCAGATTGCGTGGGGCATTCCGCGGCTGCTGCAGCAGAGTGCGCGCCATGGGTTTGCCATGGACTGGGTGGATTATGTGCCTGGGGACGGCTTCTATCCTGCGCAGCAGCAACCGAGCAAGGATGCCCCTCCGCCCATGGGCGCTTACGACGCGATTCGTGTGTATCTGTGGGCAGGCATGCTGGACGGCAGCGGCAAGACGCGGGAAGAGATTCTGAGCGCCGTTCCGGCCATGAGCGCCTACCTTGGCAATCATGATGCCCCCCCCGAAAAGGTCAGCGATCAAGGCATTCCATTGGCGCAAGATGGACCTGTGGGGTTTTCAGCGGCGGTGCTGCCTTATCTGAGGGCCTTTCCAAATCTTGAGAAGCCGGGCGCGAAGCAAGTGATTCGCATGAGCACGCAGCGCGATGCGGCTTCGGGATTGTACGGAAAGGACTTGGCGTATTACGATCAAAACCTTGCCCTGTTCGCAACGGGTTATTTGGACGGGAGATTCCGGTTTGGCCCGGGCGGGGAACTGAAAGTGGAATGGACACACACATGAGGGATGCCTGCGGAGCGTGGAGAAGGATTTGGATCGTTGTGGGCTGCATCGTTCTGGCGCTCCAGATGGGCCTTGCTCAAAAAAAGCCGGTTGCCCCGGCCGCTTCCCCGGATAACACTCGCAAGATCCTGATCGAAAAAGCTCATGCATTGGAGTCGCGCGGGCGGCCCGACATGGCCATCCAGCTGTGGCAGCAGATTCTTCTCTCCGATCCCAAAAACGCGGATGCCCTGGCCGGCATGGCCAAGGACTACAAGCTGATCGGCTCCTCCGACAAGTCCAACGAAGCGTTGGAGCGGCTGAAGAGAGTCAATCCCAACGATCCGAACATCGGCAAAATATCGAGCCTGACCAGCACGCGTGCGCAGAGCGACCGGCTTCGCCAGGCAGGCGAGTTGGCCCGCCAGGGCAAGGCGGAAGAAGCCATGCGCATTTACCGCGAGCTGTACGGCGACCATCCGCCCGACGGCGATATCGCGCTCGCCTATTATCAGACGCTCTATGGCACACCCTCCGGCAAAGAGACGGCCATTGCGGCCATGCGCGCCCTGGAGCAGCGTAATCCCGGCGACACGCGCTTCTCCGTCGAGTTGGGCATCATGCTCACCTACGATGCGCGGACCCGCGCGGAAGGCATTCGCATCCTGCAAGGCCATCCCAAGGACTCCAACGCGCAGACCGCTCTGCGCCAGGCCCTCGTATGGGATTCCGCCAATCCCAGTTCGGCCGCGCAATTGCGCCAATACCTCAAGGATCATCCGCAGGACACGGAACTGGCCGGCCGCCTGAAAGAGAACGAATCCAAGCTGGCCCAGATGAACTCCGGCATCGCGCGAACTCCTGCCGAGCGCGCCGCTTTTGCTGCTCTCAATGCGCACAAGCTGGAAGAGGCGCAGACGCGCTTCATGGACATTCTGCAGAAGGAGCCGGACAACGCCCGCATCCAGGCGGGGATGGGCTTTCTGCGCATGCAGGAGAACAACTTTGGCGGCGCCATCAGCTATCTGACCCAAGCCGAACAGAACGGTTATAAGGTTGCAGCCGTTGAGACGGCACTTTCCGATTCGCGCTTCTGGTACACCATGGGCGAGGCTTCGCAGGCCTTCGATGAAAATCAGCTGGACGTGGCCAAAGCCAAGTATCAGGCCGCTCTCGCCATGCGTCCGCGCAGCCAGGAGGCCCTGAACGGGCTGGCCGGGCTGTTGACCAAAGAGCAGCAGTACACCGCCGCGGCTGGGGTCTACGATGAGTTGATCAAGGTGCAGCCGGGCAATGCTACTGCGTGGCGCGGCCTCTTTTTGGCCTACGCGCGCGACGGCCAGAACCAGAAGGCCATTGCCACTGCGAACCGCTTTCCGGCGGGGGTTAAATCCGCCATGGCCAAGGACCCGGAGTACCTGCGCACACTGGCCACCATCTATCACGCTGAAAACCGCCCCGCCGATGCGCAACGGGCTCTGTCGCAGGCTCTGTCGCTCCCGTTCCCTGAGAATGGCACTAACCTCAAGGCGGATACACGCCTGCAATATGCCGGCATCCTGATGGAAGCCAAGCGCTACGATCAGGCGGCGGAGTTGTACACGCAGATCCTGAACGAAGACACCGGCAACCTGTCGGCCTGGATGGGGCTGGTCAGCGCGCATCACGAACTGATCCAGGACAACCTGGCCGTCGCCGATGTGGAGAAGATGCCACCCGCCACGTATGAGGCGGCGCTTTCGGATCCCGGCTTTCTGTCGATGCTGGGCGCCATCTACCAGCAAGCCAACCAGTTCGATATAGCCCAGGGACTGCTGGAGCGCTCGGCCAAGCTGCAGATTGCTGCCGGTGGACAGCCCAGCATCGCCCTTCAACTGCAGTTGGCGGCCATCTATCTGCAGCGCAACAACACGGCGCAGGCCTACTCCATTTACCACGAGATTCTGGTGGCGCATCCGGACCGCGCCGACGCCTGGAAGGGCCTGATCTCGACCCTGCTGGTGACCAATCGCAACTCCGAAGCGCTGGGCGAGCTTGCCGTGATTCCTGCTGCGGTGCGCCGGCAACTTGAGAGCGACATCGAATTTGTGCAAAGCGAGGCCAGCTTGTACGCGGCCAGCGGCGATACCGCGCACGCTGTCGAAACCATGAACCGCGTGCAGGCTCATTATGTCCAGCTCAAGATTCAGCCCCCGGCCAGCGTCGAGATTCAGAACGCGTGGCTGCTGTTCAACACCAAGAACGACCGGGCGCTGTATCCGGCGCTGATGCGGTTGGGCGGCCGTCAGGATTTGACCGCCGCGCAGCGCGAGACGATCCAGACCATCTGGGCTAGCTGGAGCGTGCGTCGCGCCTCGACCGCCATGGACAACGGCAACCTGCAGCGCGCGTCCGACATTCTGGATGCCGCGTCGCAAGCCTTTCCAGACAACCTGGCCGTGCGCAAGGCAGTGGCGGGCGGGTACGTCCGGGTGGGCCGCGCCAAGGAGTCGCTGGCCCTCTACAAGACCATCCCCATGCAGGACGCCAGCGCGGGCGATTTTCAGGGCGCCATTGGGGCGGCCCTTGCGGCCAATGACAAAGGACAAACCGAAATATGGTTGCGCCAGGCTCTGGATCGCTATCCCCGCGACCCGGCAATTCTGTCGCTGGCGGCCCGGTTTGAGCAGGCCCGCGGCGACAATCAGCGCGCCTCCGACTTCTGGCGCGCGTCGCTGGCTGCCATGCCGCAAACTTCACCGGCAGACAAGCTGGCTCACACCCTGGTCTATCCCGATACGGATACCAAAGCGCGCCGCGCGGTCACCGCTGCCGACTTGCAGCACTTGCTCGATCCCAACTACGAGCCATTTGCGAAGACCACCAAGCTGGCTCCTTTGCCGGCCTACGGCGCCGACCCCTACACGGGCGGAGCGCCTGTGATCCTGACGCAGCCGCAAGCTGCGCCGCCGCAGAACCAGCAGCAGAATATGTGGAACAATGCGGCCCCGGCGGTGCAGGCTCCGATCTATGCTCCGGCCACCAGTTCTTCATCCGCCGTGGTGCCCATGACCCCTGCGCCCAGCCAGCAAACCCTGATGGACCAGGGCGGCACGCAGATCGCAGGCGAGGATCAGACTCTGAATGCGTCTGCTCGGAACCGGTCCAAGACGAAGAAGTCCGCCAGCCAGTCGAGATACATGGGCAAGATGAATTTGCCCGCCACGCAGCAAGGCTCCAGTGCGTATGCTCAGCCGGCCGGCGGCGCGGGAACGCAGACGCAACTTGCGCAGACTCTGGCTCCGGAGCAGAGCGAAGGCCAGCAAGGGTATGCCACGGTCTCTCTGTCGCCCGCGGCGGATGCCTGGAAGGGGCTGGTTTTTTCGTTGCTGGCCAACCATCGCAACGCCGAGGCCTTCCAGGAGATTGCCAAGATTCCCGCGGACTTGCGCCGGCAGTTGGAAGCGGACGTCGAATTCGAGTTGGGTGAAGCCAACCTGTACGTTGCCACCGGCGACACGCCCCATGCGACGGAGTACATCAACCGCGTGGAGAACTACTACCTGCTGCGCAGGACGGCGGCGCCTTCGGGCATTGAGGTTCAGCACGCGTGGCTGCTCTACAACACCGGCAATGAACGCGCCCTGTATCCGCTGCTGTTGCGCCTGGAGGCCCGTCAGGACCTGACCCAGGAGCAGCGAGAAAATGTGCAGACCATCTGGGGCAACTGGAGCCTGCGCCGCGCCAACGTGGCGATCGACAACGGCAACCCGCAGCGCGGGCTCGAAATCCTGGAGGCCGCGGCCCAGGAGTATCCCAACAACCTGAACGTCCGCAAGGCTGTGGCCAGCGGGTATGTGCGGGTGGGCCGCGCTCCCGATGCGCTGGCCATCTTCAAGGCCGTGCCCTTGCAGGATGCCACCGCAGACGACATGCAGGGAGCCGTTGGCGCGGCTCTGGCGGCCAAGGATATGAACCAGGCTGAGACCTGGTTGCGCCAGGCCCTCGCCCGCTATCCCAGCGACCCGGGAGTGCTCGGCGTGGCCGCCCGCTTCGAACTGGCCCGCGGCAACAACCAGCGCGCCACCGACTTCTGGCGTGCCTCCATTGCCGCCATGCCGCCGGGGTCCCATGTGCAGAAGCTGGGTTCGGAGCCGACGTACGCGCAGGGCGCGAATGGAATCCGGCTCACCACCGCCCCGGGCGATCTGAAGCGGCTGCTCGATCCCGGTCTCCAGTCACCTAATACGGCCAAGCTGCCCTCTTACCCTGTGACCACTCCCTACGGCAGAACGGTTTCTCCGAGCACGAGCCAGCCGACGCCGCAGCAATACAGCTATCCATCGGGAACGGGCCAGTCGCTGCCTTCATTCCCGCTGCCCAACACGCCCATGTCCGGTGTGCAGGGAACCATGCCCAACGGGACTGTGCCCGTCTACATCCCGCAAAGTGCGGCGGTGGGAACCGGGCCCAGCCAGCCGATCTTGATTGAGCAGAGCGCCACACAGGCTGCGTCCATCAAGCCCGCGACCAGCAAATCCGGAAAATCGGGACGCGCCGCCAAGGCAGCGAAATCGCCAAGCTATTCGGGCACCATGCAACTGCCTCCCACGGAAGAGAACGTCAATTCGACGGACGCTCCGGCTGCGTCAACTTCGCAGACGCCGGCTTGGGAGCCGCAGGTCAGCCAGGTTCGCCGCGATGGCAGCCCTTCTGCCGGATTGCGCATTACTTCACAGCCCATGGACGGATTGGCCGCCAATGCCCAGGCCCTGTTTGCCGAGCAGATGGACAGTCAACTTACCCAGGGGTCCGCAACGGTCATCCGCGCTCTGCCCAATGCGGTGGACCGGCCGGCCGGCAGCCCCAGCGCGCCCGCGGCCACGGCGGGGCAGTACAAAACGGCGCAGTACACTCCATCGGCACAGGAAGCGGCAACCGGCGCGTATTCCGCGCAAAGGCAACAGGCCACCCAGCAGCCGCAAGCCGTGCAGCAGCCGGTGCAGCAACCCCTTGCAGAAAAGCCCGCGCCCTCGCTTGAAAAGACCCAGAAGGCGAAGAAGTCGACCACGGCCCCCCGCCGCAAAGCCGTGCAGACTTTGGGAACGACCCGGGCCGTCCAGCAGTACCCGCAGCAGCAGTACCCGCAGCCGCAGTACACGCAGGAGCAGGTTCCCGACACGTCGGGTACCACGACGTCTCCCGCAGCCTCGGGCGTGGGCCTCTCCGACGAGGAACTGCAGCAGCGCAACCTGCCTCCTCTCCGCGGACCGTGGGTGCGCGTGCAGCGAGAGCCGCGCGTTGTGAGCCCCCGCGACGAGGCTGAAATGCAATTGCGCTCCATCGAGAGCGGTTACAGCCCCTGGGTCGGTGGCTCCGGTCTGCTTAGCTATCGCAGCGGCGACCTCGGCTATGACCACCTGACCACGCTCGAAGCTCCGTTCGAGGTATCGATGCCGCTGGGCTATGGCGCCCGGCTCACCATCGTCGCCAAGCCGGTTTTTCTTGATTCCGGCCAGGCGGACGGCACCAGCGTGATCAACGTCCAGGAGGCCACCACTTCCGGCACCACCCTGGTTCAGATCCCGCAACCCTTGGGAACGGATACCAACACTTCCGCCGCGACCACAACCACCGGCGGCAGTATCCCTGCGCAGCAGAACGCCGTCGGCGTAGGCGGAGAGGCCCAGTTGGCCTTTGCGCACATGGCTATCGCGGGCGGTTACACGCCCTCCGGCTTCCTGGTGGCCACGTTCACTGGGCGCTTCCAGTGGAAGCCGGGCAACGGGCCGTTCACGTTCAACTTCTCCCGCGACCCGGTCAAGGACACGCAGCTCTCCTATGCCGGTTTGCGCGATCCAAGCGGCAACACGCTGGGCAACCTCGGGCAGATTTGGGGCGGCGTGGTGGCCAATCTGGGCCAGGTGCAGTACGCCCGCGGAGATGCCATGTCGGGCTTCTACCTGGGTGGAGGCGGGCAGTATCTGGATGGCTACAAGGTCCAGACCAACACCCGCATCGACGGTTCAGGCGGTGCCTACTGGCGCCTGCTTACGTCGCCGGAAAACGGCAACCTGAGCATCGGAGTCAACTTCTTTGGCATGCACTACGCCCACAACCAGGGCGCCTTTACCCACGGCATGGGCGGCTACTTCAGCCCCCAGGCCTATTTCCTGGCGAATGTTCCCTTCACCTGGGCTGGCCACTCCGGCACCCGCTGGCACTACAACATCATGGGCAGCATGGGCGTGCAGGCTTTCCAGCAGGACCTGACGCCGCTGTGGCCTTTGGCCGTGGACAAGGCGCTTGAAACGGCCATGAACAATGCCATGCTGCCGGCCAAAACGAGCGTGGGCCCCAACTACGATCTGCGCGCCCAGACGGCCTACCAGATCGGCCCGCACTGGTTTGCCGGGGGGTACCTCAGCGCCAACAACTCCCGCAACTACTCAACCGTTTCCACCGGCTTCTTTGTGCGTTATCTCTTCCGCGCGCAGCCGTCCACGGCGGCCGGGCCCACCGGAGTCTTCCCGACCGATGGCCTGCGGCCCTTCACGGTGCCATAAATCAGTGATTTTTAGGAGTTCCAAGGGGAAGAGATGCCAAGCATCTCTTCCCCTTTTTCGTCGTTGGCCAAACTGCGGCCTCGTTGAGAAAGCCAATTGGCGCATCCCAACGATTGGCTGTGGGGAGAGACTCTGAGCGCCCTGCGGCAACCGCTGTCCGTGTTGATTCACCTGTTGGGAGGATTGTGATGAACGAAAGCAGTTTCTACGGGCCGGCGTCCGCCTGGCCAGCCTGATCCCGGCCCAAGCCCACGACCAGTTGGATGCCGCGCTCAACAAACACGGCGTTCCGCTGACGCTCTCGCAAATCAAGCCGGAGAACCTGGAAGAACTGATCGATCATCTGGAGGACCTTACCGTCGATGTGGACGGCAAGGAAGGGAACACCACCAAGGTGCGGGTCTTCTGCGAGTAGCGAAGGCCTGCCCGGGCTGCGGCTCGGCTCGCGCTCAGGGGCGGCGCAGCGGCTTCTGCATGGGTACGACCTGGACGGTGGCGTCGCGCACTTCGGAGAGGAAGCGGTTGATGACCGAGCCGTGGAGAAAGACGTCAAGGCGCGAGCGGACCGACTGGCCGAAGACCACGTGGGAGATGTTTTCCTGCTGGGCGAAGCGGACCAGGGCGTCGGAAACATTGCGGTCGGTGAGCGAAACAACCTTGGCGCCCAGGTCTTTGGCCATCCGCCTGTACTCCTCGAGGCGGTGGTAGGCCTCGGGATCGCCGTGCCCCTTGTCGTCTTCCGGGCGCGTCACGTAGACCGCGTACCAGTTTGTTGCCAGGCGGCCGGCCACGCGCGCGCCCACGCGCAGCAGCCGTTCGGTGCCGGGCCGGGTACTGAGGCAGACCATGACTTTTTCGGGAATCGGCGCCTGTTCCAGTCCCTGGGTACGGCGGTATTCGGCGGCCCGGCTGCTGACCTGCTCGGCGGTGGTGCGCAGAGCAAGTTCGCGGAGCATGTTCAGGTTGCCTTTGCGGAAGAAGTTGGCCAGCGACTGCTCCACCTTCTCGGTGGCGTAGATCTTGCCCTGGCGCAGGCGCGAGCGCAGTTCGTCCACGGTGATGTCGATGTTGACCACTTCGTCGGCGCGCTTGAAGAAGCTGTCGGGTACGGTCTCGCGGATGATGGTGTTGGCGGAGCGGTTGACGGCGTCGTTCAGCGTTTCCAGATGCTGGATGTTGACCGACGTCATGACGTTGATGCCGGCGTCCAGCAACTCCAGCACATCTTCGTAGCGCTTGCGGTTCTTGCTGCCGGGGACATTGGTGTGGGCCAGTTCGTCCACCAGAACCGTATAGGGATGGCGGGCCAGAATGGCGTCCACATCCATCTCTTTCAGGTTGACGCCGCGGTAGGGAATCACGCGTTGGGGCACAATTTCCAGGTCGCGGACGCGGGCTTCGGTCTCCGTGCGGCCATGGCTTTCAACCAGGCCTATCACCACATCCACGGCCTGCTGGTGCTTCATCACGTAGGCGTCGTTGAGCATGTGGTAGGTCTTGCCCACACCGGGCGCCGCGCCGATATAAATGCGTAGCTTGGCGGCTTCTTGCTTGCGTTCCAGTATGATCTCAGCCATTTGCTCAACCCACCTCGACAGGATGACGGACTGCTTCCACCGCCGCCACGGGGAGAGTAAACCGGAAGGTTGTGCCGTGGCCAAGGCGGCTCTCCACCGCGATCTGTCCACCCAGCGACTCGACCAGCCGCCTCACGAGCGCCAGCCCCAGGCCGGTGCCACTCTCAGAGAAAGCATTGAAGCGGTCGAAGATCGTGCTCAGCCGTTCGGCTTCAATGCCCCGGCCGGTGTCGCGCACGGTGAATTGGACAACGTCCTTGATCTCCTCGGCGGCCAACAGGATTTCGCCGTCGGGCGGCGTATAGCGGATGGCGTTGGACAGCAGGTTGTCCAGAATGGAACGCACCGCCCGGCGGTCGGCCTCGACTACGGAAAGATCGGCAAAGGCGTTCACTTCCACGCGGATGTGCTTTTGCGCGGCTTCGTCGCAACAGCGGTCGCGCGCCAGGTCCAGAATCTGCATCGGGTGCAGACGCTCCAGCTTCAAATCGCGCTTGCCGGTGTCCAGCTCAGACACCTCGATCAGGTTGGCCATCAGGTCGTCCAGCTTTTCCGACTCGCTGCTGGCCTGCGCCACCAGTTCCGCCTGCAGGGGCTGCAACTCTCCGCCAAAGCCCTGGCCCAGCGCATAGAGGCCGCGCCGCAACTGCAGCAGCGGGTCGCGCAGCTTGCGGCTGGCCACGGTGATGAACTGCGTTTTGAAGCGGTCGGTGTCTTGCAGGCTGGTGACGTCTTCCAGTGTGGTTACGGTGCCCAGCAGCCGCCCTTCGGAGTCCCGCATGGGGGTGGTGCGCAAGCGGTAGCTGCGTTCCTGCTTGCCAATGCGCATGGGCAGCATGGCAGCTTCGCCCTCGGCGGCCACGGCCTTCTGCATGGAAACGGCATCGCGAATGGCGCTCAGAATCTTGTCGCCGCCCGGCGTATTGGTCAGCGCCATGCGGTCGTTGGCGGCTTCGCCCATGACTTCGGCCGCGGCCTGGTTCACCTTGAGCACATGGCCCTTGCCGTCGGTCACGATAATGGGCTCAAAGATTGACTGCAGAACGGCGTCGGAAAGCTGAAACTCCATCTGCCGGCGTCCTGCCTCGGAGTCGCGCAGCTCTCTGAGGCGCACCGCAATCCGGTTCAACTCGGTGGCGATGATGCCAAAGTCGTCGTGGCTGCTCCACTCCACCCGGTGTTCCAGGTTGCCCGAGGCAATCCTCTTGGCGTCACGGGACAGCATGTGGATCGGTTGCAGCACAAAATAGACTGTCCCCGCGGCGACCACGACTGCCACGATTCCCAGGATGTACGCGAAGGTGAACTGTCCTGACGCGATGAGGGCACGATGGGTCGCAATCGCCAGCCACACCGTGAGGCCGGCAAGCAGGGTGCAGCCAAGCATGAGTCGCTGGGAAAGATTGAGCATGATCCGGTCTCCGTGCCGGTAAGGGATAACCTTCCTATTTTCGCGGATACAGCCCAATGATGCAAAGTGCGGTTGTCCGTGATCCGTGATCTGTAGTCAGTGATCGGAAAGACTGCCACCCTGAAGCCGGTCCAGGACTCTGCGGCGAAAATCCAGACCGGATCGGGCAGTAGCAAACTGACCACTGATCACTGACCACTGCTTCTACGGTATCTGGCACACCGCAAGCAGGTCATTGTGCCAGCGGCATTGCAGTCCTGCGGGCTGCGGATAAGATACCAGCGCCCAGTTGGCGCCGAAGTCCCTCTTCAGTCGCTCGAAATCACCAAGCCGAAATTTGGACCAGCCCTTCTGCGCTTCCAATTGGTGGCTCCACAGCGGGCCCAGCTCGGGCTGTTTGGTCACCGTGGCGGTGTCCTTGTTTGCGTCAGAGAGCATACTGCGCTCGGCCAGCGCGCGGAAAACGTGGCAGTCCTCGCCGGGTGCGTTTGTGTAGTTCGGATCCAGGGTGAAGTAGGCGTCTTGAGGCGTGTTGTGCCTGATCCAGTCGAAGGCTTGCAGCCAGGGGTTGGCGGCGGCCATGGAAGGCAGCTCAAGGTGCGGAGTGGAAGCAAATAGTTGCCGCTGCGCCAGGAACATGGATCCATTGACCAAAAGCAGAAAGAGCGCCCAGCGCCAGACGCGCGCTTTGAGAACATAGCGGCCAAGATAGGCGCCGCCGATCAGCGCCAGAAACAGGTAAACCAGTTGCAGATAGCGCATGGGCTCTAGAGTCTTCAAGCCCACGGGCGCCGCCGGGCTCAGGATGACCATAGCCAACGCCTGCAGACAGACGCCATAGATCAGAATGGCTGTCGCAAACCGCGACAGTTTGGTTTCGCCGCGCTTGTGGGCAATGCGGGCGACCAGCCAGAACAGCACCAGTGGACCGATGGCTCCGAGCCACTCGTACCACTCCCAGCGATAAAGAAAATACAGACGCCGAGTCTGCATGGCTTCCAGCCATATCTTCGAGGGCGGATCGAAGATCCATCCGAAGGGGAGGAAGGCGGCTAAGCCGGCTGTGGCATTTGTCGTCAAGCGGGCGCGCAAGGAGTGCAACTGGGCGCACAGCGGTTCATGGAAGGTGAGAGCCAGCACGCAACAGAATGCAATGCCCATCGCTCCCATCAACGGGTGCAGCAGGAATGCCAATATGGTTGCGGGCACGGCCTGCCAGTATTTGCCCGCCAGGATGCGCGAGACGGCAAAGACGATCAGGGCCGTTGCCGGATTGCGCGGGTGCAGGTTCTGGTCCATGATGTAGAGCGCCGTCCCAGCTACCGGCAGGGTGAACATGGCAGCCACCATGGCCACTCCGGCCCAGCGCGCCGTGGCCTCTTTGAAGAGTTGGCTGACAATACTCCACGAGGACCAGACGACCAGGAAGATCGAGATCGACTGCCAAAGCAGCTCCGCCCAAGCCACGGGGATTCCTGTCCCCCTGACAAAACGCGCCATGCAGGTGTCGAAGATGCTGGTGTGCATCTGCAGCCGGAAGAAGACTGCGTCGTGAGGGAAAAGGGCAGGATTGAGATCGGCCTTGACCGCTGCCAGATAGAGTCCGTCGTCTTCCGCCCCGGGGTGATAGCCCATGACCAGGAAACCGAGTATCGACAACAGCAAAAGGGGCAGGAAAGTACGAAATAGCCTATGATTCCTCAACGGAAAATCCAATCCTGGCTAGCCCTTGCTCTTCGGCTGGGCAAGCTCATCCAACAAGTAATTCTGGGGGAAATACAGCAATGAAAGTTGCTTCCATTGTCTCAGGTTTTCTGACGCACAGCTTTGCATACGGACGGAAAATCCGGGTGCCGGGCAGTTGAGACGATGGCCTTTTGTCGCCGGTGGCCAGGGGGATGAAGCGTGCTATGGATGGGATTTTGGGAAGAATGTTGCAATCCAGGGCATATCTACGAAGAGCAAAACCACGAATACAACGGTGCATAGGGCCAGAACGGCCATGAGACGCGGTTCGCGATAAAGCTTTTCCGGGTTTTGTACCGCGCTCTCCGGGCGGAACGAAAGCCCAAAATAGATGGCCATCAACCAGGCAACCAAGGGAAATGAAAGGATCAGCTCGATCCGGTAGCGCATGATGAAGGCGCCGAAAAATAGCATCGACGCGGCAGCATAAAAAACAACGGAATTGAGTAGAGATTCCTGGGAATAATAGCGAAACGACTTGCGATAATTTCCGGCTACCGTGGAGTCGTTGATTTGCCGGTACTCGCTGAACCGTTTGAGCCCCATAAAGTAAGCGCCCAGCATCCAGTACGACAAGAGCATCGAGACTGGAGGAAGCAGCGTGGCGGTGACCATATACCAGCCCAGGCAGAAGCGGAGCGGATTGTTGATCGACTCGCTCAATACGTCGATATACGGCAGGTCTTTGCTGCGAATCGGGGCTATGTTGTAGATGCAGCCCATGACCCAAAGCGCAATGGCACTGAACAGAAATCCCGGGGAAAGCATGCGGGCCAGCGCCAGCCCGGCCAGCATCATACCGATCCACTGCGCATACCCCCAGCCATAATGAATCAACCCGCAGGCCGCCGGGCGGTTCTTCTTGGTTGGGTGCAACCGGTCGAACGGCGCATCGAGCATTTCGTTGAGGACGTAATTGCTGCTGGCAATGAGAGTGGCGGAAACCATGCCAATGCAGAGGTTGATGGCCAGCGATGCATCCATCCTGCGGTCAGCCAGCCCCATTGCGAGCACAACGCCCGGCAGAATGAAGGCCTGTTTGATGCAGTGATCGAGCCGCGCAATGCGCAGATGCGCCATCAGACGCTGAGGCAGAGAAACGGGGAGATCCGCAACAAGAAGAACTTCGGGTTGCGCGACAAAGTGACTCACAGAAATGCAACCCTCTCAAGATGCAGCGGGAATTTTCAGAAACTACTCAATAGTAGTGCCTGGTGGTGCCCTTGTGAATAGACATAAAGCTGTCGGACAGGAAGAGCCGGATTGCGTCAAATCTGCGCGATTACAGCGCGTGGGTGAGGAGAACTTCGCAATGGAAGAACTCCTTCATAGAGTTGGACGCAGAAACGGAGCCTTTGTTGTACGTGTTGACGAGATTGGGCATATGCCGAGGACGGGGCATTTTAGAGCGCTGGTAGCACCATCCGCAGCAGAAGAAATGCGCCCACGCCCGCAAAAAACACCATCGCCATGTGAAGTCCTGGCTCCTTGTTCACCTCCGGAACCAGGTCCGTGGCCGCCACATAGAGCGCCACACCGGCCGAGATGGGCAATCCATACAGCAGCCAACTCGGAACCAGCTCAATCACCGCGACCCCAACCAGGGTGGCCCCGGCCAGCGCGACTGCCGAATAGAAGGCCATGGCCCGGCTGCGTCCGCTGGCCAGCATGACGGAGGCCATGGTGAAGCCCTCGGGCGCTTTGTGCAGAAAAATCGCCATAAAGATCAGCCAGCCCAGCCAGTTAGAAACCAAAAAGCCCGAGCCAATGGCCACGCCGTCAAAAAGCGCATGGAGGCTCAGGCCGGCCATCACCGAGTTGCCCGTGTGGCGCGAGACCAATTCACCCTCGTGCGTCTCCTCGCCATAGTGAAAGTGGCCGCTGATGGTGTGCTCCAGCAGGTGTACCACGCAATAGCCAGCCATGATGAGGACAGGCCCCAACTGTGGACTCCGGTGCAGGCTTTCCGGCACCATCTCCACCACGGCTGTGGCCATCAGAAATCCTGCGCCCAGGGCTACAAAGTAGCGCAGATACCGTTCCACGCCCTTGGCGCGCACCAGCACCGCCCCGCCGACCACGTCGGCCAGCGCAGCAATTGTGCCGAGCAATAGAGATAATCGAAGCATCTGTCCTTAATTTCCTTGGGAATGTGGCCGTTGAAGCGAGCGAGCCTCAGCTTGCCCGCCGAGTGACCATTTCGGCTTGCAGCTTGAGCCTTGAGGGAATGCACGAATGCCAGCGGCTCAAGCGCCTGTGTTTTGCAAAAGGGAAGAACCTATCCGCTGTGCCGTATGTTCAGCACATCGCCATCCTGCACAATGTACTCCTTGCCTTCCAGTCGCAGGGTGCCTTTGGCGCGGGCGGCGGCCTCGGAACCCGCCTCCAACAGCTTGTCCCAGCGGATGGTTTCGGCGCGGATGAAGTGGTGCTCCAGGTCCGAGTGAATAGCCCCGGCGGCCTGCGGAGCCTTGGAGCCGACGGGAATCGTCCAGGCGCGGCACTCGTCGTCGCCTGCGGTGAAAAAGCTGATCAGTCCGAGCAGCTTGTAGCTTTTGCGGATGAGCCGCACCAGGCCGCTGTCGGTCAGTCCGTAGCTCTCAAGAAAGTCCGCAGCCTCGGCCTCGTCCATCTCCGCCAGTTCGGCTTCCACTTTGCCGCAGATGGCCGTGGCGCCGGCATTGGGCCGGTTGGCCACTTCGTCCAGCGCGAAGCGGCTTACCGCGGCTTCAAGATCGTCGCCCAGTGCGGTGCTTTCGCCAATGTTAAGTGCATACAGGATTGGCTTTTGCGACAGAAAGGTAAAGCCTTTGATGAGCTTTTTCTCCTCCGGCGTCATCTCCAGTTCGCGCAGCGGCTGCTCTTTTTCCAAGGCGTCTTTTGAGCGCAGCAGCAGCGCGTGTTCCTTCTCCAGATCGGGAGTGCGCTGCTTTCGCAGGTCCTTCTCTAGACGCTCCAAGCGCTTCTCAATCTGGGTCAGGTCGCTGACCATCATGTCGAACTCGACGCTCTTGATGTCGCGCAGCGGATCGATCGGGCCGACGTGCGGAATGGCGTCGTCCTCGAAGGCTCGCAGCACATGAATCAGCGCATCGACCTGGCGCAGGCTGGTCAGAAACGCGGTTTCCTTCAGCGCCTCCTGCCCAATGGCCGCCACGTCCACATACTCCACAGTGGCAAAGGTGGTCTTTTTCGGCGAGTAGAGCGCGGACAGCTTGTCCAGCCGCTCGTCGGGAACGCGCGCCACGCCCAGATGCGCATCGCGCGAATGGCCACGCTCCTCGAGCCTGGCCCTGGTCAGAATCTTGAACAACGATGTCTTGCCTACCTGCGGCAGGCCAATGATTCCAGTCTTCATAGTCGTCCCGCTGTGCCCGTGGCTGTATGGAGAATGCGCCCGCAAGGCCACTACGATGATACAGGACGGAGAACGGAAGGCCAGGGAACAAGAAGGCAGGGAAGAGGGTCTAGGCCTGGAACCTCGCGCTCCATCCTCCCCCTTCCCGGGCTTGGCCAAGGTTGAATTCGGCGGCTCCTCAAGGCCGCGCTGTCTCCGCGCCGGCCACAAGGACCACCGTCGCCAGTCCCATCAGGATGATGGTCATTTCCACGTGCTCGCTGCGGTCGTGCAGCTTTTTGAAGTGAATGCGGCTGGGTTTGGCATCGTTGGCGGCGTCAATTGCTCCGCCCACTGCGATGCGGTCGCGCTCCATGGCCGGGGTGATGCCGAACTGCGAGTACAGGGTCATGGCGATCATCAGGATCACAAGGCCCATGGGCGCCAGCACCGACTGTGCCTTGTAGATGCCCCAGGCCGGAGCCAAAGTCAGCAACGCCAGCACCACCGCGCCCGATACCAGCCCCATGCCGTGCAGAATGGTCAGCAACTGGCCGACAATCGCGCCGGCGGTATGCGTGTCGGGCCGCAGCGTTCTGAAGGTAATCGCGGCCACGACGGGGAAGAAAACCTCCGCGCCCAGCCAAACGATGAGCGGGAGATACAGAAGGGTGCGAAAGAGAGTCTTCATAGAAACAGCCTACAGCTTTCAGCCGTCAGCGCAGGGGGTGATCCCCGGCTTTGCAGACTCACGGGAGACACGGGCCTGCCTCTCCCGCCACTAACAACTGATCACTGACCGCTGAAAAGCTGCATCTACTGCAGGCTCCCGTACACCGTGGGTCTGCCGATGAGGCGCTGGATCCGCTCCTTGACGGGCGGATGGGTCGAGAACATGCTGGCGAAGGTCGCGCCCGAAAGCAGCGGCGCAATGATGAACATGTGCGCCGAATTGGGCGAGGCTTGCAGCGGAATCTGCTTGCTCACGCCGGAAATCTTTTCGAGGGCGGTGGCCAGCGCATAGGGGTTGCCGGTCATACGGGCGCCCGAGGCGTCGGCCTCGTACTCGCGGGTGCGCGACACCCAAAGCTGGATCAGCATGGCCGCCAGCGGAGCCAACAGCAGCATGAAGATTGCTCCAATGCCGCTGCCTTCGCGGTCGCGCCGGTCGCCGCCGCCAAAGCCCGCCATGGCGCTGGCCCAGAAGGCCATGCGCGCCAAGATCGTAATCGCTCCGGCCAGGGTGGCGGCGATGGAGCTGGTGAGAATGTCGCGGTTGCGCACGTGGCTCAGCTCGTGGGCCAGCACGCCTTCCAGCTCTTCGTCGTTCAGCAGCGCCAGAATACCGTGGGTGACGGCTACCGAGGCGTGCTGCGGGTTGCGGCCGGTCGCAAAGGCATTGGGCGACTCGGTGGGCAGCACGTAAATTTTGGGCATGGGAATGTTGGCCTTGGCCGTCAGCCGCTCCACCGCCGCATACACCCGCGGCAGATCCTCGCGCGTCGCGGGCTGCGCGTGGTACATGGCCAGCGCCAGCTTGTCCGAATAGAAGTAGCTGAAGAAGTTCATGGTGGCCGCAATGGCAAAGGCGATCAGCGCGCCATTGGTGCCGCCCAGGTATTCCCCGGCCAGGATCAGGATGAGCGTAAGTCCAGTGAGCAGCACAGTGGTCTTGAAAAGGTTCATGGAGTTTGCTCCCAACCCATTATTGTTGCACTTGAAGGTACAGGGAATAGGGAATAGCGCGCAGCCCCGATCACCCTCCGACGACAAAAAATACGAGCGCGAGGATCGAATGATCCCCGCGCTCCCAATTCAAGTCGATGTAGCTGACTCGCCGACTTGCTAACTCGCTGACTTGCTGCTTCTGTTCAGCGCCCGCTTGAGCACGATCTCCAGCGCTGCCTTCACCTCGGCATACGCCTCGGGTGTGATGGTGCCGGCGACCTTCTCGCTCTCCAACGCGAACAACTCGTCCTTCAGAACATTCAGCAACGCGCCGCCCTTGGCCGCAGTGGGTGCAAACGCCGTCGCGGCGCCTGTTCCAGCCTCCAGTGCGGAGGCCTGTACGGCAGCGCCCGCAGGCTTGCGCAGCAGGAAGGCCGCGGCACCCGCCAACGCCAATGCCAGCACGCCCAGAATCCACCATTTGTACTTGCTCAGCGGGTCGGGCGTGTTGATGGGAGCGCCAATGCCGCCGCCGGGCTGACTGCCCTGCGCGCCTTGAGCTCCGCTGTCTCCCCCCATCGGCTGGCCGCCCTGCTGCGGCTGTTGTTGCGGCAGCGATCCTGTGCCGGAGATGGTGAACTCCGCGGGCTTGCCCGGAGCAATGTCTTTGGCCACCAGGGTCTGCAGACTCGGGTCTTCCGGAACCGACTTGAAGGAGACGCCCGCGCCCGGTGTCAGAGTCATGCTCTTGGGCATCAGCACCGCCAAGTTGTCGGTCTGCAACGACTCCTGGACCTTGAAGAGGTACTTCCCGCCTTTGTAGGGCACGTTGTAGACAATCTGGAACAGCGTGTCCTTGTCGCCGGCATCGGGCTGGATCGGGAAGTTGAACGCGTAGTGCCCCTTGGCGCCAGCCGCGTCCAGCTTGATGGAGGTAGGCAGCCCGTTGGGTCTCTGTGCCTCCACCGTGCTCACGACTGCCTCGGCGGGCAGCACAACCTCAAACGAGCGCGCGCTCCACTGGGTGGTCGGCGGGGTGCTGGTGTTATGGACAAAGAACCGCTCGGTCACCTTGAGCTGGTCGTTATCGGTCTCAATCTCGAGTACGTCGGCTTCAATGAAGACGCCCTTCACCTTGGGCGCTACATCGTAGACCGTCAGGTCACCGGGTGTGCTGCCTTGGGGTGCGCCAATGAAGTAGGTGCTGCCCTGGTGGGTGACCCGCACCAGATAGGAGCTGGAGCCGGGGGAATTCAGTGCGTAGTGCCCCTTGGCGTCGGTCGTTGTATGGGCCACTTCGCCCATGCCCGCCTGCACGTCGACCAGCACCACGGGGTCGCCCGCCGCTGGCTTGTTGACGGTCTTGTTGGTCACTGTGCCGGTGACGGTGGTGGCCTGTGCCAGGGAGCCCGCAAACAGCAGGCCCATGGCAACGGTGCGAAGTACAAACTGGATCGATTTCATGGTCTTGGGAAAGTCCTCTTGTGTTGCAATGCGTTTCGTGTCGGAAGCCATCCGGAACCCGCCTCCGATGGGCCGGGGTTTTTCACCCCACCATGTCAGAATCAGTGCGCGTTTTCGGGGAAAGATATTCGTTCGGGGACCCACCCTGCCGCGGGTGCGTTCTTGCGGCTGGGGGGTGGGATCGCACGTGGCCTGAAAGGCAGGAACAGTGTAGATGATCTCAAGCTCCGGCTGGCGGCAAACTGCCGCCGCCGGGCCGGTTCTCAGACCTGCTGCAGATGCTCGATCTCGGCCAGCAACTCGGCCGTTTCGTTCTCAAGCTGCGCCCGCTGTACTACAAAGTCCTCTTCTGGATACTTTCCGGCCTTGTACTCGAAGTTCAGGTCGCGCAGGTTCTCGTAGAGCTGTTCCTTGCGCTCCAAAAGGTAGTCCAGACGGGTCTTTTCGCGCTGGCTGGCAAAAGCGTTCTCCGGCCAGAATGTGTAAACAAGCAGCGCTAGCGCCAACAGCGCGCCGGCCACCAACCCTTGGGTTTCAGTCATGGCTTAAAAGTCTCCGTCGCTGCCGGTTTCCCGGCGAATCTTGTCGCGCAGCGTCTTGGTTTCCGGATCCTGGTTGGCCGGTTCGGCGCGTTTTGCGGCCTGCGCCTTGCCCGCCGGTGAAGTGACCCAGCGCCTGATCAGCAGAATCGTGCCCAGAAGCGCCGCTGCAAACACGGCAAACGGGGCAATCCAGGCCACCAGGTCAAAGCCCTGGGTGGTGGGTGCGGCCAGCACCGTGGCGCCGTACTTGGCGGAAAAAATGCCCAGAATATCCTTGTCGCTCTTGCCGGATGCAATGGCTGCGCTGAGTTCGTTGCGCTCGCGCCCGCTCTCCGTGCAGCCCACATGGTTGCACTCGCCCAGCAATTGGGCGCAGCCGCAGGTACACATCAGCCGATGGCCCAGGTCGTTGAACCGGGAGCCGGCGTCCGTGGCTCCGAGAGAAAAGCAGACGGCTGTGGCGAGAGCCACGGCCTGCACGGTCTTCATCCAAAATGAAACACGCGCGGAAATCTTCATTGGGCGCCTCCTCGCTGCGCGGCGGGTTTCTGGCTGGGAACCAGAGCCACCAGAGTGCCAAAGACCATCACGACAAGCCCTGCCCAGATCCATCCGACCAGAGGATTCAGGAAGGCCTTGACGATAGGTTGGCCGCTGTCGGGATTCGTGCCTTCATACACTACATACAGGTCCCAGGCGGGAACCGAGTGAATCGCCACCATGGTCTGCGGCTGGCCGCTGATCTGGTACACGCGCTTCTCCGGGGTCATCTGGAACTGTTTCTTGCCGTTTTGATAGACGTCGAGAAGGGCGTAGTCGGTACTGTAATTGTCGTTCGAGTCCTGGGTAAATCCGGTGCATTCCATCGTGTAGGGGCCGATGGTCAGCTTGTCGTGCAGTCCCAGTTCCTTCTCCACGTTGCGATTGAACGCCGAACCGGCCAGTCCGATGACGACCACCACCACGCCGATATGGATGATGTAGCCGCCGTAGCGGCGGGTATTGCGGCGGATCAGCAGCCAAGTCCCCATAAAGAGGTTGTGCCCTGTCTGCTTGGAGATGACCCCGGCGCCGCGCAGAAATTCCGAAAAAATGGCGGTCAGCACGCCAGCCGAAAGCGCAAAAGCCACCAGGGCATAGAAATTGCCGGTATCGAAGGTGCCGTCTTTCCAAGGCGATACGCCCACGGCCAGGCAAACAATCACCGTGGCCCACAGCGCGATCACCGGCAGAATGAAGTTGCGCCGGATGCTGCGCAGCGAGGTGGCGCGCCAGGGAAGCAGCGGGCCCACGCCGGTGAGAAACAGCAGGAAGAGGCCGATGGGGATCGCGACCCGGTTGTAGAACGGCGCGCCGACCGTCACCTTGTTGCCCTGCACAAATTCGCTGAGGATGGGGAACAGCGTTCCCCACAAAATGACGAAGCAGGCGGTCAGCAGAACCAGGTTGTTGAACAGGAAGCTGGATTCACGGCTGACCAGCGACTCCAGTTGGTGGTCGCTCTTCAGATGCTTGCGCTGCAGAACATAGGTAAAGACGCAGACGGCGAGCACAATCACCATGAAGGCGGTGAACCACGAGCCAATCGACGACTGCGCAAACGCGTGGACCGAACTCACCAGTCCGGCGCGGGTGAGCAATGTGCCGAGCAGCGTTAGCAGGAAGGTGGAGAAGATGAGCCAGACGTTCCAGCTCTTCATCATCCCCTTCTTCTCCTGCATCATGACGGAGTGCAAAAAGGCGGTGCCGGTCAGCCACGGCATGAAGCTGGCGTTCTCCACCGGGTCCCAACCCCAGTAGCCGCCCCAGCCCAGTACGGCATAGGCCCAGTGCATGCCCAGGAAGATGCCGCCGGTGAGAAACAGCCAGGTGACCAGGGTCCAGACGCGCGTGATCTTGATCCACTTTTCACCCGGATAGCGCATCATCAGCGCGCCCAGGGCAAACGCGAAGGGAACCGAGAAACCCACGTAGCCCAGGTAGAGCATGGGCGGATGGATCACCATCTCGGGATATTGGAGCAGCGGATTCAGGCCATTGCCATCCTCCGGCAGCGCGCCGGCAAACAGCGCAAACGGCGGCGCGGCAAAGTTCAGAACCGCCAGAAAGAAGATCTGGATTCCGGCCAGAATCGTGCCGGCATAGGCAAACAGCCGCACGTCGGTCTTGTGCCGCAAACGCAGCACAAAGCCGTAGATCCCGAGCAGCCACGCCCACAACAGCAGCGAACCTTCCTGGCCGCTCCACAGCGCGGAGAACTTGTACGCGCCGGGGAGGGCGCGGTTGGAGTGCTCCATGATGTACGTGATGGAAAAATCGTTGGCGAATACCGACCAGACCAGGGCGAACGCTGCCGCACTGATGGCCACAAAACCGGCAATTCCGGCCCGGCGCGCGGTGTCGGCCAGGCGTTCCGGTGAAATGCGGGCAGGCTGCCCGGTCGCAAGCAGCCGTAGCGCCAGAATTCCTGCCAATAGATTGTAGGCGGCTAGCGCCAGAGCGATGAGAAGAGCAAAACTTCCAAATGCGGCCATTAAGACTCCACGATGATTCTCGCACGCAGGCAGAGTGCCAGCTCGGCATCCCAGCCAGCTTACAGCAGGATCAGGGCAGGGTTATTCCGCAGACAAGCCTGGCCGGGAACTTTTCGGTTCCGAAGGGAAGAAAAGCCCAGGTGGGAGACTCGCAGCGGGGGGAAGCATACCCTGATTCCGATACAATTCTCCTCTCATCATAGACTGTTGAGGTGTGATGTGCCTCACTTTAGGGGCGGATCCGATTGCGAACGCGGGAAGGGGGAGACGGTGCCGATCAGGCCGTCTTGCGCTTGCATTCTGCAATTATCTTCTCGGCCAGCGACAGCAACTCTTTGGTAGTCACGGGGCTGGAGTGAAAGCACGCCCCGGACTCGGCGTAATCTTCTTCCGTCTCACCGGCGGCGCCGAGCACCAGGACGGGAACCCAGGGCATCCGGATACGCAGTTCCGCGGCAAACATCGGTCCGCCGATTCCCGGCAAATGGTGGTCTGAGATCACCAGGCCCAGCTTTGCGGCAAACTGGGGCTGCTCCACCAGACACAATGCCTCCGCAGCATCGGCTACGCGCTGCACATCTGGGAATCGCGCTTCAAGGTTGGACTTGCGAAAGTATGCCTGAAGCGGATCGTTATCTACTAAAAGAATGATCGCCATGCACCCTGTTTCCTGCGCGGTCCGTAGAAAGGCCTCACGGAATGAAGAACGGTTGATTCGTACAATAGATTACTTCGAATCAACGCATGCCGTACTGAACGCACCGCAATTTGGAAGGAATCTGCCAGTGCATCCATTCATGGTCGCTGCAATTCAAGAAGGCCAGATCAATGCCATGACAATTCAGATGGTTGCCAGCGCTGACAGGTTGCTTGGGCCGGATGCGTTCTGGAGTGTGATTGCTTAACCGAAGAGGATCTCCTTGTCCCGCAGGTCCTTGATTGCGTCCCGCAGCTTGGCGGCTTTTTCGAACTCGAACCGCTTGGCTGCTTCGCGCATCTCGGTCTCCAATTTGGCGACATAGGAGTCCAGTTCTTCCTGGGACTTGAATTCGGGCAATCCCGCCGTCTCTTCCTCGGCCACTTCTCCGTACTCGGCCTTCAGTATCTCGGCCAGGCCCATGTCCATGGTGTTCACAATCGACTGTGGTGTAATGCCGTGCTCCAGGTTGTAGGCCGTCTGCACCGTGCGGCGGCGGTCGGTCTCGCTGATCGCCCGCTTCATCGAATCGGTCATGCGGTCGGCGTAGAGAATGGCCTTGCCTTCCAAATGGCGCGCGGCGCGGCCCATGGTCTGGATCAGCGACCCGGCCGAGCGCAGAAAGCCTTCCTTGTCCGCGTCCAAAATTGCCACCAGTGAAACCTCGGGCAAATCCAACCCTTCGCGCAGCAGGTTGATGCCGATCAGCACGTCGAACTCGCCTTTGCGCAGGCCGGCCAGCAGCTTGACGCGTTCCAGGGTCTCGATTTCGGAGTGCATGTAACGGCAGCGCACGCCGACCTCGGTGTAGTAGCCGGCCAGGTCCTCGGCCATGCGCTTGGTCAGCGTCGTGACCAGCACCCGCTCGTGACGGGCGGCGCGGTCGCGAATCTCGGCGAGCAGATCGTCGATCTGGCCTTTGACCGGACGAATCTCCACCTGCGGGTCCACCAGGCCGGTTGGGCGAATCACCTGCTCCACCACCACCCCGGCCGACTGCGTCAGTTCGTACGGGCCCGGCGTGGCCGAAACATAAATTGTCTGGTGCACGCGGTTTTCAAACTCCTCGAACTTCAGCGGCCTATTGTCCATGGCCGACGGCAGCCGGAAGCCGTAGTCGACGAGGTTCTGCTTGCGGCTGTGGTCGCCGAACCACATCCCATGCACCTGCGGAATGGTGGCGTGGCTCTCGTCGATGAACAGCAAAAAATCCTTGGGAAAGTAGTCGAGCAGGGTCGGCGGCGCCTCGCCCGGCAGCCGCCCGCTGAAGTGCCGCGAGTAGTTCTCGATGCCGTGGCAGTAGCCCATGGACTTGATCATTTCCAGGTCGAAGCGGGTGCGCTGGTTGATGCGCTGCGCCTCCACCATGCGGCCCTGCGATTCCAGTTCGGTCACCCGCTCGTTCAGCTCCGCCACGATGGTTTTCACAGCCTCGATCTTGGTCTCCGGCTGCATGACGTAGTGGCTCTTGGGGTAGATGGGCAGGCGCGAGTACTTCTGCTTCACCGTGCCAAACAGGGGATCGATTTGGGAGAGCGATTCGATCTCGTCGCCGAACATCTCGATGCGGTAGGCGTTTTCGTCGTAGGTCGGGAAGACCTCGATCACGTCGCCCCGCACGCGGAACGTGCCGCGCCGGAAGTCCGCGTCGTTGCGCTCGTAGAGAATTTCCACCAGCCGGCGGGTAATGTCTTTGCGGCTGATGTGCTGGCCCTTTTCCAGCAGCAGCAACATGCCGTAGTACGCCTCGGGCGAGCCCAGGCCGTAGATGCAGCTCACCGAGCTGACGATGATCGCATCCCTTCGCTCGAAGAGCGAACGGGTAGCCGAGAGCCGCAGCTTGTCCAACTCCTCGTTGATCGTGGCTTCCTTCTCGATATAAAGGTCGCCGGCCGGGATGTAAGCCTCGGGCTGGTAGTAGTCGTAGTAGCTGACGAAGTACTCGACCGCGTTGTTGGGGAAGAACTGCTTGAACTCGTGATAAAGCTGCGCCGCCAGCGTCTTGTTGTGGGCCAGGATCAGCGCCGGCCGGTTCGACTGCTCAATGACCTTGGCCATGGTGAAGGTCTTGCCGGAGCCGGTCACGCCGAGCAGCACCTGGTGCTTCTCCCCCGTCTCCAGCCCATCGACCAACTCGGCAATCGCCCGCGGCTGGTCGCCCTTGGGCGTGTAGCTCGACACCAGTTCAAAGTCCATGAGAAGAGTATAGCGCAAAGGCGAAGAACGGGCGAAGACAGCGGGAAGCACAGATCAGGGAGCAGGGAACAGGGAACAGGAACAGGGAGCTTGGATAGGATTGTGCCGACGGGCCACCCGTCCCGTAGGGACGGTAGGAAAATAGCCCGGGGTGGAGCGTAGCGCAACCCCGGGAAAGCATGCCCCCATACCGTGCCGCCCTGTAAGGGCGGCCTGAAAATCCAATCTGTCCGTGCTATCCTCGTGGCCGTATGGCGCACACCTATTGTTCCTCGCTCTATCATTGTGTCTTTTCAACCAAGGGGCGTCGCAGGGCGATTCCGCCCGATGCGCAAGATCGTCTCTGGGCATACATGGGTGGAATTGCACGCGAATACGGCATGACGGCGCTCGGCGTTGGCGGTTTGGACGACCATGCGCATCTTCTTCTCTCGCTGCCCTCGTCTGTCGCCGTGGCCACGGCCATGCGCGAGATCAAAAGCGGCTCCTCACGCTTTTTGCATGAGGCCTGCAAACTATCTGCCTTCGAGTGGCAACAGGGTTACGGCGCATTCTCCATTGGCCATGCGCAAATCGACGCCACCCTTGCCTACATCAGTTGCTAGAAGGAGCACCATCGTCAGCGCGATTTCCAGGCGGAGTTTCTGGCCATTCTGGAGAAGCATTCCATCGCCTACGATCCTCGCTATATTTGGGACTGATCTTCTTTCCATTTGGGATGGCTCTTCATTCCATCCCATAGGGACGGCAGGAGATTAGCCCCGGGTGGAGCGCAGCGCAACCCGGGGAAACATCCCCGACCCAGATATTCCGCGTCCCGAAGGGCCGCGCTGAGACATTTCTTCGGCCTGAACCGCCTTCATGTGATTTCCCTGCCCAGAGGACAGAAATTAGAGCAGAGAACAAGGAACGGAGAACAGGTTCGTTCGGTCAAAAGGCGCCCGCCCCATAGCGACGGCAGGAGATTAGCCCCGGGTGGTGCGTAGCGCGACCTTCGCATTTCCCCTCCCTGCCAAAATACTTTGCCACTTTTAGAGCACATCCGTACTCCAAGTCCGTAATGGGGATTCGATTCCCATGCTTCTTTCAGGAAAGGGCTGGCCGCAATCATGAGCAGTGAACAAGGCGCATATGGCGCAAAATTCGCGGCGTGCTTCCATCTTCCATCTGCTCCGATGCTGACCGCTTCGATAACCAACCAACTTCAAGTTGCGGTGACGGAACTCCGTTCTGACGGGATGCCTGACTTACCCCTGCCGATCCCGGTTGAAGAGGCGTTCTCAATCCACCTTCATCTGCGGGAGACCGACAAAGCCTCCCTATGGGTGGGCAGAGGGCTCGTCGCGGAAGGTAAGCTCTCATGTGGCTCTGCTTGCATTTCCGACCTTGAAAAGCCGCCGGTTCTTCACCTTCCGGAGCCTTACCACTTCCTTCAGTTCTACATACCTCGTGAGACTCTGAACGGATTCTGTTATGACAACCGGCTTGAGCCGTTGAACAATCTCTGGTGGAACAGGAAGGATACCGACGAAACCCTCCATTCGTTAGGCTTGGCGCTTTTGCCCGCGTTAAGAAGCACCCACTCTTCGTCTCAGCTATTCGTCGATCACATAGGACTTGGAATCCTCGCGCATGCTGCTCATCGTTACGGAAGAGGCCGCGCAAAAGTGACCCCGCTCCGGGGTGGATTGGCGCCGTGGCAGATTCATCGAGCTACGGAGTTTCTGGAAGCCAACTTGCACGGGGACATTTCTCTTTATTCCGTAGCTGCCGAATGCGAATTATCGGTCAGCCATTTTGCCCGCGCGTTCCGAGAGACTGTTGGACGGCCCCCTTATCGTTGGCTCATCGAACGTCGAGTCAATAGGGCGAAGACATATCTCCTGCATTCAGACTTGCCACTCGCCGACATTGCGCTTCGTTGCGGCTTCGCGGATCAATCTGCCCTGAATAAATCGTTTAGACGGCTCTTGAAGCAGAGCCCTGGTCAGTGGCGTCGAGCCACAAAAGAGGCTCACTGATTCGTGGCGACGAAGATATTCAGCAGGAATCGCCAACTTGTGATGGTTTTCGCCTAGATCGTTTCCCCACCTGAAAATACGCTCAGATGTAACAGAAGGACGAATGCGAGAATGGCCGCGAAAGTGTGTCATTGTTCGCATCCGTTCGATCCCTGCGTATTCTGCAGAACGACTCCAGATTCTTGTACGGATCTTCCCCACGTAAAGGAGAAAAAGAATGCAAGCGCTCAAGTTCGTTCGGAATGTGGTGGCGACGTCTGTCGCACTCCTCACAAGCATCGTTCCTGCCGCTACGGCGATGGGACAAACACCGTCCACTGAAGCGGTAAAGACCGCACTCCTGATTCACGGAGCATGGGCGGACGGTTCGAGCTGGTCGAAGCTGATTCCATTGTTGGAGGCGAAGGGACTGCATGTTGTTGCTGTTCAGATTCCGCTCACCTCATTCGCGGACGACGTCTCAGCCACGCAGCGCGCCATCGCTCTCGAGGAGGGGCCGGTGCTGCTCGTGGGGCACTCGTACGGTGGCGCTGTCATCACCGAAGCTGGGAGCGATCCGAAGGTGGCCGGACTCGTCTACGTGTCGGCCGTGGCTCCAGATCGGGGCGAATCCGCTCTTGGCCTCATTACGAGCGTTCCCACACCAGTCGGCTCAGAACTGCGTCCCGATAAAAGCGGTTTCCTCAAACTGACGCCCAAAGGGATTGCTGAGGATTTCGCGCAGGACCTTTCCGCCAAAGAGATTGCGGTTCTGATCGCAACGCAGGTGCCGGTAAGCGTTGCTGCAATGAAGGGAGAGATCACGATTCCAGCTTGGAAGTCGAAGCCGTCGTGGTACATCGTTGCCGCAAATGACCGTGCAATTTCGCCCGACCTCGAAGCAGCTCAGGCCAAGAAAATCGGGGCGACAACCACCACGGTCCCCTCCAGCCACGTAGTGATGCTGGCCCAACCGTCGAAGGTCGCCGATGTGATTTTCGATGCCGCGTCAAAAGCCAGGTCGAATTAGCGAAAGGCGTATGTACGCTAACCAAAACAAAACGGCACGCGCAGTGAAGATCAAAAGAGGAGAGGACAATTTATGAGAATAGGAAAAACCCTACAAGCAGTGTTGTGTGTTGGGCTTCTGCTGACGGCAGGATTCCATGGCGTTGGCTATGCCCAACGATTGCCAGAATCCTCGCGACACAATCCCAATCGCGGCGTACGGAACGTCGTACTGGTTCACGGAGCATGGGCTGATGGGTCGAGCTGGTCCAGCGTGATTCCTTTGCTGGAGGCCGACGGATACCATGTCGTTGCAGCGCAGCTTCCCCTTACCTCCCTTGCAGAAGATGATGCCGCGACGCAGCGTGCCATCGCGCGCATCACGAAGCTATACCCGGGTCCCGTACTGCTCGTCGGACACTCGTATGGGGGCGTTGTCATCGGAGACGCGCCCGGAAACGATCCAAATGTTGTGGGCTTGGTGTATGTTGCGGCGTTTGCTCCCGATAACGGTGAATCCGCCCTCTCACTGCTCGGAACGCTAAAGCCGGGTTCTCCGCTCACGCCATTTCTTCTCTTCGACAACGCCAGCCAATTCGCAACGATCTCCGCACAAGGCGTGGCGGAGGCCTTTGCTCAAGACTTGTCGAAACCTGAGCAGGTCCAGCTAACGGCTACACAGGGCCCCACGTCTGTTGCTGTTCTCATGGCGAAGCCCACTGTGACGCCTGCCTGGCGAACGAAGCCCGCATGGTACATCGTCTCCGCTCAAGATAAGGCGATTACTCCTGGTCTGGAAGAGCAGATGGCGGACAAGATCGGCGCAACCACGATTACCTTGCCAACCTGCCATCTCGCAATGCTTCAGGAGCCACAGAGAGTGGCAGATTTTATCGAGCAAGCCGCGACATCGGTTGGAGGTAGGTAATCCCCGCATTGGGGCGGAAAGGCGTTGGCAAAGGGACGCAATTTTGTGTCCCTTTGCGCCATTCCAACCTTCCGGCCCCGCTTGCCGATCATTCGCCTCCTTGGGCGCACACTGGCAGACAAGAAGAGAACTACCCGGCGCAAGATGTCCGCTTTTTGCCCGGTCCGCACCTCCAACACCCCCTCCCCTCCCTCCTTTTTGCAGCTCCTGTTATAGCCCCACATTTGCAAATAAGTCACACGGAATCAATAGCATGCGAGCTGGATGCCTCTGTTTTCCGGTGAGAAAACAAGGCCGTTTTTAGCCTGTTTTTGAGCGTTTTTGGCTAAAAACACCTCCTTTTGCCTCAAATCGCGACCTTCTCAGTGGGTCGCGTCGGCTCCGAAAACTCCCGGCGTCCGAGTTGCGGCTGGAGGATCGGCCACTCTTCGCGCTCCCTGTTTCAGAGCAACGCAGGAGTGGTATTCTTGCTCGTCGTCTGAGATGGACGCGGAGGATCACTTGAGAAAAGGCATCATTGTAGCGGTCTGTGTGGCGGTCAGTGGATTGGCTCTTTTGGCGGGGTGCAACAACCAGGGGAACAAGGCTTCGAACGTTCCCGTTGAGCCCAAATGGAAAGGCGCTCCTTATCGTCTGGCGCTGGACACGAAGGCAGCGAAACCGAATCCGGCGGGCGTGACGCTTCCGGGAATCAAGTTCACGGCGAATCCCGAGGCGCTGGAGAAGCGAGCCATTCTCGTGGTTCGATTCGACGATTTGGGAGCCACGAAATATGAGCCGAGGACCAACAAGATGATCATGGCTCCGGTGGATATTTCTGGCGCGGAGGGCGCGCTTCCCGCGGACTACATCGGTTCGGCCGACAAGGATCTGGCGACGTTTTTCGGGACCTACTGCGTGAAGGGGAAAGTGAAGATCTCCGTGACGCTGGCCCGGTCGTCGCTTTCCAGCACGGCCCTGGACACCGAAGTGGACGCGAAGCGCCTGAGCGATTGGCAGCCGATCGAACTGGTGTTCAAGAACTCGCATCCGAAGTGCTAGAACAGCGTTAATTACCGATTGACGACGGCCAAATAACAGGCCGCTGAATTGAGCGAAGCACGGGGCCTTGCGTTCCTGAGAAGCCCTCCTCGGGAACGCAAGGCCCTGTTGCTTACCAGGGCAGCGGCTGGCCCAGGTGGAAGAAGCTGCCGGTGGGTCCGCTGTCGGGCAAAAGGGCCAGCGCGGCGCTGGTTTTGCCCCCCTCGCTGAGCTCCATGGTGGCTTGCGGGCCGCCCATGTCGGTCTTGACCCACCCCGGGTGGGCGGAGTTGACCTTGATGTTGGTCTCCCGCAGCTCCCAGGCCAGGTGGATGGTGAAGGCGTTGAGGGCGGTCTTGGAGGCGTCGTAGGCGAAGGACTTGGCGTTGTAGATGGGGGACTTCGGGTCGGCGTGCAGGGTGAGCGAACCGAGAACGCTGGAGAGGTTGACGATGCGGCCGGCCGGGCTCTTTTTGAGCAGCGGGAGCAGCGCCTCGGTGAGCGCCACCTGGGCAAAGAAATTGGTCTCGAAGACCTTGTGCAGCAGGTCGAGGGGAACCTCGGCGGCGGAGTGTTCGGGACCGGTGCCGGGGAAGACGCCCCCGGCGATGCCCGCGTTGTTGACCAGGATGTCGAGGCGTCCATATTTCGAATTGAAGTAGTCGTAGGCCGTCTGGTAGTCGGCCTGCTTGGTGATGTCGAAGCGGAGCACGTCGGCATCTACGCCCGCGGCGCGAAGCTTGGCAACGGCCTGTTCGCCTTGGGCCAGGTCGCGGGAACCGATAACGACTTTTGTGCCCGCGTCCTTGAGCTGGAGTGCAGTTTGAAAACCAAGGCCGCGGTTTCCGCCGGTAATGAATGCGATTTTCTGAGACATGGGGGAAGTTTCTCCTGTGCAGCTTTCGATTCACTAGGTGGCGCAGAGGGTGCAGAGAAATTGAGCGGGATGGCTTTGGGCGGACGATGGCATCCATGCAGCGAAGCCTTGATTGCGTAGATGTACTTCCATGTAAATATCCAACTGATTAGCGTCGCTGGTTACCTTGAGCGCTTTGAGAACAACTTAGTAGAACTGGCACGAAAGCAAACAAGAAAGTGGTTGCAATCGAACCACTTTCGGCTATACTGCCTTGGAATTCTTCAAGCCGCCTTAATTTCCAGAAGCAATTTTTCATTTGTATCTCCGAGGAGGTCTTATGAGGCTATGCAGACTCTTGCTGCGTGGCGCCGGGTTGTTTTTGGCCGCCAGCTTTCTTGCCGTGGTTTCGTATCCCCAACAAGCCCAGGCACAAATGCTTGTGCTGAGCCAGATGTCTCCAGCGCAGGGAGAAGCTGCGGCCCTTGTGACCATCAAAGGCGAGAAGTTCGGTTCAGCGCAGGGCAAGAGCAGCGTCAAGTTTGCCGGCGTCACGGCTTCGGTCAAGTTGTGGTCCGATACGGTGATCATCGTGACGGTTCCTGACTCAGTTCCTCCAGGTCCTGCGGACGTTCTGCTGGCGATCGACAAGGTGAAGGAGGAGCATCCTGGAGCTTTTGCGGTGCAGGCCGCCAGTCATCTGAGCCCCGCCACGGGGAAGGTGGGAGACGTGGTGACGGTCGCCGACAAAGGGCTTGGCTTTGCGCAGGGAACGAGCACTGTCTATTTCGGAGCTACCCAGGCCAAGTCGATTTTGCTCTGGTCGGACACGCGGATCGCCGTGAAGGTGCCTGACCTGGGCGCCGCGGCCAGTTCCGCGCAGAATGTGACGATCAAGGTAGGGAAAGCGACCAAGCCGGAAGGCGCCTTCACGCTGGGGCAGGATCCTGTTGCAAAGCCGGTTGCTCCGGCTCCAGCAGCGGCGCCCGCCACGCCGCTGAAGGCGAATGTCGATCCGCTTTCAGGGGTTGCAAATACCAAGGTGAAGATCACGCCGGATGCCGGATCGGGCTTTGGCGATAAACAGGGAAAGAGACAAGTCTTCTTCGGCGACATTGCGGTCAAGGTGGATGACGGAAAGTGGACCGACAAGGAAATCGATGTGGCTGTGCCGGACGAGCATGCGGTTGGCGATGTGCCCTTGCCGGTTGCCATCAAGGATGGAAATGACACGGTCCTTTTTGATGCGGGGAACTTTACGGAGAGCCAGCTGTCCACAATCAAGATCGATCCAGACAAGGGTGCGGCGGCAACGGCCGTGAAAATTACCGGAAAGGGCTTTGGCTCAACTCCGGGAGAAGTGACGTTTGCGGGAAAGAAGGCGGCCGATCCGAAGATGAAGTGGAGCGACACCGAGATTGATGTGGCTGCGCCCGATCTGCAACCCGGAGCAAACATCGCGGTGTCTGTTGTTGTGCAGGACGCTGGCGGCAATGCGATCGCGGCCGAAGGATCGTTTACCGAGACGCCGCCGCCGGTCAACATCGCGCCCAACACCGGGTACGCCGGAACCACGGTCACCATTACGGGAGCCAAAATTCCTGCGACGACGGGGACGTATACAGTTCTGTTCACCGATGCGGATCACAGCGCGGGCGTGAAGGGATCGCCCAGCAAATGGGATGGCTCCACGATCACCGTTCCGGTGCCGGACCTGGATCCGAAGAAGGACGATCCGGTGACGGTCTCCGTCGTGGATGCAGACAAGAAGCTGGTGCCAGGAACCACTGCAACTTTCACGGAGAGTCCCGCAACATGGGGAGACAGCGGCGAGGCCCTCAAGTTTGTCGGCGGTTACGAGCAAGGCTTCCAGAGTTCCCAGAACAGCAGTTCCGACGCCTTCCTAGCTGCCTATGGCCGAAAACTCTTTCCTCTGCACATATCCGCTGCGCCAAAATCCGCAATGCCCTCTTTCGCGTATAGGCTCGGCCCCTTCTATTCCATTCGCTTGCAAACCGCGCCATCCACGTCCGGCACTTACAACGTCATGTCGGCATTCAACACGGCCACTGGCTCCCAGTTCACGCAGGATGTGCAGAAAGTCGGCTCGGCTGTCGATTTCGCGCTGGGGGCTGAATTTGAATTCCAACATGCGGATCGGCCCCGAGCGCTCACCTTCGGGGTGATTGCGGGGGCTGGTTTTGTGACGCCGCTGCAGGCGAATTCGGTGAACGCAGTGTTCGTGATGCCGACCTTCGGCACGGTGGAATGCACGGAACTGCAAAGCCGGCTGAAGACCGTGCTGAGCCAGACGCAGTATGCCGGAATTGCGGCGAATACGGCCGCGGGTTCGTCGTCCTGTTTCACCAATAACACGGGGGGTGCGTCCGGCGGCACGGGAACGGCCGTGACCCAATTGGAGTACTCGGTTCCCGACCAGCCGAACTTCTACCCCAAGTATTTTCTCGGTCTCCGGACCACGGAACGGTTTGCAGGGTCAACCGAAAAGCCCGTGTGCGACAAGGACAATCCCTGCGAAAGGGGTTATGTCGATTTCTCGCTCGGCCAGGATTCCAGCGTTTCGGGTGGCAGCCTGAAGCACCTGGTGTTCAACGTCGATTCCATTTACCCATTGAAGGTGCCCAACGTCAATTTCCTTTATCTGTTTGGCTCGGTCTCGAAGCGGCTCCACAATCTGCCGGGCAATCAGTCGCCGCTGGTTCTTCAGGCTGGAACCGTCCCCACATCGCCGAGTCCCAATCCGGCCTACCTGGTGGTTCCCATGACCCAGCCGGACCGCGACTTCTACCGGATAGGTATCGGCGTCAGCCTGTGCAAGATTTTCACCGCATTGACGAACGACAGTGTGCCGTGCAGTTTTTAGGGTCTGTGCCGATTCGTTGTCGGTCCGAGAGTCACTCAAGGAAGGCATTTCGGCAAGTGGTAAATCTCTGTACGCTACAATGCTTCCATCCGCTCGAATGGAGGTTCTATGCGCAGGATTCTTCTCGCCGTTCTCGCCGTCGTTTTTGTCGGTTCGTTTGCCGCGCCGCTCGTGGCCCAGGGAGCGCCGCCGCAGGGCGGCGCCGACCAGCTCTACACCGTGGAGTACTACTACAAAACGCAGTGGGGCCATCAGGCCGAGTTTCTGCAACTGTTCCTCAAAAATCACTTTCCGCTGCTGCAGAAGATCCAGGCCACGGGCCGCATCGTGGCGCTGAAGATCGAGTCGCCGGCCTACCACACAACCGAAGACGGGCGCTGGGACTATCGCGTCACTATCACCTACAAGAACTCGACCGTGGCCACCACCGCCAATCCCGACGAAGAGGCCTTCATGAAGCAACTGTGGCCCGACCAGGAGACCTATAAGAAAGAGGAGCAGCGGAGATTCGAGATTCTGCTCTCGCACTGGGATTTGCCGGTGACGGACATTACGCCGGGGAAGAAGTGATTTCCAGTGATCAGGGAGTAGGGAATAGGGAGTAGTTCTGGTTCGGGGCTTTCTGACTTTTTCGCCGGGTTCCCCATCGATAAGGAGAAACTCCAGACAACGTTGGCTCTAGCGCAAGTGGCCGGCTGCCCCATCCAGGTTCCGATTCTGGGACCTGGGAAAGCGCGAATTTCGCCTATTCCCTACTCCCTGTTTCTCCACTGGCGCACCAGGTCTTCGGCGGCTTCGGGCCAGTCGGGGAACTCGAACTCGAACCCTGCGTCGAGCAGGCGGCCCGGGATGGCGCGGCAGCTTTGCAGCACCAGTTCGGCCTCGGTGCGCATGAGGAATGCGCCTAGATGAATGGCTAGCGAAGGTGCGGGCAGGCCGTTGGGCATGCCCCATGCTTCGCGCAGCGCTGCCATGAATTCGCGGTTGGGCAGAGGATTCGGGGCGGCGATATTGAATGGCCCGTCCAGGTCCTCGCGGGCGATCAGGAACTCGACGGCGCGCGCATAGTCGGCTTCGTGAATCCAGGTGACAAATTGGCGTCCGTTGCCTTGTGTGCCGCCCAGGCTGAGCCGCACCAGATTCAGCAGGACCGCAAACACGTTGCCGGGCGTGGGGCTGAAGGTGACGGCGCTGCGCAGGGCGATTTTGCGGGTGCGCGGCGTGTCGGCGGCAAAGAGCGCGGCCTCCCAATCCCGGGCCACGCGGCTGGAAAAGCCGCGCCGCTCAATCCATCCTTCTGTATCCGGTTCCGAGGCGGCGACCAGGGCGCTGGTCTCATCCACGGGCAGGTCGCGCTTTTTCGCGCCCTTTCTTGTGTCGAGGACCCGCTCATAGATGGTAGCCGCCGAAGCGTTGAACCACACCCACGGCGGGTAAGCCAGTTCCGCGATCACCTGGCCCAGCAATTGCGTCGACTGGATGCGCGAGTTGTAGATGGCCTGGCGGTTGGCCGGCGCGTAGCGGCAGTTCACGTTGCGCCCGGCGAGGTTGATGCAGACGTCGGCGCCTTCCAGGGTCTCGATCCATGCGCCGCGGTGCTCGGCATCCCAGTGGACGGTTTGCCACGGTGCTGTGTACGGCCCGCGGGTCAGCACGGTGACATGATGGCCAAGCTGCTGAAAATGGCGCGCCAGCATTTGGCCCACTTGGCCGCTGCCGCCGGGCAGCACAATGCGCAGGGCTCGCTGAGGCACTACCGGAACCGTATCCATGGACTCAGACTATAACGCTACGGTTACTTGGGTGGAAAGGGATAGCCGCGCAGAACCAGCCGACGGTGGTAGGCGCGGTATTCGCGGACAATCACGGTGACGACCAGGGCGATGAACAGCAGCGGAATCCACAGAATCCAGCCGGGCTGAATGACGCGGTCGTTGCCCACCGTGACCGCGTCGGGCGCGTGGACGCTGCCGAACATGGCCACCATATCCTTGCCGATGGTGACGTTCTCGCCCAGGCGAATCATGCCAAAGAAGCTCACTAGATCCTTGTCGATGGAAGCGCCGTTCTCTGCCGTGACCTTGCCGAAGAAGTTCACCACGTCGTGCTGGGCGTCTCCGGAGAGGTGCACATTGCCGAAAAAAACCACCACGTCGCCCGTGACCTTGCCTTCGACATTCACGCTGCAGAAAAAGCAGACAGCGTCATGCACGGAGGCGTCAGGGGCTACGTTGATGTTGGTACCGAACTGGACAGCATCCCGGTCGGCGCGGGCCGGCGTGGCGGTCACCAGAAAAGCGGCAGCCAGCAGGCAGACGGCAAACATTCGATGGATCATCGTGAGCATCACTCCCACTGGTACGCGCAGAGAGAAACGAAAGTTCCGTAGCGGTCGTCGGACGGGTTCGTGGACGCTTCCCAGTCTACCGCCAAGCAAAGCCGGCCAACGGAAGTTTCGTTCGAAGCTTGGCAAGGCAAAGAGCGGTTAGTGCTTGGCCGGGCTAAGGGCCGCGATCCAGTCCGTGGCTGTGTCCACCACCACGTCGGGCGGGACCTCCATGAGGTTCTGTGGGCCGAACCCGAACTTGCAGCCCAGGCTCCACGCTCCGGCGTTCCGGGCCGTCAGCACGTCCACCTTGCTGTCGCCGATCATGACTGTTTCTTCCGGCCGCGCGCCGGTTTCTTCCATCAGTGAGCGCAGGCCTTCGGGATCGGGCTTCTTGGTCTTGAAGCTGTCGCCGCCGTAGATGTGCAGGAAGTAGTCGGCCATGCCCAGCCCTTCGCAGATGCCTTGCGCGGGGCGCTCCGGCTTGTTGGTCAGCACGGCCATGGTCCTGGCCGCATCGCCTTGCAGGTCGTGCAGCGCCTTGAGCGCCGCAAGCGCCTCGATCACGCCGTCGTAGGCGTAGGTAAAGTCCAGCTTGTGCTCGCGATAGTAGCCCAGGAAAAAGGCGTGGGCCTGGGTCAGCTTCGCTTCATCCACCTGGTCCGGAGCGAGGCCGTCTTCGCGCGCCAGCGCACGGCGCACCAGCATCATGGTCCCGTTGCCGACAAAACTGGCGATCACTGGGTCCGGGAGCGGCTTGAGGCCAAAATGGCCGAGCGTGGCGTTCACACTGTGGCACAGGTCCTCTGCGGAGTCGATGAGCGTTCCATCCAGATCGAAAACCAGCAGTTTCAACGATTCAACGGGGAGTGGGCGAAGAATATGGAGCATGTCTCTAGTGTAATCGGGTTGATCCGTCAGGATTCCATCGCCTGGCAGGGGGACACCGAGAAGGGAATTGCCTTGTGCCTGGCTCCATCCATACGATTGAAGCTGGCATTTCCAAGGAAGGATTTTCAAGTTGAAGAAAGTTCAAGCACTTTTTGCCGCCGTTCTTTTCATTGGCCTGGCTTCGGCGGGCCTGTTTGCCCAGCCGCCCGTTGTCCAGCAGCCCGCCGGTAGGGCAAGCTCGCTGGCGTCTGCCGAGAGCATTGCCAACCTCGACCATCTCAAGGCCCAACTCAAGCAGTACCACGAGTGCACCTGCACCTGCGGCTGCTATGCCAAGGACCTGGATCAGCAGGCGGAAGTGGCACTGGCCTTCCTGCGCGAGCGCGCCGCGCATCGCACGAGCCAGGAAAAACTGGCGATGGTGCTGGATATCGACGAGACTACGCTGTCGAACTACGAGGAGATGCAGAAGGCCGATTTCGCGTATGACAGCAAGGTCTTTGGCGCGTGGGTCAACTCCGCGCAGGCACCGGCCATTCCGGGAACCCTGCGGCTCTACCAGGAAGCGCAGCGGCTGGGCGTGAGCGTGTTTTTCATTACCGGCAGGCCCGAGGAGCAGCGCGCTGCGACGGAGCAGAACCTGCGCAGCCAGGGCTTCGACCATTGGCAGCAACTGGTGCTGCGTTCCGTCGCCCAGGCCAAGCAAGACACAGTCCCCTACAAATCAGGAGAGCGCGCAGCCATCCTCGCGCAGGGGTACAAGATTGTGCTGAGTGTAGGCGATCAGTGGAGCGACCTGAGAGGACAGCCCGAGGCTGAGTTCTCGGTCAAGTATCCTGACCCGTACTACTACATTCCGTAGGGGAGCGAAGCGGAGTGAAAAAAGTCAGGCGAAGCTCTCCCATAGGAGCCCTCTAAGCTTCGCCTGAGGAAGAAACGTCGTGGGAGCCGGCCATGTTGATGTGGCCGGCTCAAATAGTTTGGTAACGGGCGGCCTCTGCATTCCCTCGGCGGCTAAAGCCGCGCCCTTTCAAAGGGGCGACATAAGCAGACGCCTTAGTGGACGCGAATGTCGCCTGAGCCTGTTTGGATGCGGACGCTGGGGCCGCCGCCGTTGAGCTTGCCGGTGACGTGGTGACGGTCGGACGATCCCTGGGTCATCATTTCGTGGTCGGTGTGAATGCTGCCTGAGCCGGTGGAAGCATCGAGCGTGAACGCGGCATTACCGGCCCAGAACTCGACGTTGCCCGAGCCCGTTTCCAGGTGCCACGGGTAGGCCGGGGTTCCGCCCACCTTGATGTCGCCGGAGCCAGTTCCGGCACGCAGGCCGCCATGCACGTTCTTGAGCTCGACGTTGCCCGATCCGGTTTGGGCCTTCACGTCGCCCTGCCCGGTCTGCTCCACATAAATGTCGCCCGAGCCGGTGTTGACCGAGAAGCCCGACTGCAGGCCGGTGGCATGAATGTTGCCAGAGCCGGTGGAGAGCTTGGCGTTCTCGCCGATGCCGTCGTCGGTGATGTTGCCGGAACCGGAGTTGGCATCGAGAAACGCGTTCGCAGGAGCTTCGATTTCATAATCGATGCTGATGTTGTGCAGGTTCTCGTGGCGCGCACCGATGCGGACGATGTTGCCGGTTTGCTCGACCGGAGGATTGGCGGCGATTTCCTTGACGCGCTGCTCGCTTCCGCCCCAGCTTGACTTGACCCGGCCGTAGATATGCACGCGGTTGCCGGAACCGTGGGTCAGGTGAATGTTGCCCGCGCCGGTGGAGACGGAAAGCTCCACGCGGCCATTGACCGTCAGGTTGCGCTCAAACGTGGCTTCCGAAGCCAGTGCCGGAACCGTCGCCACGGCCAGAGCCGCTGTTGCAATCCAAAAAAGCTTCATCGTCTTCCTCATTTCAAAAACAGTGGTCAGTGAGTAGTTGCCAGTGACCAGTTGTCTAGGTTCGGTGATCTGTTGTCAGTCGCGAGCATTCGCCGCTCTGCCTATTTTCTGTTGCATCCCGGTGGCCAAAGCTTGCTTTGGGGTAAACATAATGCAATCTGCTATTTCGGTGATCATTTCTGCCTTGCGACTGCCTGTTCCTTGTTCGAATTCGGACGAAAGTGTACGCAAACGGACAGTTGGCTATCCTTCCGTAAGCGGTCCAGTCGAGGACATTGCCGCGCCACCGGCTCCGATCGCAGGCCCTGATCACTGACGACTGACAACTGATCACTGCGTTTCTTATTGCAGCACCACTTGCTGGCCTTCCTTGAGTCCGCTCAGGATCTCGGTTACGGAGCCGTTGGAAAGACCCACCTTGACAGGAATCTTGCGCTTGCCTTCCTTCTGGCCCTTGTCGGGAATCTCTACCGTTGCGTTTCTCTGGTTGTCGTAGATCACCGCGTTCTCGGGGACCGTGAGGACTCCCTTGTGCTCATCGAGCAGGATCTCGGCGTTGGCCGTCATGTTGGCCTTCAGTTCGCCGCCCGGATTGTCGATGGAGACGCGCACTTCGAAGGTGGTTACGTTGTCCTTCTCCACGCCGAGCGGGGCGATCTTGGTGACCTTGCCGTGAAAGACGCGGTCGCGGAAGCTTTCCACCTTGATCCGCGCCGGCTGGCTCATGTAGACGTGGGCAATGTCGGCCTCGTCCACCTTGCCCTGCACATAAACCTGCGTGGTGTCGCCTTCGGTCATGATCAGGGTAGCCGTCGAGCCGAGCACCAGGATGGAGCTGACTGCGTCGCCGATTTCGACGTCGCGCGACAGGATGACGCCGTCCATCGGTGCCAGAATCGTGGTGTAACCCAACTGTTCCTCGTACTGGTTCAGGCTGGCCTTGCTCTGCATCACCTGGGCCCGCGCCTGCTTGAGCTTGGCCGCGTCCACACCGATCTGCGCCTTGGCGGAGTCGCGGCGGGTGAGGGCCGCGAGGTAGTCCTTGTTCGCGTCGTCGAGAGCCTGCCGGCTCACAATGCCTTCCTTTTGCATTTGCAGGTTGCGGTCGAGCGTGGCCTTGTACATGGGCAGATCGGGAGCCGCGGCATTCACCTTGTCCTGCTCGATGTTGGCTTCATAGGTGGTGACGTTGGCCTCGGCCGCAGCCAGTTGCGCGCGCTGCGCCTGCACTTGCGCCAAAATCTCCTGCTGGTCGAGCTGCGCCAGTTGCTGGCCCTTGTGCACCTGGTTGTTGATGTCGACAAAGAGCTTTTCCACGATGCCGGAGGCTTTGCTCTTGACCTCGACCTTGGTAATGGGCTGGATTTTGCCCGTCGCGACGACCGAGCGCGCCACATCGCCCCGCGTCACCTTGGCCAGCTTGTTGGGGTCGATCGACGTGCCCTTGACCAGGCGTGTGACGCCCAGTCCCACTACCAGCACGACAACAATCGCGGCTGCACTCAGCCAGATCCAGAGTCGTTTGCTCTTTCGCGGTGCAGCCACCGGAACCTCCTGGCGCTCAAGCGGAGCCGCAGCTCGTTGTAGCGCGGATCAATTGATGAAGCAGGATCGAAATGCATGCGGCCGACGACCACGATCCTTCGCGACCGCTTTGTGTACCTACGCAACGCGCTGCGCCTTGGTTCCAACTGGCGAATATCCCAAAGCGGGCTTTTGTCAGACGTTGGCCTCGCCGCAGGTGGTTCCGTGCCTCATGCTCACGCCTTATTTGAGGCGAAAGGGAAGAAAGTCACGTGCCCCGCCCTTCCAGCGCCGGCTCCCACCGCAGGTGGCAAGATGCTATGCTCACAGCGAGATGCTCGGTCTCTCTCTGTTGCAATTCGTCGCGGTGGCCCTGCTCATTTTGGTCAACGCCTTCTTTGTGGCTGCCGAGTTCGCCCTGGTCTCGATCCGCGATACGCGCATCGAGCAGATGATCGCCGCCAGTGTGCCCGGCTCCCGCGCCGTGCGGCGCCTGCAGCACGACCTGGACGACTTTCTGCCCGCCGTGCAACTGGGAGTGACCGGCTGCTCCCTGGCCCTGGGCTGGCTCGGCGAGCCCCTGGCGGCCACGGTCTTGCTGGGCTGGCTGAGCTTTTTGCCTCACGCCCAGATCTACGCCCATGTGGTTGCCGTCACCCTTGGATTTGCCGTCATCACCTACTTCCATGTGCTGGTGGGCGAGCTGGTGCCCAAGTCCCTGGCCCTGCGCAGGGCGGAGGCACTGGCTGTCGCTGTCGCCCCGCCGATGCTGCTGTTCATGGCCCTGGCCCGGCCGGCCGTCCGCTTTCTGAAGGGATCGGCGCTGGTCATTCTGCGTGGCTTCGATGTGCCGATGACGCAGAAGGGCTCGGTGCATTCGCCGGAGGAGCTGAAGCTGATTGCCACCGCCGCGCGGCGGATGGGCGTGCTGCCCAAATATCAGGAGACGCTGATCCACCGCACGCTGGAGCTGGACGACGTCTCGGTGCGCGAGATCATGACGCCGCGGCAAAAAATCTTTTCGCTGCCGGCGAACATGCCGATTGAAGAAGCCAGCGCCAAGGTCATCAACCGCCAGCACTCCCGCGTTCCGGTTTACGACGAAACCCGCGGCCCGGAGCACATTATCGGCGTGGTCTATTCGAAGGATCTCGCACGCCTGATGTACTTTCGGCCCCTGGCCCAGCAGCGCCGGGCTGAGGCAGTGGGCCAGGCAACGTTGGGTTCCCCCACGGATGCGGTGCTGCTGGTGAGCGGAGAGCCGCCGGCTCCGAGGAGCGGCATTCTTACCCCTTCGCAGCCGCAGAAGCCGGACAGGACGATTCCGGGGGCCGACTCTGAGGCTTCGGAAGGCATGCGGACTGCCCACTACTCCACCACTCCGTTTGTGGAACTCCGGCTGAGCCAGGTGATGCGCGATGTGCTGGTGGCTCCCGAGACCAAGTCGGTTCTCGACCTGATCCGCGACTTCCAGAGGCGCCGCCGGCACATCGCCATTGTGGTGGACGAGTACGGCTCCACGGTTGGGCTGGTCACGGCCGAGGACGCGATTGAGCAACTGACCGGCGAGTTGGAAGACGAGTTCGACAATCCCGCGCGGCCCGTTCTGGCTACCGCCAGCGGAGCACTGCTGATGGACGGCGGCGTGAACCTGCGCGACCTGGAGACCCAGATGCAATGGAGCCTGCCGCGCGAGGGCGGCGTGGAAACCCTGGCGGGTTTCCTGCTGGTGAGGCTGGGCCACATTCCACAGGCCGGTGAGTCGGTTGTCTTCGATTTGCGGCGGCTGACCGTGGTGGAGATGGATGGGCGGCGCATCGCCAAGGTGCGTGTCGAGCCGATCCACGAGCAGCCAGCGGTCGTTGCGGCGGAAGAGAAGTGAGCGGATGTTCTTAAGGGATTTCGTCGCTGGAATACGGGCGCCCCACCCGTGCCGCTGAGGCAGGAGGCACCACAAATGCCGGAGTCCGCCCGGTGCTCGCGACTTGCTGTCTTTCCAGTAGCGCCTTCCGAATTATGCCGATAGAATGATCGGCGGTCCGCGGGCTGACGCCGGATTCTCCTGAACCTGAGGTGCGTAAGCAACCTAGGGGTGTGAGCTACGGAGCCGGCCGGCGGAGCGGGAGGAAGCACGATGGCAAAGAAGCAGAAGAAGGAAAACCACGGCGACAAGAAAGCCGTGCAGGAAGTTTCGAATCAGGGCCAACAGCCCGCGTCCTCCGACATTCCTCCGGCTCTACATTTGGGCCAGGACTGCAAATACGTGCGCGAACTGCGCCGGCTGCAGATTGAGCTGGCCAAGCTGCAAGAGTGGATTCGCCACGAAGGGCTGCGGGTGGTGGTGCTCTTTGAGGGACGCGATGCGGCGGGCAAGGGCGGCGCCATCAAACGCATCACCGATACGCTCAACCCGCGCATCTGCCGCGTGGTAGCGCTGGGAACGCCCACGGACCGCGAGAAGACGCAGTGGTACTTCCAGAGATACGTGGCCCACTTGCCCGCCGCCGGCGAGATGGTGCTGTTTGACCGCAGTTGGTATAACCGCGCCGGCGTGGAGCGCGTGATGGGCTTCTGCACCGAGCAGCAGTACCAGGAGTTCATGCAGAGCTGCCCTGAGTTCGAGCGCATGCTGGTCCGCTCTGGCATTTTGCTGGTCAAGTACTGGTTCTCGGTGAGCGACGAGGAGCAGGAGCGCCGCTTCCAGGAACGCATGACCAACACGACCAAGCGCTGGAAGCTGAGCCCGATGGATTTGGAATCGCGCAAGCACTGGGCCGACTATTCGCGCGCCAAGGACGAGATGTTCGCCATTACCGACAATAAGCAGGCTCCCTGGTACGTGGTGAATGCGGAAGACAAGAAGGCAGCGCGGCTCAATGTCATTCGCCACCTGCTTTCGATGATTCCGTACAGCGACCTGACGCCCGAGCCGCTGGCGCTGCCTCCGCTGAAGAAGTCGAACTATGTGAGGCCTCCCATTCACGAGCAGAACTTCATCCCCGAGGTCTATCGTTAGACTCCAGCCGGACACGTTGCACTCACTGGCTTTCCCATCCATGCCGCGCTCTTGCGGCATGGACGGGAAAGCATGAACTTCCCAAGGCAATGTCAGCCTCACCGCAGGGGGATTGGCCCCACCGCAGGTGGTTTATCGTTGAGAACAAGCCATGAAACAGATTCTCACCCGCCTCGCCCTTACTCTGCCCGTCGTCTGGCTGGTGGTTTCGCTGGTTTTTCTGCTCATCCACCTGGTGCCGGGCGACCCCATCCTGCAGATGCTGGGTGAGGGCGCAACGCCTACGGATATTACGGCTTTGCGCCACCAGTACGGGCTCGATCAGCCGCTCGGACTGCAATATGTGCACTACTGGACAGGCGTGCTCCGGGGCGACCTGGGCAGCTCCATCCGGTTGCACGACACGGTGGCTCACCTGATTGCTGCGCGCTACCCCTACACCATGGCATTGACGCTGACGGCTTTGGGACTGGGGCTGGTTCTGGCCTTGCCGGCCGGCATTCTGGCTGCACTGCGGCGGGGGCGGTGGCTGGATCAGGTGCTGTCGCTGGTGAGCTTGTTTGGACTTTCGGTACCAGGGCTGGCGCTGGGGCCGGTGCTGATTCTGGTCTTCTCCATCAGCCTGGGCTGGCTACCGGTTTCCGGGGCCAACAGCGGCGGGGGGCACGCGATCGATTGGCGCTACCTGGTGCTGCCCTCGGTGGCCATGGGAGCTTCGCTGGCCGCCATCCTCACGCGCATGGTGCGCACCGCGATGCTGGAGGAACTGGGCCAGGACTACATCCGCACCGCGCGCGCCAAAGGGCTGACGGAGACCGCCGTGGTTTGCCGCCACGCGCTGCCCAACGCGCTGGTGCCCATTGTGACCGTGGTGGGACTGCAATTCGGCGCGCTGCTGGCCGGAGCCATCGTGACGGAGACCATCTTCAGCTGGCCGGGACTGGGGCGGCTGGTGGTCAGCGCCATCTCCAACCGCGACTATGCGCTGGTGCAGGGGTGCCTGCTGTCGATTGGATTGACGTATGTGCTGGTGAATTTGCTAACCGACGTGGTGTACCGGTGGGTGAATCCGCGAATGCGCGGGTAAGTCTTCGCGAAAATCAGGAACACAGCAGGGGCACAATCTTTGCTTCGAACTCGCCGTCTGCGCGCACGGTCAGGATGCCCACCGAGACTGGCAGATCGAAGCGGCGTGGGCCGGACGAGCCGGGGTTGAAGTAGAGCACGCCCTTGCGCCGGTAGTAGTTGGGCATGTGCGAGTGGCCGAAGAGCACGGCGGCAAACTTGCCCGCCGCCGGGTCCAGGTGCAGCGTGTTCAGCTCGTGGAGCATGTAGACGTAACGGTCCGCGATGAGGACGACGTCGGTTTCGGGCAGCTCGCCGCAAGGGCCGCTGCGGTCGACGTTGCCGCGCACCGCGGTGACCGGAGCGATCTTGGCTAATTCATCCAAAATCGAGGGCTTGCCCACATCGCCCAAGTGGAGAATGCGCTCCACTCCGGCCAGGGCCGGAGCCACCTCGGGGCGCAGGAGGCCGTGGGTATCGCTGACGACGCCGATTTTGATCAAAGTCCCAACTCCAGGCGGGTACGAGGGTCGAGCTGGTCGCGCAGGGCGTCGCCCAAGAAGTTGAAGCCGAGCACGGCTCCGGCCACGGCCATGGCCGGGAAGAGCACGAGGTGGGGCGAATCGAACAGGTGCAGGCGGGCGTCGTTGAGCATGGAGCCCCAACTGGGAGCCGGCGCGGGAATGCCGAGGCCCAGGAAGGAGAGCGTGGCTTCGGCGAGGATGACTCCGGCCATGCCGATGGCGGCCTGGACCAGGATGGGCTGGACGATGTTGGGCAGGATGTGGCGGAAGAAGATGCGCAGGCCGCCGGCGCCCAACGCGCGGGCCGCATCGACGTACTCGCGGTCGCGGACGGACATGACCTGGGCGCGGACGAGGCGCGCATAGCCGGCCCAGCCGCCGACGGCCAGGGCCAGCACAAGGTTGGAGAATCCCGGACCCAGAAAGGCGGCAAAGGCGATGGCCAGCAAGATGCCAGGCAGGGCCAGAAACGTATTCATGGCAAAGGTGGTGAGAGCGGTATCGATCCAGCCGCCCAGGTAGCCCGCCAAGCCGCCGATGCTGAGCCCCAGCGCCAGAGAAACCGTGACGACGCTGACGGAGACGGCCAGGGAGAGGCGCGCTCCCCAGAGCAGGCGGGAGAGGATGTCGCGGCCCAACTCGTCGGTTCCGGCCCAATGGGCGGCGGAGGGGCCTTCGAGCCGATGGAGGAGGTTGATGGATGCGGGATCGTGGGGTGCGATCCAGGGGGCAGTGAGTCCGCCGAGGACAAAGGCGGCTAGCAGCAGAACACCCGCCACGGCCAGCGGCTGGCGGCGGATGCGATTGCCGGCGTGGCGCAACGCATTGGAAACAGAAAAAGACATCGGCATTGCCAGAATACCGCGACACCCACGGTCGGGCCGGGTCTAATCAGGTATGCGCATCGTAAGACGGGGTTGGATTTTGTGCTTGATGTTGGCAGGGCCTGTGATTTCAGGCCAATTCTCGATTGCTCAGGAAGTGCAGGGAGGACGGCAGCAAGTGGCTCCGGCGAAGGCCGAGCAACTGTTTGCGCTGGCCAACCAGTCGCGCGCGGCGGAAGGCGTTGGGCCGCTCCGCTGGGACCCGGCACTGGCGGCAGCAGCTCTGCAGCACTGCCAGCGCATGGCGGCCGAGGGGCCGATTTCCCATCGCTATGGCGAGGAGCCGGACCTGACGGCGCGGGCGGGCCAGGCCGGAGCGCACTTCAGCCTGATCGAAGAGAATGTGGCGGTCGGCTCTTACCCGGCCACGATTCACCAGGGATGGATGGAATCGCCGGGGCACAGGGCGAACCTGTTGAGCCCCGACGTGGACCGCGTTGGGGTGGCCGTGGTGGCTGCCAACGGAGTGATGTACGCAGTGGCCGACTACGCGCGCGGTGCCGAGGCGCTGACCCAGACCCAGGTCGAGGCCAAGATCGCAGGCCTATTGCGGAACCGGGGCGTCGCGGTCCTGAAAGATTCGGCGGACGCGCGCGCCTATTGCTCCACCGGCGCCAAAAATCCGAGCCAGCCGGGGTTCCTGATGCGCTGGCAGAACCCCGATCTGAGTCAACTGCCACCGCAGTTGGGGAATCAGTTGGCCAGTGGACGGTATCGCAACGGCGCCGTGGGCAGTTGTCCGCCGCAGGGTGTGGAAGGCGGGTTCACCCTTTATCGCGTGGCGGTGCTGCTGTATTGAGCGCTTGCAAGTATGCATCAGCCAAAGGACTGGTATTCCTTCCAGAACTCTGGCCAGGGGAGGCGCGGAGCATCGCACACAAAAATGTCAGGGGAATACTGGCTCTCCTCATTTTTGATGCCTTCGGCATTGGTGTTGTGCCCGGCCAGACGGCAGCCGGTGAACGCCTTGTCTGCAGATTTGCGGGAGAATCCGAGCACGATGAGGGTGGATGGGGGCTGAGCCGGATAAGTGCGCAGCCAAGCAGAGTTGGTCATGCTGATGGGCGGCGGCAGGTGGTAGGCGGGGCCGAGAAGTTCGATGGCGCCCTGCTCGCCGTAATTACCCACCAGAATGCCCACGCCAGGTTGCTGGCCTAGGGGTAGGGAACTGCGGATGTCGGCGACGTTTTTGACCAGTTCGGGCCAGCCGATCTCTTCGCGCAGATCGCCGTTATTCTTGAGCGCGAAACCGCGCAGCGGTCCGCTGAATTGAAGTGGCAGAATGATGGCGCAGACGAAAGCTCCGCAGACAGCCAGGCCGGTGAAGAAGACCGCCTGAACGGTCCAGCGGCCCAGCCTGGGCAGGGTGGCGACCCAGCGTGCGCCCATGACAGCGCCCATGGCGAGAAGCATGGGGTAGGCGGCGGCCATGTAGTAGCCCCGGCCCTTGGCAAGCATGAACAGCGCCAGCGTGATCAAGTACATCCAAGACAGCATCCGGTAGCGGCGATTGCGCAGGAAGCCGATGAGGCCGGGCAGCCACAGCACGGCGGCGAAGAGGTTCACGCAGATAAGGAACTGGTCACGAAGGAATCCATTGGCGCGGCCTTCGCCGACATCGCGTATGTGAATGTGCTGCAGGAAGTGGTAAGAGATGAATCCGTGCTGGACCTGCCAGAGGAAGTTGGGCAGGCAGATGAGGAGCGCGAGGGCCATGCCGCTCCAGAACCAGCCGCTGGCCAGGCAGCGGCGCGCGCGGGAAAGAACAACCCCGCCGAGAATGCCGGCGATGAAGAAGACAATGGAATATTTGGTGAGCAGTCCGAGGCCCACCACGACGCCGATGGCCAGCCACCAGCGCGGATTCTCGGTCTTGAGCAAGCGGATGGTGAAATACGCGATCAGCACCCACCACAGGAAATCGAACGAGGAGTATTGGAACTCGGTGCCCTCAAACAGGGGCAGCGGCGAAAGAGCCACCGCAAGGGCCGCAGTGGCCTGAGCCAGCCGGCCGCCGCCCAGTTCTTTGGCCATGAGGCCGGTGACCACGATGGCTGCGGCTTGGGCTAGAACCGAGAACAGGCGCAGTCCGACGAGCGAAAGACCGAAGAGGCTGAGGCTGATGTGCTCCAGGAAAGGCGTCAAGGGCGGATAGGCGACGAAGCCCCAGTCCAGATGAAGGGCATCGCTCAGGAACTGGAATTCGTCGCGATGGAAGCCGTAGCGGCCATTGGTGAGCAGGTGAACCAGGGTGACAACGGCTGCGATCGCAAGCAGGATCGCAAATGCGGACCGGGGCTGCGTAGTGGTTTGCGCAGCTCCCGGCTGTTTCTGGATTGAAGCCATGGCTTTCCCGTCCCCTTCCGCGTCTCTTTGAGAACTGTTACGTCCTGCAGAGCGCTCCGGTTCCGTTTGCGGCGGGTGTTAGTTGACCAAGGCTCGTTCCATGGGCGACGGAACGCGAACGGAGGCCATTCCCGCCGCGGTTGCCGCCTGAATGCCCAGATCGGTGTCCTCAAAGACGAGGCAGTCTTTCGGCGCGATGCCGAGGCGTTTGGCCGCCAGCAGGAACGCGTCCGGAGCCGGCTTGCCGTTTTTGTAGTCTTCGGCGCAGACCATGACGTCGAATTTGTCGAGGAGATGCACCGAGGTGAGCGAGTTTATGACCGACTCGCGCCTGCTCCCAGAGACCACCGCCAGCGGAATCCGGCCATGCTGGGCCTCGATGTGCTCCACGACTTCAGGGATTGCCTTCAGATGGGTGAGCTGATCGAGGTAGAGGCGCTCCTTGCGGTGGGCAACTTCTTCAATGGGCATATGCAGCCCTTGCATCTCGTTCAGCCGGGTGATGATCTCGGTAACGGGCCTTCCCCCCCAAGAGTAGAAGAGTTCCTCTTCGTAGACGCAGTTCCATTCCTCGAGCGTTTTCTTCCAGGCAACGTAGTGCAGCGGCATCGAATCGACGATGGTGCCGTCGCAGTCGAACAGGTAGGCTCGGAATGAACCCGCGGGCAGTTTCAGTTTCATGCGAAAGTGGTGCTCCTTCTTGGGTGGATCAGATGGTTGGGGATCGAAATTATTGCTGTGCTAGGCCGTGCAGCCACCCTCGCCGGGCTTGGTGGGCTCCATTTTGAGGGCGTTGTTGAAGCGGTTGAAGTAGTTGAACAGGCCGATGGCGCAGAGCAACTCGACAATCTCGCCTTCAGAGTAGAAGCTGCGCAACTCGGCGAACTGCTCGTCGCTGACCGCGTTGGCGTCGCGGGTGACGGTTTCCGCGAGGCGCAAGGCAGCCTTTTCGGCGGGGGTAAAGTCTGTGCGCTGAGACCACTCGGCCAGGTGTGTCAGTTGGTCGTCGGTCCAGCCCAGGCCCTTGGCCAGAATGGTGTGGCTGGCCAGACAGTAGGGAGTCTGATTCACTTGGCTGGTGCGAACGATGATCAACTCTTTCAGCTTGGTGGGGACCGTGCCGGTGTTCAGGACTGCACCGAAGTGGGCTTGCATGGTGGCGAAAATCTCGGGCCGGTGCGCCATCACACGGAACATGTTGGGGACGTTGCCGCGCTGGGCATAGGCCTTGTCGTAAAGTGCCGCTATTTCCGGCGTTACTGCAGTGTGGTCGAGCCTTGAAATCCGAGACATTGCAACCCCTCCTGAGTTCAGCCTATCGCATTTGCGGTTGCAGGGGTTTCAGCAGGCAGGCGGCAGGGAGAGGGACCAGGAGGCGCGATTCAGGCTCTCGGGGTGCGATTCGGGGCGAGAAGGATGCGCGGTTTTTTCCCAGAAAATGACGGATTTTTGACGTGTTCCGCACTCTCTGCTACCTTGTTATTAGCAATTCAACGCAAGGCACTCCTGAGTAGCTCAATGGCAGAGCATTCGGCTGTTAACCGAAGGGTTGTAGGTTCGAGTCCTACCTCAGGAGCCAATTAAAATCAACAACTTAGAGCACTTTCAAACATCCAAAAAAACACAAGAAAACTGCGATTGTGCCCATTTTTGTGCCCACGCTGTTTCAAAACGGATGCAATACCGATAGCAATCCTGCTCAGGTTGTGGCTCCCACCTCGAAAATCTCCTCCCCTCTTTGGTTCACAGAATCGCGTCTCGCCGATTTGCACGAACAAGCATCCTGCCTCACCCTCCACTTGCGCCGACTGCATTTGCACCGGCGCCTCACGAGGAACAGGAGCAGAATATGGCCGTCTTCAAAAGAGGAGATGTTTGGTGGTATAAGTTCTACTTCGCGGGACGTCTGATCCGCGAATCTACGAAGTCCACGTCCAAGACAATTGCCAAAACAGCGGAACAACAGCGAAGGCGGGACTTGGAGGCAGGGTTTAATAACGTCACTGAAACCCGCCAACAACGGATACGGGCCTTGAGAGAGATCATCGACGAGTATCTGGAGGGCTATAAACTCCGATACCGGTCCGCCACATTCGCCGAATACGCTCTTGGACACGTTTCGCGCCTGCTTGGCGCCAAACTCCTTGTGGACATTGATGAATCCTCTGTCATCCACTACCAGGAGAACCGCCTCCGGGAGGGGGCGGCGCCGAAATCGGTCAATGAAGAGGTCCGGTTCCTGCTGAAGATGCTTGGTGACCCTGGCGAGATCGTTCGCGCGCAATTGCGAAAGAAGAAACAACTCAAACTGCCTGTCCAGAACGCCATCGGCAAAGCGTTCAACGACAAGGAGACGGAAAGCCTTGGTGCTCAGGCCGGAAAGTCGAAGAGTCCGCACATCTATACGGCATTCATGCTGGCTCGCAACGCTGGTCTTCGGGACAACGAAATCAAGACTCTCACCTGGGCTCAGATCGACTTTGAAGCCAAATATCTCCGCGTAGGAAGGGCGAAGACCGAAGCAGGCGAGGGCCGGACGATCCCACTGAACGCGGAGCTTTACGAGTCGCTTCTCCACTATCGTGCATGGTACGAGGAGAGATTTGGCAAAGCTCAGGATGAGTGGTACCTGTTTGCATTTGGCAGGCCCATGCCATTCGATCCCACACGCCACGTGACATCTCTCAAGACCGCCTGGAAGAGCGTTCGGAAAAATGCCAATGTGAAAGGCCGCTGGCACGATAACCGCCACACGCTGATCACTGAGTTAGCGGAAAGCGGCGCTGGAGACGAAACCATCATGCAGATAGCAGGACACGTCTCGCGGCAGATGCTGCGGCATTACAGCCACATTCGAATGAACGCTAAACGGGAAGCACTCGATGCGGTTCTTGCGCAACGCAGCAAGCGTCCAAAAACCAACAACCCATGAATCGACATATTGTGTGATGTTTGCGTTTGACAGAAATCTCAAGGTCGCATAAGGTCTCCGTCAATTCGTTCGATCCATTTCAAGAATGGAGGTCAGTATATGGATGCACTCCTTACGGAAGTTCAGGTTTCTGAAAAGCTACAGGTTAGCCTCGCGTGCCTGAGACGCTGGAGGCTTCGTGGAGAGGGTCCGCAGTACTTGAAGGTCGGTCCTCTTGTTCGCTACCGGACAGAAGACATCGAGAGCTGGATCGCGGAACTCCCGACCGGTGGAAATGGGCGCAGATTCACGGTAAGAAGCGCGACGCGGAGCAAGTTCGCAATCTCCGCGTAACCCAAACGGGCGATCTCAATCGTCTGATTAGCGCCAGAATCATTTCTCGGTCTGATGCACTCCGGAAATTTGACCGAGTTCGCAACCTGAACGATCCTGTCCCCGGTCAATAAGGGGGGCAGGATGTTTGAATCCTTCGACGATCTGATGGAGCGGCTCAAGGCGACCGGATACTTCATCGACCCGGTGATGACTAGGATTGTGTTTCTGGCAGCGAAACTGCAAAAGCCGCTGCTGTTGGAGGGGCCTGCGGGGAGTGGCAAAACGCAACTCGCAGTTTCGGTTGCGCAGGCGGCCGGAACGCATATTGAGCGGCTGCAATGCTACCGCGGGGTCACTGAGGACAGGGCCATCGGGCGCTTTGACGAGAGCCTTCAGCGGCTCTACTTGGAGTTCTCGAAGGGCCAGGACACGAATGGAAAGGCGGGGAGTTGGCGCGAGTTGCAGGCCAACCTCAAGGGGCGTGATTTCTTTAGGCCTGGTCCGCTGATGCGGGCTCTCGAATGCGAGAAGCCTTGCGTACTGTTGATCGACGAACTCGACAAGGTGGATGAGGGTTTCGAGGCGTTACTGCTGGAGATTCTTTCGGCGTGGCAGCTCTCGATTCCTGAGTTTGGGACGGTTGAGGCCAAGAGTATTCCGTTCGTGGTTCTGACCAGTAACGAGGAACGGCGCCTGGGTGACCCGATCCGCCGACGCAGTCTGTATGTGCGGGTAGAACATCCGACGCCGGAGCGTGAGGCGGAGATCATCGCCAGCCGCACACCGGGAGCCGGTGTGGAGTTCCACCGCGAGATTGCAGGGATTGCGCGATCCTTCCGCAATTATTCGCTTGAAAAGCCGCCGTCGGTCTCAGAGATGATCGACTTTGCCAATGCGCTGCGGTTGATGGGCGCTGATCATGTGACGGAAGAGCAGCGGGATGTGCTGCTGCCCTTTCTGGCCAAGACCGAGAAGGACCGCCGTCATCTGCTGCTGCGCGAAGGATTCCAGAGTTTGTTGGTCGATGGGGCGCGGTATGCGCAGGATCTCGATCCTTCAGGAGGCGCGGCGTTATGAAATGGTTTCTTGCGCTCTTTCTGTTTGCTCCAATTTCTGGCTGGGGGCAGGCGAACACAGTTCTTGCAGAGAACTGCGTGCGGCACTACGCCAGCCATTACGGCGTACCTACCGAGTTGGTTGCCGCACTGATAGATGTCGAGTCGCGGTGGAATCCACGCGCCGTCTCCAGCAAGGGCGCTCTCGGCCTGATGCAATTGATGCCAACGACTGCGCGGCGTTTTGGCGCATACCAGCCCTTCGATCCGGAGCAGAACATTGCGGCGGGAACGCGCTATGTGACCACGCTGATGTGGGAGTTCCGCGGCGATTTAAGGCTTGTGGCTGCGGCCTATTACGCCGGTGATCGATGGGTCGGCAAGCGGCAACTCAACTACAACAACCCGGATGTCATTGCTTATGTCGAGGCGGTTCGGCGTCATTATGTGGCACGCAAGCTCGCTGCAAATTCATTGCACAGGAGGTACTCGAAATGAGACTTCGCTGGTTTCTCCCTATCGCAGTGTTGCTTCCACTGCGTTTGTGCGCCGCTGACAATGCCGTCAAGCCGCGCGTTGCGACGATCACCATCAACCCTTCGGAGGTGACGACATTGCACCTGCGGCCGGAGTTCGAGTCGACGATCCATATGCCGGAGGAGATCACGTCGGTGATTCTCGGCAGTCCCGGGGATTTCAAGGCGGAACACAACGAAGGCGAGCCGGAGTATGTGTACGTGAAGCCCATCACGAAAGATGCTGCTGAATCGAACCTATTGATCGCGACCAAATCGGGCCTGCATGTGACGCTGGAGTTGATCAGCGATGGGGTTGGCGCGAGCGGGACTGTTCTGCCGGTTGACTTCTTGGTTGAGTACCGCACATCCAGAAGTTTCCTGATCGCGGGCAGTGCAGACGCGGAGCACGCGCGAGTCGAACCAATAGGAATCGCGTCATCCTCTACTCAGCCACGAATTCCCACCGCCGCGAAACCGCTCTCTGCAATCGACGAAGAGTATGAGTTGCAGATGCGCGTCAATGCGCCGGGTTGGACAAAATGGGAGGGCAAGCAGATTAAAACTTCGCTCGGCGACATACGGCAATGGAGCAATCAGACGGTCATTTCGTTCTCGATTCTCAATGCCTCCGATCAGCCTGTGGAGGTTGTGCCACCGCAGATTCAGATCAGCGGTCGCGCGGTGAAGAAGAAAAAGAAGGAAGGCAAGAGTCTCACTGCCGATCAGTTATTGATTCGCGAGTACAGGCTGAGCACGACAAGGATCGAGGCCGGCGCGCGTGCGGATGGAGTCGTCG
>Ga0224530_1000078_pt1 | contig 61607 bp, 51 predicted proteins | sample CBST75metaG_FD_179873 | JGI IMG/M metagenome (GOLD analysis project Ga0224530, IMG submission 179873) | Peat soil microbial communities from Stordalen Mire, Sweden - C.B.S.T75 | ecosystem: Environmental > Terrestrial > Soil > Wetlands > Peat | place: Sweden: Norrbotten County, Stordalen Mire...
CGCCCGGGAAGAAAATCCTTGATCTTCTCCCATTGCAATTCACTCAATTCATAGCGACTAGGCGGCATACACATACTTCAACAGACAACTACCTGGCTGCAAAGTGTATATGTCGATACGGCCTAGTGAATCCAACACGCTTCACAGCCCACAAAAAAGGCCAATTTTTGCCTGTTTTTGAGCCGTTTTGAGCGATTTTTGGCTGTTTTTGAGACGTTTTTGGCCTCACCTCCATTCTGCGAGGAAACTGCAGAATGGAGGTGAAGCCAAGTTGGTGCAGAGACAAACTGTAAAAAACTGATCGGGGTCGACTAGCTGCGCAGGAAGTCCTTGGCCTTTTGCACGAGCACGTCGCGGCTGACGTCGGAGATGGCGTCGGTGAGAGGAATCTGCTTGGGGCAGACTTCGACGCAGTTCTGCGCGAAGCCGCACTCCTGAATGCCGCCGTCGCCAGCCAGAGCGCGCAGGCGCTCTTCCTTGAGCACGCTACCTGTTGGGTGGTTGTTGAATAGCTTGACCTGGGCGATGGTGGCCGCGCCGACGAAGCCTGTCTCCTCGTTGAACTGCGGGCAAACCTCCATGCAACAGGTGCAACTGATGCAGTTGGAGAGTGGGTAGTTCACTTCCTGCTGCTGCGGGAAGACGCGCGGGCCCGAACCTAGGTCGTACGTGCCATCGACGGGAACCCAAGCCTTCACGGCCTTCAGGTTTTCGAAGAGGACCGAGCGATCCACTTGCAGATCGCGGACCAAGGGAAACTTGCTGAGCGGCTCCACGCGGATGGGCTGCTCCAGATTGTCGACCAGCGCGGAGCAGGCCATGCGGGCCTTGCCGTTGATGCGCATGGCGCAGGACCCGCAAATCTCCTCAAGGCAGTTGGAGTCGTAAGTGATGGGCGTGGTGGCGCGGCCGTCGGCGGTCACGGGGTTGGCGGCGATCTCCATCATGGCGGAGATGACGTTCATGCCGTGACGCCAGTCGAGCTCGAAGGTCTCCCATACGGCGGGATCGTCGGGGCTGGCCTGGCGCTTGATTTCCAAAGTGACTTTCTTGTCTGCCATTGTCAGTCTCCCTTATTTGGCGGCGTCGTAGTTGCGCGGACGGGGTTTGATGTACTGGGTATCGACTTCTTCGTACTCGAAGCGCGGGCCGGCAGCCGAGCCCGTGAAGGCGGCCTTGGTGGTCTTGAGAAACTTTTCGTCGTTGCGGTCAGGGAAGCCGGGCTTGTAGTGCGCGCCGCGGGATTCGTCGCGGAGCAGCGCTCCCTGGGCGATGACGCGGGATAGCTCCAGCATGTTCTTCAACTGGCGGGCAAAGGCGAAGCTGGTGTTGGCCCACTGGCTGCGATCGCTGAGGTTCACGTTCTTGTAGCGGTCGAGGAGCTCGACGACTTTTTCGTCGGCCTCTTTCAGGCCTTTGTTGTATCGGATAACAGTCGCGTGCTCGGTCATGGTCTTCCCCAGTTCGCGCCACAGCTTGAAGGGGTTCTCCGTGCCTTCGTTCTTGAGCAGCTTGCCGTTGATCTCTGCCTGGCGGGCCAGCTCGGCGGCGTGGCCGCCGTCGCCTTCTGCGGCGGGCAGGTTCCTGGCGTACTCCAGTGCATTGGGCCCGGAACGGAAACCGCCGAAGATGCAACTGACCAGGGAGTTTGCGCCGAGGCGATTGGCGCCGTGGTACTGGTACTCGCACTCGCCGGCGGCAAAGATGCCGGGGATGCTGGTCATCTGGTTGAAGTCGACCCACAGGCCGCCCATGGTGTAGTGGACCCCGGGAAAGATCTTCATGGGTTCATCGCGAGGATCGACGCCGACGAACTTCTCGTAGATTTCCAGGATGCCCTCAAGCTTGCGATTGAGGGTGGCGCGGTCAATGTGGGTGAGGTCGAGGTAGACCATGGGCTGGCCGTCGAGACCGAGGCCGAGCTGGTAGACCACCTTATGAATGGCGCGGGTAGCCACGTCGCGGGGGACGAGGTTGCCGTACTTGGGATACCACTCCTCAAGGAAGTAGAAGCGCTCGGAGGCGGGAATCTGCTTGACCGGGCGCGGATCGCCGGGGGTGCGGGGAACCCAGACGCGGCCGCCCTCGCCCCGTGCCGACTCCGACATGAGGCGCAGCTTGTCTTCGCCGGGAATGCAGGTGGGGTGCACCTGGATGAATTCGCCGTTGCCGTAGAAAGCGCCCTGCTGGAAGATGGCGGACTGGGCGGAGCCGGTGCAGATGACGGAGTTGGTGCTTTTGCCGAAGATGGCGCCGGTACCCCCGGTGGCGAGGATGATGGCGTCGGCATGGAAGGAGCGTAGCTCCATGGTGCGCAGGTCGAGGGCGGTGATGCCGCGGGCCTGGCCTTTGGAGTCGAGCACGGCGGAGAGGAACTCCCAGCCCTCATACTTCTTGACTTTGCCTTCGGATTCGTAACGGCGGACCTGCTCATCGAGCGCGTAGAGCAACTGCTGGCCGGTGGTTGCGCCGGCAAAGGCGGTGCGGTTGTAGAGCGTGCCGCCGAAACGGCGGAAATCGAGCAGGCCCTCAGGGGTGCGATTGAAGGGCACGCCCATGCGGTCGAGCAGGTCGATGATCGCCGGAGCCGCCTCGCACATGGCCTTGACCGGGGTCTGATTGGCCAGGAAGTCGCCGCCATAGATGGTGTCGTCGAAGTGCTTGTCGGTGGTGTCGCCTTCGCCCTTGAGATTCTTGGCGGCGTTGATGCCGCCCTGGGCGCAGACAGAGTGCGAACGCTTGACGGGGACGATGGAGAAGAGATCGACGGTGCCGCCGGCTTCGGCGATCTTGATGACCGCGGCGAGGCCTGCCAGGCCTCCGCCAACCACAATGATTCTGGGTGCTGCCATGAATTGAACCTTTCCGGGAGCCTCTAGCTGCTAGCTTCTAGCCTCTAGCTAAGGGCTGCGAACTTGAAGCTGTGAGACGTTTCAAAAGCATGCGCGCGAGAGTTGAAGCCTCTGCATTTTTCGCACGAGCCAGCTGGAAGCTAAAAGCTAGCAGCTAGAAGCTTGCCGTTAATGGCTGACTGACAAAGGCCCAGATGCTGGCCAGACCGATGACGGTCAGGGCGAGGCCGATGGCGACGCAGAAGTAGCCGAAGCGCTTGCGGGCGGTTTTACCGGGGGTGATGCCCCACTTGGCCGCGAAAAGCCAGATGCCGTAGGAGAAGTGCCAGCAGATGGCGATCATGGCGATGACGTAGACAGCGAGCATCCAGGGATTGGCCAGTTCAAGTTGCACTTTGTGAAAGGCGTATTCGGGATGTTCAGGCAGGCTGATGCCCATGAAGCGCTGGCGGACGACGTGCTGCGCGATGTAGGCGAAGGCGATGAGGCCGGTATAGCGCTGGGCGGTATAGAGCCAGTTGCCGGACCAGGGGTAATAGACGACGTTGGCCTTGCCGCGCAACCAAATATAGACGCCATAGAAGGCGTGATAAAGGAGGGGAAGGAAGATAAAAGCCCACTCCAGAACGCGGACCAGGGGAAGCCCGTTGAGGAACTTGACCTGCGCGCCGTAGGCAGCGGGGCCTTTGAGGGCTTCGAAGTTGGAGAGCAGGTGCTCGATGAGAAAAGCGCCGATGGGGATGATGCCCAGCAGGGAGTGCAGCTTGCGCCAGAGAAACGAGGTTCCCTGGGCAGCGCGCAACGGCTGAACGCCGCGACGAAGGGTGTGCGCGGCAGGAGGTTGAGCAGTTGCCATGACGTATTGGCTCCTAATGGCTACAGGGTCGAAGTTCCGGGAGGCGAAGGTTTCCGATTAGGGGAAAGAGAAACCTGACTGAAATTTGCTTCATTATTAGTGTCCTACATCACCTTCGTCAAGGCGCAAGGAGTTCCTTTCCATTTGCCGGAAGGCGTGGGGACTCAGGCGCGCAGTTTGGGTAACAGAGCGGCAATGGCGCGGCCGCGATGGCTGAGGGAGTGCTTGGTTTCAAGGTCCAGCTCGGCCATGGTGCAGTCGAGAGCCGGCAGATAAAAGAGCGGGTCGTAGCCGAAGCCGCCGGTGCCGCGCGGGGCTTCGAGGATGAGGCCTTCGACAGAGCCTTCAGCGGTGTAGAGGGCAACGCCGTCGCGGGCGGCTACCAGGACACAGCGATAGCGCGCGGTGCGCAGGAGCGCGGGGATATCGGCCATCTGCTGCAGGAGGACTGTGTTGTTCCAGACATCGGTGTTGTCATTGGCGTCGGGGGAATCGGCCATACCGAAGTCAGCGGCGAAACGGGCCGACCGCACGCCGGGAGCGCCGTGGAGGGCATCGACTTCAAGGCCGGAGTCGTCGGCCAGGACCAGAGCCCCGGGAGCAAATCGGGAGTAATAGACGGCTTTGAGGGTAGCGTTGGCCGTGAAGGTGTCGCCGTCCTCTTCCGGGGCGGGAATTGTCTGGAGGGCGGGCAGTGGATCGATGGAGAGAGAGAGAACGGCAGCAGCGGTGCGGAAGTCGCGCAGCTTGCCCTGGCTGGTGGTGGCAGCGTACAGAGGAAGGGCCATGAGGTAAGTGTAGCCGGGCGGCGGGCTATCTGGGAGCGGAGTTTAAAGGCTGGGGATCCGTGACGGAAATCTTTGACAAAGGCATCTTGGCCTGCATATTGTTATTCAGCCTGGAAAATGTTTCATTTGAGGAAGTTCGACGATGAATCTCTCGTCATCGGCAAGGTGGTCGTCGTTTCAATGCAAGCGGGAAAGCTGAGCAATCAGCAGGCTTGTTTTTGTGGAACGAGCGAGACCTGGACATTAGAGCGATTCGTTGGATCGTACTGGGGACCGCATTGGCAGCGGCTTCCTGCTGTTGACTGCTCTGATGTGAAGTGGTTTCGCAAGATTCAAAGGCAAGGCCTGCGGTATTGCTGTTTCACGCAATTATGGCGCAGGAGCGCAATGCGTTGACATTCTGAAGCCCTTGAGACGCGGTGAAGCAGAAGAGCATCGAGGCGGCCCACAGGCTGCGCAAGAACGTAAGGAGATTGAACGATGAACGAAGTGAATGCCACGAATCCGATGCTCGGAATCTTCCTTTTCATGTTGGGCGGATTGTCGGGAGCGGTCTTCTATCTGTCGTTTTCCAAGGTCAAGAAGTGGGCATGGGAGAGTTACTGGCTAATCTACGCGCTGGTAGGGCTGGTGCTGGTGCCGTGGATATTGGCGTCCACCACGGCTCCAAACACGCTGGCGGTGTTGCGCGCCGCGCCGCGCCAAGAGATTGTGTACTGCCTGATCTGCGGCATGCTATGGGGATTCGGCGGCCTGACCTGGGGGCTGATGATCCGTTACCTGGGCGTGGGCCTGGGACTGGCGATGGGCGCGGGGCTGGCTTCTGCCGCGGGTACGCTGATTCCGCCGATGCTGAAGGGCAACGCGGCGATGGCGGCGATGTTCCATACGCCGGGCGGGCAGGTGTCGGTGGCGGCCGCGGCGGTCTCGCTGGTGGGCATTATCTGCGTGGGACTAGCCGGGCGCTCGAAGGAGTCGGAACTGCCGGAGGAAGAGAAGAAAAAGACGGTTGCCGAATTCAACTTCCGTAAGGGAATCATGGCCGCGGTTTTCGCGGGGCTGATGAGCTCGGCGATGAGCTTCGGATTGCAGGGAGGGCCGGGAATTCAGAAACTGGCGCTATCGACCGCGCCGGTGACTACGATTACCTGGGCGGGGATTCCCGTGCTGGTGGTGGTGCTGATGGGCGGCTTCGTCATCAACGGCGGATGGTGCCTGGTTCTCAACTTCCGCAATCGCACGGTGGGCGACTACGTGAAGCCGCCGGTGGGGAACAACCTCTTCTTCGCCAGCCTGGCCGGCGTTCTGTGGTGCTTGCAGTTTGTCTGCTTCAAGACCGGCGAACCGAGCATGGGCAAAACCTCCTATATCGGCTGGGCGGTGCTGATGGCTGCTTCGATTCTCTTCAGCCAACTGCTGGGCATACTGCTGGGCGAGTGGAAGGGCACGGGCACAAAGACGCGCGGGCTGCTGGCGGCAGGACTGCTGCTGCTGATTGCCTCTTCGGCGCTGGCCGGATACGCGGGTTCGCTGTAGAACCGCATAGGAACCGGTAGGGTTGGGCTAGGGAGCGTTCTGCGAGGAGTGGGCATGGCGTCTGTGGTGGCAGGGATCGGCTGGCATTTGCTGGGGGCGGCGATGGCTGCCTCCTTCTATGTGCCTTTGGAGCGGGTGAAGAAGTGGTCATGGGAGACGACCTGGTCGGTTTCCGGAGTCTTCTCGTGGATTCTTATGCCGGTTTGCGTCAGTCTGATGCTGCTGCCGGATTTTCACGGCTTCTATGCCTCGATGGGCTGGCCGATGTTGCTGCGCGTGGCCCTGTTTGGCGCGCTGTGGGGCGTGGGAGGCATCACTTACGGGTTGACGATTCGGCACCTTGGCTTGTCATTGGGCATCGGCATGGCGATTGGCCTGACGCTGATTGTGGGCACGCTGTTGCCGCCGCTGGTGCAAGGGCAGGCGGCCCTGCTGTTTGCCACGCGGAGCGGCTTGATCACCATGGCCGGCGTGCTGGTGGCGGTGGTGGGTGTGGCCACCGTGAGTTGGGCGGGCCATCTGAAAGAGGTCGAGCGGAAAGGCCGTCTGCGGGAGTTCAACGTCAAGCTGGGCATCGCGGTGGCCATTCTGTGCGGCTTTACGTCGTCGGGCATGTCATTTGGCATTGCCGCGGCGAAACCCATGGAACAGGCAGCGCTGCATCTGGGTGTGAACCCGCTTTACGCCGCGCTGCCAGCCTACGTTCTGATCATGGGCGGCGGCTCATTGGTCAACTGGGCCTACTGCTTCTTCCGGCTGGCGACGCAACGGGAGATTTCTCTGCGCGCGGATTTGGGCCAGCCTGCCGGCGTGCTGGCGCGCAACACGGCGACGGCCGCGCTGGGCGGGATCATGTGGTACCTGCAGTTCTTTTTCTATGCCTGGGGCGCATCGAATATTCCGCAGCGGCTTTCCTATGTGAACTGGACGCTGCACATGAGCATGTACGTGCTGTGCGGCGGACTGCTGGGCCTGGTGCTGGGCGAGTGGATGGGCGTAGGCAACAGGCCGCGACGGCTGCTGTGGGCGGGAATCCTGGTGATTATTGCGGCGGCTAACCTAGTGGGGCTAGGGATGGCGCAATAACCACCTGCGGTGGGGCCAATTGCCTTCGGCTGGTCCGCGCCAGAAAGAAGGCGCGGGAATTGTCAGTTGAGGCGATTACCTGCGGTGGGGCAGATGCCTTCGGCCTAGATGACCAAGCTGGTATCTCATGCAGCAGTTTAGTCTGAACAGATGAAGTGAAACAAAGAAAGCCGGGGCGATAGAGCCCCGGCCTTTCTGCGTGCTAGTTGATTGTTAGTCGATGGCCTGGTTGAGGCGCAGGTCGCGGGAGGATGCGCCTACGCTGAGGGTGCGCTTGCCGGTTGCGGTGATCCACTTGCCGTCTTTGGTGGACCAGTATTGCAACTGCCGCTGTGGCACGTGGAGGGTGACAGTTTTGGCTTCGCCCGCGGCTAAATGAATGCGGTCGAAGGCAGCCAGGGAGCGGACCGGGAACTGCACGCCAGCGGGGATGGCGGCGGGCGCGCCCAGATAGACCTGGGGAACCTCCTCGCTTTCCATGCTGCCGGTGTTCTTGATCTGGACCTTGACGTCGAGACCGCCGTCGGAGGCTTTGGCGACGTTCAGGGCGGAGTAGGCAAAGGTGGTGTAGCTGAGGCCGTGGCCGAAGGGGAAGAGCGGATCGATCTTCTCCTTATCGAACCAACGGTAGCCCACGTTAACGCCTTCGCTGTAGGTGGTTTTTCCGTCCACGCCCTTCTTGGAGCGCTCGGGATGCTTGGGATCGGTGGCGGCGTAGTCTTCAAGCCGCTTGCCCCAGGTGACGGGGAGGCGGCCGGCAGGACTGACTTTGCCCGCGAGCAGGTTGGCCGTGGACCAGCCGCCCTCGTCGCCGGGCCACCACATTTGAAGGATGGCCTTGACCTTGCCGGCCCAGGGCATGGCAACAGGCTGGCTGACGTTGAGTACGACGATGGTATTGGGGTTGACGGCTGCGACTTCTTCAACGAGCTTGTTCTGCTCGCCGGGAAGGCCGAAGACGGGCGCGAGGCGGGTCCAGACAAAGACCACTGCGACCTTGGCGCTCTTGGCGGCGGCGATGGCGGCTTCGTGGTCGGCTTTGCGCTGTTCGGGGGTGTACCAGTTGAGGCGCACCTGAACCGGCGCGTTGGAGGTGTCGGGGCTGGTTTTGATCTCGATCGCGTGGGGACCGGCGGTCAATTCAACCGCGCGGCGCACATTGTCGAGCTTGTCGGTGGTGGGAATGGCGTTGTCCTGATTGGCTTGCAGGATGTCTCCATGCACGCCACCCTGGAAGACGCCGGTGCCGGCTAGACGCTTGCCGTCGAGAGAGAGGTTGGCGTTGGCGCCCATGACTTGCAGATAGATCCAGTAAGTGCCGGCATGGGGTGCGGTGAACGAACCCTTCCAGGTGACGGTGGAGTTGGGAGCCAGAGCCTTGGCGTCGGTGAAGTCGATCTGAGCATCCGTCTGCGGTGCGCCGGAGCCGGTGCGCTCCAGGCCAGGCTTGCCGTCGTGGCTGAAGGCGCTGGCCGGGACGGTCGTTCCGGTCATGTCGTCGTCCACGGCGAACTTGATGTTCTGGTTGCCGGTGATCTTTTTGAGAGCGTCGAGCGGACCGACCTGACGTTCAGGGAGTCCGACGGAACGCTCGCCGTTGATGCCGATGGCGTCCACCTGGAGAGCGGTCGGTCCGATGAGGACAACGGAGTTGAGATCGGCGGCCTTCAAGGGCAGAATGCCGCTTTCATTCTTGAGCAGCACGGCAGCTTCTTCGCCGGTCTGCTCGATGATCTTGGCGTTGTCTTCGATGGACTGCGCGGTGACTTCGTGCTTGGACTGGCCATCGAGGTAGCCGAAGCGGACGATCTCATAGAGAACGCGGCCGGCGGCGCGGGTAATGGCCGCTTCGTTGACGGTGCCGTCCTTGAGGGCTTCGGGCATCTTCTTGGGGTCGAGTTTGACGCCGAAGTCGCTGGCGCCGTCACGGGCTTGCACTGGTTCCTCAGGAATATGCCCGCCGAACATGCCTTCGTTGTCCTCATCCGCGGTGCTGGATGCAGGGGGAGGAGGGGGAGCGGGTAGCAAATCGAAGAAAGAAGGTACAGACCAGCCGCCTGCCGATGGGTCGTGCTCACCCGGCATTTCCATGTCGAGGCCGGCGTTGATGAAGTTGATGGCGTGTACCGCGCCCCAGTCGGAGGTCACGAATCCCTTGAAGCCGATCTCGTTGCGCAGAATTTTGGTCAGCGAGGACTCGTTGCCGCAGGCAAAAGTCCCGTTGAGGCGGTTGTAGGAGCACATGATGGAGGAGACGCCAGCCTTGATGGCCGCGTTGAACGGGGCGACATAGACTTCGTGCAGGGTCTGGTCGTCGATGAACGTGCTGGTGCCGTCTGAGTCGTAGCCCACGAAGTGTTTGACCTGGGCCATGATGTGCTGGGACTGGATGCCCTCGATCTGGGCGGCAGCCAGTTCGCCGGAGAGGAACGGGTCTTCGCCGAAGGTATTGTAGCCGCGGCCGAACTCGAGGTCGCGGTCGATGTTCACGAAGGGCTGGAGAGAGACGTCGATGCCCAGGGCGCGGTCTTCGCGGCCAATGACCAGTCCGTTGTCGTGGGCCGATTTACGGCTGAAGGTGGCGGCCACGCCCATCGTGGCGGTTTCAGCCTGCGAGGGATGGCGGGTGAGCACTCCCGGAGGCCCATCGGCAAAACGCAGCCCAGGAATGCCCAGGCGCGGCACGCCGGCGAGGTAGCCGGCCTGGCCCTGATAGACGGCCGTATCCTCATGGGTTCCGTGGATGAGCGTGAGCTTTTCCGCAAGCGTCATCTGGCTGAGCAGCTTGTCGACGCGCGCGTCGCCGGTGACCACTGGCACGGTCTGGGCCAGCGCCATCGCGGCGCTCAACACCAGGGCGAGCCCCATCACGGTCCGTTTGGCCGTGCATAATCCTGTTCTTCTCTGCATTGAAATCACTTTTGGCACTCCTACCGTATGGCTGGGAGGTTCAGCCTCCACGGGAGACTCAACCCCAGGAACAGGGTGTTATCTATAGCCAGACTCGTCGAGTTAAACGACTGAGCGGACCGGCTTTCAAAAGCAACCCAGTGTAGAACAACAGACCGGAGGTTGGAAGTGACGTGTAAGAGGAAGTTGCGGCAAGATGTGAAGTGCTGTCTGGTCCAAGCTAAAGCGATTTTGGGCCATGGCTTCGCCTGACAGGAGTTGTTCGGTCGTAACCCACAGGTTGCTGCTTGCTTTTCTGATGATTGCCTTGGCCGTCTGTCGGCGACCCGGCCTATGAAGATCAAGTTTGTGGACGGCTCTGGAAGACGCACATTTTCAGCGGCCACGAGCGCTGTTTGACTGATCGGAATCAGGCGGGCAGGGGCAGTTCGGCGCTGAAGCCGTGGGCAACCAGATCGGTGCGGAGGCGCTCGACGGTGCTGAACTCGAGGGCCGGCATGCCGAGGGCGTGGGCGGCTTCGACATTGACCTGACGGTCGTCGAGAAAGAGCGTTTCTTCGGGGCGGGTGCCGAGTTGCTTGAGCAGATGGCGATAGATGGCCGGGTCGGGCTTGGCCATGTGGAGCTGATAGCTCCAGACCAGGACGTCGAAGCGGTCGAGCCAGTCGAAGGTGCGTTTCATGTTGTCGAGCACGTTGTCTCCCATGTTGGAGAGGATGCCGGTGAGTAGACCGCGCTGCTTAAGCGCGAGTTGCCAAGAGAGCATGGCCGGGTTCTGGGTGGTCCACATGCGGGCGTCCCACAGATTCAGTTCCTCGACCATCGCCTGATTGGGCGGCATGCCAGCTTCGCGGAGGAATTTCTGCCAGAAGGCGATGCCGGTGAGCTTGCCTTCGTCGTAGACGTGGCGGTCAGCCCAGTAGAGGCTTTCAAAGCGAGTAAAAGGCAATCCGGTGATGCGCATCAAGGCTGCGTGCGCCTCGGGGTCCTGCGGCCCAGTCAATACCATCCCATAGTCGAAGACAACGGCGCGAAGACCCAATGTTCCTCCCGGTGGCGCCCGTGTATGGTTGAAAAGGACGCCTGCTCTTATTGTGCATGAAGCGGAAGCAGCGTGTGTGATAAGCACTGGAAATGATGGGTGGGGTTAAGGTTATGCGATTTTCGAGGAGAACGGACTGGAATACGGAGGAGAGCGAACTGGCGCGCGCTCATCGGCAGAGGGCGCAGGCCGGGTTGCCGATTGCCGACCTGACGGCCTCGAATCCCACACGCTGCGAATTTAAGTATGACGCGGGCCTGCTGGCGGCCTTGGCCGACCCGCGGGCGCTGGACTACGATCCGCAGCCACGGGGCGTGCGGACGGCGCGGAAGGCGGTTTGCGGCTACTATGCCGAGCATGGCGTGACGCTGGACCCCAGCCGGATTGTGCTCACGACAAGCACCAGCGAGGCCTACAGCTTTCTGTTCCGGTTGTTGTGCGATCCGGGCAGTGAGATTCTAACGCTATTGCCGGGCTACCCACTCTTCGATTTTCTATCAGTGCTGGACGATGTGAAGCTCAAAGCGGCCACACTGGTCTATGACTATGGCTGGCAGATCGATCCGGGGGGCTTGCGCCAAGTGATTACGCCGCAGACGCGGGCCATCATGCTGGTTCACCCGAACAACCCGACGGGACACTTTACCAAGCCATGGGAGGTTGAAGCGCTGGCGCGGCTGTGCCGGGAATTCGATCTGTCGCTGATTGTGGACGAGGTCTTTCTGGACTACGGGCTGGGAACGGAGGCCCGGAGTTTTGCGGCAGGCCTGGACGGAGTTCCGGTATACGTGGTGAGCGGTATGAGCAAGATCGCCGGACTACCGCAGATGAAGGCCGCCTGGATCGTGGCGACCGGACCCGAAGCGGATGCCGCCCTGGAGCGGCTGGAGGTGATTGCCGATACGTTTCTCTCCATGAACGCTCCGGTGCAGTGCGCGTTGCCAAAGTGGCTGGAGAGTTGCGGAGCGATCCAGAGGCAGATCCGGGAGCGTGTCGCGTCCAATTTGGCAGAGCTGGACAGGCATATGGGGCGGGTGTCCGCCGTGAGTCGGCTGAAAGTGGAAGGCGGCTGGTATGCGGTGCTGCGCATTCCGGCGGTGGAGCAAGACGAGCAGACGGTCCTGGCACTTCTGGAACGCGGGGTTTGGGTTCAGCCGGGGTACTTCTTCGGGATGGCCGAGTCCGGCTGGCTGGTGGTGAGCCTGCTGGCGCCGGAGAGGGAATTCAGTACTGGAGTAACCGGACTTATTGGTTATTTGGAGAGGGAGCATGGTAGTAATATTACCCAAGGCTAGTTTAAGTTTAGCTTTATGTAGATAGCGTATCGTACTGATTTATAAAGATATTAACGACTATTCGAGATCGGCTATTCCGGTTGAAGAAATGGATTTCCGTTACGTTCGTTGCCGATGGTGGTGGCGGGGCCGTGGCCGGGTAGTACTTTGGTTTCATCGGAGAGCAGCATCAGACGGGTCTGGATGGAGTCGATGATCTGAGGATAGTTGCCGCCGGGCAGGTCGGTTCGGCCTATACTGCCGGCAAAGAGCGTATCGCCGGCGATGAGCATCTTGAGCGAGGGAATGTGGAGGCAAACCGATCCCTGGGTGTGGCCCGGGGTGTGGATGACCTCAGCGGGATAGCGGTCCAATCCAACGATCAACCCTTCAGACAAGTTCTCATCGGGCGGGGCGGTTTCTGGCGTAGGAATGCCGATCCAGCCGGCCTGCGACTCCATCATTTTGAGCAGGGGTACGTCGTTCTCATTGAAGAAGATGGGAGCGCCGGTGAGTTGTTTCAGCCGGAGCGCGCCGCCCACGTGGTCGATGTGCGCGTGGGTGACCAGAATCTGCTTGAGCTTGAGGCCGAGTTCTCTCAGGCGGCGGGCAATGCGGCTCACTTCATCGCCGGGATCGATGACGATGGCCTCATGGGCCTCTTCGTCGCCGAGAATGGTGCAGTTGCACTGCAGCGGGCCGACGGGGAAGGTCTCGAGAATCATGTTTCCATTCTAATGCTTGGCTGGTTCAATCCCTGGTTGCGGGTGAACTGGATTCTGTGACATGGAAAAGCCGGTCGAAGAGGGTGGTCTTTTCCCCAGGCAGATGGGCGGCCAGTTCGCAGAGACCGATCAGGGCCAAAGCAACGAGATCGGGAAAGATCAGAGGGGCCATGGGCGGGGCGCCGTTGACCGTTTTCTCAAAGAAGCTCCCTCCCGGAGCGAAGAAGTTCCGATGCATGTGGAGGCCGAAACCGATGAAGCCTACCAGAGCCTGAAGGCTGAGCACGGCGAGGCACAGATCGAGGTAGCGCCGGGATACGAGTGTGACGACAGGTACGAGAAGGACGCAGGCGGCCAGGACGCCGGAGAGGATGGGGATCCACTCTGCCTGGAGAGCGAAGCCGTTTCTGGCGTGATCGATCAAGGTGAGGACAAAGTTGCCGAAGAAGCCGCCGGCGGCCATGAGGACGACCCAGCGGGCCCAGCGGAGGGAGCGCACAGGAATCATGCGGTTGAGAAGGATCAGGAGACCCAGGCCCGAGTAGGCTAGCGGGGCAACCAAAGGGGCGGCGTAGGCGGCGCTGTGCAGGGTGAGGCCGGCAAAGAAGTTGCTGTGCAGGTGGTAGACCACGCCGGCCAGGCCAACCAGGACTGTCATACCGCCGATCAGCAAGCCGATGTCGCGCCAGGCATCGAGACTCTGCCAGCGCCACTTGGCCAGAATCGCAACCAGCAGCAACAGCGGCGCATCGGCCGAGAAATAGAGCGGAATGTACTCGGCGGGGTTACTGAAATGATTGGCCGAGTGGGTGAGGATGACACTTCCGGCCAGCCCAGCCAAATTGATGGCGATATAGATTTCCAGCAGCAGGGGCATGTCGAAGAGCCAGGCCAGACGCGGAGCGGGCTGCACATTTTGCATGAGTTGCTGAGGGCTACTGACGTGCGACATAGGCTCCCTGCAATTCTCCCGCAGTATGGTCCGGTTGGGCGGTTTTTGCGAGAAATGCAACAAAAGCAGTGCTGAAGAACATGGGCAACACCGATGGAAATTGAACTTGGAACGGGGCCGAAGAACAGCTGCAGGACCCTTCAGAGCGTAGCGTACCGAACGGGGTTTGTGAAGGGGCACTTGCCGCTGCGCAGGGGGCCAGAAAAGAATCAGGAGAAAGCAAAAGGCAGATCCCATGGGATCTGCCTTTGAAAAGGAAACCTGCTGGAATTACTTGCCGGACTTGGCGGGCGCCGATGCGGGAGCAGTGTCGCCGAGCACGGAGTGGCTGCCGTTGGAGCGCACATAGAGAACGGTCAGACTCAGGGAGGTGATCATGAAGATGACCGCCGACCAGGTGGTGAGCCGGGTGAGCACGTTAGCCGCAGCGCGGGGACCGAAAGCAGTCTGCGAACCCTGCCCGCCAAAGGCGCCAGCCAAGTCAGCCGAGCGGCCCTGCTGCAGGAGAACGACGCCGATCAGAAAAAGGCAAACGATCACGTGCACGACGATGACGAAGTAAAGAAGGATCTGCATTTTCGAAGCGACTTTCCGAGTCTGTCCGGATCGCCCGGACGAAAGAATCTTTTGGTGCGGAGGAGGGGACTTGAACCCCTATGCCTTGCGGCGCCAGCACCTCAAGCTGGTGCGTCTGCCAATTTCGCCACCTCCGCACGGGGTGAACTTCATAAGTATAGCAAACGAACTGGATTATGGAAGGGCGCGGAGGGCATTGTCGGGCAACTTCCTAAAAGAAATTTTGGAATGGGTGTATCGCTCTTATTTAGAACGAGATTCATCCGCCCAACCGCGCCATCCAGGAAGCCAGCACCTGCTGATCGGGCGAGCCGGAGGCGTGCGCGTTCTGGATAGTGCGGCGTTCGGCCTGCGAACGGTTCTGGCTGATCTTGAACTTGCCTTCAATGTGCAGGATGGGGATGCGGAAGGCGACGATTCCGGCCAGCATGGAACTACGGAAGCTCACAGGCATGTTGCGCCATGACTCGATCATGGCAGGTTCGTGGACCTGCATCAGGCCGGTCAGAACGGCATCTTTGCCAGGCTCGTCATCGATGAGTTCCAGGGGGCCATAGGCGTGGACAGCGATGTAGTTCCAGGTGGGGACGGAGAGAGGATCGTCGTAGAAGGTCGGGGAAACGTATGTATGTGGGCCGGAAAAAACAGCGAGGGTCTCGCACCCGGCGTGGGTCTGCCAGTGGCGATTGGCGCGGGCAAAATGGCCTTCGAGGATGCCGTGCGGGCCTTCGTCTTTCACGACGAGCGGAAGGTGGGTGGCGACCGGGCTGCTGCCTTCCTCATGGCCTGATGGTGCGCCGAAGAGAATGGCGAATGAGTAGGCGCGCATGGCCTCGATGAGGATGCTGTGATCTGCGATCTGGTTGAAGGTTGGCGTGTACATGATGTTCATTGGATGCGCTCGAAGCGGAAGCCGGCTTCGCGCAGTGCGTGGTGGATGGAGGTGATGTGGGTGGCGCCGCGGGTCTCAAGGGTGACGTCGATGACGGTTTCGCTGAGGCTGACGCCGTAGTAGGCCCGGTTGTGGAGAGTTTCGACAATGTTGGCGCGTTCGTGGGCCAGGATCTGCGTGAGGCTGTGCAGAGCACCAGGACGATCCTGCAGGTAAACCCGAATGCGCAGCAGACGGCCGTCCTTGACCAGGCCGCGTTCGATGATCTTGGCGAGCAGGGTAACGTCGATGTTGCCGCCGCTGACCAGCGCAACAGTGCGACGATTGCCAAGGTTGATCTTGGCCTGGACGATCGCGGCCAGTGCGGCTGCGCCAGCGCCTTCGGCCAGGGTCTTCTCCTGCTCGAGAAGCAAAAGGATGGCGCTGGCGATTTCTTCGTCGTCCACACTGATAATCTCGTCCACGTAGCGGGTGACTAGCGGCAGGGTCAGGTCGCCGGCGCGGCGGACCGCGATGCCGTCGGCGATGGTGGCCTCGGCGGGAATTGTGACGGGTTCTCCGGCCTCGCGGGCGCGCAGCATGGAGGGTAGATTCTCCGGTTCGACGCCGATGACGCGAATTTTGGGATTGGACTCTTTGAGGGCGCAGGCGATGCCGCCGATGAGTCCGCCGCCGCCGATGGGGACCACGACGGCCTCCATGTCGGGAACCTGTTCGAGCAGTTCGAGGCCGATGGTGCCCTGGCCGGAGATGACTTCCGCATCGTCGAAGGGGTGGATGAAGGTGCGACCCTCTTTGGCGCAACGGCGCAGGGCCTCTTCGCAGGCTTCGTCGTAGCTGGCGCCGTGGAGGATGACGTGGGCTCCGAAGGCGCGGGTGGCAGCCACTTTGACTTGCGGCGTGGCCAGCGGCATGACGATCTGCGCACGAATGCCGCGGGCTGCAGCGTGGAAGGCAACGCCCTGGGCGTGATTGCCGGCGCTGGCGGCAATCACGCCTCGGTCCCGCTCTGCCTTGGTGAGTGTGAGCAGCTTGTTCAGCGCGCCACGCTCCTTGAAGGAGCCGGTCAGTTGCAGGTTATCGAGCTTCAGGTGGAGGGGCAGGCCGGTGAGTTCGGAAAGCTGGTGGGAGACTTGGCAGGGCGAAAGGTAGATGGCGTCGCCGATGCGCGCGCGGGCTGCCTGGATGCTGGATAACGTGACGGGTTCCAAGAGGGTGCTCCTTCGGGCAAAAAATGGCCGGGATATGAAAATGCCACCAGCCGCGGTTGCGGATGGTGGCCTGTGGTGCTGCTTGTTTCTAAATCTGGGGTATCAGGCTCCGTTTCCCGCGCGCGCAATGAAGCTGCTAATTCGCATGGAGGGAAGGGACACAAAGGCTGCCATAACCGGGAAGAGATTCGCGTTGGCGGCGGTTGTGTGCATGACGTTGAACAAAGTAGAGCAGAGGTACGAGGGGCGCGTCAAGAATGCGGCACTGTGCCAGCCCACCCTAACCGCAAGTACGAACACGCGGCTAGGGGGCATCCACATTCCAGGAACGGGGAAATGAACTAAAAAATTTCACCAAGCTTGGCAAAGGAATCGAGTTCGATTAACTGTTGGCCATTCGGCGCTGGGTCGATCTCGGCGTGTTCCAGGATCCAAGTGCTGGGGTGAAAGAGGAAGACGGCGTGGAGGCCGGCGGCGAGGGCGGGGTTGATGTCGCTCTTGGGGCTGTTGCCGATCATCCAACTGGTGTGGGGCGTGAGTTCATGGCGCTGGAGGACTTCGCGATAGGTGGGCGGGTCCTTTTCGGCAACGATCTCTACGGCGGAGAAATGATGGGAGAGGCCGGAGCGGGCAAGTTTGTCGGCCTGCTCGGCTTGATTGCCCTTGGTCATGAGGATGAGACGGTGGCGGGTGGCCAAGTCGGCGAGAGTCTCTTCCACGCCGGGGAGGAGTTCGATCTCCTGCTCCTCTATGGAGCGGGCAAAGCCGAGAATGCGCTCGGTCTTTTCTTCAGTGACCGGCGCAGGACTGAGGCGCTCAAAACACGTGACCAGCGAGCGGGTAAAGCTAGTGAGGCCGTAGCCGTTAGCCAGAATGGTTTCGCGCTCCACGGCGTTGAGGGCCTTGCGCACCTCGGCGGGCGTGTACTTGTGGTGATTCAAATAGCTGATGAACGAGGCGATGGCGCGCTCGAAGTAGATGTTGTTCTCCCACAGCGTATCGTCGGCGTCGATGAGTAGGGTCTGGCCTGAAGGGAATTGCGGCATGTGTCTATGTTAACGAACCACCCACCTGCGGTGGGGCCAACTGCCTTCGGCTGGTCCGCGTCTGGGAAAAAGACGCGGATACTGGCCGTTGAGATGAGCCTGGTGGGCCTATGTTCATTGGGGTTCGTGGTTCCCCACCCTTGCCGCAAAAAAAACAAAGACGCGGCAAGGATGGGGTAGGCATTGCAGAACGACTACTTGGGTTGGGTGGTGAGCCAGTTGTTGAGGTTCGGCTCCTGCAGGGTGCGGAGCTCAATGCAGCCATCGATGTGTTCCAGGGCGTGCTTCAGAGAAACATCGGAGGAGGGGACCTTGTGGGTGGAGAAGAAGGTCTTGACCTCGTCGCGGCTGGCCGCGGAGCAGAAGGCGCCGGTAGCACCGACGACACGCGTGAGCATCTGCGGGCTGACCTGGGCTTGCACCTGATCCCAATGGCTCTGGATGTACTTCCAAGCCAGTTCGCGGGTTTCGCTCAGCTGGAGCGCGATGCCAAACTGGGAGGCCGTGTCTTGATTGCGGACTTTGCCGGAGGCAGAGTAGTCTAGCGCGCGCTGGGTGAGCGCGGGGTTCGCGAACTGAGCGAGCAGGCGCAAAGCGCCTTCCTGCAGTTCGGGGTTGGTTGAGGTTTCGAAGACCTTCTGCAACTGGTCAAAGAGGGCGGCGTCGCCGTTACGGGCGGCGATGGAGAGGGCCGTCTGGCCGAGCGTGGCATCGACAGCGGTTGGATCGGCGAGGAATTGCTGGGCGATCCGGTTGGCTTCGGCGAGAACGGCGGGATCCTTGCCGTAGTAGCCGAGGACGGCGAACAGTTCTGCGCGCAGTTCGCGGGTATTGGCCGAATCGCTCTGCGATGGAGCGCCGAGCTTGGCATACTGCGGGCCAAAGGTGCTGCGAATCCAGGCGGCAAGGGCTGCCTTCTGCTCAGGCGTCGATGCAACCCGCCCAGTGATGGAATAGACGCCGGAAAGAGCGGTGCCCACCACTTGGGCGCTGGGGTCGGTTTTGACGGCCGCTGCCAAGTCGAGATATGCGCCGACGGGAGACTTGTTGGCGCGAACCTGCGCCCACTCGTCGCCGATGAGGCTGATGCGCTCATTGGGAGTGAGGGCGGTTTCAACACCGGCCACCAGAGCCGCATACACAGGGGCCGGATAGGCGCTTCGGTAATAGCCCTTGCCGCCGGCATTGGCAAAGAAGGGGCGCGCAGAGGGCACTGACAAACCGGAATCGGCGGGCGTGAGAACCTGGCAATCCTGGCTCTCTGCTCCCGTCTTGAAGCAGACAGGCAGCGTCCATTGCTGTGCTGGGTCGGGCTGGATGCTGGGGCTCAGGAAGAAACGCTTCTGGGCCACAGAAACCTTGCCGTTGGCGGGCTCCCCGAAGGTGAGGATCGGCGCGCCGGGCTGAGCGACCAAGCTGGCCATGATCTTGTCGACGGGCTTGTGGCTGGTGGCGGTCTGCGCGCCCCAGAAGTCCTCGGCCGTGGCGTTGGAGTAGAGGTGGGCAGTCAGATAGTTATGCACGCCCTGGCGGAAGGTTTCCTCGCCCAGGTAGTTCTCCACGCTGAGCAGCATAGCGCCGGCCTTGCCGTAAGCGATGCCGTCGAACATCTGGTTGATCTGGTCGGGGGTTTCGGCTTTGGCGCGGATGGCGCGCGTGGTGGGCTGCGCATCCACATCTAAAGTGTTGTCGACATCGGCGACCACGGACTGATCGATGTTCCACTCCGGATGCATGGCGGCCACCGGCTTGTTTTCCATCCAAGAGGCAAAACCTTCGTTGAGCCAGAGGTTGTCCCACCACTGCATGGTGACCAGATCGCCGAACCACTGATGGGCCATCTCGTGCGCGATGACCAGGGCCACTTCTTTTTTGGCGCCGACCGAGGCGGTTTTGGGGTCGATGAGGAGGGCGGTCTCGCGATAGGTGATGGCGCCGAAGTTCTCCATGGCGCCGGCCTCGAAGTCGGGCAGCCCGATGAGGTCAAGCTTCTTGAGGGGGTAGGGAATGCCGAAGTAGTGATTGTAGTAGTGGAGCACGTACTTGGCGACATCGACGCCGTAGGGGGTGAGGGCGACCTTGTCGGGAGTGGAGCAGACGCGGATAGCGACGCCATCCTGCTCGCCCGCGGAGCATTGGAAGTCGCCAACCAGGAAGGCAACCAGATAGGTAGACAACTTGGGCGTGACGTCAAAGTGGAGCGTGTGCTTGCCGGCAACCGGGCCGGGCTTGTCAGAGACGATGGGGCTGTTGGAGATGGCCGTGTCGGCGCTGTCGACGGTCAGAGAAACGTCATAAGTGGCTTTGAAGGCCGGCTCGTCGAACGAGGGGAAGGCGCGCCGGGCGTCGGTGGCCTCGAACTGGGTAACGGCGTAGTTGCGACGGGCGGTTTTGGAGAGATAGAAGCCGCGCAACTCGTTGTTCAAGATGCCAGTGTAGGCAATGGAGAGGGTGGCCTTGCCAGCCGGGAGCCTGTCAGGGAAGGTGAAGGTGGCCTGTTCCTTGTCCTTGTCGAGAGCGACGGAGGCTTTCTGCTGCTTGCCGGCGGCGGTTACGGTGACGCTCTGGAAGGCGATTTCAGAGGCGTTCAGAGTGATGGAGGCCGCGGGTTGGGCGAGGGTCACGTCGATGGATTCGACGCCGGAGAAGGTCGCGGCCTTGAGGTTGGGCGTGAGGGTGAGTGTGTAGCTCTCAGGGCGGACCGTGTCAGGGAGGCGCTGGGCATGGATAGAAAGGGATGAAAACAGAAAAAGGCAAAAAAGAGCCGCCACCGTGAAAGGCGCGCGCAGCGATGAAGCCGAACCAGAAAAATTCATGCAATCCTCGTGAGGTTTGACTGGAGTAGTGAGAAAAACTTTTGGCAATGCGTCCCGGCCTGGGTGGAACAGCAGCGTGGAGACTCTCTCGGCGGGAACAGTCTGATTTTGTCATTGTAGGTCAGAGGGCAGGCGAAACGGATACATAGCGGGACGGGGTAGAAATTCGGCTTTGTCCTGACCGGGAATAGAAGAGGGGAAGGAGAAGGGAGTCGAGTATCCCACCTTTGCGATAGTTTTTTCTCGAAAAACCATCGCAAAGATGGGGCACGGAGAGCGTGCGGGTGGAACGGTTGGAAACGTAGCTACGTGCCTAGGAGGGCAGATGGCTGGTGGATTCGGACTTTTTAGGCAGCAAGGAATCGAGCAGCAGCAGGCATGCGCCGATGACAATGGCGGAGTCGGCTACGTTGAAGTCCGGCCAGTGATAGCTGAAGATGTGGACCTCAATGAAGTCGACGACCGAACCATAGGCGATGCGGTCGTGGACGTTGCCCAGGGCTCCGGCCAGAACCAGCGCCAGCGCGACGGTGGTGCTGGTGATGCGCTGGCCGAGACGGACCAGCACCACCAGAATCACCAGCGCTGCGAGCAGAGAGAAGCCGATCAGCGCCCAGCGGACCGCGTTGGGCGAGGCCGATTCGGCAAAGAGCGAAAAGGCCGCGCCGTCATTGGTCCAATGGGTGATGCGCAGGAAGTGAGGCACCACCGGAATGGCGTCCCCCATGGGAATGCTCGCCGCGACCCAGGTTTTGGTGAGGCGATCAAGGAAGATCACAAGGACGGAGATGAGCAGCAGCCAATGCAGGCGACGGGGAAAGTAACGGCTCACTGGGCTGCCTCCATGGACTGCGGCGGGTCAATGTGCATCTCATGCAGAGCGTCGCTGCAGCGGGTGCAGACGTTCTGCCAGATGCCGTAGTCGGCGACCTCGGGCATGAAGTTCCAGCAGCGGACGCACTTGGTTCCGCTGGCGGGCAAGCCCGTGACCTGGAGTTCGTCGCCCTCGATGACCGTGACGCGGGAGACATTGATGATCTCCTTGAGATCGGCGGCGTGGCGCTGCAGAAGAGCCAACATTTCGCCCGATGCGGTGATTTGAATTTCCGCTTCCAGAGCCTTGCCGATGCTCTTGGCCTGACGGGCTTCCTCAAGGATGCGGAGAGCCTCGTCCCGCACCGCGAATATCTGCTTCCACTCATCGAGCAGCGCGGTGGGGGCCTCGGAGAAGATCTCACCCGGCTTGGGGAAGAGAGCTAGGTGGACACTGGGCTCACGGCCTTCGAGCTTGGGCAGATACTCCCAGACTTCGTCGGCGGTGAAGCTGAGGATGGGCGCGACCAGACGGACCAGGGTTTCGGTGATTTTCCATAGGACGGTCTGTGCGGAACGGCGAGCGTGGCTGGTGGGCGCGAACGTGTACATGCGGTCCTTGAGCACGTCCAGGTAGAACGAACTCAGATCGACGATGGCGAATTCATTGACCGCGTGGTAGATGCGGTGGAACTCGAAGGCCGCGTACCAGCCCAGCACGTTTTCCGTCAGTTCGCGGGTGCGGGCCAGCATGTAGCGATCCAAAGGAAGAAGCTCCGCCTCGGAAACCTGGTCGCGGAGGGGCTCAAAGCCGTTCAGATTGCCGAGCAGGAAGCGGAAGGTGTTGCGCAGCTTGCGATAGATTTCGGCGCAGCGCTTCATGAGGTTTTCGCTGGCGGCCATGTCTTCGCGGAAGTCGACCGAGGCTACCCATAGACGGACAATTTCACCGCCTAGGCGGTTGGCGATGTCGACCGGGTCGACACCGTTGCCGAGCGACTTGGACATGGCGCGGCCCTGCTCGTCGAGCGTCCAGCCGGCGGTAGCCACGTGGTTATAAGGCGCGCGGCCGCGCAAGGCGACTGAAGTCAGCAGGGAAGAGTGAAACCAGCCGCGGTGCTGATCGCCGCCCTCCAGATAAAGCACTTCCGTGCCTTCGTCCTTCTGGAAGGAAGTGTAGGCTGGCTTCAACTCCGGATCGGACTCGGCCACGGCATACCAACTGGTGCCGGAGTCGAACCAGACGTCGAGAATATCGGTTTCCTTGCGGAATTCCGTGCCGCCGCAATGGGCACACTGCGTGTGAGCGGGGAGCAGCTCCTCGGTCGGCGTGGTGGCCCAGGACTCGATGCCTTCGCGGTGGAACCGGTCCACGATGGAGCGATTGAGAGTGGCGTCGATGATCGGCTGCTGGCACTTTTCGCATAGGAAGACGGCGATGGGCACGCCCCAGATGCGCTGGCGGCTGATGCACCAGTCGGGGCGGGTGGCGATCATGTTGGTGATGCGCTCCTTGCCCCAGGACGGGTCCCAGGTGACCTTGTCGATCTCCTCGACGGCCAGTTGGCGGAAGGTGGTCTCAGAGCCGTCGGCGCGCTTCACCGGGGTTTCCATGCCGATGAACCACTGCTCGGTGGCGCGGTAGATGACCGGCTTGTGGCAGCGCCAACAGTGCGGATAGGAGTGATTCAGGTCCTGCGAGGCCAGCAGCGCGCCACGCTCTTCCAGCATGGCGATGATCACCGGGTTGGCGGCCCAGACCTTCAGGCCGTCGAAGGCGGGCGGAGCGGCATGATCCCAGGCGGCCGGGTCCACATGGATGTGGCCCGTGGTATCGACACGGCAAATGGGGTCGAGATTGTAGCGGACACCGGTATAAAAATCGTCCGCGCCGTGAGCGGGAGCGGTATGCACCGCGCCGGTGCCGGTGTCGGCGGTGACGTAGGTGGCCAGCACGCCCAGGATGCTGCGATCGAGGAACGGATGCTGGAAAGTGGCGCGCTCAAGCTGGCTGCCCTTGAAGCGGGCCAGTTCCTTGGTAGCGCCGAACCGACAGTTTTCCGTAACAGAGGAGGCCAGTTCGGCGGCAACGATGTAAATCTCTGTGTGCGGGCAGCAGGCATCACCCGTGGTTGCTTCCAGGGCCACGTACTCGAAGTCGGGATGGAAGGCTACGGCCAGGGACGCAGGGAGGGTCCACGGCGTGGTGGTCCAGATGATGGTTGACACCTGCTTGCCGGCTAGGGCCGGATCGAGGGCCTCGGGGTCGCTGGTGAGCCGGTAGCGGACATAGACCGAGGGGCTGGTGTGCATGTCGTACTCGACCTCGGCCTCGGCCAGGGCGGTACGGTCGTGGATACACCAGTAAACGGGCTTGAGGCCGCGGAAGACGAAGCCCTTTTCCAGGAAGCCGTAGAAGGCTTCGAGGGTGTGAGCCTCATAGGCACGGTCCATGGTCTTGTAGGGCTTGTTCCAGCGGCCGAAGCAGCCAATGCGCTCAAACTGCGAGGTTTGCAGGTCAACGTACTTCTGCGCGTAGGCGCGGCAAGCCTCGAGCACGTCGGGAACCGGCATTTCGAGCTTTTTGCGACCCAGATGCTCGTCCACCTTGATCTCGATGGGCAAGCCGTGGCAGTCGAAGCCGGGGACATAGGGAGCGTCAAAGCCAGCCATGGTCTTGGACTTGACGACAAAATCCTTGAGCCCCTTGTTGAGGGCGTGGCCCAGGTGAATGGGACCGTTGGCGTAGGGCGGGCCGTCGTGAAGCAGGTAGGCAGGGCGGCCTGCGCCAGCCTTGCGCAGCTCTTCGTAGAGGCGCATTGAGGCCCAACGAGCTAGGCGAAGCGGTTCATTCTGGGGCAGATTCGCCTTCATTGGGAAGGCGGTATAAGGCAAAGTAAGAGTCGCCTTCAACTCCGGCGCTGAGGACATTGTCACTCCCTGGGATGGTACGAACTGGTTCATTTCCTAGTGTAAACGGAGGCAGAAAGAAATTTCAGGTAACTACGCGGGGCGTCCGTCGTCTATTGTGTATGGGAACCCTTACTCAAGCGGAACCCGAGGACCAGATGTGCAGGTTGGCTGGGTCCGAGACAAGTTTGGGTGCAGTCGAGCATAATGAGACGATGGGTTGCGATGCGGTGAGATTCGCGTCCGAGCAAGCGAAGGACCCAGATTCTGCAGCAACTATGGCAAACGAGCTACTGACAACATCAGACACGGAATCCCAGGCTACCGCGGCTCATGCCGACGGCGGCGAACTCGACCCCATGTTTTGTTTTCCGGTTGAGGACAAGCCCATCTGGGCCGGACTCTACGAGAGCATTCACGACGTTTTCTTTCCACCCAACATGCCACCACTGGAGTTGACTTCGACGCCGATACCGGTTCCTGACCGGATGGCGGTGAAGCCGAATCCCTGGGCCATTGGCATCTCGACCACGATCAACGTGGCGATCCTGGCGTCTCTGCTGATCTTCGGCGTCAGAAAAATCATTGACACGGTCCAGCAGCAGAAGCTGCACTCCACCGATATCGACGTGGGGACGTGGCAGCCTACAGCGCCCAAGGCCGGCAGCGCCAACGGTGGTGGCGGTGGCGGTGGCGACCACAGCATGGTGGATCCGATCAAGGGCAAATTGCCCAAGATTGAAAAGAATCCGATCGTCCCTCCGCAGGTGCAGACGATCGACCATCCGTTGCTGCCGATGCAGGCGGCGATCGATGTGCAGAAGAACATTACCCTGCCTGACAACCCAATGCTGCCGAATATCGGCGTGACCCGTTCGGCCAATGTGACTCTGGCGTCGAATGGATCGGGCTCGGGTGGCGGCATGGGCTCGGGATCGGGCGGCGGATTGGGTTCGGGTACAGGGAATGGCTACGGGCCGGGGTACGGCGGTGGCGCCGGCGGCGGACTGTATCACGTGGGTGGTGGAGTATCAGCGCCAGTGGCGTTGAACAGCGTCGAAGCGGAGTTCTCCGACGAAGCACGACGGGCTAAATACCAGGGCGTCTGCCTGATTTCACTAATCGTGGACGCGCAAGGGAATCCGCAGAATCCGCGGGTAATCCGCACGCTGGGCATGGGGCTCGACGAAAAGGCTCTGGAAGCGGTCAGGAAATACAAATTCAGGCCGGCCATGAAGGATGGCAGGACGCCGGTCCCGGTGATGATTACCGTCGAGGTGAACTTCAGGCTGTACTGAGGATCTGAAAAGATCTGAGCAAAAAAGCGGAGCGCACAGGCGCTTCGCTTTTTTGCGTTTGGGCCCGAAAAGCACCTCAAACGATTTACGTGAGATCGAGACGAGTACCGCTATGGTAATCTGCGCTGTTCGAATTGGAGAGGGAACAGCGATGCGGCTGCGGCATTGGATGAGGACTTTGGCGGGATTCCTGGTGATCGCGGCAGGAGTGGCGCGTGTGGCTCCTGCCCAGGCGGATTTTCCATTCCGGGACCCGCGGCTGGGCGACGACCAGCGAATCGCCGACCTGCTGGGCAGGCTGACGTGGAAGAGAAAATACTTTTGATGTCGGACCACCCGAAGATTCCGCGGCTGGGCATTGTTTTCTCCGGTCAGGTGGAGGGATTGCATGGATTGGCGTTGGGCGGGCCGGCGGAGTGGGGCGGCAAGGGGCTGCAACCGCTGCCGACGACGACCTTTCCGCAGGAGAAAGGGTTGGGTGCAACCTGGGACCCGGAACTACTGAAAAAGATTGCCACGCTGGAAGGTTTCGAGGCGCGCTACGACTACCAGAATCCGCTCTATAACCGGGGTGGCGTCGTGGTGCGCGCGCCCAATGCCGATTTAAGCCGCGATCCGCGCTGGGGCCGGACCGAGGAGTCGTATGGAGAGGATCCGTTTCTGGTCGGGACGCTGACGGTGGCCTTTGCACAAGGACTGCAAGGACCCGATCCGCTGCACTGGCAGGCCGCATCGCTGATGAAGCACTTCCTGGCCAATGAAAACGAGAACGGGCGGGCGTTTACCTCCTCCAATTTCGGCGAACGGCTGTTTCGCGAGTACTACTCGGTGCCCTTCCGCATGGGCTTTGAGCAGGGCGGTTCGCGGGCGGTGATGGCGGCCTATAACTCCTGGAATGGCACGCCGATGCTGATCCACCCGGTGCTGAAGAAGGTGATGATTCCGGAGTGGGGCAACAACGGGCTGATCTGCTCAGACGGTGGCGCTTTGGGGCTGTTGATCACCGCGCACAAGAGCTTCCCCAACAGGGAACACGGCGTGGCAGCTGCGGTGAAGGCGGGGATCAACAACTTTCTCGACACCTACATCGACGATCTGTACAAGGCTTTGCAGGATCGGCTCCTGACCGAGGCGGATATGGATGCCGCGCTGAAGAATGAGATGCGCGTGTTTCTGCGGCTGGGCGAGTTTGATCCGCCGGGCGTGGACCCCTATGAGCGGATTGGCCGGGAAGGAGGCGGTTTGCTCGCGCCGTGGGAGATGGAGCAGAGCAAGGCGCTGGCGCGGCGGGCAACGGACGAATCGATTGTGCTACTGAAGAACGAGAATCACGCGCTGCCGCTGGATAGAAGCAAGTTGAAGACCATTGCTGTGATCGGGCCGTGGGCCGACCAGGTGCTGCTGGATTGGTATAGCGGCACGCCGCCCTACACCGTGAGCGCGTTGGAAGGGATTCGCGAGGCCGCGGGACCGGGCGTGAATGTGCTGTATGACGACGGCTCCGATGCGGTGAAGGCTATGGAACTGGCGCGCATGGCGGATGCGGCGATTGTGGTGGTGGGCAATCATCCCGAATGCAACGCGGGTTGGGACGTGTGCCCGACGCCTTCCAACGGCAAGGAAGATGTAGACCGCAGGACCATTGTGTTGGAGCAGGAAGCATTGGTGAGACAGGTCCTTGCTGCCAATCCGCGAACGATTGAAGTTCTGCGCGCCAGCTTTCCGTACGCGATTGTGTGGAGCCAGCAGAACCTTCCGGCGATTGTGCACATGACGCACAACAGCCAGGAAGAAGGACACGGGCTGGCCGACGTTCTGTTTGGCGACTACTCGCCGGCCGGGCGGCTGACCCAGACCTGGCCCACTGGCGACGCGCAGTTGCTACCCATGCTGGACTATGACCTGACCCACGGGCGCACGTATCTCTATAGCACGCAGAAGCCGCTCTATGCGTTCGGCTACGGGCTGAGCTACACGAGCTTCGCCTACGAGGGACTGAGCGTGAGCACGCCCAAGGTGGCAGCGGAAGGCATGGTCCAGGTGATGGTCAAGGTGAAGAATACGGGCAGCCGGGCGGGGGATGAGGTGGTGCAGATGTATGTGCAGCACCTGGGTTCCCTGGCCGACCGTCCCAAGCTGGAGTTGAAGGGATTCAAGCGCGTGCGGATTGAGGCCGGAGCGGAGAGGACGGTGACGCTGGACCTGAAGCCGCGCGACCTGGCGTATTGGGATGCGGTGCGCCATGCTTGGCGCGTCGAAAGGGAACAGGTGCGTGTGCTGGCTGGTGGATCGAGCGACAAGCTGCCTGTGCAGGGTGTTGTGGACGTGGAGATGAGCGTGGAGTTCAAACCGTAGCATGTACGCGAGTGCGGCTCCGGCGATGGCCGTTCCTGGTGACGAGCCAGGTAATGGGGCTGAGTGATGCCTGTTACCTGGCAAGTTTTACCCGGGATAGGTTCCCGTGATGTAGCCCTCCAGGGCCTGAATGGTATGTGCCTGGCCGGAGATCACCCATTTCACCAAGTCTCCGATGGAGATGACTCCGACGACGGTGTCCTCCTGCAGGACCGGGAGATGGCGAAAGTGGTGTTCGGTCATTAGGGACATGCATTCATCCACGGTGTGCTGCGGACTGACGAAGAGAACAGGACTGGTCATGATCTGGTGGACCGGGGTTTCCTTGGAGGGGTGACCCAAGAGGACTCCCTGGCGCGCGTAGTCACGCTCGGACAGAATGCCGACCAAGCGATGGTCGGAAAGGACCAGCAAGGCGCCAACGTCGTACTTCGCCATCTTCTCGAGAGCCTCATAGACGGTCTGTTCGGGAGCAATCGATAGGACCGCGGTGTCTTCTTTGTTCTTGAGCACGGATTCGATCGTGTCGGTAATCTTCATCAGACCCTCCGGGGTTTTCAGCCATGAACCTGCTTGTTGTCCGATCCTTGAAGCTAGCGCCGTCGCGGAAGCGTCGTGGATCTTGAGCCGTTAAAAGAGAGAAGTCGATATCCAGTGGAACCGCAGGGTGCATCTTGCTGGCCCGGCGAACTTTCCGAAGGGAATCGGGCATTTCCGGTCCGTCACGCAGTCAATATAGCTGATTGTGAATACGAGAGTACAGACAGAAATGGATGGGGTTATCCCGGACGGAAACGAGCCATTGAGCGAACGGGGGCCGCAAAGAAAAGTAGGGAAACAGTTCTCAGGGAGTCGACGACAAAATAAGCCACAGATCGTTTTGTCGTGGGCTTAATTACTGTGGAATTTGATTGAAGTGTACTAAATTTCTAATTTAAATGGTGCGCCCAGAGAGATTCGAACTCCCGACCTTCTGGTTCGTAGCCAGACGCTCTATCCAGCTGAGCTATAGGCGCACACGCTGTCGTTCATCACGACCAAAGACAGATTAACAGGGTTTTGCATGCGACGCAATTCCCAGATCAGGATGCGGGTACTGGCTCCGGAGAGGGTGCGGGTTGAGCGACCGGCAGGATCTCGGAAACATCGAGACCAGCCTGACCGACGAGCTTGGCGACCGTGGCGGCATTGAGGCGGGTGGCGTCGTACTCTACGCACAAAGTGCGGGCTTCGCGATCGAAACGGAGGCTGCGGATGCCGTATACGTCGCGCGCGCTGGCGAGGGCGAAAGTCACGGAGTCACTGGGCGGTGTGGCGTAGCGAAAAAGAATTTCCACCGTGGTCATAAAGGAATGATACCAAGGTGCGGTACTGAAAGCGATGGAGGGAACGGGTATCAGGTGGAATTTGGTTCCGGGTCTCAGAAGCGAGACCCGGAACAAGTGCATTTGGATTGCAGGCAACTAGAGGCTCTTGAGAAAGGCGCGGATTTCGGGATTGGACCAGTCCTGGGCACCGACGAACTTGCGGCGGATGACGCCCTTGCGGTCGATGACGTAGGTTTCAGGCCACATGTCCGTGTGGAAGAGCTTGGCGGCAGTTTCATTCGGGTCGCGGACGGTGATCAGGTCAACGCGGCGCCGGGCGATGAAGTGGCTGTAGGCGTCGGGGTCTTCGTCGATGCTGACGGCCAGGATGGCGAGGTTGGGCTGGTCGTGGTGCAGATCGAGCAGGGAGGGCAGCTCCATCACGCAAGGTTGGCACCAGGTAGCCCAGAAGTTGAGCAGGACGATCTGGCCCCGGTAGTTGGCGAGGTGAATGGTGGTCGAGCCATCGGAGACGGTGAAGTCCGGGGCAGGGTGGCCGGTTTGGCCGGGATGCGCACCGCGGTTGCAGGCAGGCAGCAGGGCCAGCGGCAGGAGGAGAATGGGGATGAGGAAACGAGAGAACCGCACATACTTATAATACGGAGCAAAAGGCCTGGACGAAAGGGTGGAGCGTAATGGGGAACGACAGACACGAGGAAAGCGGAGCAACGGGCGCGGGGCAATGGCAGCCCGTTCTGGGGCTTTCCGATGAGCCAGGCGATCGGGTGGCCCTGCCGGTGCAGGTGGGGACGGTCTTCGACCAGCCCGAACCGGAAGAGCTGATAGAGCTGACGGTGATTGTTCCGGCGCGGAACGAGGAAGACTGCCTGGGAGCCTGCCTGGAATCTCTGGTGAGCCAGTCGGAAGACATCTTTGCGCTAGGCGTGGATTGGGAGCTGGTGGTGGTGGACGACCACTCGACTGACCGCACCGCGGAAATTGCGCGCGGTTTTAATGGGGTTACCGTGTTGCAGGCGGACAAACTGGAAGACGGTTGGACAGGGAAATCGAATGCTGTGTGGACGGCGGCGAGACGCGCGCGGGGTCGCTGGCTGCTCTTCACCGACGCGGACACCGTTCACGAGCCGGGCGACCTGCGCCGGGCTATCCACGAAGCCACGAAGCACAAAGTGGGCATGCTGAGCTATTCGCCGCGGCAGATTGTGAAGGGGGTGGCGCAGAGATCGTTGATGCCGCTGGTTTTTTGTGAGCTATCACTGGCCTACCCGCCCGCACAGGTCTCTGATCCACTGGCCCGGATTGCGGCGGCCAATGGGCAGTTCATCCTGGTGGAGCGCGAGGCGTACCGTCGGTTGGGCGGCCACGTGACGGTGGCCGACCAAGTGCTGGAAGACGTGGATATGGCTTTCCTGGCCAAGCGGCGCAGGTTGGGGCTGCGCTTCCGCTATGCCGACGATGCGGTGTCCGCACGGATGTACCGCACGACGGCGGCAATGATCGAGGGCTGGACCAAGAACCTGGTGCTTCTGTTCGACAATGCGCTGTTGCTGGCGGTGTGGCGGGCGTTGGATTTTGTCTTGCTGGTGGGACTGCCGGTGCTGACCGTCTGGCTGTGGAACGCGCATTTTGCCACCCATGCGCTGACTTGGCTGGGAGCCGGATGGGTGCTCGGACTGCTGTGGATCCGTACGCTTTTCCGGTTCTACGCGCGCGTGGCCAAGTCCAACTTCCCATTTCTGGATTGCGCACTGGCGCCTCTGGGGTTGCCGCTGTTTGTGGCGCTGCTCTACCGCAGTTGGTTTCAGCACCGGATGCTGAAACAAGTAAGCTGGAAGGGCCGGACCTACAAGGCGTGAAGACGGTTGCTAGCCCCTGGCTTTTGGTTGTTCGTGGGGAATCTTGGGACATGGGCTCCTTCGAAGGTTCCGCAAGCTCGGAAGCTGGAGGCTAGAAGCTCGAAGCTGAAGGCTGAACCAGAGAGATTTTGATCGGACGGAAATATGCCCGCATCGCATGAAGCTTTGCACAGGGCAAGCGCATCTTCTCAAGTGAGGAACCAGAATGATCTTTCTGACGCGGCGGGCCACGTTTTCCGCTTCGCACTACTACTGGAACGATGCTTGGACGGCTGAGAAGAACGAGCAGGTGTTTGGGCGGTGCTCGAATCGCAATGGGCACGGGCACAATTACACGCTGGAGGTGACGGTGGCCGGGGAAACCGACCCGGTGACCGGTTTTGTGGTGGATCTGAAGTGGTTGAAGGACATGATGGAGCGGGAGGTGCTGGCAGACTATGACCATCGCCACCTGAATCTGGAAGTTCCGGAGTTTGCCGGTACGAATCCGACCACAGAGAACATTGCCATTGCGGTCTGGAAGCGTCTGGAGGCGGCGATTGCTGCAGGGAATGCAACGGCGCGGCTGAACAGAGTGCGAATCTACGAAACGCCGGAGATTTTTGCCGAATACCGGGGGCAGGCATGAAAGCCTACTTTGGCCGCCGGTACATGCTGAGCGCCAGCCATCGGCTGAACGCGGATGCGCTCTCTGTTGAGGAGAACCGGGCGACATATGGCAAGTGCAACAATCCATATGGGCACGGGCACAATTATGTGGTGGAAGTGCTGGTGGGCGGACCGGTGGATCCGGAGAGCGGGATGGTGTTGGACATGGTCGCGCTGGATTCTGCTGTGCGCTCGCGCGTGATTGGGCGATTCGACCACAGCAATTTGAATCTTGACCCTCTGTTTGTGAACCGTGTACCGACGACTGAGAATCTATGTAGAGCAGTTTTCAGCGTATTGAAGGGCGCGCTGCCTGCTGGCGAGTTGGAGTCTGTGCGCGTCGAAGAGACCGAAAACAATTTTTTTGAATGCCGTGACATCGAAGATGGACAGGATTAACGACAGGAACCTGTTCTTCGAAAGCAGAAGGCGCAGAGCGTGAATTGCTCCGCTGAGAGAGATAAAGAATTGGACAAGAATTCAGCACGCCCTACTCCCCAGGGCGGGAGGATGAGGACCATGGCGCAGCCGATTGCAGTGAGCAAGCCGCATCGCAGAACGGCAGGGATGGAAGAAACCCTGGGTGAGTTCAGCACGCAGGAGTTGTACCGCGAGATCCTGAGCCGACTGGGCGAGGACCCCGGTCGCGACGGCTTGCTGGCGACTCCCGGCCGCGTGGAAAAATCGATGGCCTTCCTGACCAAGGGCTACGACGAGGATCCGACCAAGATCCTGCGTGGGGCGATGTTCGACGTAGACTACGACGAGATGGTGATCGTCAAGGACATCGAGATGTTCTCGCTGTGCGAACATCACATGCTGCCATTTTTCGGCAAAGTGCACGTGGCCTATATTCCCAATGGCAAGGTCCTTGGCCTGAGCAAGATTCCGCGGCTGGTGGAGGTGTTTGCGCGGCGCCTGCAGGTACAGGAACGGCTGACGCGCCAGATTGCCGATGCCATTCAAGAAGCCGTTGAACCGCGGGGCGTGGGCGTGGTGATTGAAGCGCGCCACCTGTGCATGATGATGCGGGGAATCGAGAAACAGCACTCGTCCACGGTGACTTCGGCCATGGTGGGTTGCTTCCGCCAAAAGGAGACACGCTCGGAGTTTCTGTCGCTGGTGAGGCAGCCGAATTTGGGCGGACTGTGACGAGGCGTAGCTCTAAAATCGAAAGCCGGCGCCGAAACTGATTAGCAGAGACGGCTGTGTCTCTTTCTGAATGGCGAATTCTTGTCCAAAGGAAATGACGGTCTTGGGCTGCTAGAAGATTCTTGCGCTACCGGCGTCGAAACGCAGGATCGAATGGCGCGTAGGGTAGATTTCATACACACCGCCTGTATCCAGCACAAAATTGGTAAACATGCCGTTATCGAACTTCCATTCGCGGTTGGGCAGTTCGACAAGCTGCCGCTCCGTCTCGCCGAAGGTGATGGTCCCTGGACGGACCTTGGCAAAGTAGCCCATGTGATCGCGGCGGATACCGATCTTCACCCCAGTCAGAGCCTCAAAGGCCCGTCCTCCCGCTTGGTAGTCGATGTCTTCGATTGTCCCGGCGTTCCTAGGTGAATGCAAGAGGGTGGTATCCCAGGAGACATGCTTGCTGAAGTTCCACGAGGCCCAAAGACCCCATTCTGGATAGGAATCCAGAAATCCAAACGAGGGGAGGATGCGCGGCTGGAGAGCAAAGACGACTCCGGCATCCCGCGTTTGCCTCCCAGGAACGCGCTCCTGTTTTGCCTCTTGCAGGCTCCCGAAGCTGCGCGTGATGCCGATACGAGCAGCCAGATGCTGCGAAATTGCGCCAGGGAAAAAGGACTCAGGAAGGCCGTCGCTGTATCGCTGGAGGATCTGGTCAAACCGCGTCATCACCAGCTGCCCGGCGTCGACGCGGATGGCGTAGCGGGCGCTGAGACGGTATTCGACTACTCCGCCGTATTCGAGTGCGAAGTTGCTTTGGCGCTTGCAGTCTGAATATGCATTTGGGTCAAAGGTCCAAAAGCTGCAACTGAAGCTGGCCACGCCGGCCTGTACTTTGCCATAAAAGCCCCATCGTTGGCCACGCCAACCTGTCTTGACACCGCCCATGGCGAGTGTTTCTCTTCCGGCCTCCTGCGCATCGGTATTTTGGAAGGCCGAAGAGGGCTGGAAGGTCCCCTCCAGGGCGAGACTGGGCGAGAGATTATGCGTGAAGGTGAATGAGGGTGTGGAGTAGGAAAGGACGTGATCGGTGGAGATCTTGCCGGATTGGCTCAGGTACGGTCCGAAGCCATAGGTTTGGAAACTGGTGCCGACGGTGAACTCGTTCCGCGTGAACTGTTGCGAGAATGTCGGCACGGATAGTAACGATGCAAGGACGAGACAACCGAACAAAAGACGAAGGATGCCAGTAGACCAGCAGGGCAATTGCACGTGCGCCTCCTCCAGTGGTGGTTCACAGCCACATCGGAAACAGAGGGTCGGATGACTGCTACAGTATACGAGTGAATGGGCTTCTAGTTATCGATAAACCAGGCGGCATGACCAGCCACGATGTGGTGGGAAAGCTGCGCAAGATTACAGGCGAACGGTCCATCGGCCACTTAGGCACGTTGGACCCCATGGCGACAGGAGTTCTGCCGCTGGTGCTGGGCAAGTTTACCCGCCTGGCTCAATACTTCTCCTCTGCTGAAAAAAGCTACACCGGTACAATTCACTTCGGATTCGCCACCGACACCTATGATGCCGAGGGCGAGGCGACCGGACCGCGACTGGAACCGGTGCTGACACTGGATCAGGTACGCGGGGCGGCAGCTCGTTTCCGCGGCGAAATGGAGCAGATGCCTCCGGCTTACTCTGCAAAAAAGATTGGCGGCAAGCCGGCTTACAAACTGGCCCGCGAGGGCAAGCCGGTGGAGCTGAAAACGGCGACTATTCAGATCGCATCCTTCGAGATCACTGGGCTGGAAGGCGTAGAAGCTGCTTTCAAGATGAGCATCAGCGCCGGGGGCTACGTGCGTTCGGTAGCCCACGAGATGGGACAGGATCTGGGCTGCGGGGCGCATTTGAGCAGCCTGCGCCGGACCCAGGCTGGGGTGTTTACGCTGGCCGAGGCACACACGCTGGAGGAAGTGACAGCCCTGGCCGGGAACGTGGAGGCACTGGAAGCGTTGTGCATCCACCCGCGCAGCCTTCTGCCGGAGATGCCGTCGGTCACGGGCGATGCGATGGTTCTAGGGCGGCTGCGAAACGGCGCACAAGCCAACCTGCCAGAGTTCTCGCAGGCGCCGCTGGTGAAGGTGTTTGCGGGGCAGAAGGAACTGGTGGGAATTGCCAAGCGCGTAGCGGGAACGCTGTTTCAGCCGGTGGCGGTGATGGGGTAAAGACAGGGAATAGGGAGTAGGGAACAGCGAACAGCAAGACAGCCCCGTGCCCGATCTTGCTATTGCTTGACCACTTTCATTTACGTAAAAGTGGCGTGAGGACCGGCAGAAGCGTCTGGGCGATGATCTCGGAGCCTTTGGCGGTGGGGTGGATGCCGTCGGGCTGGATGGTACCTGGAACGTGAACCAGATCCTTGTAAAGCATGGGCACGAAAGCGGTGTGATGCCGGGCCGCCAAGTCGCGGTAGATCTGCTCGAAGGAGTGGATGTACTCGCTGCCGTAGTTGGGAGGCAGGGTGATGCCGGCGAGCAGAACCCGAATATGCGCGCTTTCGAGCGCCGCGAGCACCTGATCGAGATTGCGGCGCGTTTGCTCAGGGGGCAGGCCACGGAGACCGTCGTTACCGCCGAATTCGACGACCACCACTTGCGGGTGCAGGAGCAGAATGGCTTGCAAGTTGGCGACCGCGTCCTTGGTGGTGGCTCCGCTGGTGCCATGGTTCGTGACTTTGTAGCGGTAGCCGCGACTGTCGAGGTCTTTTTGCAAGGCAGCCGTGTAGGACTGGCCGGGCTGGAGACCGTAGCCTGCGGTGATGCTGTCGCCATAGCAGACCAGCTCAGGCCGGTCCGCAGCCAGTAGCGAACCAACGAAAAGCAGGAATCCAAACGAAACGATCAGAGCGCGACGAACGTCCACAGAAACAGTGTAGCGAAAAAGCCGGTAACAAGGATCAAGGAACAGAGAACAGGCAACAACGTGGAGGAGGCTGGCGAGTGATCGAAGTCCGGGATGCGAAGAAGTGGATTCAGAACGGCGCACGGCGGGTGGAGATTCTGAAGGGGATTTCGCTGGTCATTCCGGCGGGGCAGTTTGTGGCCATTGTGGGGGCGAGCGGCAGCGGGAAGAGCACCTTGCTGGGGCTGCTGGCGGGATTGGATACGCCCAGTTCCGGGGAGATCTGGCTGGATGGAGTGCCGATCCACAATCTGGTTGAAGCGGAACTGGCAACAGTGCGCGGAAATAAAATTGGCTTTGTCTTTCAGTCGTACCAGCTGATTCCGACGCTCACCGCTCTGGAGAACGTGCTGCTGCCGTTTGAGTTGAACCGGGAGGGTAGCGGGTTGAAGCAAGCCAGGCGGCTCCTGGATGAGGTCGGCCTGGGCGAGCGCATGGACCACTACCCGATTCAACTCTCCGGGGGGGAACAGCAGAGGGTGGCGCTGGCGCGGGCCTTTGTGGTGGAGCCGCCGATTGTGATGGCCGACGAGCCAACGGGCAACCTGGACTCCGCCAATGGAAGGCTGGTGCTGGACCTGCTACTGGAACGGAACAAAAGAGCGGGCACGACGCTGGTGCTGGTGACGCACGACCAAGGGGTGGCGAGCCGGGCAGACCGCAGAATTGTGCTGCGGGACGGACAGGTGGTGGAAGACAGTTTTCCCTTCACGGAGCCTTTGACGGCATCTGAAGGGGCCGAGCAGGCACAGAATGGCTAAGCGCGCACTGAGCTGGAAGCGGGCCGGGGTCATCGGTTGGCGGGATCTGAAGTCTGCGCCGGGCAAGTTCGGCTTTGTGGTGTTGTCGGTGGCTGTGGGGGTGGCGGCCCTGGTCGGAGTGCGCGGCTTCAGCGACAGCTTCAAGCGAACCCTGAGCACGGAGGCGCGATCGCTGATGGCCGGGGACCTGAGCGCACGCATCTTTCGGCAACCTACGGCCGAGGAGCTGGGCAAGATCAAGGCGATCGAGCAGCAGGCAATCCGCGGGACCTGGGTGACGGAGACCATCTCCATGGCTTCGGTACCGCCGGACCCGGTGCCGCTGCTGGTTTCGCTGAAGGCGGTGGACCCTGGGGAGTACCCCTACTACGGGAAAGCTGAACTCGAGCCGGCGATGAGCTTGCAGCAGGCTCTGAACGGAGATTCCGCAGTGGTGGCGGAGGAGTTCCTGATTCGTCTGAAGGCGCAGGTGGGGCAGAACCTGCGGCTGGGCGGGAGAAACTTCAGGATCGCGGCGGTACTGCGGCAGGAGCCGGACCGGATCAGCGCGGGGGCGGGACTGGGGCCGCGGGTGATGATCTCGCGTGCGGCGCTGGAGCGCACCGAGCTGCTGGCGCCGGGAAGCAGGGCCAGCGAGCGTCTGCTGATGCGGCTGCCGGACACGTCGCCGCAGGGAAGGTCGGCTGGAACCGATACGGTTCAACTGCGCAAGCAAGTGGAGGCCGCGCTTCCGGATGCGCAGGTGATGGATTTCCGCGAGGGCAACCCGGCGCTGAGCCAAGGGTTGGAGAATTCGACCGCGATTTTGAGCCTGATCTGCCTGGTCGCGATGGTGCTGGGAGCGATTGGCGTGGCCATGGCTATGCATGCGCACCTGGAGCAGCGCATGGACATGCTGGCCATTCTGAAGGCGGTGGGCGCTGGATCGACAGACCTGCTGCGGATTTTTGTGCTACAGACTTTGGGGTTGGGGCTGGCCGGAGGTGTGCTGGGCGTGGCGGCTGGAGTGGGCGTGATGGCGGCACTGCCGGCGGTCTTCGGTACGCTGCTGCCAGTGCACGCGACGCTCGAATTTCCCTGGAGGTCGATTGCGGCCGGACTGGGGACGGGACTGCTGACAACCCTCCTGTTCTGCTTGCCGCCCTTGCTGGATGTGCGTAGTGTGAGGCCGGTGCTGGTGCTGCGGCGCATGGTGGAGCCGGGACCAAAGGGGATTGGCGGCTGGTTTGCGCGCTGGTGGGCACGGCGGCTACAACTGACCATCTCGGCGGTTGTCATTTTTGCGCTGGGCGGAATTGCCTGGGCACTGTCGGATTCGGCCAAGGTGGGCACGTGGTTTGCCCTGCTGTTTACCGTTGCGCTGGTGGTGCTGCTGGTGCTGGCGGCGGTAGCGCTTCGGACGCTGCGCTTCCTGCTGAACCGGGTACGGCTGCGGCTGCCTTCGTCGCTGCGGCACGGGTTGGCGAACCTCTACCGGCCGGGCAATCAGTCGGCGGCGGTGCTAGCGGCTCTGGGCACCGGCGTGATGCTGATTCTTTCGGTCTACCTGATGCAGGCGGCTCTGCTGCGGGATCTGCGCGCAACCGCCTCGCCCAAGCTGCCCAATCTGTTTTTGGTGGATGTAACGACCGACGAAGTCGCTGGAGTGAAGGATTTTTTTCAGCACCAAGCTGGAGTGAGTCAAACGCTGGACCTGATGCCGGTGGTGCAAGGGCGATTTGTTTCGCTCAACGGCAAGCCGTTGGACCAATCGAAGGAGCAGCATTTTCCGCGGAGGATGCTGGAGAATGCCGAGCTGAGTTGGGCGGATACGCCCCCTGGCGGAGACAAGGTGACGCAGGGCAAGTGGTGGAGTGATGCGAACGCAGCGGAACTGGCCGTCAGCGATGGCGTGGCGCAGCGGGTGCACGTCGGCGTGGGTTCGGCGGTGGAGCTGGAAGTGGGCGGGAACTTGCGTCAGTTAAAGGTGGTGGCGATCTATCGCGCAGACGGACAGCATTTGGGCGCACGGGTGCCGTTTGTGCTGCCTTCAGGACTTCTGAAGGACCAGGTGGCCACTTGGTATGGCGGCGCGCATGTGGACCCCAAGCAGATGGGAGCACTTGAGCGGGCGCTGTTTGTCGCGTATCCCACGATCACGGTGATCAATCTGGCCGATGTGCTGGAACGGATTGAGGGCGTGGTCAATCAGATCACTTTTGTGGTGCGTTTTCTGGCGGGCTTCTCAATCTTTGCGGGCTTGATGATTCTGGCTTCGAGCATTGCCGGCACGCGGTACCGGCGGATGCGGGAGTCTGTGGTACTGAAGACGTTGGGAGCCACGCGGATGCGGATTGTGCGCATCTTCAGCGTGGAGTTCAGCGTGCTGGGGTTGCTGGCCGGTTCCGTGGGCGTGGTATTCGCCAATCTTCTGACGCGGGTGCTGTTGCAGAAGCTCGAAGTAGCTTTCCACATCGAATGGACCGCCACGGTGATTGCGCTGCTGGGGACCGCGGTGCTGGCGACCGTCACTGGCTGGATCGCCAGCTACCGAATTCTCGGACTGCGGCCTTTGGAAGTGCTACGGGAGGAGTGATGCTGGAGCGTGAGCCGGAGTGACATCCAGCGAATGGCTGCGCAAGAGGAAAGCAATGCGTGGCTCGAGCCACGCACTTTCAAAACACAGACCTGCAGTGATTCCCTAGTCTTCAGCTTCGGTGGCGCCCAGCGATTCCGGGGTGACGACACGATGTCGCACGTAGTTATACGGGGGCACGGTGTAGCCGCGCAGCAGGGCAATGCCGAGCTGTATCAGGCGAGGACCATAGCTCTCTGCCTCGTGTGAGATGGAGCCGATCAGGGCGCTTTTGCCGCTGCGCATCTTTTCCATGGCCTCGGGGATGCAATCCTGCCCGACGATGGCAAAATCCGCCTCGCGGTCTGACTGGCGGGCAGCGTCGAGCACGCCCAACGCGCTGGAATCGGTGGCCGTGGCAACCAGAATGTGTTCACCCGACTGGGCCCGGCCGCGAAGAAACTCCGCAATGGCCTGCTGGCTGGGCTGGCGCATCCCACGGCCTTCGATCTGGAGGTAACGGTCGGCGGGGATTTCCTTGAGACGCTCGCGAATGCCATCGAAGGCACCGGTCATGCGGCTTTGAACGAAGCTGCCTGCTTCGGAAAACCCTACGCCCAGCACCCAATCGACTTGGCCCTTCCACTTGCGCAGCGCATGCTGCGCAAGCAGGGAGCCAGCTTCGAAGCCGACTTCAAAGTTGTCCACGCCAAAATAAGTGGCGTTGGGATGGGGTACGTCAATGGCCACGAGAGGAATGTCGGCCTTCCTGAAGATGTGGGCCACGCGCGGCGCAGCGTGTTCCTCGACCTGGAATTCAAGAACGAGGTCCACCCGCTTGGCAACGAACTCTTCAGCATTCTGAATGGCAATGTCGGGGTCGTAGCGGTTATCGAGGACCAGCAACTCAACACCAGAAGCAGCAGCCGCCATGGTGACACTTTGAGCCACCGCAACCGAAAAAGGCATCTCCGCGCTCTGGACGGCGAAGCCGAAACGCAGCCGGCGGGGGCGGGAAACCAGCCGGTAAAGGCCGTCCTGCGATTGGGCTACATAGCCGCGATGGACGAGAGTCTTGAGAATGCGGTAGACGCTGGTCTTGGAGATCTTGGTTTTCTGGTAGACGTCCTCGAGGGAAACGGGGGCATGATCCTGTTCCAATAGCTCAATGACATCAAGCGCTTTGGACAGAATGGGGATGAGATACAACCGTTTGATTTTGGTCTTCGGCAACCGCGTGTCTCCATGAAGGTTCTTGGGGAAAATAGAGAAGAAGTCTCAACCAGAATAATTCTTTTGGCATGCCGCTGCGGCTGACTGCGAAGCTACGGCGGCACTGCGGCTAAATCAACACGGGACTATCCCTCGTCGTGCACCAGAATCACATGGAGGAAGCGTGGCCCATGGACACCCTTGATGCGAGTCATTTCAATGTCGGCCGTGGCGCTGGGGCCGGAGATATAGGTGGCCAACGCCGGCGGTTGCGAACAACGGTCGAAATATTCGGGCAAGGTCTCGACGACCTGGCTGGCGCGCAGGATACAGAGATGCCAGTCAGGCAGGAGAGTGAGCACACGGCGGCCCTCCGTCGACGAATGGTGGAGAACAATGGTCCCGGAGTCGGCGACGCCGCAAGCAGCCGCAGTGACCACGCCTTCGACTTGCTCAATCTCGGCGGCAGTGAGGCTGCGGTCGATCTTCCAGTTGAAGCCGACGGCGAACCAATCGGCCGGGAGCCCGGGAGGTGCAACAACGGTGTGCTTTTCGCTGGCGGCAAGCTGAGAGGCAATCGTGCTGGCAAGCTCCTGCGGGGTGGTTTCGACCACTTCGGCGTCATACTCGCGGAGGCGCTTCACCATCAGCTCCAGCCGGGCTTCGGCACTGAGGCTGCCATGGCGAACGTAGCCGCGCGGCAACTCAGCGTAGGCGTTGGCAAGGGAGGCGGGATTTTTGGCGACGGATTGCGTCGCGGCTTGGATGCGGTCGAGGATCCGTTGGCGGGAATCGGCGGGAGCGGTCATTTTGCCTCCTTGCGGCGGGCTGCCCACCATTCATGGAAGTTTTGTCCGGGAAGGCCGCGCAGATCGCGGGTCTGAGTCCATTTCCCTCCCATACTGGGTAGGGAGTGAATCCATCCGTCCTTGCGGGTGAACAGGCTCAGGCCGATGCGGCCGAACCATTGCGCCAGATGGAAGGTCCAGGCCCTGGCAAAGAGGAGGTTGGCAATGCGCAAGCCGAGGTACATGGGGTCTAGGAATCGGCTGAATGTCTTGCGCTCGATGTCGGTCACTTGGGCGCGCAATTCCAGCAGCACCTCAGGGATGTTGATCTTGACAGGGCAAACCTCGTAACAGGCGCCGCAGAGCGAAGAGGCATAGGGCAGGGACTGCGCGTGGTGCATCTGCATCAACTGCGGGGTAAGAATGGCACCGATGGGGCCAGGATAGACCGAGCCGTAGGCGTGGCCGCCGGTTTGGCGATAGACCGGACAGGCATTCATGCAGGCGGCGCAGCGGATGCACTTGAGGGTTTGGCGCTGCTTGGGGTGCGCTAGCATGGACGAGCGGCCGTTGTCGAGCAGAACCACGTGGAAGCGTTGTGGGCCGTCGCCGGGCGTGACACCGGTCCATAGCGAGGTGTAAGGATTCATGCGCTCCCCGGTGGCGGAGCGGGCCAGGAGCTGAAGCATCACTTCAAGGTCCTGGAAGCGCGGCACCACCTTCTCAATGCCGGCCAGGGTGATCATGGCGCGGGGCAAGGTCAGGCACATGCGGCCGTTGCCTTCCGACTCAACCACCGAGACCGAGCCGGTTTCAGCACAGAGAAAATTGGCGCCGCTGATGGCCGTGGGAATGGTGAGGAACTTCTGCCGGAGGTAGTGGCGGGCGGCGTTGGTCAGGGCTTGTGGGTCGTCCGACAGATCCTTGAGCCCCATGCGGCGGGCAAAGATCTCGCGCACCTGGCTGCGATTGACGTGCAGGGCAGGAACAACGATGTGGGAGGGTTCTCCCTCTCCCAATTGGAGGATGATCTCGGCCAGATCGGTCTCGTAGGCGCGTACCCCTGAGGCTTCAAGGAAGGGATTTAACTGAATCTCGGCCGAGGTCATCGTCTTGATCTTGATAACCTCGCTGGCATTCTCCTGGCGAAGCAGATCAAGGATGATGTGGCGGGCCTCCTCGGCGTCCGCGGCCCAATGGACCGCGCCTCCGGCGGCGGTGCAGTTGGCCTCGAACTGTTCGAGGTAGCTGCCGAGGTTCTCCAGAACGTGCATGCGAATGTCCGCCGCTGCCGAACGAAGTTCCTGCCAGTCGGTCTTCTCCGCGACCAGCTTGGCGCGCTTGGACTGGATGACATCGATGGCGTGGCCCACATTCTTGCGCAATTGCGGGTTGCGCAGCATGGGGAGGGCCGCTTGTGGGAAGGGAGGCGCGGTGCGCGGGTCGAGGTTGACCAGATTGGGAACGACGTGGCTCATAGGGTTGCCTCCGCCGGGCAGTCTTCGGTGCTGGCCAGAATCTGGGCCAGGTGAATGGTCTTCATGCCCGCATATTGGCGATGCATGGCGCCGCCCAGGTGCATGAGGCAACTGTTGTCGAGAGCGGTACAGTACTCGGCGCCGGTGGCGACCACATCCTGCAGCTTGACGGCCAGCATCGCGGAGGAAACCTCCGCATTCTTGACGGAGAAGGTGCCGCCAAAGCCGCAGCAACGGTCGATGTTTTGGAGAGGAACTTGATCGAGGCCGCGCACCTTGGCCATCAGTCGCCAAGGACGGTCGCCCAGGTGCAGGGCGCGCACTCCATGGCAACTGGCGTGGTACGTAACCCGATGGGGGAAGTAGGCTCCGACGTCTTCAACGCCGAGACGGTCGATGAGAAACTCACTGAGTTCGAAGACCCGGGGAACGAGGGCCTCGAACTGCTGGCGCAGTTCCTGGTTTCCAAGTTCGGCAACCAGACCGGGGTACTGATCGCGAATCATGGCCACGCAAGAAGACGAGGGGATCACGACGGTCTCGGCATCCTGATAAAGGCGGATGAAGCGCTTGGCCTGGGAGAAGGCCTCGCAGCGGAAGCCGGTGTTGGCGTGCATCTGTCCGCAACAGGTCTGTTGGGGGGCGAAGTCCAGATCGACGCCCAACCTTTCAAGCAGACGGACGACGGCGCGGCCAGTCTCGGGGTAGAGCGTGTCGTTATAGCAGGTGATGAAGAGCGAAGCGCGCATGGAGAGCACCCAATCTTCGAGGACGGCAGCTCGAAAGAGGTATGGTATTCGATACAGACACGAATTGTCTATTGCAATTTGGACGTTGGGGCCGGACTGTCTGCCGCACACGGCCCTGGCTGGCCTGCCTGAGGCGACTTTTCTTCTTGACGTCCGTCAACGTTCGGCAAAACACGTCGTCTAACGAGTTTGATTGCCTCGCTGTTTCTTGTCCTCAGGTACGTCTTTCCCGTTCGGCTCATTCGTGCGGTTGCTGGAATTTCACGAGGGATGCGAGCCAGGAACCAAAGCGCTCCTCTTCCCTTATTGATGACAATTCGTGTCTCGTGGAGTCGACAACATCTCCCACGACACATGGAGATTATGCAGCCTGTATATGATGACTTTGGAGTCTGTGTGAAGGATTAAAATGCTGGCAGTCGGTTTTCATTCTGGCATTCTTTGTCTGGAACGTTGTGCTTCTGTCAAAAAACTAGCTTCACTACCGAAAGGGTCCAGGATCAGATCTATGGCTCACTTGCGTTCGCTTTCCCTCTTGATTGTGGCCAGTGCACTGCTTTTCTGCTCGGCCTTGATGGCTCAAGGCGTTGCACCCGCGGTGCGGATCGTTGAACGAGTTGACGCGAGCCGACTGGTGACACTGAAGGGCAACACTCACCCATATGCGCGGACCGCAAATGATCGTGGCCGGGTGAGTGCGGATCTGCCCATGACCGACCTGATCCTGGTGCTGAGTCGTGACGCAGCACAGCAGGCGTCGTTCGACGCGTTTGTAGCCAGCCAGTATGAGACGGGCTCGGCCAATTACCACCACTGGCTGACGGCTGAGGAAGTGGGCGAGATGTTCGGCCCTGCCGCAAGCGATCTTGCGGCTGTTACCAGTTGGCTGACAGGGAATGGATTTTCGGTCGATGAAGTGTCGAAGGACCGCATGTCGATCCGCTTCAGCGGCACGGCAGGGCAGGTGGAGAGCGCCTTTCATACAGAGATTCACAATCTGGCAGCAATGGGCGAGCAGCACATCGGCAACATGACCGATCCGCAGATTCCTGCGGCGCTGACTCCGGCTGTGGTCGGCGTGAAGGCGCTGCACAACTTCTTTGCCAAGCCGCAACACAGGACGGGTGGCCAGGCCATGCTCAACCATGAGACCGGAAAATGGCAGCGGGTTGCGAGCATTTCGGCCTCCAGTTCGGGGTCAGGCAGCCTTGCAGCGCCTGCCGTGGCTCATCCAGAGTTCGGCATCACTGTTGGGTCAGGCAGCTCAGCCTATCTGGTTGAGGATGTGACGCCCTATGATTTTGCCAAGATCTACAACGTGTTGCCGCTATGGACGGCCAGCACGCCTATCGATGGGACCGGTCAAACGATTGCCATCGCCGGAACCAGTAGTATCGTGCAATCCGATGTAACCAGTTTTCGCACCTTGTTCGGCCTGCCCACCGGTGGTGCGGCCAATACGCCCAAGCTCGTGTCCGGCAACAGCATGCCGGTGACGGTTTGCAGCGGAACCAGCACGACCACGCCCTATTCGGGGAATTACTGCAATCTGGACGACCAGACCGAGAATGCCCTGGATACGGAGTGGTCGGGAGCCGTGGCCAAGGGGGCGCAGATCGTACTCGTCTCCTCCTATCCTGCTTCCGCGTCAGACGACGGCCTCTACGATTCGGAGAGCTACATCGTCAATAATCTGACAGCGCGGATCATGAACGTGAGTTACAGCGAGTGCGAGCTGGGCATGGGTACCGCAGGTAACGCCCAATACAACACACTTTGGCAAACAGCCGCAGCCGAAGGAATTGCGGTCTTTGTTTCTTCGGGAGACGAAGGCTCCGCCTCCTGCGACGCGGGCATGGATACGAACACCCCGTATGCAGCCCAGTTGGGTTTGTCTGTAAGCGGCATGGCCTCCACGCCGTACAACACGGCTGTCGGCGGCACGGATCTGAACTGGGGCTCGACGGCCTCGCCCTATTGGGGCACGAGCAACAGTTCCAATGGATCGAATGCGCTCGGGTATATGCCTGAGGTTCCGTGGAATGACACCTGCACGAATCCCTTAGCTTTATCCTACTTGCAGGAATGGGCAACTACGTTGCGGAACAACGGCTACAACGCGACCAGCCCCACGGATGCTGAGACAGCCTGTAACTTTGTGGTCAATTGGTGGTCGACGATCTATCGGAACACCAACCCAACGGTGGACATCTCCAGTTTTGTGGACATTACGGGTGGAAGTGGCGGTGTAAGCGCTTGCACCACCAGCAACGGCTCAACCGTTGCCAGTTGTTCGGGCGGCTATGCCAAGCCCAGTTGGCAGACGGGCGTCGCTGGCATTCCTTCTGACGGCAAGCGTGACATTCCGGACGTCTCCTTCTTTGCCTCGAATGGTTTTCTGGGAAGCGCCTATCTGATCTGCGTCTCTGCAAACGGGACATGCGTGAGTTCAACGACCACTACGACCGAACCAACGACGCAAGAGATAGGCGGAACATCAGCTTCCTCTCCGGCCATGGCGGGTGTGATGGCCTTGATCAATCAGAAGGCGGGCGCGGCGCAGGGGAGTCCGAACGCGCAACTCTACACGCTCGCCGCCCAGCAAACCTATTCAAGCTGCAAGACGGAGAGCGCAACCACCTCCAGCAGCTGCTACTTCAACGACATCGATACGGGCACGATCGCTGTGCCGTGCATGACGGGATCGCCCAATTGCACGGTGCTCTACTCTGGGGACCAGGCTGGCCTTCTCGCCGGCTATGGCGCGAGTACGGGCTACGACCTGGCAACCGGACTAGGATCGCTAAATGTGGCCAACGTGGTGAACGCCTGGCCGGTAGGAGCCCCTACTGCAACATTCGCTCTTTCCGCTACCAACGTTTCTCTGATTCCGGGAGCTACGACCGGCAACACCACGACGGTTGGCGTGACGCCGTTGAACGGGTTTACCGGAACGGTCAGCCTTCAGTGCGCCGTAACTACCAGTCCAACAAGCGCCACAAACCCTGTGACCTGCAATATTCCGTCTTCTGCGAGCCTCTCGGCTGCCACGCCTGTAAGTAAGACTCTGACAATTAGCAGTACGAACACGACGACAGGCGGAACTTACGTGGTTACGGTTACCGGCACTTCGGGAAATATTACGGAGACCGTCCTCGTTACTGTCACCATGGCGACCCCCTCAAGTGGCATCGGCAGCTTTGCTCTCACCAACAGCGGCAATATCACCGTGTCCCGTGGCGCAACGACCGGCAATACCGCGACGATCAGCGTCACGCCGTCGGGCGGGTTCACCGGCACGGTCAGCTTGAGTTGCGCTATTACCCCAACAGCAGCCAGCGACCCCATGACGTGCAGCATTCCGACGTCGGTTGCGGTTGGTAGCACGGCGGCGCAGACGGCCACCTTGACTGTAAGCACTACAGCAGCATCCACTGCTCTTAACCAGACCAGGAAGCTGTTCTGGCCGTCTGCGGGTGGAGCCGCTCTGGCTCTGGTGTTCTTGTTTGGCATTCCTGCACGGCGGCGCAAGTGGCTTTCTATGCTAGGACTGCTCCTTCTTGTCGTTTCCGTTGCCGGTATCGGCTGCGGTGGAGGTAGCAGTAGTGGCAGTGGCGGCAGCACCTCAAACCCCGGTACGACAGCTGGAACCTACGCGGTAACTGTCACTGGTACATCGGGGAGTATTACGCAGACAACTATAGTGAACGTAACCGTGAATTAGTTCGTTCGGCGAGCACAGCACAATGGCCCTTCCTTCGGGAAGGGCCATTGTGCTGTAGGGCATGGCGGGATGGATGGAGCACGGAGCTTCTGTGGTCGATGACCGAGGGGCTCAGGGAATCATTTCACTAGTTTGTCGAGGTCGAGGTTCAGTTCGAGGACGTTGATGCGGGGCTCGCCCAACAGGCCGAACTGGCGGCTGGTGATGTGCTGCTCGACGAGCTTGCGGATACGGGCTTCGTCGATGCCGCGGGCTTGGGAGACGCGGCGCGCCTGAAAGATGGCGTTGTCGGGCGTGATGTCGGGATCGAGGCCAGAGGCGGAGGCGGTGACCGAGTCGATGGGCACCGGGAGGCCCGGGTTCTCGGCGGACAACTTGTCGATGGAGCCCTGGATGCGGTCGACGAGCACCTTGCTGGACTGGGCCAGATTGGATCCGCCCGAGGCGGTGGCGTCGTAGCCGTTACCTGCGGCCGAGGGACGGGGATGGAAGTATCGGTCACTGGTGAAGCTCTGCGCCAGCAGTTCGGAGCCGATGACCTTGCCGTCTTTAAGAACGAGACTTCCAGCGGACTTGTGGGGGAACACAACCCCGGCAATGCCAGTGACGACGAGTGGATAGCCGAGGCCCAACAGAACGGTCGTGACCAAGGTGAAGCGGATGGATGTTTGCCAAACGGAATGCACGTTTGTTCTCCTTGGGGCCGATTGCGGCCCCCTTGCTTATGCCAAGTGCAGTGCGACCAGGAACATGTCGATGGCCTTGATCCCGAAGAAGGGCACGATGACGCCGCCCAGGCCGTAGATCAGCAAATTGCGCCGCAGCATGACTTCGGCCGGTTTTGGTTCGTACTTGACGCCTTTGAGAGCCAGCGGAATAAGAGCCACGATGATCAGAGCGTTGAAGATGACCGCGGACAGGATGGCCGACTGGGGCGAGTGCAGGTACATGATGTTGAGCGCATTCAGCACCGGGAAGGCTCCGGCGAACATGGCGGGAATGATGGCGAAATACTTGGCCACGTCGTTGGAGATGGAGAAGGTGGTGAGGGCGCCGCGAGTCATGAGAAGCTGCTTGCCAATCTCGACAATCTCAATGAGCTTGGTGGGATTGGAGTCAAGGTCGACCATGTTGCCGGCTTCCTTGGCGGCTTGCGTGCCTGAGTTCATGGCGACGCCCACGTCGGCCTGGGCCAGAGCGGGCGCGTCGTTGGTGCCGTCCCCGGTCATGGCCACCAGCTTGCCCTTGGCCTGCTCACGCTTGATCAGGTCCATCTTGTCCTTGGGCTTGGCCTCGGCCAGAAAGTCGTCCACTCCGGCCTCACGGGCAATGACCGCAGCGGTGAGCGGGTTGTCGCCGGTGATCATGATGGTGCGGATGCCCATGGCGCGAAGGCGGGCCAGGCGCTCCTTGAGGCCGCCCTTGACGATGTCCTTGAGGTGAATGACGCCCAGAGCGGAGGAGTTTTCAGCCACGACCAGTGGCGTTCCCCCGGCGCGGGCCACTTCTTCGACATATTCGCGGACCTTTTGAGGCAGGGACGAGCCCTGATCCTCGAGGAAGCGGGCAATGGCGTCCACGGACCCCTTGCGGATGCGGGTACCGGGGAGATTGACGCCGCTCATGCGGGTCTGTGCGGTGAAGGGCACGAACTCGGCGTGGATGCCGCCCAGGTCGCGGCCGCGCAGGTTGTACTTTTCCTTGGCCAGAACGACGATGGAGCGGCCTTCGGGTGTTTCGTCGGAAAGCGAGGCAAGCTGCGCGGCATTGGCCAGACGTTCATGACTCACGTCTGGCGCGGGCATGAACTCGGTGGCCTGGCGATTGCCCAGGGTGATGGTGCCGGTCTTGTCGAGCAGCAGCGTGTTGACGTCGCCTGCCGCCTCGACAGCGCGGCCGCTCATGGCCAGTACGTTGTACTGGACCAGGCGGTCCATTCCGGCAATGCCGATGGCGGAGAGCAGGCCGCCGATGGTGGTGGGAATGAGGCAGACCAGCAGCGAGACCAGGACGAAGACAGTCTGCGGGGCCTTGGAGTACATGGCGAAGGGTTGCAGGGTGACCACGGCAAGAAGAAAGACAATGGTGAGGCCGGAAAGCAAGATGCTCAAGGCGATCTCGTTCGGTGTCTTCTGACGGGTGGCGCCCTCGACCAGGGCTATCATCCGGTCCAGGAAGGTTTCACCGGGGTTGGAGGTGATGCGGACCTTGATCCAGTCCGACAGGACCTTTGTGCCGCCGGTAACGGCTGAGCGGTCACCGCCTGCCTCGCGGATCACGGGGGCCGACTCGCCGGTGATGGCCGACTCGTCTACCGAAGCCACGCCTTCAATCACCTCACCATCGCCTGCGATATAGTGGTTGGCTTCGACATAGATCACATCGTCCTTACGGAGCAGGCCGCTGGCGATCTCTTCAAGGCTGCCGTCGAGGGTATAGCGTCTGGCGATCGTCTCGCCTTTGGCCTTGCGCAGGGTGTCGGCCTGGGCCTTGCCGCGGCCTTCGGCCATGGCTTCGGCAAAGTTGGCGAACAATACTGTGAACCAAAGCCAGAGGGTGATCTGGAGGTTGAAGCCAAAGCCAGGGCGGTGGTTGATGGTGTTGTCGATGAGGAGGACCGTGGTGAGCACGCTGCCCACCTCAACGACAAACATGACGGGGTTCTTGACCATCCAGCGGGGATCGAGCTTGCGCACCGAATTGCCCAGCGACTGGACCATGATTTCCGTGTTCCAAAGACTCTTTTTTTCAGCCATGACAGTCCGTTTCTTCTTATCCTGATGCGGTGGCGGTAGCGGTTAGAAAACCTGCCCTGCTTTGAGCAGCAGGTGTTCCAGCACGGGTCCCAGGCTCAGAGCCGGGAAGAAGGTCAGAGCGCCCACAATGACGATGACGCCGACCAGCAGCACGGCAAACAGGGACGTATTCACCGGGAAAGTGCCGGGCGAAGGGGGCACGCTCTTTTTCTGGGCCAGGTTGCCGGCCAAGGCCAGCACCGGAACCATCATGAGGAAGCGGCCCACCAGCATGGTCCAGCCGAGGACGACGTTGTACCACCAGGTGTTGGCGTTGAGTCCAGCGAAGGCCGATCCGTTATTGCCCGCCGAGGAAGTGAAGGCGTAGAGAATCTCGGTCATTCCGTGGGGGCCGTGGTTGGTGAGACTGGACAAACCGATGGTAGGCGACAGCAGGAAGATCGCGGTGAGTGAGAGGATGATGAGCGGAAAAATGAGCACATAAAGCATGGACATCTTCACGTCGTAGGACTCAATTTTCTTGCCCAGGTATTCTGGGGTGCGGCCGACCATGAGGCCGGCGATGAAGACCGCCAGCACTACCATGATCAGGATGCCGTACAAGCCCGAACCGACCCCGCCGAAGACGACCTCACCGAGCATGATGTTGGTCAGGGTCACCATGCCGCCAATGGGCGTGAGGGAGTCATGCATGGAGTTGACGGCGCCGCAACTGGCGTCGGTGGTCACGGTGGCGAAGAGCGAGGACTGAGAGACGCCGAAGCGGACTTCCTTGCCCTCCATATTGCCCGCGGGAGCGGTAGGAGTGCCCGTCTGGGTGACGCTGTGGAGCAGCGGGTGGGGCTGCGACTCGGCCCAGTAGACGGTGGTGAAGCCAGCCGCGAAGAGCACGAACATGGCGGCAAGAACTGCCCAGCCGTGGCCCGGAGAGCCGGTCATCCGGCCCAGGGTATAAGTCAATCCGGCCGGAATGATGAAGATGGAGAGCATCTGGAGCAGGTTCGAAAACGGCGTGGGATTCTCAAAAGGATGGGCGCTGTTGGCGTTGAAGAATCCTCCGCCGTTGGTGCCAAGCATCTTGATGGCTTCTTGGGAAGCGACCGGGCCCTGCGCAATCGTCTGGGTCTGCGTGGGCTGCTCCAGAGGGGCGGCAGAGGTGTAGGCGTGCAGGTTCTGCGGGACGCCCTGGCCGACCAGCAGCAACGCGTAGATGAGGGACGCGGGCAGCAGGATATAGAGGAGGGAGCGCGTGGCATCGACCCAGAAGTTGCCAATGGTGGCCGAAGAGGTGCGCTTAATGCCCCGGATGAGAGCCACGGCGACCGCGATTCCTACGGCAGCGGAAAAGAAATTATGGGTTGCGAGACCGGCCATCTGGGTGAGATAGCTCATGGTGGTCTCGGGGGAGTAGGACTGCCAGTTGGTGTTGGTGGTGAAACTGGCGGCCGTGCTCCAGGCAAGGTCCGGGCCCACTGCGGCCAGACCCTGCGGATTGAAGGGCAGCAGGGCTTGCAGACGCTCGATGGCGTAGGTAACCAGCAGGCCGACAGCCGAGAAACCGAGGGCGGCAAAGGCGTACTCGCGCCAGTTCATCTCATGGGCAGAGTCCACGCCAGACAGCTTGTAGATAAGCCGTTCGATGGGGCGGAGCAACCAATCCAGCCAGGTTCTCTCTCCTTCAAGAACGCGGCTCAGATAGACACCCACGGGACGAACACTTGCCAACAAGATCAAGGAGAAGAGGGCAAATTGCAACCAACCGTTGACGGACATTTAGAACTTCTCCGGGAAAAGCAAGGTGAGGGCTAGGTAGCCCAGCAGTAAAACGGACAGGATCAACGCAACGACCGTGATGAGATCCATGGGTCTACCTCAACTTCTGGCAAGCCTTGACGTAGAGAAACGCCAGGGCGAAGAAAACAACGGTGAACAGCAACATCGTCACATCTTGCATCGCAGATCTCCCAGTTCCGGACCAGGATCACTCTCCGTACCGCGACGAAGGCATCGTCCGGATTCAAAATCCGGCGGTGCGTTCATCGCCGGCAAAGCGCCGTGATCCTTCTGGCTCATGCCAATTTTGAGTATGCGAGAGGTTCTGTAAGGGAAGTGTAAAGGCCAGAAAAGAATGGCGAAAAAGCCGGAAAGGGAGTCCGAAACGAGTAGCCCAATCATGGAAGTGGAACGTTACTCTCCCGCGCCGGTCCATCCCTCGGGGATGAAACGGTAACCCACCCAAGGCTCGGTCTGGATGTACTGCTTGCCGGTTTCGGTCTCGAGCTTCTTGCGTAGTTGGCCCACAAAGACGCGCAGATACTCGGGCTGATGGGCCGATTGCGCGCCCCATACCGAGGTGAGCAGGGCGCGATGGGTCATGACCTTTCCAGCGTTGCGGGCCAGGTGGAGCAGGAGGTCGAATTCCTTGGGGGTCAGATGGATGGCCTTGTTCTGCACGGTAGTGGTATGGGCGGAAACATCCACCATGAAGTCACCGGCCTCGATGGCGGCCGTGGTCCGCTCCGGGGCGCGGCGTAGGTGGGCACGCACGCGGGCCAGCAGTTCCTGAATACTGAAGGGCTTGGTCACGTAGTCGTCGGCGCCGGCATCGAGCGCCTCGATCTTGGACCGCTCATGGTCGCGGACGGAAAGAACCAGGATAGGCGTGGAGGCGTGCGTACGGATGGCGCGGCAGACTTCGACGCCAGAGATGCCGGGCATCATAAGGTCGGTCACTACCAGGTCGGGGGACCAGTCGTGGAACAACTGCAGGCCCTCTTCTGGGTCGTTTGCAGTACGCACATCGTAAGCCTGCGCAGAGAGAGCGGCGCGCAGCACACGGGTGATTTGTGGTTCGTCGTCGATGACCAGAATTCTGTCCGGCATGGCTTTCCTCTTTCATCGGAAGATTACATCATCGGGCGCACCGGGTATCATGCTCGATGAGGGAAGCCATGGGCCTGTTACCCAATTCAAGGGGATTTGTTCGGTGGCTTGCGGCCACGCTGATCGTGATGCTGACCATGCTGGCGTTGGTATGGCCGGGTGCCAACTCGACGACTGCCGCAATGGTATTTCTGGTACTTGTCGTGTGGACTGCCACCCAGGCGGGGATTCTGCTGTCGCTGTATGTTGCATTTCTGTGTGCAATTTCTTTCGACTATTTTTTTCTACCGCCCGTTCGTTCCATTCAAATCGTCGGAATTCAACAGTGGGTGGCGATGGCTTCGTTTGTGGCCAGCAGTGTGGTGGTAGGACGGGTGGCGGAATTGGCTCGAGGGCAGGCTCGTCAGGCCGAACAGCGCCGCGAGGATGTGGAACGGCTCTATGCTCTGAGCCAGGAGTTGATGCTGTACGAGGATGCAGCGGGGCTGATTCGCGAACTGCCCCGGCTGATTGACCGCATCTTCGCTCTGGATGGGGTGGTGCTGTACGTCTGCGATCACGACCAGTTCTATGCCTCGATCGCGGAGGTGCCTGCGCATGTGCAAAACAGGCTGCGGATCCTGGCCAAAGGTCACAATCCTACACTGACCGGCCCTACAGATTTTTCCGCTACGGCCTTGATGTTGGGGATGCGGCCGGTGGGTGCTCTGGGTTGGCGCGCGGCCAGATTCTCCCGCGAGGTGGCTGCAGCCGTCAGTGCCCAGGTCGCCATCGTATTGACCCGGTCGATCGCCATCGAGGCCTCGACCCGCATGGAAGCTGCGCGCGAGGGTGAGCGACTGCGCACTGCACTGATCGACTCTCTGACGCACGAACTGCGCACGCCTCTGACCTCCATCCGTGCGGCTGCCACAACGCTGCTGCAGGCCGATGGCCTGGATGAGGCCGGGCGAATGGACTTGGCGGCCATTGTCGACGAGGAGGCTTCGCGGCTGGATGTACTGATCGGCGATGCCGTGGAAATGGCCGAGATCGATGCGGATGTGGTGCAGGTGCATCTGGTTCCGCAACACCCGCGAGCGCTGCTGGAGCAGGCGATGGAGGAGTCGCGGAAGATTCTGGCCTCGCACAAGGTGACAATCGCGGTGGAGGGACCCGACGACCCTGCGTGGTTCGATCCACACCTGCTGGGACGGGTTTTGCGCCACCTTCTGGAGAATGCGGCCAGCCATACGCCGCCGGGCAGCCGCATCGCGCTGAGTAGCCGCCGCGTCGAAGACCGCCTGGAGTTCGGCGTGGAAGACGATGGTCCGGGGATCGACGCCCGGGATCTGCCGCTGATTTTCGAGAAGTTTTATCGGGGCAGGCAGAGCGAGAGCAGGCGAGGCAGTAGGAAGGGAACCGGGATGGGGCTGGCTATTACCCGAGCCATCCTGACGGCACACGGCGGAGGAATTGAGGTGTCGAGCAGCCCCGGGATGGGAGCGAGCTTCCACTTCTGGGTACCGCTGCTGGAGAAGGAACCACACAGCGGCGAGTAAGCGGAAGCTGCCCATCCCGCAGAGCTGAAGGGCTCCTATTTCGGCTCGTCGGACCAGTCGCAAGGGATTTCGCGGCGCTGCTCGGAACTCTGCACGGCCCACTCCAACAGACGCGCCACACGCCACGCAGCCACGGGAGAGACGGGAGCGGGTGCTTTACCCAGAAGCGCATCGCGAACCCCGGCGTAGTAGAGCCGGTAGTCACCCGGAATGGGCGCAATGGGACGGGTGACGATGCCACTCTCGACGTCCACGGTGAGCGTTCCCCAGTTGGCGGAAGGCTCCTTGCCCCATTCTGGATCTTCAATGCGGGTGATCTTGCTGAGCGCAGCCTCCTGCGGGTCCGTACTGATCTTGCAGTAATTGCCCTTGGTTCCACGCAGATGGAAACGGGGCCGCGGGGGCGAGGAGAGACTGTTTGCGCCTAGGACGACGGTGAAGCCGGAATAGCGGAGGCGGAGAGTGAATGCATCGTTGGCGCGCGCCCATTCGCGCTCGCAGCGAACATCGGCAGCAATCGCTTCCGGCTTGCCGAACAGGGCCAATGCCTGGTCTGCGATATGGGTTCCCAGGTCCAGAAGAACGCCACCACTCTGCGCGGGATCTTCTTTCCAGAGGCGATCTGTAGGAGCCGCAGGGCGCCAGCGGTCGAAGCGGCTCTCGAAATAAACCAAATAGCCGAGAGATTGTTCATGTAATAGTTTATGAATTGTCAGGAAGTCACTGTCCCAGCGGCGATTAAAGAACGGGAAAAGGAAAACATTGCGAGCCGAAGCTAGGCTTATAAGCTGAGAAATTTCGTCAGAAGTGGGTGACATTGGCTTGTCTACGACCACATTTCGACCCGATTCAAGGATCTTACGCGCCATTTGGAAGTGGGTTCCGCTGGGGGTGGTTACCACAAAGAGGTCCAGCGAGGAGTCGGCCAGCATGGCCTCAAGCGAACGGTACGTGGTGATGCCGGGGTAACGCGCGGCGGCGTTGTTGGAACTGCGCTCGACCACGGCAGCCAGTTCGATTCCTTCGACGGAGGAGAGCAGCGGAGCGTGAAAGACACGTCCGCCCATCCCGAAACCTACCAATCCCACACGAATCATACGATACCCCTAAGCCCGTGATTTTAAGCGCCTGGACTCGTTAACCTTCGAGTTTATACCGGGTCTCTGCCAAGCGGTACAGGCGACGCCAGACGAGGCGGTTCATGGTCACCACCATGAGCGAGATGAGGATGGTGGCCAGAAGCAGAATGGGGAAGCGGCCGCTGTCGGTGGCGGCGTCGATCTGTGCGCCGAGGCCGATGGTCTCCAGCGTGCGCCCTTGCATGTGGGAGTACTCGGCAAAAACCGAGGCGTTCCATGCGCCGCCACTGGCGGTGACCATGCCGGTGATGAGGTAGGGGAAGATCCCGGGGAGAATCAGGCGGGTCCAGCGTTGCCAGTGGGTGAAGCGGTAGAGGGAGGCCACTTCGCGCAGATCGGAAGGGATGGACATGGCTCCGGCGATGACGTTGAAGAGGATGTACCACTGAGTGCCGAGCAGCATGAGGGCGATGGAGCCCACGCCCAGGCCGCCGCCGATCTGGACCAATCCAATGAGCAGGATAGGGAAGAAGGCGGTGGCGGGAACCGAAGCCATGACCTGGGCGACCGGCTGTACAATCCGGGCGAGCTTGGGGTTCAAGCCGATGGCAACACCGACAGGAATGGTCCAGGCGGCAGAGATGAGCAAGGCGCAGTTGACGCGCAGGAAGGTGGCTGCCGCGCCTTCGAGCAGCAGACGGAGCTCGGGCCAGGTGACGGTCCGCAGCATACCGATGGCGTGGATGGCACCCCAGCCAACGATGATCGTGGCCATGACGGCCAGAACCCAGAGTCCGGTCGAGTTTTTGCGGCGAACCTGTTCGTCGTCAATCGGATGAACGATGCGGCAATCTTTGGTGTGCGCCATGCGGCGGTAGATGGGCTCTTCCACGCGAGTCCAGATGCGGCCGGGAATGGAACTGAGCAGAGTGGACCTCTTGAGCAGTTCCAGAATCGGGGAAGCGATGCGATCGGAGGATTCAACCTGCTCGAATTTGAACTTGTCGCTCCAGGCGATGAGGGGCCGCCAGAGGAGCTGGTCGGTGGCGACGACGATCAGGATGACGACGGCGAAGCCGGCCACGAGGGCGCGGATATCGCCGGAATAAGTGGCGGTCTGCAGGTAGCTGCCGAGGCCGGGCAGCTGGAAGTTACGGTCGCCCATGGTGAACATTTCGCAGGCGATAAGGGCAAACCAGCCTCCGGCTACGGAGACGATGGAGTTCCACACCAGGCCGATGGCGGCGTACGGCATTTCAAGCTGCCAGAAGCGCTGCCAGGCGGAATAGCGGTAGATGCGAGAGGCTTCGAGCATCTCCCGGGGAATGCTCTTCAGGGAGGAATAGAAGCTGAAGGCCAGATTCCAGACCTGGCCGGTAAAAATGAGCAGGATGACGCCCATCTCGATGCCCATCTGATGGCCGGGAATGAGGGCAACCATGGCCAGCACCACCGGAGGCAGAAAACTGAGTACGGGAATGGACTGCAGAATATCGAGCACCGCGATCATCCAGGCTTCAACGCGGGGGTTGTAGGCGGCAGTGTAGCCATAGGCGATGGCGAAGACCAGGGCGAGCAGATAGGCGATGCCGATGCGAACGACGGAGTAGAAAGCGTAGACCGGCAGGGCGCTGATGGAGTGCGAAATGGGCACTACGGGAACGGGTTTGCCGAGCCAATAAAAGCCGGTGTTGACGATGGTGAAAAAGATGGCCATGCCGCAGAGGGCCACAGCGAGGTCGGTGAGAAACGGCCAGGTGCGAGCGGAGACCAGCGATTGGGCAAGAGGGTGCTGAGCTTTCATTCAGTCTCCTCATTGGCCGCAATCTCTTCATCCTGGGCATCGGGCAGCACAAAGCGGCGGCGGGAGGCGTCGAAGTCGAACAATTCGGCGTAGCGGCCCCAGGCAACGGCGGTCTCCATCTGGCGCAGGCATTCCTCCTCGCTGAACTGCTCGTCGAGCATGTCGAGGAAGAAGTCTTCGGGTACCGTGTGGTCGCTCTTGGATTCAAGGGCGCGGCGAATCTGGCGCAGCAGGAGAACGTGCTCAACCGCGGCGTCGCGAAACAGCTCTTTCTGGCGAAGAATCTCGGAGTTGGCAAACTCGGTACCGCTCTTGGTGATCGCGGCGTCGCCCTCTTCGATGATGAGGAAGCCGAGCAACTGAGCCGCATCCACGATGGGCAGCAGGTCGTCGATTTCGAAGGCCAGGTCGTCGGCCAAGCGGTAAATGTCGTCGCGGCCGCCCTTGTCGAGCAACAATTCGAGCAGTCCGGCCATGCCGCCGGGCCGGGCGTGGGGCAACATCTGGTAGTGCATCAGGCGCTGGTCGCGGAGGACGGGACCGGCGAGTTGCTGATCGGGAGCCTCGGTGGGGACGATGTCGGGCTTGGTGAGCACTTTGTAGATGTAGTCCACCAGTTGGGTGAAGGGCTCGGATTTGCGGTCGCGGGGCTGCGGCAACAGCACACGGAAGTCGGTGCGGATATGGCCGGGGTTGCGGCCCAGCACAATGATGCGGTCGGCCAGCAGAACAGCCTCTTCGATGTTGTGGGTGACGATGAAGACGGCCTTGGTGGGCATGGTCTTGTTGGCCCACAGTTCCAGCAGTTCGCTGCGAAGGTTCTCGGCGGTCAGCACGTCCAGGGCAGAGAAGGGCTCATCCATGAAGAGCACTTCCGGCTCCACCACTAGAGCGCGGGCAAAGCCCACCCTCTGCTTCATGCCGCCCGACAGTTCTTTCGGGTAAGCGGCTTCAAAGCCGTCCAGGCCGACGGTGTCCAACATCTTCATGCTGCGCTCGCGGCGCTCGTCGGGAGGGACGCCACGGGCCTGCAAGGGGGCCTCAACGTTCTCCAACACGGTCAGCCAGGGAAAGAGCGCAAAGCTTTGGAAGACGATGGAGACGTTGATTTCCGTGTTGGCGATGGGCTTGTTGTGCCAGTAGACCTGACCGGCGGAAGGCGTAGAGAGGCCGGTCAGCATGCGCAGCATGGTGGATTTGCCCGATCCCGAAGGGCCGAGCAAGGCAACGATCTCTCCCGGTACAATTTTCAGGTCGGTAGCGGAGATGACCTGGATGCGGTTCTGGCTGGGCTGCGCGTAGTATTTTTCGATCTTTTCGGCGCGAATGATGGCTTCAATGACCGGGGTCTGGCTTTCGGTGGGGGTACCCGTTTCCTGCATGAAGTTTCTCCGGTAGGGGGCCGTGCGGCAGAAGTGCGGCCGGTTGTGAATTCAAGAGGTGTATGCCTGGTTGCCGGCGCCTGATCCTGGCCCAATGCCAAGAAAACGTCTGGATTGAATTATCCTAGCCGAGCGTATCATTTACAGAAAGTGTTCCATCAGGGAAAACGACCTGACCCGGAAGTGAGTATTTGCAGGTCACGTCCGGACAATGCTCCACGGAGTAGTGCAGCACGGCGCAGTTGTGCGGCTGTGACGGTTCGTTCAGGAGAGTATGCGCGAAAATCAAGCCAAGCCGAAGGTGCTGGTTGTCGACGACGAAAGAGTGATCGCCGACACGCTGGCAATGATCCTGAATCAAAGCGGTTTTGAAGCACGTGCCGTTTATTCGGGCGAGAAGGCGCTTGAACTGGCGCCGACGTTCGAGCCGGACATGCTGATCTCTGATGTGATTATGGCCGATTTGAACGGGATCAGCGCAGCCATCCGGATTCGCGCCCTGCTGCCGCACATTAAAATTTTGCTTTTTTCTGGTCAGGCGGCCACGGCCGATCTGCTGGAGAAGGCGCGCGCCGAAGGCCACGAGTTTGAGATTCTGGCCAAGCCGGTCCATCCACAGGATCTGCTGAGCAAGCTGCGCGCGTAGCCTGTGCCCGAAAATCCTCTGATCCAGCTATAGCTCGCGGCGGCCTTCCATGGCGCGCGCCATGGTGACCTCGTCGGCGTACTCGATGTCGCTGCCTGCGGGAACTCCGGTGGCGATGCGCGTGATCCGGACAGGCAGACCGCGCAGGGCGCCGGCTAGCCAGTTGGCTGTGGCTTCGCCTTCCAGGGTGGGGCTGGTGGCCACGATGACTTCATCCACCTCGCCGCGCTCCACGCGGGCCAAAAGTGTTTTGGTGCGCAATTGGTCAGGCCCCACGCCATGCAGGGGCGAGAGGGTTCCGTGGAGCACATGGTAAACACCCATGTAGCCCCGGGTTCGCTCGACGGAGGCAATGTTGGTGGGCTCCTCGACCACGCAGACCAGGCGCTGGTTGCGGGTGGGACTGGAGCAGTAGGCGCAGGGATCGACGTCGGTGACGTTGTTGCAGATGGAGCACAGGCGCAGGCTGGCCTTCAGGCCGCGCACAGCCTCAGCCAGGGCCGCCGCATCCTCGTCGGTGGAGCGCAGGATATGGAAGGCGAAACGCTGGGCGCTCTTGGTGCCCACGCCGGGCAGCTTCTTCAACTCTTCAATGAGCCGGGCCATGGGCTCGGCATAGCGTGACACGGTGTGTGCCTCCTGTAGCTCTGTCTAGCTGTTTATAGCGTCCGGTAGACAATTCCTGCGAACATATCTCCGCTCATGAAGCCCTTGCCCAGGGCGGCATCGAAGTCCGCGGTTGGTTTTTTGGCAAGCGCTTCCTGTTCAGAAGCTCCGGCATTCTTAAGAGCGGATACCTTGTCGCGGACGGCCGAGAGCATATCGCTGTATTTCTGCAGGTCGTTTTTCTGTGCCAGCGGACCATGGCCCGGGATGATCTTGGTGGTGGCATCAGCCAAGGCCAGAGACTTTTCGACAGCGCTAATCATGCCGCCGATGGTGCCGCAGGTGCCTTCGTCGATGAAGGGGAAGATGCCATTGAAGAAGATGTCGCCCAGGTGCAGGACCTCGGCTTTGTCGAAGTGAATGTAAATGTCGCTGTCGGTGTGCGCAGCGGCGGCGTGGACCAGATTGAGCGAGTCACCGTTCTGCCAGACGTGCAGGCCGTCGTCGAAGGTGATCGTCGGCAAAGCGCCGGCAGGCGAGGCAGGCACGACTTTGTGAAGCACCTTCATGGTCTGCGGCACGGAGAGCCGTTCGCGAGTATTCTGATGGGCACAGATGGTGAAACCGGCCATGTGCAAACCCTCGTTGCCGCCCGTGTGGTCCATGTGCCAGTGAGTGTTAATCAGCGTGTCGGCGCGATCGTGGCTGACCGTGGCGATGACATCAAGAATGCGCGGAACGGCCAGGGCGTAACTGGAATCGATGAGGATGTTGCCCTCGGGACCAGTTTGCAAAGCCATGTTGCCGCCCGCTCCCTGCAGCAGGTAGACGTTGTCATAGAGCTTGGTGATTTTGACGGGCGTGTTGGCGTCGGGAGCCGGGGGCTGTGCGGTCTTGTCGGCGGTGGGGGCTGCTTGTGCTCTGATCCAACGGGGAGTCATGGCTGTTGCGCCAGCCGCCACGCCCAGGTGCAGAAAACTTCTACGGTTCATCGCTTCGAACATTGCTTGATTCCTCCGTAGGTACAGGGAGTGAAAGATCAGCCAAGACCGGGCAGATTGAGGCCGCCCAACATGCCTTGCACGTTGGACTGAATGGCTTCTTCGGTTTTGCGCCCGGCTTCGTTGACGGCGGCCACGACCAAGTCTTCGAGCATTTCCACATCGGGTTTATCGCCGCTTAAGCTGACCACAGCCGCGGGGTCAATGCGGAGCTTGAGAAGCTGCTTTTTGCCATTCATGGTGGCCGTAACTGCGCCTCCGCCACTGGTTGCCTCGACGATGGTCTGGCCCAGCTTGCGCTGCATTTCTTCCTGCATCCGATTGGCCTGGGAAAGCATTTCAGCCATTTTGAGCGGGTTCATCATGAGGGATTCTCCTGGTCGTTAGCGGAACTAGACTTGGCGCAGATCGATCACGCTGCGGATCTCGGCGTGGAGGATTTCCTTGGCCCGCTGGACCAAGGGGTGAGCGAGCGCGGCTTCCTGCACGCTGCCGGAGAGGGGCGCGGCCGCGGGCGCCGCGGAAGCTGCGCCACTGCCGGGGACCACCAGGAAACGCGTTGGCGCGCCCATCCGCTGCAATTCCTGGCGAATGATCTTTTCGGCGGCGGAGTTGACCGTGAGGGCCAGCATCTTTTTGCCCATGCCAGGGGCTTCAATGCGCAGGCTGGAGCCTTCAAGAGTCCAGGAGGCGGCGCCGAGCAATTCGGAAGCGGAAGTGTGGCCCGCGTTTGCCAAAGCGGAACTGATGGCGTTGCGCATCGCCTCGGTAGAGG
>Ga0224530_1000080_pt1 | contig 60723 bp, 44 predicted proteins | sample CBST75metaG_FD_179873 | JGI IMG/M metagenome (GOLD analysis project Ga0224530, IMG submission 179873) | Peat soil microbial communities from Stordalen Mire, Sweden - C.B.S.T75 | ecosystem: Environmental > Terrestrial > Soil > Wetlands > Peat | place: Sweden: Norrbotten County, Stordalen Mire...
CAACCGCACCTGCGGTGCGGGATGATGCTCTATATATCCCTACCTCTACGAATCCTGTTCCTGACCTGGAGCACTTCTCCCAAGTACAACTGGCTCGGTCTTCCTTAGCGCCGAAGCAGTAACAACGAAGTTCTTGCGGCGCTACACCACTCTTCCTGCATTGATTCATTTGCTGAGAACCCGCTGCATCACGTTCCTCGATCCATCGTCATGGGACGACAAGAACGACGCGCACTTCATGAATTTATACAAGACACAAAAGCGCTTGAAGTCACTGTTGGCAGTTTGTTGCTCGATGGAGACGGAAACCTATCACCATTGGCGCGTTTTCTCGAGCGGATCAAGTGGCGTTTGTATTTCATTCCATCGGGAACTTCTAGTGGATGCCCTAGGGAGGGTTGAATCAATACGCTCAGGAGAGGTCCAATACTTGAAGATTAAGGATCTCAAGACGCGTCGGGCCAATGTTGATGACATGCCGTTCTTGAAACGCGCTCCCTTCGGTCCAGAACATGAATTCAGATTCGTGTACGAATCTAAGGCGACGACACTCCGCTCTTCAGATTTTCCCATTCCACTTGAGTGCATCGAAAGAATCTATTTGAGCCCGTGGATGCCTGAGAAGGTTTCGGACTCAGTCAAGAGCGTGCTGAAGACCATCCCCAGCGTGAAATCAATCTCCATTACTCGGTCGACACTTATTCGTAACGACCTGTGGCAAGAATATGGAGATCGACTTGTGGGTTAGGATAACTAGTCAATGCTGCGAGGCACTTTCCGGTGAGGGGACCTGATCGATATTTTCGACTCTTGGAAGAGCAGTATCGGCAAACGGGGATATCGCCGAATTCATTGGGGCTGGGACCAGGGCCAAAAATTCCTGGATACTGGTCGGCGGGGAATCTCGGTTGCGACGTTCCAAAAACCATACCGAGGGTGCCCCCTGTACCTCGCTTGAGGACCGGGGAGACTCCGGACCTCAACTAGCAAGAAGAATCCCACGGTCTAGCAGGATCAGTCCCGGTAAACGCCGCAGGCTCCGGGAGCCCCCTCGGACCCCAGCCCGGCGGAAGACCACGAGATCCCAGTCGCCATGGCGACTTCAGAGGACCTATCTGGCCTCAGTGAGTACATAGGCGCTTATTTCCCGCCGAGGAAAGAAGACAGCGAATTAGTGGCAACTTGCGGAGTGAGTCAATAACACTGATCACGCAGATAAAACGAATCTCACTTTGGCCTGCGTGGTCTTGACCAGGTAAAGCTCGGTAGTTGCAAGCAAGCGGAGAGCGTCGTCGGTTACAGAAGCGATGGACGCGCCAGGCTGAACCAGGACCACTTCGAAATCGAGCGAGGCCTTTCGCGCCTTCTCCTTGAAGTAGGAGAGCTTCTTCATCTCACCTTTGAGGAAGCGAGTGTATCCCTGCCTTGCCCACTGCTCCTGCCGGCGCTTCAGATCGTGATAGAGGGTGGGCAGGCCAGCGTGTTTGGCCGTAATGCATTTCTGGGCCTGGCCACACACAGTGTAGAAATTTCGAATATCTTGCGATATTTTTCCGCCATGCGCCCCCTTGCAGTGAACCAGAGTCAGTCGAATGGAGGTTTCATCGATGTCCTTGAGGCATACGAGATCAGCGGCTTCTCCGCTTCCGTCGTCGTTGAAGATTAGGTCATATTCATCGTGGATAAGTTGATAGGTCCGGTATTGAATGGTCGCCTGGTCGGCCTCTTTGTGCATGGACTCCTTTTGAAGAGGAATCCCCTTCCAGTCCCAGGCTTCGAGTCGGCTCCTGTCGTAAATGCCAGCGTTTAGATTGGTCGGAATGTGGTAGCAGTTATAAGAGTAAGTCCCATCGGCATAGCGAATGAGGAACGGATCCTTTTGGAGATACTCTTCGAGAGCAATCGCGCCGTCATTTGCCTTGCGGAAAAGAACTGGCGGTCCGCTCACGTGCCTGTGTTGATAGCCCCCCGTGAAGGAATCGCCAATGAGAAGACTGTACTCGGAGACCAGTTCGTCGCTGACAATTCGGAACGTCACGCCGCCATCTGACGCGATTTCACCGACCTCGAGATCGACCGCAAACACCGGGATCTCAATGTTGCCAAAGAGAACAAACTGACGGTCATTGAAGCGCAACTGGGCCTGCTCACCCCACTGCACGGCAATGGGAGGCGAGCTATAGGTGGCGTGAAGCCGTTCAGGACGCAGGAAATCACGGACGATATTACTCTCCGTCTTGCTCTCCGAGGTGACCTTGCCCCATGTGGTTGCTGACCAGTTGATCCAGTCGGCGATCGAGCCGGATCGTTGTTGCCATACTTTGCCACGGCGCTGCGTAGCTCCCCACAAAACGCGTTCGCCGTCCTCATAACCGAGGCACGCGAGGTTGTTCAAAGAAGACTCCGCCTTCTCGATACTGGCCAGACCCTCAGTGACGTTGGGGCCGAAGTAGGACGTGAAGCTGATCGCTCCGACTCGGGAAGAGCCAAGGCTCTTAACTAGGGGAAGCTCGACGTTGTTAAGAATATTGAAAATCGGCGGTCCGGAGACCAGAGTCGTCGCCTCGTCGGTGATGGCTTGGGCCATCTTTTCCGATCGCAAGGCGTCGTAGTCGCTCGAATATAGGCAGAGTGCTCCTGCCTCCTTGTCCCACCGGACGATGAGCAGCTCGTAGATCGTATCGAAGACGTTCTGGAAATCTCCCCAGTTCACACCGTCGAAGCGGCGAACCACCGCCACCAGTACATTCGCTTTAGCGTCAAACGCATGCCACTTGTCCGCCCCTGTGGGCAGGACTGAGACGAACTCGAGAGGCTTCCAGTCACTGCACGTTGTACGAAAGAACTGCGCCGACAGGGCCGGACGCAGGTTCCAAAGCGAAAGTTGCTCATTGAGGTCGCCGGATTCCTTGAGACCAAGAACGACTCGCTGCAGATGCAGTTCCTGTTCGATGCGCTCTTCGCTCAACCGCTTGATGATCCGGTCCCACTCCGCGCCCTCGGAGTAGAGCTCCGCCAGCTTGGCTTCAGCGTCAGGGTCGGCGATGTTCGTCACCACCGTTGCTTCGCCCACCTTTCCCACCGTTCCTTTGCGGGTAAAGCGGCCGATAAACTGCAACGTAACCGCCAGAGATTTGTGGGTGTCGTGGAGTGCGGCTATCTTGAGGTTTGAGAGATCGAATCCTTCTCCGAGCATATCAACGCAGACCACGATGTGTGCCCCGTTAGCACTGCGGTCCAGAACAGCATTGAGCGCCTCCCGGTTTAAAGTGGTGCGGCCCGCACCGGAGTAGACAACCACGATCTTCAACTCAGGTGCGAGCCGACGATAGATGGCCGCAACCTCTTCAGCCCTCTCCTTGGTCTTGGTGCGAGCCATCAGCAGGTGATCGAATCCATCTTGCCGGTCCTGTCGCAAGACGCGCACGGCTTCGGCCGCAATGGCCTCGTCTCTCGCCGCGGCATCTCCGTATTCCTCGACCGTACGTAAGTTGATGGCGCGATAATAACCGGCCGCCTGGGCATCGCCGAGTTTGTAGTTGAAGATGATCTTGCCGTCTACGCGCTTGCCGTCTCTGCGGAAAGGGGTGGCCGTGAACTGAAGGATTCGTTTCTCGATGAAGCGTTCGCGGATGGAATTCCAAGTTACAGCAGTCAGGTGATGCGCTTCATCGACGATCAGATCGGTGCACTGTTCGACGAGATATCTGACTGCCTCGGGCTGCGAGACCCCGATCGAGTCGGGCAGGGCAACGATCACATTGCTCTGCTCAATGAGGTCCCGAGCATCTTCCTTGTTGCGGATGCCCGAGGAAAGAAAGGCGACGCGCGGACGGGCGATTTCGGGAGGGATGATTCCAAGTTCAGGCAGGACACCCAGCGAAACAAACTTCCTACCGATCTGGGTCCGCAACGAAACACTGGGAACGATGACTAGAACTCGCTTCAGTCGGCGATAGACTAGCGTCGCGAGCATGGTTTCGGTTTTGCCGGTTCCGGTAGGCAGCACTACTGTTGCCGGATCAAATGTTTTACCCACCGCGAAGTGGGCACACACCGCATGCAGAGCTCCCATTTGCGGCAGGCGCAAGCCGGTTCCATCGCAGGTCTCATCCTCAACACGGAACTGGAATTTGTCTTTCCAGTGTGCCAACACGCCGTCAGGAGTTGAGGCAAAGGTCTCGAGTTCGCCTAGCGTGTCCCACTGAACCGTCAAGATGTCAGGAAGAGCGGCGGCGTCAGTGTCTTCCCGGGCGACGACCACCGGTAAGTGAGTGTCGATGTGGCGTGCACCCCTTTCGCGAAGGACAAGGCGATCGTAGGGAGGGGCCAGATTTGTTACCAGCGAAAAATGACCTTTGTAAGCGCTTCCCTCAATGCGGGCTTGGGTAGCTGCCCCGGGAAAGACTCTCTGGAGGACCAGATTGCCTCCGACGTTGAGTTTGCGATCTAGAAGTGGCGGTAAAATGACTTCGCCATGCCAAAGCTCCAATGGCGTCACGGTGCCCTCGCTGGACAGATTAATCTTGAGGAGAATGATATACCACACAGATCGGCAAAGATCACGCAGCAATTCCCGATCTCACGTGATCGAGAGACTTGGCGATTACGCGCTCCTTGACGCCCCGCAAAGAATCGCCAGATAGAAGCTCGTCAGAGCGACCAATTAGCAAATTAGGCCACTGCGTGGAGGGGCTGATCCGAACATCGTTTGCCAGGAGGGAGTACTTGCGCTACAAGTCTCAATTTCTAGAGCCGGCATCGAATCGTAGAATCGATATCAAGAGAGAATCATGACAAAGATCAGCAGTAGCTTGGGAAAAAAGATGCTGTATTCGGCACAGGCGTCGCGGCTCAATCGTTGTTTGGCGCCCTCAGTTATATGCCATGAACCCGCTATTCATGCGCATTCTGTGCAAAATGGAACAGTCATGGCCATTCTGCATCGGGACGGCCACGTAAAAGCCCCGTCACCCAAAATCAACAAGGATGAGTCGTTTTCTATAGTCTGGAAGGATGTTGGTCGCAACCTGGCTACGACCTTTGAAGGGTTTTGTTCTACCCACGATGCTGCTCTATTTAGACCAATTGACACACAACCCTTAGATGCGGAAAACCCAGAGCAACTGTTCCTATACGCATACCGTGCGGTAGCTCGCGAACTACATGCCTCGATGGAAGCAGCGATCAAGGTTCAATCGATGTACGAGCATCGAATCGCAGCGGGTATCGATAATGGAAATGAACCGGAAGCTGCAGGGATAATGGCCGTCGAACGCATGCTCCATGCGCACGCCGCGTATGTTTACAAGACCAAACTCGATAATGCTTTGACGAATTGCCGATACGAGGCTCTGACCCACGAGATCATTCGCCTAACGGATCAGGTACCGGCTGTTGCCGCTAGCGTCTTCTTTGATCTGGATAGACAATCAAATGAAGGAGACCCACCGAGAACGGCTCTCAATATATTCCCCACGTCATGTAATGAGACCGTTGCCATCTTCAGTTTCACAAGCGAGGATGCGGTGGCGATTCGAGATTATATTCGAGACATTCTCGAGGCAGAAGGTGCCTACAAGAAGTATCTTCTCTCCCGAATGTTGCTAACGCACGCGGAGAACTTTGTCATTGCACCGACGCTCTTCGATAGCTGGTCCGACGAAAAGCGTGACGCTATTCTTGATTTCTTCCTGAAGACTGTCCGGTTTAGTTCCCCCACTCAAAGTGAGCATCTCTATCTCTTCTAACATCGTGGCGCTACGCATGGAGTCGATACATTTGCCTTCGAATCAGTTGGACACATGAAGTCTCCCAGAAGCCAGCGAAACGGGACCGGATTTTTAACTATTGCAGGTCAAGTTACTCATCGAGCGGGCTTTACGCTGTGAACCTGAAATAGATCCCCGCAAACGCCCTTCCCAACGGGAACCAATGATGACTGCCCCGATCCGGGAATTCGCGTCGCCATGCCGACTCGGGACCGATCCGATGGGCCGAACGCCGCCATGCCGCGACTGAGATGGTGCTCACCTCTCGGGGATCGATTTACAATTTCAATTGTTGTACGCGATAGTTTCTGCAAACTTGGGAAGACGATCAGACATAGAAGTCTGCACATGTTAAGAGGCGCCCACATGAATGACGAGCTTCTGTTCAATAAATATGAGATATTCGGAATTCTGCAGAACCAACCGCAGGCCGTAAAGAAGAGGATACAAGCGATCCCGGCCGCCACCCTCCTGAACGCAAGCGAACACGACCTCGTTGAGGCGCTCATCGAAGAATTCCGCCTGAATGTGCCTGTGATTGACGATGACGGCATCTATATCGCCGAATCTGGGGAAACCCAGGTCGATGTCAGCGGCGATCCCATGAGAGGGATTTACGACCGGTCGCGAGCTTTCTATGTTCCCGGCAACAGGACGGTCATCGCGGTGCCCTTCAAGGGCGATGCGGAGTTTTTCAATGTCCAGCCCAGCAGCTATTCGCTCAGTCCACCCCGAGCGATGATTGGAAAAGGCGAACTGCTCCTCACCTATGTCAGAACGGATCAGAACGCCGAGGCGATTAAGCGCGATTACCAGGGAACCGTGAATTCCATCAAGCAGTACTTGCGCTCTCTCTCGGAATCGGCAGCGCAATTCAACAGCCAGCTTGAAAATTTGGTCACGTCGCAGATCAAGACCCGCAAAGACCGGCTTCTTGCGGATGCCGGCATGACGGCGGCGATCGGTCTGCCGATGAAAAGGCGCGCCGGCGCACCCGCCACCTATGCCGTTCCCGTCTCTCGGCGCGTGCCGAAGGTCGAGCAGATCAGAACGCAAGGGTCATTCAAGCCCGAACCCGCTCTCTCCGACGAGGATTATCAGGAAATACTCCGCATCATGAAGAACATGGTGCAAGTAATGGAACTCAGCCCTCACGCATTTTCAGGCATGGGCGAAGAAGACCTGCGCTTCCACTTTCTTGTGCAGCTTAACGGCGCCTTTCAGGGCCAGGCCACCGGGGAGACATTCAATTTCCAGGGTAAGACCGACATTCTCATTCGCGTCGATGGGAAGAGCGTCTTTATTGGCGAGTGTAAATTCTGGAAAGGTGAAAAGGCATTTCTCGCAACCCTCGACCAGCTTCTCTCCTATCTGAGTTGGAGAGACACGAAGACCGCTGTCATCATTTTCAACAGAAATGCTGATTTCACGGCTGTTCTCTCAAAGATCGCCGAAGCTGTTCCAACGCATAGCAATTTCAAACGCGATCTTGGCAAATCTGACGAGAGCACTTTCCGGTACGTCTTCGCACAGCCGAACGATGCGAACCGAGAGATTACTCTCACCGTGATGGCCTTCGATATTCCAACGAACCTAAGCGCTCCCGCCGGAATTGTCGCCGAATGAAAATCGGAGAGTAGGAATTCTGCTGCCTAGACGCCATGGAACCGGCGAGGGAATCGGACGAAAACGTCCAGCGGTTTTCAAATGGGTGGGCACCACAATTCAATGAACGGGATTCCCTGGATCGATCCCCAAAAACGCCGTTTGCTCCAGAAGGGATTCTGGATTGTTGCCAAAATCGCCAATGCGCTCATCAAGCTCAGAAACGTTCCTTGAAGTCGCCTTACGTCCACCCACTCCCGCGCACCGAAACGCATCCAGCGTATCCACACCTCCCTCTCGATTCTCTTCCCCTTCCGCACCGGCACAGCGTTTCGGAAGACCTACCTTGTTTTCGGCGAATCACTCAAGACAGATAAGCACAATGGCATACCAGCCTCACTTAAAACCCTTTCAAGGAGTTGTGAATCGACTTCCTCGTACAGGGCATCTGAAAACCATGCGAATCACACTGATCGGCGGTTCGACTGCGCTTTTGGAGATCGATGGTTTGCGTCTCATGACCGACCCCACCTTCGATCCGCCCGGTAGCGAATTAACGAATGGTTCGGTCACGTTGCGTAAAACTGCCGGTCCCGCATTGGAATCTGCGCAACTTGAACCGATCGACGCGATCCTTCTCAGTCACGATCAGCATTTTGACAATCTCGATCAATTGGGCCGCGCATTGATTCCGCGCGCGCGGCAGGTACTCACCACGCCAAGCGCTGCCAGCTGCCTCGGCGGTCACACGAAAGGCCTGTTGTCGTGGCAATCTACACGCATTGTCGCGGCGGATAACTCTGCGGCTTTGACCGTAACTGCCACACCTGCGCGTCATGGACCTCCGGGAATTGAACCTGTCTCCGGTGAAGTCGCAGGCTTCGTCGTCCAGTCCGAGCTCCCGCGAGACCCATCCATCTACATCACGGGAGACACCGTATGGTTCGAAGGTGTCGCCGAGGTCGCCCGGCGCTTTTCCGTCCACGCGATCCTCCTCTTTGCTGGAGCTGCGCGCATCGCGGCCAGGGGGCCGGAACACCTCACCATGAATCAAGACGATGCCATTGCCACGGCCCGTGCCTTCCCCCTCGCCCGCATCTTTCCCGTGCATCATCAAGGCTGGGAACATTTCAGCGAGAGCCAGCAAACGCTGCTGGATGCTTTTACCGCAGCCGGTATGGCAGAATGGATTGAGCCGCTGTTCGCCGGTGTTCCTGCCGTATTCAACGCTTAGCTTCTCCGGCCACTCCAGCAATCGACCTTCCTCCGATCGGAAGGTTTGGATTTTCAGCCCGCGCAGAATCACCGAGGCACGCCGGCGGCACTGTGGACTGGCCGCACAACAAAAGCCAACGGCATGGCAAACGTTCGAGGAGGATGTATGGCAGACACCAAGACCGTAATTGAGCGGGCATATTCCGCATTCAATAAGCGGGACATCGACGGTGCGTTAGCACTGATGACGCAAGATGTGAACTGGCCCAAGGCTTCGGAGGGCGGCAAGGTTGTCGGAAAAGAAGAGATCCGCGCCTATTGGGCCCGGCAATGGGCTGAGTTCGATCCCCACGTCGAACCGCTCGCCATCGCCGAGGAAGACGGAGGCAAGATCTGCGTCCGGGTACGCCAGCTCGTCAAGAGCCTTCAAGGAGATGTCCTTTCAGACAGCGTGGTGTTCCACATCTTCACCATAAACAGCGGGCTGATCGCAGCCATGGACCTCGAGAATGAGGCCGATCCCACCGCCGGTCCATCTGCCGCATTCGCACATCGATCCTAACTGGCTGTACCGTGGCGTGTGAGAGTCGAACACACCCCCAAGCCTTCGACAAACACCGGAGCTGCGTTTTAGAAAAACAATCCGGGCAATCGCGCCCATCCTCTGTTCAATGAGTGCTTTGGGGCTGTTAACCGGCCAATCTCTGCCCATTTTGATGTTGTCTGGAAAAGTTTTCTTTCAGGTGCCGATCTTGCCCTATCTTCGCCAGGACGACGCTATGCTGCGTAATGGGAGTTGCACATTGTCGTTCGCAACATCAGCACAAAATGGATTCCAGCTATCCCGAGGCCGTTAAGAACCCGACCTGGCTACTCACAGGTCTCAGTGTTCCAGCACTCGCCAATCTGCACTTCAGTCACGACTGGAGTTGCTCTGTCTGAAGATAAGAAAACCGGCTGAAAGATAATACATCTTCTCTCCTGCCCGTGCCACGTCGATCTATTTCGCAATTTTGCGTCTCAGAAAGATTGGCCGGTTATCCTACTGAAGTCAACAGTTAAAGGGTTCTGCGACGGTGCCTTTTGCAGTAATCCGACCGAAGGTTCCGACACTGTCTACTGCACTCGCATCCCATTGCTCAGTTCGTATTTCCGGTGTTGGGTAAAACCGACGGAGTGAACGCGAATCATGCCTTTCGGCGGCGATTCTGTCAAGCTGGTTAGCTGGAGGTAAATGCGGTGATTAGCGTCTGCAGAATTTCACTTAGAGAAGCTTCGATTGGTTGCAAGCCCAATTCTTCAGCCCGCTTAATCGCAATCCGATCGCCAAACGGGACACTCCAATAACCTTCAAATCTGCCCTTTACGGCTCGGAAGAGTCGATAAATGCTCGGATCACGTAGCGAAGTCTCGCCAACCAAGAGGACTCTTCCCTTGAGCGCTGACAGCAGGCTGGAAATGACCTGTTCGCTATATTGCTCAAAGTTTGAGATGTCGTTCTCGCTAAGGACGATCGAATCGGGTGAGTTGACCGAACCGTGAATCTTCCAGATGAACCGCTCTGGAGGGGACGACAATACTGGGCCAGTGACCGCTTGATGGGTATAGCTTTCTTGTGCGGCACGCTCAAATAATTCATCATAGTTCGTGGTGATGATTCCTGGGAACAACTTGATTGCTTGCAGATGCTCAACACTTGGTCTGACTCCACCAGGAAGGTCAAGCATTTCCTTCATGCGCCCAATCATGGTCGCCCTTCCCAGCAGCGACTCTAGATCGGTGGCAACCGAGGCAAGACCGCTGCCGACTGCCGGTGCCACGTAGGGATGTTCTAGTGCAGTAGACATGAAGCGAACGAACTCCGCGGCAATAAGAGAACCGGAAGGCAAACCGGAGCTTAAAGATATCCCCGAGCCCGACCACAATAGAGCTCTTCCTTCGCGTACCGCTTGGACAAGACCGTACGGCAGACTGCTTAATGCTAGGGCTCTTCCGCTTGCGGTCATTGTCGCAGGGGTCGCGCTGCGCCGCAATGCTATCTGGTTCCGCTGAAAGTGATCCGATAACATCCTAGACACGGCGGCGGACGCTTTGTCCGCAAGATCGTGTGCTGTTGAAAACTCCGCACGGAAATGTCCAGTATCCCAATCTGCGATTTCGCGGCGGAAGCTATCCCGCTTCGTCGAGTCGTCCGTGGGCATCGATGTTGAGTATTTCAAAGTCTTGAAAAACGGAAGCACGGGTATTTCGAGCCGCCGGGCAGCTCGATATTCCCCATGTGTTACCGAGATGCCCTCACTGGCGAGGGGGCCACTGGTCGGGATCCACCCGTAGCGTGTGCCGCTGATCAGGATTAAGATATGGCACGTTTCCAGCTCTTCGGAGATGCGATCCCAGGAGGTTGCACCCGAAGGAAGCATTGTTTCAGCATTAACTGGTTCAAAGTTAAAGTCTTTTAAGCGAATCGCAAGGAGTTCCCGTTCACTCTCCAAGTCTTCCATTGTGCTTGAGATGAAAATCCGTAATTTGCCTGGCATATGGAACTACGCCTCCGATCAGACCAACTGGGCGATTCGGATAGAAAATTCTTGGATATCTCCACCATCACGGTGGGTGTGATCACCGACACGATGAATTCAGTATGAGAAACATAGAATAACAGCCCTCGATATGTCCTGAAAATGGAGTTTGTCGTCTGTTTACGCCAAATCGCCCAATCACTCGTCAACAGCAGATCAGTGCCGAATGTCGCCGTAGCGCCATCGATTTTTTGGCCAGCAAGAGGTTTTTCAGCACCCTCTTGAACACCCTCGATTGCATTAAATCTTAGAACTCAGGCCAAGACCTCTGCCGTGCAACAGCAAAGGTCACGAGGATTGTGCTAATCAAGTCGCCTTTGTGTTGAAATGCTGTGCCCTACTGGCGTGCCCAGATCCAACGATGCACCCGTGCCCATAGCGATTAGACTGCCAATCCTCCAACTGTTGATCTATGCCGCAGTGGCTTCACACATCGAGTCGATTCGAGGCAGCAACCCGGCTATACCAATGTCCAGAGTCTTTGATCGTGCGTTTCTGGCTTCGGAAGTCTGTGTAGATCAACCCATATCGCTCCGTGTAGCCCTCCGCCCATTGGAAGTTATCGAGTAATGTCCAGGCATGGAAGGCGCGGACTCGCGCTCCGTCGGCGATTGCGCGCGCGAGTTCTGCAAGCGTCTGGCGATACCACTGGATGCGGCGCACATCCGGAATACTGCCGTGTGCCTCTTCGTTCGGCCCATCGAGATAGCCGCAACCGCTCTCGGTGATCTCAATGATGGGATGGTTATACTCCCTTGAAATTTGCGTCACCAGATCGTAAATTCCCCGTGGCCACACTTCCAGGCCAGCCTCGGTCAGCGGACCCTCTGCGGGCATCGCGGCACGGAAACGCGTGTAAGGATCGCGTCCGCCCGGCGAATTGTTTTCGATCTCGGTGCCGCTGAAATTGCCTCCGCTCTCAAATTTTTCCTTGCTAGCGTCGGAGACGATGCGGCGAGTGTAATAGTGAAAGCCGACCCAATCAAGTGGAGCATAGAGAAGCTTCTCGTCACCGGCTTTGAAACCCATCACCTCATACGGCGGCTCCCCAACAAAAGCCTTCGGATAGCGGCCTTTCATCGCTGCTTCCAGAAAGAAGACATTGTTCATGGCATGGTATCGGGCGGCGGCGGCACGATCACCCTCCGAATCCGTCTTCGGGTACGCCGGAGCCATCTCATACGCGCTTCCGACCGTTGCTTTCGTCGACGCGGCCTTCACGGCGCGATGTGCCTCGCCCTGTGCCAGCGCAAGTGTGTGCGCGGCTTTCAGAAAATCGCTGAAACTGGTTCGGCAAGGGGGAAAAGCGCCGGCAGCATATCCCATGAAGGCAATGGCCCAGGGCATATTGAATGGTGCCCACACCGTAATGCGATCCCCGAGATGCTTGGCAAGGATACCGGCATAGTCGGCGAAGTAATTCGCTAATTCTCTGTTCGGCCACCCACCGCGATCTTCAAGAGATTGAGGAAGATCCCAGTGATACATCGTGCACCACGGACGGATTCCAGCCGCGAGTAGCGTATCGACGAAGCGGCTGTAGTAATCCAGCCCCTTCATATTGGGAGCGCCGGTTCCTGTTGGCTGAATTCTTGGCCAAGAAATTGAAAATCGATAACTCTTCTGATGGAGGCTCTTGGCCAGTGCAATATCTTGCGCATAGCGATGATACTGGTCGCAGGCGACGTCGCCGGTCACGCCTCCACGGACTTTTCCGGGTGTGTGGGTAAACCGGTCCCAGATCGATTCGCCTTTGCCGTCTTCGTTCCAAGCGCCTTCATTCTGATAGGACGCGGTTGCAACGCCCCAAAGAAACCCCTCGGGAAATCGTGCTTCCTTGATGAGCGATTCAGGCACCGATCCGGGCATCTGACTTACGGATACAGTGTTGTCGGCATAGCTACGCCAAGGACTGAGTGCAACGCCCGCGGCTGTGGCTAGAGAACTGACTGTGAACTGACGACGGTTCATCCAATGCTCCTCATTGCTGAACGTTGTGCGAAAAAGCGCGTCTTGCCCATCACTATCGCATATCGCTATCAATATCGGAAAGTCTTGGCGCTGTATCGAAAGTGCCCGCGCGGCCAGGCATGGATGGATCGTCTCCGTGGTGGGCGCTTCGGACACAACGGTTTGTAAGGATCCTCTCTGTCCGACAAGCACCTATGTGCTTTGAATTGGGCCGAGGGATGTCAGCGGTTGAGCGAAGGCGCAGATAAGATCTTTGATCGACTTGATCATGCGCACGATGCGCTGCATATTGGTAAGCGCCAAATTGTCCAAGCGATCTCCTCCAAATCTGCCTCCTGAAATGAGCAAAGCCCTAGTTAGCTTAAAGCCTAGTTCTTGACAGGTGACAGAAGACATTCTACCCTAAATTGCATTGAGGGTAGAATGTCTTCTATCGATAAACGAAATGGACTCCTCCAAGGGACGCTCGACATGCTCGTCCTGCGAACGCTTCTCTACGGTCCTGCTCACGGACACGAGATCGGTAAGCACATTCAGCGGACCACAAACGATTTTCTGCAGATGCAGCATGGTTCGCTCTATCCGGCACTGCATCGCCTGGAGGAGCGGGGCTGGGTCGTTTCCAAATGGGAGACTGCCCCCGACCGTAACCGAGAATTCAAATATTACCGGCTCACTGAAAAGGGCCGAAAGCAGCTCGTCGTCGAAGAATCTCAATGGAAGCAGATGGCAGAAGCAGTAGCGCGAGTCATGTGGCCTGCCGCCGAGGAGAGCTGAGATGAGATGGTGGGGGTTTGGGAAAAGAGATGTAGATCTGGAACGCGAGTTGCAGGCCGACTTAGAACTCGAAGAAGAAGAACAGCGCGAAAACGGCTTGTCACCCGAAGAAGCTCACTATGCGGCAAAGCGCGCGTTTGGCAATGTCCCTCTGATTCGGGAGCACACCCGCGAGACATGGGGTTGGACCCGACTTGAGCAGTTCTTGCGGGACTGCCGCCATGGATTGCGTCAGTTGTATAAGTCGGCAGGTTTCACTCTGACGTCGGTACTCACTCTTGCCGTCGGTCTCGGGTCTGCCTCGGCCATCTTCTGCCTGATGGATACGCTCTGGTTGCATCCGATACACGTACCTCATGCGAGCCAGTTGGTGCGCGTCTTCTCCACAACGCCACAGGATCAGGAAGGTTATTTCAGCTACTTCGAATACCAGACCTTCATGCAGCGCATGAGAGCCTTCTCCGGCTTGGCCGCCCTTGGCGCGCGCGGCAGCCTGATGCCCCGGCCGGATGGCACTTCCCTTGCGATGGATGTCAACATTGTCTCGTCGAACTTCTTCGACGTGCTCGATGTCCGACCGCAGCTTGGCCGCGTTTTCACTAGCGCCGATGCTGCGGATCTCCGTGCTCATCCGGCAGTCGTTCTTGGCTACCGCTTCTGGCAACACGAGTTCAATGGCGACCCTTCCATTGTTGGCAGATCAATTCCTCTGCGCCAAGGGAAAAACCGCATCTACCAAGTCCAGGTGCTTGGCGTCCTTCCGTCCAGCTTCCGCGAGATCGACCCCAACTCTGACCGCGATCTTTGGATGCCAGCCGAGGTCTGGGAAGCCAACACCAGCGCATCGGAACTCACTTCACACCGCTTTCGCTGGTTCCATCTTGTTGGCCGCCTCGCTCCTGACGCCACGGCGACAGAAGCAAACGCCCAAGCTGCCGCTGTAGCTTCCACGCTCCAGCAGGCCGATCCGACCTATAACCACAACCGCGGCGCACGCGTGCTCTCCGATTTCACCTATCGCATGAACCAGGCAGGCACCACCGGTATTGTCCTGTTCGCCATCGTCGCTGGTGTCGTGCTTCTCTCCACAGTCAATGTAGCCCACTTGCTGCTTGCGCGCGCGCTCACACGCATGCCGGAGGTAACTCTTCGTCTTTCCCTTGGGGCAACACGTGCGGTTGTTGCCTGCCAACTTCTCGTTGAGAACCTGTTGTTGGGACTGCTTGGCTGGGCTGCTGGTCTGGGCCTCGCCGCTGGCATGATCGCGCTCTTGCCGCGCCTACTCGTTTCTGAGCCCGCCATGCTCAATTCCTATGGTTCGGGCACCACTTTCCATCTCGACTGGCGCTTCTTTTTCTTCGCAGGTCTACTTGCCCTGGTTACCATGCTTCTGCTGGCACTGGTACCGCTAGTACAAGTGGCACGTTCGCAACTCATACCCGCACTCCAAACCGGACAGGCAGGCCGTACAACTGCTCATACGTCGGCTGTGCGCCGAGGCGCGCTCTGGCTGCAAATCGGCATCTCTTTCGCGCTGCTTATTTCTACGGGCACTCTGGTACGCAGCTTTCTCAACACCCAGACCCGCCCGATAGGCCTCACCCGCGATCAGGTCCTCGTCGCCTTCACTCAGGATCCCGATGACGCAACACGTGCGACAGTGCTTACCAATCTCCGCGCACTGCCCGGCATTCGCACCGTAGCTTATGGCATCCGCTCCCCACTCATGCCATCGGAGAGCGGTATCGCCGTCCGCGCCCTTCTGCCCGATCACCCAGAACTCCGCGAGCCGGTTTCCATCAAGTTCAACGCCATCAGCCCTGGATTTCTCGGCGTCACCGGAACCCGCGTCCTGCGGGGCCGCGCCTTCACTGACGCAGAAGATGAATCCGGTTCCATGACTGTTCTCATTAGCCGCACCATGGCCGACAAATATTTCTCTGGCCGCGACCCAATCGGCCAGCATGTTCGTATAGACTCCGGCTCCGCAAGGGGTTTCCTCGATGCCGTCATCCTCGGCATTACCGAGGATGCGCCCATCGACCACCTCGGAGAAATGCCCGAACCCTTTCTCTACGTTCCTTTTCATCAATACGCGACGAAACTCTCCAACATGGGAGAGATGACTGTTGTTCTCTCCACAGTACCCAACGCCATGTCCATGGCGCAGTCCGTGCGCCAAGCGTTTATTCATGTCAATCCGCTATTGGACCCCATGTTCATCACCTCGCAGCCGGAGTTGCTTCGCTACTCTGCTGGTAACTATCAGATGACGGCCGAGTTAGTAACCGCTCTGGGCGTCATTGGTCTTGCCCTCACCGTTGTCGGACTCTACGGCTTTCTTGCTTTTCTCGTCACCCAGCGTCGTCGCGAGATCGGCATTCGGATGGCCCTCGGAGGTACACGACAAGCCACAATGCTGCTCATCCTATCGGATACGACTCGCATGGCCGCGATCGGCCTAGTCGTTGGCCTCGCGCTTGCTCTGGTCGCAGCGCGTATTGAGAAAGCTGCCTTGTTTGGCGTCAGCCCACTGGACGCTTTCTCAGTGGCGATGGCATTCGCCGCGCTGGTAATAGCCATGCTCGCAGCAGCTTGGCTGCCCGCGCGCCGCGCTGCCTCGGTGGAACCAATGGAGGCTCTGCGGTATGAGTAGCCTTTCAAATGCCTCAATCACTCGTTCGCGCTATCCGGCACCACATCGACTGGAAAAACGGGGATGGGTCGCTTTTAAATGGGAAGCTGCACCGGCTGCAATCGCGAATTCGAAGATTATCGGTTGACGCAAAAAGGCAAAAGCAACTTTTGGTCGAAGGACCTCAATGAAAACAGATGCCGGACGCTGTAGCAAGAGTCATGTAACCCGCAGTTGAGGAGAGTTGAAATGCGGTGGTGGCAGATCGGGAAAAGAGATGCCGACCTGGAGCGCGAACTCCAGTCAGACCTGGAACTGGAAGAGGACGAGCAACGCGAAAACGGCTTGTCACCCGAAGAAGCTCACTATGCAGCTCGGCGAGCGCTCGGCAATACCGTGCTCATCCGCGAACAGACACACGAAGCCTGGGGATGGGCTCCTCTCGAACACCTGTGGCAAGACCTCCGCTATGGGTTGCGGCAATTGCGCAGGTCGCCTGGATTTGCGGTAGCGGTCGTGGCAACATTGGCGCTCGGTATCGGCGCAACGACTGCCATCTTCACTATTGTCTATTCGACTCTTCTGCGTAGCCTTCCCTATCCAGAATCTAACCGGATCGTGCGCATTCACGATGTGCGTCTACAGGGCAGATCGACAGCCGGCCTGGTGAGCGTGCCAAGGTTCTTCGACCTTGCCACAAGGTCCAAATCGTTTTCGAGTACCGGCTTCTTCTTCTTCGATGACACGACTCTTGTTTCTGGCACCCACCTGCCTGTTGCGGTCAAGGCTGCGGGCGTAAATGCAGATTTTTGGAGAGTCTTCGGCGTGGGGCCGCTGCTCGGGCGAACCTTCGATCAAAAGGACGATCAGCCCAATGCGTCACAAGTAACTGTATTGAGTTATGGTACGTGGAAACGAATCTTCGGCGGCAATCCTGCGATCATCGGACAGCAGATCACGATCGAGAAGACTTCAACAACCATTATCGGTGTCATGCCCAAGGAGTTCAGCGTGCCAAATGGCATCGATCTATGGCGCGCTGCGCAATTCGTGCCCGGCGATTGGCAGTGGCGCGGCGAGGGCACGCGGTTCCTGAATGTTGTCGTGCGATTGTCGCCGGGAATCTCGATTGCATCGGCACAAAACGATCTGCAGCGCATTGGCGAGCAGCTTCGCAGCGAACACGCTGGCACAGACAGCGTGTGGCAGTTCAACGCGGTTGGGATGCGCGATGATCTCTATGGCGGACTCAGGCCCGCGCTCCTTCTTCTCTTCATCGCTTCGGGATTTCTGCTGCTCGTGGCCTGCATCAATGTCGCAAACCTCCTCCTCGCGAAGGCAACGGCGCGTGAGCGGGAAGTCGCATTGCGCCGTGCGCTCGGTGCCACGGAGCGGAGAATCCAACTCCAATTCTTCACGGAGGCAACGTTGCTTTCCGTCACAGGCGGATTCGCCGGTCTTGGATTAGCATTTCTGCTGGTGCGCATGCTTGCCGGGAAACTACCCGGTCGCCTGGGAGCGCCTGGTGCGGTTGAAATGAACTGGCCGGTGGTGTGGTTCGCCTTTGCCTTGGCGGTTGCTTGCGGCGTCGGCTTTGGATTTGCGCCCGCGATTCGCAACCGGCGCACCGCCCTGAACGTCAGTTTGAAGCAGCGCGAGATTCGCTCGGGCGGCCGAAGAACGTGGACGCGCTACGCATTCATCTCGGCTCAGGTAGCCATCTCGCTGATATTGCTTATCGGCGCATCGTTGCTGGGCGCTTCGCTGTGGAATCTCGTGAAATCTCCGCTGGGTTTTATCCCCGAGCATGTGCTGACCTTTCGTCTCGCATTGCCGTGGGACGAAAGACCCGATGCGATTCGCGATTTCTATTTCCGAGTGCAGCAACGGCTGGAGATTCTGCCGGGGGTAACCGCTGTAGGCCAAATAAGCGCACTGCCGACGGAGGATTGGAATTCTCGAAGCAGCTTCGATGCTGACTGGCTGCCGCGGACAAATCATCGCGATGCGGTGAATGCGGAGGTCCGCTCGACTGCTGGCAGTTTCCTGCGTGCTTTGGGGACACCATTGCTTGTCGGCAGAGAACTGGTCCCAAAGGACGATCTTGCAAAACCGCTTCCTGTGATGGTCAATCGTGCCTTCGCGCAGCAATATCTTCCCGAAGGCAGCCCGATCGGCAGGCACATCCTCGATAACACGGAATCGATGGAGATCGTCGGCGTCATCGCCGATGTGCGCGGCACCGGCGGATCGATTGCCCGAAAGGCGGGACCGGAGATTTATTTCCCTGCAAACGGAATCCATCCAAACATGCGCCGCTCTTTCATCGTCCGTTCGCAGATTCCTCCCGAGCAACTTATTCCAATGGTTCGAGACGCCGTTTATGAAGTCGATCCCCAACAGGCCATTGCGAACGTGGCGACGATGGATGAATTGCTCGACAAGGCCGTGGCGCAGCCGCGGTTGAACATGGCATTGATCGCGGTTTTTGCGGTTCTTGCACTGCTGCTGGCTTGCGTCGGAATCTACAGCATCGTGACCTGGACTGTCGCCCAACGGGTCCGGGAAATCGGAGTACGCATGGCCCTAGGTGCATCCCGAAGTCAGATTGCACGTTTCTTCCTCGACCGCGTGATCAGGGCTGCGATTTTAGGCATCGTTACCGGAACTACTGCGGCGCTCGTGCTTACCCATCTGCTACGCAGCCAGCTCTACGGGGTTACACCAGCAAATCCATGGGTCTATGTAATTTCGATTCCTCTGCTGCTGCTTCCCGTGCTTATTGCTACGCTGAGGCCGGCTCTGCGTGCAGCCTCGATCAACCCAGTCGACGCGTTGCGGGCGGATTAATCATGCGAATTGTTGGCGCGAGAGCCGATGCATGAGATGCAGTTTGAGCCATGCATGACGGAACGTTTACAGCCTAAGCCGCGTCGCATCAACCTGAATGAGCTTTCATCAAGTATTGAACAGACCAGTCTCATCCAATCGTTAAATACGTCCGGATTCCAACCCCTTCAGCACTGCCCTGATGCGGTCGCGAACACCTAATTTAGAGAGGATGCTGGAAATGTGGTTTTTGACTGTTCCCTCCGACGCTCCAAGAGCATCGCCGATCTCTCGATTGCTATAGCCTCCCGCCATGAGCCGTAGCACTTCCAGTTCACGTTTCGTAAGCGGATCGGGTGATTCGAGACTTTCAAATTCCGTCCGGGTCTCTTCCAGCCTCCGTAGAGCACTTTCGGTCACCGCTGGCCGAAGGATGGTTTCTCCTGCGGCAACCAAACGAATCGCTTCCGTAAGTTTTTCAACGGAGACATCTTTAAGCAGGAATCCCTTTGCTCCGGCCCGAATCCCTTTCAGAAGCGCCTCATCATCGTCGAACGTCGTTAGAAGGATCGTGGGAGGCAGCGAACCAGTTTCCCGCAGAGCCTCCAGAACATCAATACCGGAACGTTTGGGCATCCGGACATCCAGCAGCACAACGTCGGGCCCGTGCTCACGGATAACGGAGATAGCCTCCTCACCGTCGGAGGCCTCTGCGACCACGTCGATCTCCTGGCCGAGGTTCAAGAGTCCACGGATGCCGCGCCGCACAAGCATTTCGTCTTCGACCAGAACGACGCGAATCATACGAATTCTCCGGTGACTGGGATAAAGGCCTGGATCGTGAATCCTTTATACGGCTGACTTTCAAGATGCAAACTTCCGCCGAACTCTTCCAATCGCTCCTTCATGCCTTTTAGGCCGTTGCCGGGCACGATGCTGGCGGTACCTCTCCCATCGTCGCGAACCAGTATCTCCCATCCAGCCTCGGACCGTTTTAATTCTACCCACAGATTGCGTGCGTCTGCGTGCTTGATCGCATTCGTCATCGCCTCCTGGACACAGCGAAAGATGACATGAGCGCATGTCGGATCAATCCGATCTAGATTTTCTGCTAACTCAAGATGAATCGATGGCTCGGTGATGCCCTTAGAGAGCAGTTCCATTGCACTACGCAGGTCGCTTTGCCGCGGATCGCGCAGCCCGCCGACCACCTCACGCACTTCAGCAAGCAGCAGCTTGGCAACCAGATGAGCCTCGTTCACTGTTTCAGCCGCTGGACCTTCTACCAAATGAGAGGCCAATTGCAGATTGATGCTCAATCCTGTCAGATGATGACCGACCACATCGTGCAATTCGCGGGAGATGCGAAGGCGCTCAGCCATGCGGGTTTCATCGGATAGAAGCGCTTGCGTGGCCATAAGTTCCGCATTGGTGCGAGCCAGTTCGCGATGGTTGCGTGTCTCGCTAACGGCAAGATACCCCGCGCCAAAAGCAAACCACGTCCACGTCAGCATATAGAGAATCGTGCCGGGAACGGAGATGACCAGCGGCGTGTGAGTCAGGGCGTCCTCGGGAACAAAATTCCCCATCGACAGGGCTACCGCCGTTAATACGAGCAATACAACGCACTGGGCCACCAACCATTTGCGCGCTTGGCGAATCGGCATCATGAAGGGCAACTCGGCGGAAACGATAAACATCGTTTCGGTGAATACAACCGATAACGCAAGCTGAACAATCAGCAATATGACACTAACTTTTGTGGGTCTGTCTGTTCCCGCATCGCGCGTATTCCACCAGAAGGCCGCGCCGAAGCCAAGGCAAATCGCGAGGACGATTGCACAAAACGTTATCTGCACGAATATTTGCGAATGTCCCGGATGGGGCAAAGCAGATGCCTGGAGCTTCGCCGGCAGCGAGAACCACTGGTCAACGATGACCGGCAGCGTCACCATCGCGCAAGCTACCAAACCCGCATATCGAAAGAGCTGTCTTGGCGTGATCGTGGTTACCTCCCGTAGCAATCATAGGGCAATCACGTTCCTGCGGCATGTGCCAGAAGTCATGGTTCAAATCCAAGACTTGCGGCACTTGTATCCATAGAATCGAAACTCCAAGATTACGACAGGGAGAAAAGAAATGATCGGAATACGTCAAATCGCGTTTTGGTTGTTGGCTATTGTACCGAGTTGCTGCGTTGCCCAGAGCCAGGCTTCTGCTGTTCTGCGCCAAGGCACACCGGTATTGCTTTCTTTTGCTGAACCTTTAAACACAAGCACCGCGGCCATCGGCGACCACGTCAGCTTTGTGCTCGCCAATGACATCACGGTAAACGGAGAAGTGGTGGCAAAAGCAGGCTGCATGGCCTCCGGCCAGATCACAGAGGTCGTTCGGGCAGCGCTTGCCGGGCGCTCGGGACGGCTCACATTGAAGCTAGATGGACTGCTTGTTGGTGACAAGAAGGTCAAGCTAAGAGCTTCACGAAATGGAACGGGGGAGAACGATGTCCAATACGGACGCCCCTATCATCTCAAATGGCCCATGGGGTTACTTCGGACCGGAGACAACGTCGTGATTGGCCAAGGAACTCTGTTGTCTGTGTTTGTCGCCGAAGACATCTCGCTTCCTGCCGCGCGCTAACTGCAATGCAAAAAGTTAAAACGCAATTGACCAAAGCCTGCACTCGCCAAATGGGCGCGCACATTGGAATAGATGTGCGCGCTTCGGAGAACCAGAAACCTATGATGTATGCTCTCCGTCTCACTTTTGCCGGTTTTATATTTGCGGTCTGCATCCAAGTGCATACCGCGCCAACATCCGCTCAGCAAGTTGCAGTTGAATTGAGAGTCAGCAACGATTTGCCGGATGCTCCCCGCCCGCAAACCTCCGAATCGGAAGATTCTGGAGTGATCCGCGGCACGGTAAAAGACAATTCCGGAGCCGTGATTACAGGCGCCAGCATTATGCTCGAAGCAACCACCTCGACCGACAGCCGTTCAGCAAAATCGGATGACTCTGGAACCTTCAATTTTACAAACCTCAATCCGAGCACGTATCGGGTTACGGTTACGGCGCAGGGATTCGCAACCTGGATATCTTCGGCCGTAACAATTCGCGCAGGTGAGCAGTTCGAATTGCCATTTATCGTTCTGGAAGTCGCATCCGCTTCGAGCAGCGTCAACGTCAGCATTTCGCAGCACGACGTGGCGGAAGAGCAGATCAAAGAAGAAGAAAGGCAAAGGATAGCCGGCATCTTCCCCGAGTTCTATGTCAGTTATATATGGAATGCCGCGCCGCTCACAACGGGACAGAAATTCGAGCTTGCGTGGAAGAGCACGACCGATCCAACCACCTTTGCGCTCACAGGCGTGATCGCTGGTTATGAGCAGGCGCGCAACAATCTGCGCGCATATGGCCAGGGTGTGCAGGGATTTGCGAAGCGTTACGGAGCCAACTACGCCGATTCATTCAGCAGCATCATGATTGGTAGCGCACTCTTGCCGTCCCTCTTTCATCAGGACCCGCGCTACTTTGTAAAAGGGACCGGAAACTTTCAGTCACGAGCCTTCCATGCAATGGCATTCCCGTTCATCACCAGAGGCGACAACGGACGTGCGCAGCCCGACTTCTCTGTTGTACTGGGGACCTACGCCTCCGCAGAGCTATCGAATCTCTATTACCCCTCCAGTTCACAGACTCATGTCACGGTAAACAATATGCTGCTGGGGATTGGGCTCGATTCAGTGAACAGCCTTTTGTTGGAGTTCGTCTATCCACACCTGACTTCATCCGCCCCCAGAAGCATAGCGCCCAACACACAACTGGTTTTGCGTGAGGGAACACCCGTATCGCTCATCGTTTCAGAAGACCTGAGTCTCGCGGACGTGCAACAGGGCAAACCTGTGGTCTTTGCGCTTCTCAGAGATGTCAAGGTGGGCGGCGTGATCGTTGCCAGAGCGGGCAGTAGAGCATCCGGTGACGCAATCGCAATTGTAATGATGAGCAACGAGATCAAAACAGACCGGTTACCCATACAATTCTTATCTCTTCAAGCTGGCGAAGAACGGGTTCCGCTCAGAGCATCAAAACGACGCACAGGCGAAGATGAGGTTTCCTATCGCCCGCTCAACAGCACAGTTGCGGCAGCAGGGGCCAATCAGAAGATTCAGATTCACGCAGGAACCCTGTTGACCGCGTATATAGCCTCGGATATTTCGCTGCATCCAGCATCGTGACCATTCTGTCGTAAAGCAATAAGCCTTTGCGGAATCACAAACCGCCCAAAGGAAACAATATGTGCCTACTGCAGCGAATCACTCTGTACGTTCTGTATGGGATGAGCAAAGGATCTACCGAGCGACCTCGTGCGCACAGGCCAACCATCTCTGGCCATTCCGATGTGCTCTCCGCCCAGAATGTCACCGAGGGGGATGGGCTTGCGGGGACAAATGCACCAGCAGAGGATCGTTGCATTTACTCCCCGACTGACAATTGCGAAGAAGTACAACTTTCAGCGTCTGAGCGCTTGTTGCGTCGTCTCTATTTTTTTAGCTAACACGAACGTCCACTCAACCCACACAATGAATGCTCGGGTGGACATGCGCGATCACGCAGACAGACGCTTGACCATGTCTTCTAGCTCCGTCTGTGAAATCCCGGAACCTCTCTGGCCAATACCCACAATTCCCTTTGCGGCGTTTCCGAGAAGGTAATCTTTCGTGATTGGCCCCGTCAGTGAACCGTCTGCGCGATCTTGCGCGACCAATGAGGCTGCAATATTCATGGTTGAACTCCCGCTCACCCAGCCAGTGATGCGCTTATCGTCTGGAGTCAGCACCTGGCTTTCATCTATGCGCATCCATTGAGTGCCGTCGGGACCAACTGCGGTGGAGACGCCAGGGGAAATCGTTGTCCACTTCCAAGTAGAACCTTGCGTGCCGCTAGCGCTAGAAGACGAGGAATCGTCGGTTTCAGGAGCTGCTGTGTTCATGTCGGCCAAAGCATCCTTGAGCGAAGCTGCAAAGTCTTCGGAAATACCGCTTTGAGTCTCCGATACCATCCCGCTTGCCGATGTAGCAGAAACCTTGGACCGTGAAAAGAGGGAAAGCTCTTGAGATACCGTCGGGTCAGAAATTACATTGCCAATGAGCACTGCTCGCCTCCTGAAACGAATAGCTTCCATGGGAAGCTGATGCAAATCGAATACCACATAGGCCTTTCTGTATCTCAAAGGAGACTAATCCTTCTTCACATGTCCTTCGGTTTCGATTGGAACCGCTAATTGGTGGTGCTCGTTTGTACGAGTTCCGATGGCAAATTGCACACAGCTGCCAATTGACGAGCGGGGTCTAAGAATGAACGCCTACAATTAATTGGAGCTTTGACTTTGATGACACGGACATATTTTTTATGCTGAAACGAACGAAGATTCTCATCTTTATCGCCGCTATTCTTTTGTTGGTCGTCGACCGGACATCGGCCCAAGGACTTCCGTCGACAGGTAAAAACCCGATTACGATCCCCAAGAAGCCCATCATTTTCGATCTAGCATCGATCGACACCTCCGTGGACCCCTGCGTGGACTTCTATCGATATGCCTGCGGAAATTGGATCAACAACAATCCTTTGCCACCGGACCAGACGCGGTGGCGGCGGGTCAGCGAGTTGCAGCAGAGAAATGACTATCTCTTGTATGTCGATTTGAAGACGGCAGCGGCTTCTCCGAAGACCCCATTGCAAAAGAAATATGGAGACTACTTTGCTGCCTGTATGAACGAGGATCTTGCCGATCGTCTGGGGAGCAAACCGTTGGAGCCAGAGCTTCATGTGATCGACGCCTGGAGCGACAAGAGCAAACTGGGCGATCTGTTAGGCAAACTTGATGTCCAGTTTGGCCAGAGTCTCTTTTTCTACTTGGGCTCAGGGCAAGACGAGAAGGACTCGACAAAACAGATCGCCGTTATTGAGCAAGGCGGTTTCTCACTCCCAACCCGCGACTACTATCTGAATCAAGACGCGCGGTCGAAAACGATCCGAGAAGAGTACGTCCACCACGTAACCAAGATGTTCCAACTGCTGGGAGATTCGTCTGAAACAGCGGCAACCGAAGCTGATCGAGTGATGACCGTCGAGACAGCGCTTGCCGCTGGATCCGTCCCGAATCAAGTTCTATTCGATCCAGCCAAGCGCTACAACATTGAGACTATTGCTCAGCTTCAGAACTTGGCGCCCCAGATTGACTGGAAAGCATTCCTCGCAGCGGAACATGCTGGGACCTTGGTGAGTGTAAATGTCGAAAGCCCTGAATTCCTTCAAGCCCTCAATCGATTGCTGGCAGCTAGTGACGTGCCGACGCTCAAAAGCTATATGCGTTGGCATGTAGTGCACACATTTGCGGGTGCTCTTGGCCGATCGTTTGCAGATGAAAAGTACAAGTTCTTCGCTGCAACCTTGCAAGGACAGAAGGAGCAGGCACCGCTATGGAAGCGATGCACCACTGCTACCGACAGGGCTCTCGGTGAGGCCGTCGGGCAAGATTGGGTCGCACAGAACTTCCCGCCCACAGCCAAGGCCAGCATGGAGAGTCTTGTCGCCGCGCTTAAAAAAGCTCTTCAGGAAGAGATCCAGGGACTTGATTGGATGAGCGATTCGACGAAGGCAGAGGCGGAGGCAAAGCTGGCGGCTCTTCGCATCAAGATCGGCCACCCGGAACAATGGCGCGACTATTCTTCTATCAACGTAAGACGCAACGATGCCGTAGCTAACATGCAGCAGTGGCTCATCTTCGAGCACAGGCGCGATCTCGATAAGATCGGCAGGCCCGTTGCGGATGACGAGTGGTACAACAGTCCCTCTGCCGTCAACGCACTGACAACCTTTTCACGGAATGAAAGCGTGTTCTATGCGGGAATGCTTCAGCCGCCATTCTTCAGTGAACAGATCGATCCCGCAGTGAATTTCGGAGCGATCGGCGCAGTAATCGGTCATGAGATGACGCATGGTTTCGATACCGTCGGCAGCAAATTCGACGCAAAGGGGAACGTAAGGATGTGGTGGGCGCCGGAAGACAAAGCAAGATTTGACGAGCAGACGGCGTGCCTTGTGAGGCAGTACTCGGAGTTCACAGTAGCGGACGGCGTAAAGGTTAACGGAAAACTAACTGCGGGAGAGAACACGGCGGATAACGGTGGTCTCCGCATAGCCTACCGGGCGTTGATGGATACGATTTCCAACAATCCACCGGAAACGCGGCGGGATGGGTACACCTGGGCACAACGTTTCTTTATCGGCTTTGCCCAGTCACGTTGCCAGAACCAGACCGAACAGAGCGCTCGTATGCTCGCAAAGACCGATCCGCACAGCCCTGAGAATTGGAGAGTGAATGGAACGCTGCAGAACTTTGACGAGTTCGGAAAGGCGTTTTCCTGCAAACGCGGACAACCGATGATGCCCCTCAATACCTGCCGGGTTTGGTAAACAGGGTCCAAGGTAATGATTGATTCTGCTGAGCGTAGAGTGACTTTGACAGCGCACCAGGGCGGGTCGCCATTTCCCATTGCGTCAAGATGACAGGGCGGATCAGTAAATCAGTAGCAGCGCAGGTCCCGAGTCAATTCCATGCGTTATTCATACCTCCGGCGCCACTGTTAGGATACGATTGATCTGGCCCACCCCAAGAATTGCGAGCAACAGCTAAACAACCTGGAGACTTACAACGATGACGGTGAAAATCATCATATTTCCAAGCGAGAATGGCTTCAATGTGCTCGTCACGGGTCCGTGGCAGAACGGTTCCATGCGCGTCTGTAGTTTTGACAATCGCGCAACGATGCTTGCCCTCTTAGAGAATCTGCATCTGGTCAGCCAGGCCGACGTGCAGAAACTAGAGAACTTCGAGTTTCTGAGCTCCTGCCCTATGTATTCCGCAGAGATCGACGGAGAGATGCTGGAAGCACATGGATTCCACAAGCCATAAACGCTTGTTTTCTACTTCTTCTGCTTTTCAAGCCACGCCAGATACTCCCGTGAGGCGTTGACGAGAGCCCTACCGCCCTCTGTCAACTCCACCAAATCTTCCATCTCCTGGAATATCTGACATCCTATGCGTGTGGAGAGTTCATGCGTCTGTGCTCGCAAAACGGAAGGATCGATATGCAGTTCTTCCGCTGCCGCGGAAAAGCCATGTTCGTTGGCCAGGACAACCATCCAGCGCAGAAGTTCTGCTGAAATGTATTCGGGCATGTGGTTGGTCTATCTCCTCTCTTTGAAATGCACCGCCATACCTGCACAGCGAGGAATTCATATCCCTCGCTGCTGGGAGATTCTTGGGGATAAGGCAAGACAACCCTCAACCGCACTCTTCTCCCGGCTGAGGGTGTAAAGATGATGCACACCGCGGCAAACTATCATTGCAGATACTCGGTCCTACCGCTCTTCGAGAGCCAGTCATCCGAACGAAATCGAAAGCACAATACTGCGCGTTCCCTGTCGGGCGGCATAACACGACGCAGCGCGAGAATTCTTACCTCCTGCTGCAGACTGTGTTGTTTCTTTCGCCAACGGTCTATCAGCTCGGCACCCATTATTCCGAGTGTCGCAACACCCAAGAGGAGGGTTAACCCTGCCACGATGCCCAGTGCGAATTCCAATCCGGCAAGAAACATCGTCTACCGCGCCTCCTCTTCCTATGGAATGCTGGACCGCACTTTCCGGTTCAAGACATAAAACGGGAGGCCAGCAACTCAAACAGCGAAGCGGCCGCAAGCCAAGAAGACCGAATAAGAGTTCATACCAACCGACCCGATCACGCCACATCCAATCGCATTCAAGACAGCATGTATCGCCCCTGCCTCAAGCCAAAACGCTTTGAAAGAGCGCGGACTTCAACAAACTGGCGAAGCCGTCATCCGAACTTGCGAACTGGATTTCGAGACTGCCGAGATCGGAATGTACCGATGTCGCGGCAAACGCCTGCTTTTCGACTTCCGGCCCGGTCATCTTACGAACGGTAATGGCCGCATTGAAGATTGAGGCGAGAGTTGCAGCAATGAAGTTGTCGCCGGTCGCGATACTCAGGTTGAGATGCACACCGTGCTGGAAGTCCATTCCGTATCGACACGATTGAAGGTGTCTCCGCACGGTATCGAAATCTGTGACCGAGCCGGCATTCCCAAGAAGCTGATGGACCATGAACTGGGTGCCTTTCTCGTCCAACACGCTCCACAGCGGTTCCATGTCAACAGACTTCATCGCTTCCATCATGGTCGGATTCGTCAACATGCTGGCCACCTGGCCGTCGCGCGCATCGAGCGATTTGCGCACGGCGTCCTGTGTGCCAAAGATCATCGTCGAGGCATCTACAAAACTCAAGACCATCCTTGTCTTTGCCATTGGGTAAATCCGGTACGCACCAACCACAGTGGCCTTGATGCCCTTCCGGCGAAACCCCGCCGTAATTTCCTGGAAGGGAAACTGTCCTTGGGCGATACCCACTGTAGTCAGGTTCTCACTGGAATCTTTCGTACGGAAAAGCGCGAAGGTCAGTTGCTCCACATCGTGGTTCTCATTGAGCCCGGATTTGCGTAGAGCTTCGTCGAATGGTTTGAGTTCCGCGGGCATCAGGCGGTCACGGAGGTTCGTCGCAGAGATCGAATTCTGCATCGCCCGGTAGTCGATGACGATCAACTGCTGCACATCGTGCGGCACGGCGGAGCGTACGCCGGTCGACAACTGTGCCGCAAATACACAGGTAGCTCCGCCCAGCAACAGAATCCCAGCAATAACGTGCATACTCGTCTTCGTCCAGTTCATCCGTGAATATCCTCCAGGCATTTCGCTTTGTATGAACCAGTAGGTCAGTTCGATTGCAGCAGGTAGATGCCCCACGGCTGTGTTGAATCGAGCCCGATGAGGAAGATGGCATACTTGGTCCCGAGTTTGCCAGCGATGGCTACGGCCGGAAAGGAATAGGTGGCCTTCGAAATGTTCGCCGTAAAGCCACCCCCCATCCAGACCATTGCATTCGGATAGAGACCGTTGTTGGACGCATCCTGCGTACCGAGATCGATGACCAGGTCACAGTTCCCGTAGCCATCGGTGGAGGTTGACGGATCGTTGTTGGGAAAGTCGCCGCCGTAGATTGGATTGGCCAGGGTGCCGCCCTGCGCGGAAATCTGCGCGGCGAGAGTGGAGCACGAGGCAGGCTGAGTTGCGAAACCGAAGGACGTGGCCGTTGACGACCATTCTGTTGCTTGACGCCCATACCCTGCACCATACGCAAAGCTGAGATACTGCGCGCTCCGCAATGCACTGGTGTCGAGAGCACTGGAAGGTTTGGGAAGGCCGATTGCGCCCGTACCTGCGCCAAGAACTGGATTGTAATAAGGAGGAGCACCGCTCCCGGTTCCACCATCCTCAACCAGCAAACCGGATGCGCCAATTCCAGCAAACGCAACGGCCTCTTGGGCCTGACTCCCTGAACCCGGATCATAAACCGTAGCAGTTGCCGGAATGCTGATCGTGTGACCGAAGGACGTCGAAGTACATGCGCCAGCCTCGGAAGCCGTGGCCGTATACGTAGGTGTTCCTCCCACCGAAGGCAGCGTATATTGTTTGATATTTGCGAAGTTAACCGTGCTCCCGCTGGTGCTGATGTCCACGCTTCCATACGCGGTCTCCTGCTTGGTCCAGACATGCAGGTCTACAAACGAAGTAAGGGGAGCGGGAATGGTGACAAACTGGTAGGCCTGCGCCGATTTGAGGTTCGGGCAACTGGCAGCGTTCACTAATGGAGCGGCCGGTTGGTTCTTCAGTTGTACTAACCCGCCGGAGGAGTCCGGTAATACTACGGCCCAGTTATCAGTTTGAGGAGTACCGTAAGGTGCTGTTCCGTTCGAGGTCAGAGTGATATTCAACAGCCCGCGAGCGGCTGTTGTAAAACTGCCGTAGTTCTGAATCTGGCCAGCTCCGGCGCCAGTGATTTGCGTTACCGTTGACGCGGAATTGTCGATCACATAGCGCTTAACTGAAGCGTTTGTGCCGCCAACCACCCATGGTGCAAGGTAGGTCTGTGGATTCTTCGAAGTGCTTGTTGTCTTTGGCGAATAATCCGTACCACATGCGGTTGACAGCAGGCACGCGACTGTTGCTGCCACCGCCAGACCGGCCATACGCCAAATCCGCGACCCTCTGGTTTTGCTCGCCGTCTCTTTGATCCGTTGAATGTCCTGCATTCCAACCTTCCGTAAATGAGCTGCCATGTCGAGAATCTCCAATTTTTCTCACCACCCGATAGCCTGCGATGCAGAATAGTGGCCGAGGGCTAAAACGACATCTTGACCGCGAACTGCATGATGCGCGGATCGTGTGCATCGACCGGATGTAGAAACGAGTTTCCTGCCAAACAACCTGAAGATCCGGCCGAGAAGAGCTCTGTCTGCGAGCCGTAGCAGTTCACCACGTTGTTACCCGAGTTGCCCGGATGAGACGGATCGTAGATGCGGAATTGCGTGTGATTGAAGACGTTGTAACCCTCCGCACGGAACTCCACATCTTTGCCTTCTCCGAAAGGCTTGAAGGTTTTGAATAGTGAAAGATTGAAGTTGAGACGCGGCGGATTGCTCAGTGAGTTACGGCCCGAGTTGCCAAACGTCAAACCGCGGGGAGCTGCGAAGGCTCCTGGGTTCAGCAAGAGCGGCCCGACGTTCGAATCCGAAGACGCGACCTTCGGCTTCATGCTGTGGGGATCACCAATAACATCGACGTAGGAGCCTATGCCCAGGCCATTGCCCACGCCGGCGTTATCCGCCGACGCTGTACCATCGCCGCCGCCACCATTGATGACGCTGAAGGGATTACCAGTCTGGAAGGTTGTGATGCCGCTCAATTGCCAGTGGTCCAGAATCATGCGAACCCACTGTGCTGTCGCAGCTTGTGGATTTACAGAACTGAGGGTCACAGTACTGCTATCCTCAGGATCTGATCCCGTGCCGGCCAGATGAGAAAGCCCGTACAACCAACGTACCAACGGCAGTTCATAGATGTAGTTGATATTCAAAATGTGCCGCTGGTCGAAGTCCGAGCTGGCCCGGTTGGAGCGGAGATCGAGGGAATTTGCGAAGTTCGCAGACGAGCGATCCGACGAGTCGTCAATCGAGTGGCTGTATGTGTAAGCGGCTCCCAGAGTCAGAGCTCCAACTGTCTGGCGGAAGGTCGCTTGCAAGGCATGGTATTGTGAGTCGGCGACGTTCTCGATCGAGATGACATTGCTGAAGCCCATGTATTTGCGCATGGTGTCCGCGCCGGTGTTATAGAAGGTGCTGCCTGACTGCCCGAACCCCGTATGTCCGGTGCAGGCGACCTGCATGTTTCTATAGCCAGGAGAACTGGGTGTAATCACCGGCGAACTTGGAATGGTGATTGAGCCACCTCCGTTCGATCCCAACACGGAGCCTGATAAGCAAAAGGCATCCGTGATGGGTTGGCCTTTGGGAAAGGGGTTGAGACCGTCGCTGAGCGGTTCGAGTTGATTGAGGTCGCGTACCGCTGCGAGATGCGTTCCTTTGGTTCCGACGTAGGCAACCTGCGCGATGAGATTCCGGAAAAACTCATGCTGCACGCTCAAGCTCCACTGCTGCGTATAGGCATAGGTCGCCTTGTTAGGAACAGAGGCAACGTTGAGCGGGAAGGTAGCGCTTCCGGTCGACAAAGTATTGCTGCCGCACTGCGTGCTTCCTCCCTGGCAGGAGTATCCGATCTGATTGAGACCCGTAAAATTCGACTGTGTTTCACTCAAAATCTTGGGGGCGCTCCCGATCAGCGAGCCGACATTGGCCTCGCTTCCGGTGCCGTGCTGCCAATAAAGGCCATAACCAGCCCGCACAGAGGTCTTGCCATTGCCGAATGGGTCCCACGAGAAACCAACGCGGGGGGCAGGATGAAAAGGCTGGTTCGACATGCAGCTGGAGGGCACACCATTGACCCCGCACTGCTGCAGCCCGTTGGTGATCACAGGGTCCAGGCTCGACATGTCGAGCGGAACAGGAGAACCCGAAGTGCGCTGCAAATAACCACCCGTTGAATTGAGAGTAATGGAGTTCGCCAAGGAAGAGTCGAACGCTTCGGGCCTCCAGTTGTAACCGGTGTTTTTGGCGTTGTACCAAGCGCCAAGGAAGCTGGCCCGAACACCGACGTTGACAGTCAATCGAGGTAGAATACGCCAGTCATCCTGCAGGTAAAGATCCACGCTCTTGAAGCGGTTATAGTATTTGTCTTGGCCGCTGTCCTGTGTATAGCTCTTGATGCGTGTGATGCTATAGACAGGTGATTGGCCACCATACGAACTCGGCGTTGACCCAGGACCGGTGAGAAAGTCCGCGAAGGCGTTTCCTGTGGTATAGATGGACTGCTGATTACTAAACGTCAGAAGTCCCTGTTGATCGCCCGAATTCGCGCCGCTGACGGCGCTCAGCTCATTCTGCTGTACATACGTTGCTTCCACGCCGATCTGGATAAAATGCTTGCCAAACATCCGGCTGGCATCATCGCGCAGGCTGTAAGTGGGATTCGCCTGATTCCACGGAGCATATCCAGTATCCGCTGCGAAGCCGTGCCCTCCATAAGCGCCGTTGTTTCCCTGGAAGACAAGGCCAGGCATTTTTTCCCCACCAAAACCATTGTTGAAGATATAGCCCATGGGGCACTCTGTCACCGTGGAGGGAGTGCTTCCTTTGGGGCTGTCGACCACTGAGCATGTAGAGGCGCCGGCAACGGGTGTGCCGCCCAACGATGCCGGATCATCCAGAATCGTTGGTCTCTTGAGCGAGGTCAATCCCGGTCCCGGCTCGGGTGCAAGAGCAATGTGCTGGACCGCATAGCTGGCGGTCATGCGGTTCAGAATTCCATGCGGTAGCGTCTGGGCAAGGCTCAATACAAGGTTCAAGCCCGGCCCATCGATCCGGTTCTCGACCGTTGGGAAACTGTTCTGCACCACGCCCCAGACCGGCGCGAGACTAACCGTATCCCAAGCATCATGCACATAGCGGAAGGAGAGTTGCTCGTTCGAGGTCAGATAATGGTCGAGGCGGAATAGCTCTTCGCGCCAATGGGTCGGCGGCGATACCGTTGTGGTGTAGCAGCGTTCCAACCCGGTTGGGTTCGTTGTGTTACAGCCAAAATGAGAGTTCGGTTCAGGAATGAGGCCCGTCGCCAGAAGCGCGGCGTTCTGATAGCCAGCCTGCACATAGCGTCCCGAATAAATATTTCCACTGCCATCAGTGCCTCCCTGAGGACAGTCCGGGTTCTTCTTGGTCGTCATCCAGTCATTCGTACCAGGCGTCAGAGTTGGGCAAACATCGGTAAAATCGCCTTTCCGTTCAGCCTTCGTGGGTACTGCCTGGTTATAGGCGACAGGAGTTTTTTCGCGGCGGATCTCTTCCGAAAAGAAGAAGAAGGTTTTTGACTTCGCGTCGTTGTAACGCTTAGGCCAAAACAGCGGCCCTCCGATGGTTGCACCAACATCGAGGCGGCGATAGAGCGGTGTGCGATAGTGCGAAAGTCCGTCCGTTGTTACCGTTGGTTGATCGAAATAGTTTCGAGCGTTGAACATCTCATTGCGCAGGAAGCCATAGGCAACGCCGTGAAAGTCCTTCGTTCCCGACTTCGTGGTCACCAGAACATTTCCCGAGGAACTTTTTCCGTATGAGGCGCTGTAGTTCGAGGTCAGCACCTGTAACTCCTGAATGGCATCGATGGAAGGGTAAACCATCAAAGGTTCGCCCTGGCCGCGGCTTGCCGTAATGCTCGTGTTAAGGACATCGCTACCGTCAACCTCAAAGGTGTTGTACTCAACGCGCCCACCGTTCACACTGAATTTTGCGCTGCCGGCGACGCCCACCTTCGCTTCATCCTGTCCGGTCTGGTTGCTGACTCCAGGCGCCATCGAGATCAGCTGCGAGAAGTTGCGTCCATTGAGACCGTACCCGGTGACCTCCTGCGTGGAAAGGGTCGTGGAAATTGACGCATTCGCCAACTCGATGCTTTCTGCCGTTCCGCTCACGGTCACGTCGGTGCTGGCTGCGCCGACCGTCATCTGCGCATTGAAGACGATGGTCTGATTGGCGACCAGCGAAATGATCTCACTGGTCCGGCGCGTGAAACCATCCGCATCGACAATGACCTGGTATTTGCCGGGGGGCAGAACACGGACCGTGTAGTTTCCCGCCGCGTCCGTAGTTGTATCCCGTTTCACCAGTGTCTCCTGGTTAACAACCTGTGCGTGGGCCCCAGCTATGGCCTTTCCATCCTGGTCCGTGACCTGCCCGGAGAATTGTCCTTCTTGCGCCCACGCGGAAAGTGCTCCCATCCAGCCAAGGACGAGCAGGCCAAGCAATAGCCGAATCTGCAATCGCTTCATGTTTTCTCTCAACTCCTGTCTTTCTTGAACCGAATTCTGTCCGGTGGACTGTCCGTCTCTGGGTCGCTATTGCGGGAGGTAGTACCGGAATGAGGTGAACCACATGTTCTCGATTGCCTTGGGAGAATTAGTAACACCCACCAGCGGATTGCCGATGCCGAGCCAGGTATGGCGCACTCCGTATGAATACTGAATTCCCTGTTGCAACGTGCCTCGTGTGCCCTTGTAGAGTCGGAACCAGTATCCGGTTGTCCCTTCCTGAATATTGCGGTTGTCGGCCAGGCAGTTCGTTGCAGTGCCTGGGACGTTTGCGCCGTTCGAAGTTGTCGGAAGCACCTCGGTATTGCAACCGCTCACGTCGTTGTTCGGCGCGCCGTAACCGCCAAGGATCGGCTGTCCATAGGTGCTGCCTGGGGTCGTTACGTAATAGCCGGTGAAGTAGGATGCGCGCTTCGCGTACTCGCCACCGTAGTAGGCATATAGATCCAGTCGCGGCGTTGCGTGCCATTCAACCGAACCAAGTGCCGAGCCGCCAACCAACAATTCCAGCGAACCGTCCGGGTGCGCGGTGGCGTCGGGCAGAGTCGAAGTGCTGTAGCGACCGAGCCCGTTACCGCCAAGGAAGTGAGCGCCGAAGTCGACACGCTTGTCAAAGAGAGAAACACGCGCGTTCGCGCCCACGCCGCCGCCCGCGGTCTTCGCCGTGAAGGCTCCCGCAGCAGAGGTCGTGGTTGACTGCGTTGTTCCCGAGGGCGCCTGCCCGTTGGGGAAGACGCGGTCGCGGAAGAAGCGCCCGATGCCGAAAATTTCATAGTGGCCAAACTTGTTTTCGTAAGCCAGCTTCGCAATGAGGTCAGGCGCGTAGTTGAAGCTGTAGTTTGAGGTAGAGTTATAGCCGCCACCGCTGGTGCCCGCCTGCTGATAGAGAATTGTGGGAAGATTGTGTCCGCCAATGTTCAGCGTCTGCGCCTCTTCAACCGCGCCACCGAGCCAGAGGGAACGTCCCAGCTTCTTCACGACGCGGAAACCGTACTGCCGTTCCCAAGTAAATCCGACGTTGTAATTGGAGTCGATGGTCAGCGGAGTCGCTTCGGTATTGTTGGTCAGTCCTTTGCGATACTCGGTCGCCAGCGACCACATCTGGCCGGCTGTCAGCGTCCATCCGCTGTTCATCTCGTACTGCGCCCATGCCTGGCGCTGCCGCATGGTGTAGCTGTTCGACTGGTTATTGTTGGAGGTTGTGCCGGCCGAAAGAAAGTCCATCTCGTAGTAGCCGCGCATGGTTCCCGAAGGCAGTTTGCCTTCTGCAAGAAGCGAAAGCCGCGACTGGCGGCCACTCGCATTGAACTCCGACATTCTTGCGGCAGTCTGTCCGGAGAACGGAATCGAGGCAAAGGGCGTGCCCACATCCGAGCTCGTTGCGCGCTGCCGGTCAACTGTCTCACTGGCGACGAAGCCGCCCGGCTTCAACGTCATGCCTTTGAAGTTGATCGCATCCGGATTCTCAAGTTTCCTTGTGGCTTGCTGATCGGCCTGTAAGGTTGTGGCAAGAGCAGTCGAGTTGTTCTTCAGATCCGCAACCGCGTTCTGAAGATCGCTGATCGCTGCGCCTGATGGACCACCCGCCTGCTGCGTTGCATCGAGCTTCTGCTTCGCATCCGCGGCATCCGCCTTGGCGGCTGCCGCATCCTTGCGTGCCTGCTCCAATTCCGTTGTGAGCGTTTCGACCTGGTGCTTGAGTTCAGTAAAGCCCTTACTCAATTGATCCATCTTCTCGAATCGCTCGTCGAGCTGTTCCAGAAGCATCTGCTCCTGCGCCTTTGGATTGGCCTTTGCGGGCTTCTTCTTCGTCCCTGCGGTCTGCGCCAGCGCCATCACGCTGGCAGCGAGCAAAAGCACGCCTATGAATCGTATCGCTCTCGTCATTGCCCTTCTCCTTCAATGTTTTCTGACAGCTCTTCGCAACGCTGCTGCCCGCGGCTTGTGCTTTTTCTCGTATCGATTACTCGGTCTGTGCCGCGATAGAAGTGAGCGCCTCTGTCATCGCATCGCTCGATCCCGCGCCGACAAATTCAACTGCGCCGCTGTCTTTACCTCGGACCCAGATGTTTCCGGCCTGATCGCTGGCGGAGCTGTTCGTTCCAGTAGCGACCGGCGTACCGGCTGCGCTCGTGTAGGTCACGGGAATCGTCCACTCCGTCGCATCGATGCCAGAAATTGGACTGTACGACGGACTCATGCGCGCGAGCCGGTTGAGGGTGTCGAAGGCCGCTACTTGGTTCGTGAACCCTGTCGCATGACGCGCCAGTTCCAGCATCGCCTCAGCGGTATTGGCAGGTCTGGTCGAGGCTTTTGTCCCAGGATTCGTGGCACTCAGGAGTTGATCGCAGATACTGCCATCGTCCTTTGCAGATCCGGCGGTAGCCGCGCAGACACTGACGATGTTGGCTAGCGCATTGATCCTGCTGACTGGAATCTCGCCCTTGGCCGAAAGCGTCCGTTCGCGCAACTGTCCGGTAGTGACGTTCACGAGATCATTGACAGTCGAGAATGCCGAGGCTAACGATGCCGGAGAAGCCTTTGCAGAGCCAACATGTGCAAGATCGCCAACGAACCCGGAGAGCGAATACATGCTCGCGACGGTTGTTGCTTCGTTCACGACGAACCGCGATGTATCGAGTTTGCCGCACGGTCCCAGCGCCGAAACAAGCGTCAAATTCGAGTTGTCTCCTCCGCCCGCATTGCCGCCGTTGGCCACCGCATACATCTCGGTGTCAGTCGACGGGCAGGTATAGCCATAGGGAATGGTGAAGCTGCCATCGTCATCGGTGACAGCTGTCGTCACCGCCTGAGCGTTGGCGGCTGTCACCGTGTCGCTGGTCTGTTCTGCATTCTGGGCAGCATAGAGGGAAACAGTGGCTCCGCGCACTCCCTGGTCTGCCGCTTTTACAACACCGGTCACGAACTGACCCTTAACGGTATTTGCCGTCGCGACTGCTGTCTTGGTCGGATCGGCAGTCGAAGACGCCGTGATCGTGATCGACGTGCCGACTAATATGTTGGCAAGACTAGGTGCAGTGTAGGTTGCCGTTCCGCCGCTCGACGTATGCGCCGTAATGGCTCCACAGACTCCGGGCGAAGTGCTGTTCGTGCAGGCAACCGTCCAATCGACTCCGGCATTCGCAGCATCGTTCAACACCGTCGCAATGAGTCCGGTAGAATTGTTCGTGGCCACGGAAACTGTAGAAGGCGTAATCGCGATGCTGATAGGAACAATCGTGATTGTGGCACTTACCGACTGATTCGGATCGGACACCGAGGCCGCGGTCACAACCACATAACCGCCCGCTGGAGCTACAAACGGCGCGGTATAGGTCGACGCCACTCCAGTTGCCGTCTTCGTCGAGCTGAACGACCCACATGCACTCGATCCGCAGACAACGCTCCAGTTGACGCCGCCATTCGAGGAATCGTTGCTCACCACAGCGGTAAGCGAGGTGCTTCCGTTGACCGCAAGACTCGATGGAGCAGGCGGAGCGAACTCAATCGAAATCGGTTGCGCATTGATCGTCAGCGTTGCGCTGGACCACTTTGTGGGACTGCTTGTCGAGCTGGCATAGAGCGTAACCACGCCTCCCTTGGGTACGGAGGTAGGAGCCGTGTAGTAGGCCACGTATCCGGTCGCTGTTGTAGCGTATGAAGGGATAGGGCCGCTCATGGTATGCGTCGGCGTAAACGTGCCGCATGACTCATCCTGGGTTTGGCCGACGGGCAGAGGCGTTCCCACGGGCAGTGCGCTGCCGCAGTAGACCGACCAGTCCGCGCCAAGAAGCGCGGTGTCGCCGGTCAACGTCACTTCCACATACGATCCCTTGCCTGCTGTTATCGCAGTGGGCGTTGTCTTCGCGGCTCCTTTGGCGTCCGCAAAGACAACCGATTCGACCTGAACTTTCGAGGAAGTTTTCGACGACGTACATCCTGTCAGAACCGATACGCACACCGCGCACAGGGCCAGTGCCGAACCAGACACTCGCATTGATCCAGGCAGGCTTGCTGGTAGAACGCTCCGAAGAATCCGCATAATAGCCAACACTCTCATCACTCCCTTTTCTTCCCGTTTCTTGTTTCCGCTGCGTCGTGAAGGTGTTCCCGCGTTCCGCCTCATGGTTGAACCCCCAGCTTGTTCTTCGCGACCGCAGCGGCAATCGGAGTCACTGCGGGCGTCGCCACGCCGACATATTCCGTGATCGTGTTGTCGGTAAGAAGTACCCAGACATTGCCCGAGTTATCGACCGCCACTCGCAACGGACCAGCAGCTAGGCTCGAAGATCCGAACGATGCGTAGTTGTAATTCGATAACTGGGCAGGAATCACCTCGGTCAGATAAGGAGCCGCATTGCTGTAACCGCCGCCTTTGTTGGCGATCCACAGAGTTCCTGCGCCATCGACCGCAATCCCTTCCGGCTGCACTATCGAACCGATACCCGGAGTACCACTAACCGGTCCGCCCGCGTAACAGGTTGGAAACAGAGAACTGCCTGCGCCCGCATACGCGGGGAGTTTGCAGAGATTCGCCTGCGTTGCTAAAGTACCGGTCGGAATCCACACGTTTCCGGCACCGTCCATCGCCATCTGATTCCCGCCTTGGGTCAGAGACGTGAGGCTGGTTTCAGTCTCCAGATCGCCGCTCGATTCGAACAGGTCAGCAATCCCCCAGTACCCCGCACTCGATAACGCTGCGACACGAACATTATTCGAGCCGTCGATCGCAACGGAACCGATGCTGGAATAACCATCAAGGGAATACCCCTTAAGAGGGGAAATCACGGTGCCAACGCTGTTGAACTTGGCGATGCCGGTTGTGTTCGTGATCCAGAGATAGCCGGAAGCATCGAAGGCCATGTCGATGCCGCCGTCGGAGACACCGACGAAGGGACTTCCCTGCACACCATCACCCGTGCTGTCGAGTTCCCTCAATTGCGTATCGCCCGAGATCCAAACATTGCCCGAGGCATCGACGGCGATGGGACCGCCGCCGGCCGCATAGCCGGTCGAAGATGCAGCCGCACCCGTGTTATTCCACTCGACAACCGTTCCGGCATTGCTATCCGTAATCCAGAGATTGCCGGTCACGTCGATTGCAAAATAGTTGGCGCTGCTCGAAGAAGAGAGCCCGCCGCCACCGGTGAAGTGCAGCGAGAGAGCCCAGTCGCTCGGTGCAGCAGTCAGAATCGGCTGGAAGGGCGAGGCAAGTGACACCATGGAAAGAAATGTGCTTGGAGCGCCAAGCTGGTATCCGAATCCTCCTCCGCTGCCCGGATGTTGAGCAATATTGAAGGCCGCTTGCAAGGTATCGGTGGGCGCGGTCGGATTGTAGGAGGGTTGATAGCTGAGAGCATCTGTATTCGTCAGCAGGCTGCCACAAGCGCTGCCGTCTCCCTCCACACCTCCGGTCGTTGAGGTGCAGCTATTAAGCACGTCTGCAAGGGTATTCAGCGTGATATACGGAGCCGCGGCGTTCCCTGCGGGAACCCAAAACCGAGCCTGCCCGGTCGTAATATCAACCAGGTTATTGACCGAAGCGAAGGCGTTGGCCAATCCAACTGCATTGCTGCTGCTCGAACCGAGATAGAGGAAACTGCTTTTGCCTGTCCATGGATGATTCGCCGCGAACGGAGCCAGCGCCCAGGCGGAAGCAATCGTCGTGACTTCATTGACGACAACCGCCTTCGAACTGAGTACATTGCAGCTTCCCAACGCGGTCATCAATGCCAGAGCGTTATTACCGGAGGTATTACTTCCAACCGTGCCGCCAGTAGCGACAAGGTACACCTGGCTGTTCGCCGCCGGGCAGCCATATCCAGAGGGAAGCGTGAATGCGCCATTCTTGTCGGTCAGGACGGACACGTCACTGTCAGGAACATAAAGCAGTGTGGCTTTGGAAGCATATCCGCTGTTTCCGGCGGCATAGAGAGAGACCGATGCTCCGGCAACCGGCGCGGTTCCCGCCATCACTTTACCGTGAAGCTCCGGCCCGGTTCCCTCCGAGGTAATGGTCATGAGCGCCGAGTTGGTCGCGCCCGTATTCGCATGGGCTGCGATCACTACCTGCACCGAACCGCTTGTTGGCGCATCCGTGGGCGCGGTATACGGCAGAGGCAGGCCGTTCGGCCACCCTGTAACCGTGGTTGCTATCGTGGCCGGAACGGCGGGAACATATGGAGTTGTCGATGTGGCAGGTATCGCATCCTTGGCGGGCTTGGTCGTAAAGAAACCGCAGCCGCTAGCGCAGACCTGCCAGTCCACGCCTGCCTGCGCCGAGTCATTCGTAACGGCGGCCTTCAGATTCACCATCGCTCCCGTTTGCACCTGCGCGGGAACCGCTGGCACAAAGTTAGTCGAGAGCCCTGTTGCCGGAATGATCGAGGTTGTAGAGGTTGTACTTGCCGTAGTGCTGGCAATCGAGGTGGCCTTGATCGTTACCGCAGTTCCCGTCGCCGTCACAGGCGGAGCCGTATAGGTCGCCGGTTCTCCATTTGCCGTCGTGTAGGGAGTGATCGATCCACAGGCCCCCGCGGTTGTACTGCCACACTCGAGCGTCCAGCGAATCCCGGCTGACGTTGGGTCGTTGGTCACGGTCGCACTCACCATGGCCTGTGCTGTTCCCGCCAACGAAGTAGGTGGTTGCTGTACGAACGTCACCGTTGGCGAAGCAGAGACAATCGTAGTTTTCGCTGTTGCCGGATTTGAGGGTGAGGACGACGACGATGCCGCCATGATGGTCACAGTGCTGCCTGTCGGAATCACATAGGGAGCCGTATAGGTAATGCTGCCGCCGCTCGCCGTGTGGGCGGGAATCAGGCTGAACGTTCCGCAGTTTCCTGCGGTGCCGCAACTCGCGCTCCAATCCACGCCTGCAGTACTGGCATCGTTAGCAACCGTCGCGTTCAACGTTGCCTGCGCGCCAATCGACATGGTCGCACCCGGTCCGCTGGAGAGCGTAACCGCAATCGGTGCTGTCGTGAGAATGGTTCCAACGGAACTCGCCGTTTGCGTTGTGTCCGCGGTCGATGTCGCGGTAACCGTCACGGTGTTATTGGTCGGCACAGAGGACGGTGCAACATAAGTAACTGCAACTCCGCCCGCGGTGTGCGTTGCTGAAAGCTGCCCGCAAGATGAACCAGCGGCACATTGCAGCGTCCAATCCACGCCCTTGTTGTTCGTGTCGTTGGCCAACGTGGCAGTTAGCTTGGTTGAGCCTGCGGTTTTCGAATAGAAAGTTGTAGGCGACAAAGAGAGAGAAATTGGCCCCGAACCTGTTGTCGGTGCTGTTTTGATCGTGGCTGTTACGCTTGCGGACCTGGTCTTGTCCGCAGCCGAAGTGGCTGTAATGGTCACCGTACCGCCGGTCGGAGCGATGGCGGGTGCGGTATATGTGGCAGTTTCGGTATAGGTCGTAGCGTTGGTATAACTCGTTGTACCGGCACCGAATGAACCACAGTCGCTCGATCCGCAGTTCGCAGACCAAGTTACTCCCGCACCGGTCGAGTCATATGTGGTGGTCGCGATCAGACTCACCGTGCCACCTGCGTACTGCGAGATGTTGCTGTTCTGAATGGCAACCGCAATCGACTTTGAAACGATGGTCAGCGTCACCGATTTCGACTGCGATGAATTCGCGGTCAATGCCGCAGTGATAGTCACTGTGTTCCCAACAGGAATCGCGGCAGGTGCAGTAAAGACAGACGCCGTTCCGTTGGCGGTATGCGCGGAACTCAGAGTTCCGCACGCGCCCCCTGTCCGGCTGCCTGTTACAGGATTTCCCTGGCAGGTTACCGTCCAATCCACTCCAGCGTTCTGCGCATCGCCGGACGTTGTCAGCGCGACGTTGGCTGAGCCGGTAATCGCCAGAGAATCAATTGCATTCCCGCCTGAATCGACGACAGTGAGTTTACCTGCGGTTGCGCTCATATTGCTCCCGCACCCGGTGACGCCGATCAGCGCAAATGCGCATACCAGACAAACCAACGCGGATCGCTTGCGACTTAAACTGGCTAAAAATGATTGCATCACGCAATAACTCCTAATTCCTTCCATCGCGGACCATTGTCCTTTGAGCATGGCTTTGGTTTTCCTCGGCGCGCAGTGTGCGAAGCGAGGCAAGCAGATCCGGAAGGATCGTCTCGGCTTTTCGCGCCGCAGGATGGTTCGTCGCGGTCAGTTCCTTCGAGAGTTCAAGATGCTTTTCCGCAAGACTCGCTAACGACTGCCCCGTTGATTGGTTGAGAACGTGGCCTTCTTCCGAACCGCTGATTTCAGCGAGGATCTTTCGCTCCTCCTCGATGGCAGCCTCCAGTCGCTCGCGATGGCTATACCGCAACTCCGAAAGTGTCGCTGCTGCAAGAAGCGTTTTCTGCCCATTGGCGGAGAATTGAGCATTCAATTCGCTAAGCGATTTGCTCTCCTGGCTGATGCGAAGCGCCGTATCGAAGAGCCGTTGCGACAGGCTGCTAACAGCCGCCACGCTGTATCCACGCGAGCGCAGATAAGTATCGAGCGGTGAAACCTCCAGCGGCATCTCTCCGGTCTTGATGCTCGGCGGAATTCCTGTCACATTCCCGGAACCTCTGTTTGCATCCAAAGCGCTCCTGATCGCGGGCGTGACGTGGGGCAGCATGTCGAGCTGCGCCAATAGCTCCCGCTTTCTGCTGTCGGACTCCACATAACCCGACACTTCGATGCCCTGCGGCATCCGGTGAATCTCAATCTGCTCTCCGGCATCGGCGTGCATCCTGTTCAGCACCATCCGCGCGCCCAACTCAACCTCATCGAGTTGTCCTTCGGTCAGTTCTTCCGCGATGTGCGGAAACGGAATGACATTATTCGACGCAGGAAGACTGTTTGCCTGTTCCAGGCCACCAATCGGTTCGAAGGCATCCGAAGCCACCTTATCCCAGGGCAAAACCTTGTATTCGAGCTCGGCAATCTCCACCCGCTCCTTGTCTCGGAACTCGACCGTGCGAATCACCGGACGGTAATCCGTATCGGTCACCGTCAACGACTCTTCGGCGACCAGCCCCGACGCCGCTTTCGTGCGCAGAGTCAGCGTGTGGCCTTCGGTACGATGGATTTCGTCTTCGCCAGTCTGTTGCAGCTCGCGCCATCTCTGATAACCGGACGCGGAGAGAGGATCGTCCCAGTTCACTCCGGCCCCTGCGAGCTTCGTTTTCAACTGTTGCTCATTCGCGGCCAGCGCAATGGCGCGCGGTCGGCGGCGTCCGGTAGGGTCGCGATAGATCGCGCGCTCCGAACTCCGGCGGGCCGCGGTAATCCGGACCCTCTGAAAGACCACGCTGCCCTCGTGGTAGGAGCCAGGTTGTTCCCATCGCACCGCTTTCACCAGAAACTGGTTGGAGGTGATCGAAGGTGTCCGTTGCTGAAACCACACACCGAAGGACACAACTGCCATCAGGCTGCACGCGACTGCTATCGCCAATGCTGGGTTCATAGAAAAACGCTCATGCAGAGTGGTTGCGGGAGCCCCCTCTGTCCGGCCACGCTGTTTGTAGTGCTGCTCAATGCGCTGGTCGCACCGGTCGAGAAACCTCTGGCGAGCCTGCTCGGAAAGCATCCGATCCCTATCCCGATCCTGGTGGACTTGCTTGTACGCAACCATGGCCTTCATCGCATAGTGCGCTTCAAGCTCACTCTTGCGCGCGCGGCACCGTGGGCACATCAGCAGATGCAACAGCGCGAACACACGCCGCATCCAATGCAACTCGCCAGCAATGAGCTTTGTCAGAAGACTGTCGTCGAGGTGCATCTTTGAACCAGTGCGAATTTGACTTGAGGGATTACTCACAGAGCGCCCCCAATCTGGCCGCCGCTCGTTGCAGGATGATGGCAACACGTTGCGTGCTAATGTCGAGGGCTATGCCGATCTCCTTGTACCCGAATCCCTGCATCCGAAGCTCAAAACAATTGCGATAGGTCGAATTCAGTTTCTTCACAGCCGCTTCCAGGCGGTCTTTCCGTTCCTGCTCCAAATAACTTTCCTCGGGCGACGCCTTCGGATCGGGCGGATCGGCGAGGATTCTCTCCCGCTCCTCGAGAGAGTCGATCGAGTCTTCCCGGCACGCCGCATTCTTCCGGTAGTAATCAGTAGCGATGTTGTGGACCACGCGCACGACCCAGCCCCGCAGATTCTCGATCCGGTCGCCTTGCAAAACGCGATCGGTCAAGCGCAGAAATGCTTCCTGAATCATCTCCTCCGCCTGCTCGCGATCAATTCCCATGCTGTGGATGTAGTTATGCAGTCCGGGACGGAAACTATCGTACAGAGCGGCAATCTGCTCACGTAGCACACTGCCGGAGCGCAACCCATTGCCGGAAGGGGGAGATGGTTCAGCATCTTTCTCTGCGCGCATCTCTTCTTCCTCAACGCGGAATATCGCCTGCCGTTGGCCCAGTGCGGCGCTCAGCAGCATCCCGAGATCGAGCCCATCGAACCCGTGACTACCCTCACTGCTGTCCGCAAGGCACGATGTGCCCGGAGTGTCCAAAGTGGTTGCCAACGCCATCGCCGATCCTCCTGTTGCCAAAGCCAGCCACGCGTCCTGCCCGTTGTGGTGCAGGGTATCTGTGGATAGAAACGCTGAGACTGGTGAAGGTACTCTTGTGCCCTGCCGTACACCTGCGCAGGAACTTACAGGACTGTCTGTCGCAATCTTTCGACCGATGCGCGTTCTTTGCTGCACTCGAACAAGAACCAAACCGGAAAAGTCAAAGAGATCGCACCGGTTGAAAGATCGCATGGCTTTCCTTTCTCGATTCTTGTTGATTGCGGTTAAGGGATGATAACGATGGTTGAGGTGACAGCGGGATGCGGTACGGACGCCGGGGTCGCCGGCGTCCGCCACGCTATTTATGGGCGTTTACCCTGTTTGGTGTTCGCCGTTTCAACCGCCTTGGGCGTCGTCACCGGCGCGGCCAGGCCCACATACTCCACCAGCATGTTGCCCTGAAGAGCGCCAGTTGGAGTGGGGCCATAGAACGTTTGCTGGCCCGTGTTGTGGTTCATCACCCACAGGTTGCCGGATCCATCGATGGCCATGCCGGAAAGTGCTCGAGTGCTGCCGGTACCGATCGGGTCGTAATCAGTAAGAATCGTGCTGGCCTCGCCGGTGCCCGTTCCCGTGTACCCTGCAGTAGGCGAGAGCACGTTGAAGTCGCTGCCGCTTAAGATCAGTTCGTCCAGCACCCCGGGAGTGGTATACGTCGAGTCGTTGACCGAGACCGACCAGAGATGCCCGCCGCCATCCACGGCCAAAGCCTGACCGCAGCGCCCTGTCTGCGTCGCGGGTGTGGCCTGCCCCGATGCGCTGAAGACACTGATCGCTGTTGTCGCACTGCAGCCGTAAGTATTGCCTGAACCATCTGCCGCTAGTGAGTCATGATTTACGTCGATGGTTACCGGAAATGTCTGAAGTGCCCAGGGACCGGTCGCGGGATTGTTGGTAGCAAGCTGGTAGATATTTCCCACGAAGCCGTCGACCGCCCACAGATTCCCGGAAGGGTCGAAGGTCAGCCCCCCAACTCGTCCGCCACTCAGGACAACCCAGTTCCAGGAGTCAGAAAGATATCCCGTGCCGGGCGTGAACTCCCAGTATCGGGTCGCCCGTCCGCCCCACAGATTTCCAGCACTGTCAAAGGCGAGAGGATGCGCAGTCGACTGTATATAGCCAAAGATGTCCTGATCCATCGTACTGCTGGCGGTAAAGGCCGGGGTTAGTTCGCTAAGAGCTTTATGGACACTACCTGACTTCGCGGTGTAAATCCATGGATTGCCACTGGCGTCGATGGCAAGGGCTCCAGGATTTAATCCCGCCCCAGGGCTGACTGCGTACGTATTGACTCCGCCATACGTGAAGCCATAGGTTCCGACTTTCACCGTGGCGGGCGTCTGCGGCAAGCCCAGGTTATTGAACTTGACAATCATGTTGTTGCTGCCGTCGCCAGCAACATCCGTAGCCGACCAGCCTACCGTTAGAATGCTGCCATCAGCGTCGATGGCGAGTTCCTTGGGGATGACGCCGTAGCCATTGGAAACATCACCCGGTGTTTCACCCAGCCCCGCGCTGGTAAAGGTGAGCACCAGCGTGAAGTCGTTCGGTTGCGCGCCAAGCGCCGGCGTGTATGGAGCCGCCGCGCCGAGTGTGGTCGAGAGCGTCCACAGGTTGTTCAGGTTTCCGCCGGCGAGTTTCACGCCGCCCGGATTCGTGGCGATGTTCAGCGCCGCCTCCAGGGTATTCGCCGGAGTCAGGCTGCCTGTCTTCGTTGCATCCCACAGCGTCGAACAGTTCGCCGCCGCATCCACGCAAGCCGCCAGGATGTTGGCCAGCGTATTGATGCGCGAAGCAGGCACCGTGCTGTCGTTGAAGAACTGCTGCGGCGCATACGTCTTCGGCGTTCCATTCACCGTGACGGTGGTGCCGTTCGCATAGCCCGGCGTAACGCCCACGCCTGCCGCGTGCCATGTGATGGTACTCGGCAGACCCCACGGCGACCCGTTCACCGTTGCGCCCCACACGTTGCCGCTGGTCACGTCCACCAGATTGCCCACCGTGTTGAAGGCACTCATCATGCCCTTCGAGTTGAAACTGCTGGCGCCTACGCTCAGCCCGCCTTCCACAGTCGAGTCCGCGCCCATAAACTGTTGCAGCGCATATACCGAGGCGATGGTCGTCGCTTCGTTGATGACCGCCGTCTGCGTGGTTTGCAGATTGCCGCAAGTGCCCAGCGCCGTCATCAGCGCGATGCTGTCGTTCGCAGCATTGTCTGCGCCGCCCACGACGGTTCCACCCTTGGCCACCAGGAACAACTGGTCGCCGGGAGACGCAGGGCAAGCCGCACCGTACGAGAGCACAAAGTTGCCGCTGGCATCCGTAGTCACCGTGCCGGGTGTAGTGGTGACCGGTGAAGCGCCCGTGCCATATCCGTTCGCGCCAGCGGCGTAAACATACACCGTCGCACCCGCGATGCCCTTGGTGCCGCTGCTGACCGTTCCCGAGACAATCTGCCCGGTCAGCAAGCTGAACGTCGCGCTGGTTGGCGAGCTGTCGCCGTAACCGCTGGCTGTGGCCACAGCCGTGATCGTCTCCGAACCGGAAACCGTGATCGTGCCCGTGTAGAGCGTGCCAATCTGCTTGTCCGCGCTCGGCGTACTGCCATCCGTCGTGTAGTAGATGACGGGGTTTGTTGCAGAATCACTGATCGTGACCGTGCGCGATCCCACAAATCCGCCACCGTTCGGCGAGATGGTTGGCGCAGGCGCGGGATGAAGGATGGTGAATGTCGCCGAGGCCACGGTGCTATCGCTGTAGCCCGTCGCAACAGCCGCAGCATTCAGCGTTTCAGTGGCGGAGATGGCGATTTTTGTCCCGGCGACATACGGCGTCCAAGCGGTGACCGGTGTGGTTGGATTCGCGCCGCTGATGTAGTAGATCGTCGAGCCAGGCGTCGCATCGCTCAGCGTTACCTGCTGCGTGGTGCTGAAGGAACCGCCCGTGGTCAGCGTACCGTCAGCCAGCGCGAAGGTGGGCGCAGCCACACTGAAAGTAAAGGTGGCCGAAACGACTTGGCTGTCGGCGTAGAGGCTGGAGGTTGCAATCGCCTTCAGCGTCACACTGGTCGAACCACTTTGCGGAGAGATGGAGATATTGGCTCCGCTAGTGTATTTGGTACCGTTTGTCTTGCTCGGCGTTGTGCCATCGAGCGTGTAGTAGACGGTTGCGCCGCTGATCGCATCGCTGATGGTAATCTGCGCCGGCGCATTGAGAGTACCGCCGGTCGTGGTCGAACCGCCAACAATAGTCAAGACCGGGTCCGAAGTATTCGAGAGCTGAATCTTGAAGGCCATCGACGCTATTGCACTATTGGAGTAGTTGGACGCAATGGCAATCGCTGTGATGGTCTGGCTTGAGACCACATTGAACGGCGCGGAATAGAGCGTCCCATTGGTCGCACTCGGCACCGATCCATCCGTGGTGTAGTAGATCTGTTTGTTCGGCGTGGTATCCGTGATCGTTACGGTTTGGACCGAGTTATATACACCGCTGGTCGGCGTGCCGCTGGCGGTAATCGCCGGAGTTGCCGCTGCAATCGTGTAACTAGCCGTTCCCGTTGCGCTCGTGCCGTAATTCGAAGCAACGGCGACTGCATTGATGGTCGTGTTCTTCGTGACGCTGAGTGTGCCGGTATACTTGCTCGACGATGTGCTGGGCGTGGTGCCGTCCGTCGTGTAGTAAATCGTAGCGCCCGGCGTTGTGTCTGCGATCGCCACGGCGACAGGAGTCGCGGGATCATAGGTATAGCTTCCGCTGGGCGAAGGCGAAAAGGTCGGCGTTGCGGCGCTGATCACATAGGTTGCGACCGCAACCGGACTGGCCGTTCCATTGGCGGTCTTTGCCATCGCTTTCAGTATTGTGTTTTGCGAAATCGAGATAGGCGTTCCTGAATATTGACTCGAAGAGGTCGTCGGCGCGGTGCCATCAGTCGTGTAGTAGATCGTCGCTCCGGAAGTCGTATCACCGATCGTGACTGATTGTGCGGAGCTATATGTTCCGGAGGACACCGAGAAGGTTGGTGTGTCCGCAGTGATGGCGATAACGTAGGCCGCGCTTACGACCGCACTACTGACATAGCCAGGCGCCACGGCTACAGCCGAAACAGTCTCTGAATTCGTAATCGGAATCGGGCCACTGTACACTGCGCCGTTGGTGGCGCTTGGCGTAGTGCCATCCAGCGTGTAGTAGATCGTCGCCCCTGGTGTACTGTCGGTAATGGTCAAGCTCTGAACTGTCGTGTAGGTTCCGCCGGCGAGCGAGAAGATCGGATTGGCCGCGGGAATATTAATCGCATAAACAGCACTGGCCATGCCGCTGTTGTTGTATCCGTTCGCAACCGCGATAGCATTGAGCGTTTCGCCCTGAGACACTGTAATCGTGCCGGTGTAGAGGGTCGCAGATGTTGTCGGAGTCGAGCCATCGGTAGTGTAGTAGATCCGCGCGCCGCTGGTTGCGCTGGCAATGGTCACGGTCTGTGCTGAGCTGTAGGTGCCTCCACCCGGAGAAAACGTGGGTGTTGCAGCGGCATTTAGGTCAATTGTGAACCCTGCAGAAGCTACAGCGCTAGCTGACTTGCCAGAAGCTACGCCGATGGCCTGAAGATACATCGACTTCGCTACGATGGTGGGTTGGGAGCATTGTGGAGACGAGGTCGTCGGCTGCGTTCCATCGGTCGTGCAGTAAAGCACCGCGCCCGGCGTAGTATCGGCGATCGTGACCGACTGCGTCGTGTTATAAGTTCCTCCACCTGGACTGAACGAAGGTGTTGCCGTTATATTGCCTGACGTGGATGTGGAACCGCCACACCCTGCCATCGCCAGTACACACAGCAGCACCATTCCCACTGCCGCTGCCCGCCCTCGAAGATTCATCGACAGATACACAACGCCTCCACGGCACACTTCGTGCCAAGCCAACTTGACCGCGACGACGCACGGGGTTGCCGTGCGCACGAATGAAATGGGAGGAATAGAGCTAATTAGCAAGAGCTCGAAACGATTCCCTACTGAACTGACGGGCGGGCAAGACGACTTTCAATGGGGGGACGGAAAGTATCTTGATAATTTTCTTGGAAGAGATGGTACTGAGAAAGGAGGGAAACTACACTGATAGGCAAACAACTATGCTCTGCCTGTATGCGACATCTTTGGGAGAATGTCTATTGCTTTTCTAATACAGCACCGGCACGCGCATGATTACATACAGATTAATTTTCGATGCTCACCTATCGGCGCGTAAGCGCGCTCATATATAACCCGCTTCGCCAATCGGAACCTATATTGACCTGACATACTGAATGCTTGTCGCAAAGTCCCATCCATCGAGCTTAAACGCGGCTATAAAATGAACGCCATGCGTGCTCTGGCTGCTTTGTTCTTGATTCCGGTCTCTGCTCTGAGCCAAGCGTCTGCTCCGGCAGCAAAAGAGCGGGCACCGGATTCCGTTCAAAGTCTGCCGACTGAAATCCGACATGATCTTGACCTGCGCCAATGCCGCATTCCCAAATACTCCGGCACCATTGACGCAGAGGATCAGGCCGATACGACGGGCCATTTCCGCTCCAAACTTTCCGTCGATTACGCCATTGTCTGCCACAGCCCAGCCCGCAAAGTTCAAAGCATCCTCGTCTACTCGAAATTCGAAGGCACTTGGAGCGGTGAAGTCATCACCAGCGAATCGTTTGATCCATCGCCCGGCTCGGACACATGCGCATCTTCCGTCGGCGTGGCAACTCCGGCAAAGATACTCGCCTATGCACGCGCCTTTGCTCCGGAAGAACTGAAACGCCTCCCGTATCTCGATCACGATGGAGTTGAAATCGACATCTGCGAAAAGGCCTCGGTGATTCACTATTTCAGCAATGGGCAATGGTCACAGTTGCAGACTGAATAAAATCCACGAAACATATCGAACGATTTTTGCTTTGCCAACGTCCAATTCACAGGGGATCGACAGAATCGATCAGGGAGATCCCCGGTTCCTATTTCCGGAGAGCCAGCCATTGAACTTGCCCGCACAGGAGGTGCAGTTGGATGTCCGGTCCCAGGTTGGCATTTCGTGGAATCACGCGCGCGATCTTTGCGCGTTTGCGAAGAAGAGCAACACAAAACGGTATCTCCATCGTCCGCCCGATGGGAGAGGCGGTGAAAGATGGCGTCAAAATTCAGTGGAAGTATGATGCCGATGCGGAGTTGCTGGAAGTCGGATGTGTGCGCGCACCATTCTGGATCGACACCGCCTGCATCAACAGAAGGTTGAGCCAGGAGATTGAATCCGCACTCGGACCGGACCGCGCAGCCTGACACGGAAACCCGCTACGAACGGGCAATCCGCTTAAGCTATTGTCCTGAGGATGAACTCGGCCCGTTCTTCCGGGGAACACAACGGCAGTTCCACGACCTCGTAACCGCATTCTTCATAGACGCGTACCATCAACTGACTAGTCCGCGCAGCCTCTTCGTAGGACTGCTTGCGTTCGGTATCGGTGGCGTAGATCGCCTTCCATGCCGGCGCAAAAAAGACTTTGTGGGCATAGAGGTAGGTGGCGCTCGCGGACATCGCCTCGGCGTCGTCCGCGCCAATCAATCGCAAGTAGCAAAGCGTGTCGGGAATACCTCGATCACAGAAGGTGATCTTCGACGCCGGAGTGCTGTTACGAAAAGAAGCGATGGACCGCTCCAGCATCAGCCTGGCGTATCGGCCGCAATCACTCCACGGTAGTGCATCTCCATCTGCCTGCATTTGTTCCTGAATGATCTGCCTTGCCACTTCCGGGACACAGGCAAATCCTCTTCTCTCCAGTTCGGCCAGAACAGTGGTTTTTCCCGCGCCGGGGCCACCGGTTATGACGTACAGATTTGGATTCTCAATCATTCACTTGTCCAATCAGGGAGACGGCCATGCGGAAGCAACGGGGAAACCGGTTTGCAGGTGATGCTCCGGCTCGGCGGACGCCGCAGTATTTATCTTAATTTCGTTCCGCCGCGATGATGCCTGCCCTTACGCCCACGGCAACTCCAAGGATGATGAGAAATCCCGCTGAACTGTGGCGATGAGAAAAGCCAACTCCTGAAACGTGGTTCTCACAACCGACGCGGCCGATCTCATCGAAGGTGAGAGTCTGCGGAATCTGAATCCTGGGATCAAGCAATTCAAAAGACTGCGTAGGGAGGTTTCCTCGATAGCCGAACTGATCTGTTTGATCGCGCACCACGAGATGCGCATGGCTCCCAGCCGGGCAGGCAGCAAGACACAGGCAACCAGAGACCGGACAGAAGAGCGAACCGCAAAGAATCGGTCCATCGCAGTCCAAGAATAAACCATTTGAACTGATTCCTCTTCTAAAGTGAGGCACGCGGCAAGGAATAGCGGAAGATATGGCAGTATCCTTCGAGTCCGAGGCCGCTTGAGTCAACAGAGTATTGTGCTGGGCATAGCCGCCGCTACAGTTGAATTCGGAATCCGAATACGCCTTAGCAGCAGCCGTTGACGCAGCTATCTTGATTGCGGCAACGTTCACAATCCATATATCACGATAGCTCCGCAAGCCGCCCGCTCTAGGGCGGCGCTGCCCGTCCGGGTGGGCACATGCTGACGCTCCTGCCTGCTAGCAGGAGCATCGCACAAGGGTGGGCAAGACGGGCAGCAAACATAAAAATGCGGAGCCCATATTACAGGCTCCGCACCGTATTGCGGTTTGGCTGATGGTTATGCGGCAGCAGACTTCTTGGCTGTCTTCGGCTGTGCTTCGACAGGAGGCTTCGGTGTGTCCTTCTTCGTTGTCTTTGCCTTCTCCTTCGCCGCGAACTCCCGTTTGACCTTGGCGGCAATGTCGTCTGGATCGACCTTGTAGGCCATGGCCGCATCGCGCAAAACCTGCGATGCGTTGCCGCGCGAGGCCGTAAGCAAGATGATGGACTCGATCAACGCACGGCCAAGCGTGCTCTCATCGGCACGGCGCAGGTAAGCTCCAAACAGCTTGCCGATAGAGTCGCCCTCCTTGGCCTTTTTGATGCCGTGCTGACGGGCGACAAGTGCGAGGCGGTTTTCGTCGAGCAAGTTTGCCAATCGTTCCACAACAAAGAGCAGATCGCGTTTCATCAGGCGGACGGGAACCGCTTCGCCAATGGCGCTCAGGACGCGCAAGCCGGTGACTTGTGCGATGGCATCCTCGCGGCGGCGCTTCTCCTGTTCTGCGTTGCCCCCTGCATCGGTTGTGGACCTTGGTTTACGGGCGTGGTGAATGGGACAATCGGGATTCGCGCAGACGCGCTTGGTTTCGCCCATCTCGCTGCCATCGGTGACGATGGCCTCGGTGGTGAACTTGCAGGTTTTGTACTCCGGCCAATCGCGCTGCTTCTGGTTGGTTGGTTTTTCGCTGCGAATTTCGACATACTTGTTGCGCGGCACGATGGCGCTTCCGTCCCTTACCGGTCCGTAGGCCGTGCTGATCTGTACCAGCTTGGGCTTCGCGGCGATGGTGCGGCGAACATGCTCTTCGACCTTAGCCGCCCAGCATTTTGGATCAGAACAGGAATCATGCTGCGCTGCTAACCCGGCGAAGAGTAGGACATTGTGCCCAGTGCGCTTGGCGCACTCGACACAAGAACCGGCTTCAAGCACAAGCGCCGCGTCTTCTTTTGGAAAAGGCGCATCGGCCAGTTCCAACAGAATGTTGTGCTCGATCCACTGTTGCAGATGGCGAACGGGAAGCAGGACGCGCTTGGCCTTGCTGCCGCTGGCGTACTGCTCCTGATAGCAAGCGGCAAGGGCCTCTTCCTGCTGCGCCGGTTGCAACTTCGCCAGCAAGAGCGCATGGCCCACGCCGATCTCATCCCGGTAAAAGGCTTCGACCACGCAGGGAACAAGCTCCGTCAATTTCAATCGAGCGGCGATAAACGCAGCCGTTTTCCCCGTGCGGGCGGAGATTTGCTCAATGGTGTATTTCGGCTCTTCCATGTCGAGCAAAATCCGGAAGCCGCTCGCCTCTTCCATCGGATGCACATCGGCGCGAATCAGGTTCTCGACGATGCTGGTTTCAATGGCCTGGGCGTCTGTCAATTCGACGATGCGGACAGGCGCGGTTTCGAGCCCGGCCAACCGTGCCGCGCGATAACGCCGCGCCCCGGCTACGATTTCAAAGTGATGGTCCACGGGCCGCACGACAAGTGGTGCGAGAATGCCCTGCGTTTGAATGGACGCGGCCTTTTGTGGCGCTGACCGTTTTGTTGCCGACGAAGCGGGGAGCCGCGTCGAGACAGGCGGCTCCCTTCACAAGAGGCACATAACAGTTACAACGAACCAAGCCATTTCAGGAGTTCTTGATCGTCACGCCATCCTTTCGTTGGGTGAGGTGAGTTCGAAGTTCCGGTGGGAGGAAGACAAGCCGCGACCGCAGCTTGCTTTGTTCTCAAGGTAATTTCGACATAACGATTGGTGGTCTCCAGGCTGACGTGGCCCAGCCAGGCTCGGATGACATTGATGTCGACGCCTTGCTCCAGCAGGCCCACCGCAGTGGAGTGTCGGAAGACATGCGGGGAGATTCTGCGGCGCTTCTTGTCCGGGGTGTTGGGAGACAAGTTGGAGGTGTGACGTTTGACGATTTTGTAGATGCCGAACCGCGTCAGAGGCTTCCGCTGCCGCGACATAAACAACGGTGCGGTCTGATCCCCACGCACGCCGTCCGTCAGTTTCTTCAGCAGTTCCGCGGTTTCAGGCCAGAGTGGACAACTTCGCCACTTATCGCCCTTCCCGTGAAGGCGTGCGCGCAGTGGCCCGTTGAGATCAACGTCTTCGACTCTCAAGTCGGCCACTTCCTGAGCTCGCGCGCCGGTGTTGTAAAGCACCATGAAGAGGGCCCGATCACGTAGCGCAAGGATGCCTTTGCTGGGCAAGCTCTTGAATAGGGCTTCGATTTCGTCGTGTTCCAAGAACATGGTATGAGGAGGCGCTGTGCGTTTGACAGGAATCGCCTCCACTTGCTGGGCTTCAGCCAACATCTCAGGTTGCCGCAGAGCGAGGAAGCGGTAGAAGGTATGCAAGGCAGCAAGCCTCTGATTGCGTGTGCTTACGCGATTGCCGCGCGTAGCTTCCATTGCGTTGAGGAAGTCACGCACTCGCAGTGCCGATAAATCCGCAAGCTGTAATCGCGTAATCGGTCGCCTGCAACTGGCGGCAACATAGGCGAGGAAGAGTTTCATTGTGTCCCGATAGCTTCGTACCGAGCCGGGCCGAAGTCCCTTCTGAGTTTTCAGGTAGTCTTCGAAAAATGCGAACAGCACTTGTCCTACTCCGATCATTGCGCACCTCCTTTCGGGGCCAGCGCTTGGAAGCGTTGAGCGGCCAGGTTGAGAAGCTCCTCGGTGATCGTCAGGTATACAGAGGTGGAAGTTGGATCGACATGGCCGAGGAACGTGGCGAGGTGCATCAACCGGCAGTTGGGGTCGATGCCTTCCCGGTACCATCGATGCAGCGTGCCAACAGCGAACGAGTGGCGCAGGTCGTGGAGTCGCGGTGGCGACACGCCGGGCGGTATATGCAGTCCCAGCTTGGGCCAGAGGGCATGGAAGGTGATGCTGATTGTCCCTTCATCGACGCCGCCTCGCTTGGAGTTGAAGGTGAACATGGGCTGATCAGAAGCAGGCGTGCTTCCATACCGTTCTGCCGCGTAGTCTTTCAGACGTTGCGCCAGGCGAGGCCCCATCGGCACATATCGGCTTTTGGCGAACTTCGTCTCCCTGATGAACAGCAGATTGCGGGTAAAATCGGCATCGCCCATCTTCAGTCGCGACACTTCGCCTACCCGCAACCCCAGGCCGTAAAGCAGAGCAAAAATTGTCTCGTACACAAGGCCTCGATAGGGCGCGCGAGACCTCTCCGGCAGTTTCCGCGCTTCTGCCAACAGGCGTCTTGCTGTGTCGAGATCGAACAAGTAAGGAATGCGGTTGCCCGTAATGCGGCGTGGGCTTGCTGTTACAGGATTTCTCTGCGTCCACTGCTGCATAATCGCAAATGCAAAGAACCGGCGCAGTGCATGCAGAATGAGGTTGTATCTGCGTGGGCCTACTTCAGGGCGTGACGCCAGGAAATCATCAACCACAGCGCTATCGACAGCGGGCCAGTCGGCGATGTCGTGGTTGTTGAGATACCGGTCGAACAGGCGCAGCGTTTGCGCATCGTAATAATACTTGCGGTTCAGCGCGCGCTTGTATTGCACGAACTGATGAAGGAAAGGCGCCAGGAAGCTTTGGAAGAAGGGAGCGTTCATAGAGCCTCCCCGTCGCCCATGGCAACCTCGCGCAGGGCCTCGATAGCGACTTTTGTATAGATGCGGGTGGACTCAGGCGAGCGATGCCCGATGTAATCACCGATGGTTTTCAGTGGAAATTCTGCATCGATCAGGCGTTGCACGCAGGTGTGCCGGAGAGTGTGGGATCCCGGTCTGCGAACCTTGATCCCGGCTTTCTGAAGATAGAGCGCGGCACTTGATGCAACGGCCGCAGAACTGATCGGAGCACATGGAGCTACGACACGGAAAAACAAATGGCGGTCCTGAGTCTCTGGCCGACCGCGCTTGAGATAGTCGATCAACGCTTCAGCCACAACGCCGGCAAGCGGATAGGCCGTCGCATGGCCGGCCTTGCGATCCGGTACCTGGAAGCGCTCACGTTTCCAGTCGATGTCCTCCAAGGTTAATTTGGCGACTTCATTGGCACGCAAACCGTAGGTGACGAGAAAAAGCAAAATTGCATAGTCTCGCCGCCCCCGGATCGTCCTACGTTCCACAGCGTCCAATACGCGACGCACTTCATCCCAGGTGATTGACCGGGGGACATCGGCGAGGCGGTGTACCTGCGACATGCCAACTGCGCCGCTAAGATCCCTGTCCGTAATTCCTTGCCGATGGCAGAACTTCAGCAGCACCTTCAAATGACCGCATAGGTCGCGGCGAGTGTTGGGAGCCTTTCCAGGCGCACCATTAACGATGAAAGATGACACGAGCGCGGGCGACAACTCGCCAAAGGAAGTGATACCGACTCCGTGAAGGTATTCACCAAAATCACGCAAATGGTGGCGGTAACCAGTAATCGTGCTTTCCATGAGCCCGCGCTCATCGCGCAAAAACTCCTGAAAACCTGGAACTTCGGACTCAAGTGGAAATGGACGGCGACGCCGATTCGACATCACACGCCCATCTCTGGCGAGCCGCAGCATATGCCGCAGGCCATTGCCCACATCAAGCCCATGTTTGCGCACTGCTGAGGCTGTTTTTGCTTCAGCTCCGTGTTGGATTAACCATTCAGATACGAACTCCTCGATCAGATCAAAGGCGGAAGTAATTTCCGTGCAGCCGCGTTTCTGAGCAAAGGTGGAAAAGCGGTGCAACTGTGACACCCGGCGATGGATGGTAGTCGAAGAATAACCGTGTGATTCCAACCATTCCACATAGCTTTCGATTTGAGGTCCAAGCCATGTGTCGCGGATTCGGTCGATAGTTGACGGTTTGACAAAGAATCGTTCAAACATGAAAACCTCCATTCGGAAATTTCCGATAGAGGCAATCATTCCACTGTGGCCCATCCATTATGTACCGGTAAAACTGAGAATCGCCTGTCTCGACGCGGCTCCCCTCTTCGTCGGCAACAAAACGGTCAGCGCCACAAAAGGCCGATTTTGTGCCTGGGCACAAAATCGGCCAACTCGTTGAGAGCGGCTTCGTCAAAGCTCTTGCGTGGATTGTTGGGTGACTCCGTGAGGCTATCGAGTGGCAGGTTGCGGTATTCAGACTGAAGAGTGGTCGTCATTGCAAATTCTCCTTTGAGGTTGTCCAGCATGAAAGCGTAGGCGGGCCGCATGTGCCCGCCCGGAGAGTGGCGGGTTAGCGGCTGCGCTCAAATGCGTCGAGAAAACCCTGTGTGCGAAGATTCCTGTCCCACACGCGAGCAAAGCTCTCATGCTGGCGGAAGAGTCCGGGATGGACGAGATAGTTCTTCCCGTCGTTCGAGCGGGAATACTGCTCGACGCCTATGTAATCGTTACGGAAATAGTGAGGAGTCATGGTCCAACCCATGCCAAGCGGATTGGTCAACTCGAAGCACATCTCCGGATCGCGCATCAGGTCGCCATTTTGCTCGCCGTAGTGCGTGACCGAAAGCACCGAAGCATGGAGCGGTCCCGGCTCCGGTGCGGCTTCGATGACAAGAGCCATGTAGGGTGGGTTCTCGATCTTGAGGTAAAGCGCGGGCCGATAACCTCCGGCCCGCTCAAGTATGCGAAGGACGGTCTTCATTACGCCACCTCCGCAATGGCTTCATCCATTTCCACCGTGGACGGATAGCGGGAACGCCGCGCCCGCCTCGGTTCGTGCGTGGACTCGGATACCGCCGCAAAGTCCTGTGACTGCGCGGGTTCTTCCGGTTGAATGGCGGCAAGGATCACACCCGCCGTCTGCTGTACAAGCTCAAGGCTCTCCGTGAGCAGGGCCGCGTTTCCGTGGTAAAGTGCGATGTAGTCTGCGCTCGCCGTCGAAGTGGTCAGTCCAACAGCTTTGCTCACCACGAAAGCGATCGCTTCGGCCTCGGTTTCTCGCACAGTCTTGGTAATGGCGCTGCGCCGCTCGGAATGCTTGAGCATCAGGTGGGCGAGTTCATGAACCAGCGTGGCGAAGGTTTCCGCGTCCGTCTGACCCGGCAAGAGACGGATGGTATTCCCGAAAGCCATACCCAACGCGGGCGCGATGCTCTCGTTGTATTCGAGCGCGATGCCTTGCGCGTTGACGTAATCGCGCAACCGGTCGAGAGAACCTCCGGCTTCGCCGGTAACTTTCACCGGCTCTGGAAGAGGGTCGCCATCTGTGCTGGAAACGTCCCACACATACACACGGCGGAATCCAAGCACGGTGCGCTGTTGGCTATTGTCGGCTTCGCTGTCGTTGTTCCGGTCTTCCCTGCTGACCTTCGCAATCATGGGTGCAAGGATGGCGATGCCCTTCTCACCACGCTTGACCCTGCGGCCAAGCTGGTTCCATGCCCACATGCCCGCCACATTCGTGGCCTGGGGCTTTTGTCTCGCGATAAGCAAAACGTTTCCGAAGGAATAATTTCTGAAACGCGCCATTGCATTGAGATAGGCAGTGAGGGCTTCGCTCTTGCCCGCCTCCAACTGCTCGATGAGGTACTGCACGTTTTCGCGGACGAGTTGCTGCGGAGTTTGAGGCTTCCGCTTTTCACTGGCGGAAGCCGGGTTGTTGACGTTGCTTCTGTTGGCGTCGTGGTTTCTGCTGCTGGTATAAGGCATGGTGTGTACTCTCCTCTTGTGCCCGCGTAGGGCGGATTCTGAAGGAGGGCGTCTACCTCAACCAAATTTCTTTCGTTGGGTGCCCCCGCTTCATGGCTCTAGCGGCTCAGCAGGGGCGAGGAGGGTTCTGTCAAGGCCGCGTGAGCGCCGCTTGCGGTCGGAGCGTAGCGCAGAGCCTTTACAGGTTCCGACCGCCTCTGCCATAAAGCCGCCTGAAGCGGGGGCACTTAACGAGAGAAGAAATTCGGTATTCTTCCGAATTGCTTTGGCTCTTAGGAACAGGCATTGAAGGCAAAAACAGAGGGGATGAGAAGTCCGGATCTCGGTTCATGAAATTGTAGTTTTTATAAAGCCGATGGATTCATCCTGCCAGAAAGGTAACGCGATAGAGTAGCGAGAATTCATATTCGGTCGTCGGGGACAGGTAACTGAACCAATCCGCAGCCGCCTGGATTCCGTGACACCAAGATTGGCAGGTTCGGTAAGCGGTTTCGACAGCGTTTCTCCCGCCATAGGTTGCTGGGCAAGCCCAACCTGGAGAGCCTGCGAAGCGTCGGAGGTATAAATGAGGAGTTCACGGACACCAGGATTGAGACGCGCCAGGTCATCTTTGAAGGCGGCAACGGTGAGGCCTCGCTGGTCAGAAACACCGATCTGAAGCCACTCGGTTGTCTCTGCCGGTTGCTGATCCCGGAAAAGCTCGACAGCTTCGCGAGTCTGCTCCGTTGTGCTGATCGAAGTATGGAAAGTCTGTGGAATTATGGTGCCTCTGACGTACCCGATTTGCCATGATGACACCGATGTTGGTATTGCTGATAAAGTCCACACCATGCCGAGCCTGTCTACAAATATTTCCGAAATCCGTGTTGACAGCGTGCTGAATGACCTTGCCCCCGCGAAACGTATCCCTTAGCCAGCTGTTCTAATGCGAAAGGGTAGCGAAGATGACGAGGGCAACACGTGGGCGTTACACACTTGAGTTCAAGCAAGAAGCGGCTCGGCTTGTGGA
>Ga0224530_1000083_pt1 | contig 59829 bp, 56 predicted proteins | sample CBST75metaG_FD_179873 | JGI IMG/M metagenome (GOLD analysis project Ga0224530, IMG submission 179873) | Peat soil microbial communities from Stordalen Mire, Sweden - C.B.S.T75 | ecosystem: Environmental > Terrestrial > Soil > Wetlands > Peat | place: Sweden: Norrbotten County, Stordalen Mire...
TGAAATTTTTCAAAGAATCAGTAGAATGACAAAGTGCTCGCTGCGGGTATCGTATAGCGGCTATTATGCGACCTTGCCAAGGTCGAAATACGGGTTCGACTCCCGTTACCCGCTCCGCAAAAAGAAAGCCGTCCGGTAAGGATGGCTTTCTTTTTGCGGAGCTTGATAATAGAAGTCGAACGCCGGAACTCAAATTTTCTGCTGAAAATTTGAGCGAGGCGGTATGCGAGCGGCAGCAAGTATTTGAGTCGCGGTGCGAAAATTAGTAGCAAGTCAAAAATAAATATTTATGCTCCCGCTACCCGCTCATCAAAAACATCCATCGTACGATGGATGTTTTTGATTTCAGTCCGGATCTGTTCTTCGCAACTGCATGAGACTTGAGCATCATCAATAAAAAATGTTACACTCAACGCCAACCGATCATCATGATAAAGCTCATTTCTCTGAATGTCGAAGGATCGAAGCACTGGGATCGCATCGATCCTTTTTTAGACGACCAGAATGCTGACGTCATCTGCCTACAGGAAGTCTTCGAAGAAGATCTGCTTCATATCGAACAGCGCCTGCGCATGCTGTCATTTTTTGCACCCATGACGCTGCGCCATTATGATTTCTCGGATGAAAGGTCTCCTTATAAAAAAATGGGGATCGCCATCCTATCGCGCCTGCCGATACTCGCGACAAAAACGCAATATTATCACGCGTCCGCGCAAGAGCTGCAGCATCTCGACAACAGCAACGAACACACCCAGGACGCCAGTATATGGCGTGCGCTTCTTTCGGTGAACATAGATCGCGATGGCGAAACGTTCACTATCGCAACCACGCACTTTACCTGGACGCCCGACGGTCTTTCGCGGGATTATCAATATACTGCCGCTCACGCGCTCCTTGCGCTCCTTGGAGAAATGCCCGATGTCGCGCTCTGCGGCGATTTCAACATGCCCCGCGGGATCAATGACGTCTATGAACTCTTTTCGAAAAAATATCGCGACGCCATCCCCGCCTCATACACTTCAAGCCTGGATTTAACGTTCCATAGGGCGAAAGATGATCCGCAGGCTGCGGAAGAAATCGCGAAATATATGGTCGACTATCTCTTTCTTTCAAAAGGATATGCCGCAGAAAATGTCCAGCTCCATTCAGGCGTCAGCGACCACTGCGCGATCATCGCTTCGTTATCGCCCGACGACAGAAGGGTTGTCATTCCCGCAAACGCAAGAATGCAAAAAGAGGGATAGCAACCTGGATCCCCGCATTCGCAGGGATGACAGATTGGCGGTTTTCATTATCCGCGGTGCACTCTGTCGCCCACGCGAACGCGTTTTGGAACCTTGATGCCGATCTGCTTGCCTTTCGGAGCTATCGTTATCGGCTTGTGGTCATATTGCATGGATTTGACCGGATGCTTGAAGTCAGTCGTGGCGCCCCTAAAATAAAGCACCGCGCCAAGCGGTACTTTTTCCCTGAACCGGACAATGGCAACACTGATCTCGTTATAGAAATGAGTCACAATGCCGATCGGCTTGTTGCTGTTCTTCTTCTTTTTTGTCGGCGCGGATTTTTTTACGACTCTCTTCGTGGTTTTCTTGGTAGCTTTTTTAACGGTTACCTTTTTCGCACGCGCCGGTTTCTTTTTCGCCGTTACTTTTTTTACCGGCTTTCGTTTCGGCGCTATCTTCTTTTTTAAAACCTGCTTTGTTTTCTTTTTCATATTATTACTGTGTCACTCCAAATGCCGATTCCTTCTGTCGTTCCCGAAGCAAAACTTCTTTATTCTATCCCCAGCTCATCTTCCTCCTTCTTAAGCATAGCGACCACCTTTTCGAAGAGCGCCTTGGGGTCAGTATCGAAAACGACCTTTCCCATGCCGCGATGCGCATCTTCGAGTATTTTTTTAATATCATCCGTCGTTCCGCCGGTGCCGAGAAGAACACCTTGCGGTTTTCCATCCTCGAAGGCGTCCGTGAACTCATTGAGCGTTCCGATCCTGCCGCCGACATAGATGACGGCATCCGCCGAACGGGTAAAGATGAGGTTGCGTTCGGAATATCCGCCGCCGACATAGATGATAAGATCGTGGTAATCAACGGGAAGGTGGTATACCTGTACATGCTCGCGCTTGGTCGCGGCAGGAGAAATACCAATGACGATCCCGCCGGCTTCCTTCGCGCCCTTCGCAGCCCAATATGGCGCGCCCGTCGTGGCGCCATCCACCATCACCATGCCGGCTTCCGCGATAAGACGTCCCAATAGTTCGACCTCGGGCATCTCGTTCGCATTCATGAATTCCGTCTCCGCCGCGCCCGAGACCGCGATTTTAAATTTTAAATGATAATCAGGATTCATAATGATATTCTTTTTTATTTTGTTGTTGATGCCATTCCGAACTCCATGAGAAATCTTGGTTTTATTTTATCTTTTTGAGATGTCTCGCCGGGTTCGGCATGATGGCTTTTTACAGCTCCACTTCTTCCCCTAATGTCGGCACCTCGGATGCGATCGCGAGGTCGTCGCGGATCTTTGCCGCGAGGACTTCGCTGGACGCCTGCTCGCCCTGCACGACAAAAACTTTCTTCAACGTTCCGCGCGACGTCCTGAGCCACGAGAGAAGGTGCGGCTGGTCGGCATGTGCCGAAAATCCCGGGATGTTCACTTTTTTGCATCGCACCGGAACGGTCGTACCGAAGATCGAAACCTCCGGCGCACCCTCAAGGATCCTTCTGCCAAGCGAATCCTCCGCCTGATAGCCAACGAACAGAATCGTGCTCCGCGGATCGGGGAGATAACGGATCTCGTGATGAAGGATGCGGCCGCCGTTCGACATGCCGGCACCTGCCATGATGATCTTCGGCGGTTTGATATCGTTGATGCGTTTCGATTGTTCGGTCGTGAGCGTAAGCTGGAGCTCCGGAAAATTCAGAATATCATCACCGCCGCGCTCAAGTATCTGAACGTCCTTATTGAAATAGCTTTCATACTTTTCATAGACGGCGGTGAGCTTGATCGCCAGAGGACTGTCGATGAAAACAGGCACTATAGGGATGCGGCCCTGCTCGAAAAGCTGATGGAGGAAAAAGAGAAGGTCCTGCGTGCGCTCCATGGCGAATGTCGGGATCATGAGCGTTCCGCCCGCCGCGACCGTATCCTCGATCGCGCGCTCCAAAAGATCGCGGCGCTCCGCCACGTCTTCATGCACGCGGTCGCCATAGGTCGATTCGATCAGGCAATAATCAACCTCAGGCAATGCTTCCGTCGGCTTGATGATCGGTGCCGGCGAATTGCCGAGATCCCCGGAAAAAGCGATCGTCTTCCCTTCAGCCTTCACGATGATGAACGCCGATCCTAGAATATGTCCCGCATCATACAGTTCGACCGTGAACGGCCCTACGATGACCGGCGTGTGATATCTGAGCTTCTGCCACTGTGCGAGAACCGCAGTGATATCGTCGTCATTATAAAGCGGCTCTTTTTTCTCACGCTCGGCCTCGGATAAAAGCAAGTGCTCTGAATCGTATAACATGAGATCGGCGAAGTCCTTGGTCGCCGGCGTCGCGTAGATCGTTCCCTTGAAGCCCGCCTTTACCAAGCTTGGCAAGCGGCCGATATGGTCCAGATGCGAATGCGTAATAAAGACCGCCGTAATGCTCTTGGGATCGTAAGCGAACGATTCGAAGTTTTCCTTGTCCGCATAATGACCTCCCTGATGCAGGCCGCAATCGATCATGATACGCACACCGCCGGACTCAAGAATATAGTTCGCGCCCGTCGCCTCGCCCGTACCGCCATGAAAAGTAAGTTTCATAATTTTTTTCTGCCGTTCCCATACCCCAAAAGATCCAGAATGAACTTGAGTGGGAATCTATATTTTTTATATTGTTATTCTAGAGCCTATCTCAAAACTATTCCAGCCCGCGTTGCGGGATATTTCCGCGGAGCGCAAGGTGCGACGAAGGAAGCGTAGCCGGGCTACGCTGACTGAGGAGCAACATAGCGATCCGCGGAAAGAGCCGCAACCCTTCGGGATCAGGCCATCTGTCCCACGACCGAGACACAAGGAGAAGGGCGTAGGGGGGGAAGGTACGACAGCCTCCGCGGTAACGAAGGTCGTGGAGCAGATGGCCGAGATCGCGGGTGGAATAGTTTTGAGATAGGCTCTATCCTCATTTGATTTTGTAGACAAATCACGATAACCTATAATCTGAGTAAATTTAGAAAGGGAGATATCGAATGCCCACTCTGGTACTTTCGGATATGTTCCCAACGCGGTGCATGTCGGCGCAAAAACGCCGCCACAGCACGTCGCATGCGCCAAACCCAGTGCCACCGGCACTGCGAGTTACGGCTACGGCAACCCCCGTCAAAACACAGGCAAAACAACCGCCCGACAATTCGCAACCCGGCTGGCAGGATCGCAAGGTCGATCGACGGCCGGTCAACGGCGGTGGCTACCGCTGCTAGCCAGCATGGCAATGGCCCGTTCCTGATTCTAGGAACGGGCCATGAATTTTATCATTAGGGTCGAACCCTGAATTTTTAAAATATCCAAGTCGGATTTCGATAAAAAAATCCATTCCCGTATCGGCGTACGGGGTAAACTTTCAACGGAACGAAAAACATCGCCCCATTCGTACGAATGGGGCGATCAGAAATCAACCTTTTATTTTTTCCTTCAGTGCATCCTCGAATTCCTGCCGCTCATTCCATGGAATTTTTCTACCAGCCGCGAGATGCATCCAATCCTCGCTTCCCTTGCCAGTACCGATCACCACGTCTCCATCCTTCATTTCGGCGACAGCCTGCCGGATCGCTTCATGGCGATCCAGAATTTTTACGACGTCCGGCCGCGGATGCGGCAATGTTTTAATGCCAGCCTCGATCTCATCGAGTATCTTCTCCGGGTCCTCGTTATAGGGATCCTCGTTCGTTAAAAATATCTTATCGCAATAATGTGCCGCGATCTTTCCCATCTCCGGACGCTTCCACGTGTCCCGACCCGTACGCTTGTCACCGGTAGCACCGACCGATCCTAGGATGCAGATGAGGCGCGGTTCGGCATAGTTCGGCGTCGGCCGCGGCTGTACGGCACGGTAGGCGGCTTCGAGCGAATCCGGCGTATGCGCATAATCAACGATTGCCGTGAGTCCCCTCGAACGGACGAATTCCATCCTTCCCGGCACACCCTCGAAATTAGTGATCGCATCGGCGATCATCCTGCCCGGAATACCGATCTCGCGCGCCACGGCAACAGCCAATGCAACATTCTCTTCGTTGAAATCGCTCATCAGGAATTTCTTCGTCGGCTCGCCCTGCAAAGAGCGCATCGGACTTAATTTTGGAAGGTATTGCTTGATCCATTCGTCGTCCTTTCCGTAGGTCAGCGTCCGTTCGCCCGGCAATGCATCCCGGAAAAACTCGAAATATTTATCGTCGCGGTTCAAAAAAACCATACCGCCTTTTTTAAGAACATGACGCAGGAACGAAAGCTTCGCATCGCGATAATTTTCGAACGAGCCATGTGATTCGATATGTTCCGGCGCAAGATTCGTGATCGCGCCAATGTTCCAGTTGATGAAACGATGCCGGTGCGCCACAACCCCCTGCGACGTAACTTCGACCAAGGCGTAATTGCATTCCGCCGCCACGGCGCGTGCCAGGAATTTCTGGATATAGCCGCGCCCCGGCATTGAATTGCCAAGCGTGTTCTTTCCGCTCTCCTCGCCGACCTTCACGCGATACGACCCAAGAAGCGCCGTTTTTTTTCCTGCCGCTTCAAGGATGGCGTTCACAAGCTCGATGGTCGTGGTTTTCCCCTTCGTCCCCGTAATGCCGATGACGAATATTTTTTCGCTTGGATGACCGTGTAATTTTGCGCCAAACCATGACCATGAAAAATGATACGCCGAGAACGCCCCGGGAAGATTATGGAAAAACTGAGCAAGTTTTGAATCTTTTATGTTTGACATGGATTTGATTGGTCGTTCCGGCGAAGGCCGGAATCCATGCTCCCAATCTTTTTTCTTGAAAGCATAGACCCTCGCCTCCGCGAGGGCGACAGAAATTTTTATCTTCTTCCGCTCAATAACCGCAACGCCTCTTTCAGGCGCGCCTCCACTCCTTCGATCTCCCTCGGTACTTTCAAAAGCGCTTCACGAGCCTCTTCCCGACGGTATCCCAAATTTGAAAGCGCTTCGACAAGATCGACATCCGTATCCATTTTTTCAACGACCGCACCGGAATGCAATGACGCAACCTTGCTTCTCAGTTCCACGATAATCCGTTCCGCTGTTTTTCTGCCGATACCCGATGCCTTCGTTAAGAGATCAGGGCGCCCCTCATGGATCGCCGCCGCAAGCTCTTCGAGTTCGGCGATGTCAATGATGGAAAGCGCAGACTTCGGTCCCACGCCCGAAACGGAGATCAGAAGCTCAAAAAAAGAACGCTCCTCTTCGGAAAGAAAACCATAAAGCTCCATCGCATCCTCGCGGACATGAAAATGCGTAAAAAGCCGGATGTCGCTCCCGACAGCACCGCCGCGATGGATCGTCCGCTCGCTGGCAAAGATCCTGAATCCGACCCCGCCCGCTTCGACGGCAAAAAAATTATCTCCTTTAAAAATCAGTTTTCCGGAAATACTATAGAGCATAAAGACATTATAAAGCGTTTTGACCTGCGACGCGACCGCCTGAGATGGCAGATATAAAATCGGGCTTCGATGGCGGTTGCCGTCGGAGCCCGATGTATCTGGATGAAAATGACCGCTATCCGGCGGTAGCCACTCGGCATCGCCGATCGAACCTGCTGGTTGGACTCCATATCGGAGCAAATTTCAAATCCCATCGACCCGTGCCGTTGTTCTTACAGATATACGGCGTGTTTTCGACGCCATTTTCGTCGATCACCGTTAAGGCGGAACCGTCGATCGAAAACTCTCCGAGGAATGAAAGGAACACCGGATAGTCATCCTGATGCGCGACTATCCATGCGAGCTGCTGAAAACCCAGAAGACGCCACAAGCCCGACAGAACAAGGCGCCGCTGATATTCAGGACCGCCCACCGAAAGCTCGCCTTTATTGAGCACCGTCGCAAGCCGGAGCGTGACCGGTCCGCTGGGTGAAAAATCCCGCACGATCTTACTGATATAGGGATAATTGCAGGGATAGTCCCCGCGGACATCGGCAAGCGTTGGTCTCGGAAGGGCCGGGATCTTGATCGATATCTCATCATTCGTCTCGCAGAGAAAATCCCGTCGTGGCTGCGAATGGCGGCGATGCGTGAGCCAAAGGTGGATAGTGAAAGACATTCGCTTCACGAAAGCCGCAATCGCCGTTCTTGATCTGCGCGCAATACTCATGATACCTCCCTGCCGTTTCCACTGTGGGATTTTCGATCAAAGATGATCGAAGAGTGGGTTACAGCTTTCAATTCATGAATCCCTGCATAAAACTGAAAGCTGCAACCCACTTTGCCAAAAATCTGGCCTAACTTTAGCGTAATTTTCGAGTATACGTCAAGACGCTTGTCATTTTAAGAAATAGAGATATAATGAAACCCATCAACAAAACTTATGCCTATTACTTCATCAGCGAAAAAAGCGCTCCGGCAGTCAAAAACACGCCGCGAGCGGAATATCAAGAAAAAAGAGGCTTATAAAGGAGCCGTGAAGACATATCGCAAGCTCGTTGCCGAAAAAAAATGGGACGATGCTTCCGCAAAGCTCTCTTCCGTTTATCAGTCCGTTGATAAAGCCGCGAAGACGAATGTCATCGCAACGAACAAAGCGCGCCGCATCAAATCGCGACTTTCAAAACTTATCCCAAAGAAATAGATCTATCTCGAGTTTAAAAATCCCGCCATGGCGGGATTTTTTCATATCAGGGTCGAACCCTAATGCAAAATCGAAATATGCTATAATAACCTCATGCGTGGAATTTTGAAATTCGTCCTTGTTGTCGCGGGAAACGTACTGGCGCTCTGGCTCGCAAATCTTTATGTGCCAGGTTTTGTGCTTAGTGGAACCTGGTTCCAGATCGCCTTTGTGGCACTTATCTTTTCACTTCTGAACGGCTTTCTTAAACCGATCCTCAAGCTCATTCTCGGTCCCGTCATCATTCTTACCCTTGGTATCGGCCTTCTTGTCGTGAATGCCATTATTCTCTATGTCCTTCCGATTCTCGTGAATTACGTTGACTTTTTACATGGAAGCATTATGATTCAGGACATTCCGGCGCTGGTTTACGCAACTCTCATCGTAAGCGCCGTGAATTTCATCATTCATCTCACGGCATAATTATCACCATTCATCATGATCGCAATTGCACAAATCGTTCTCGCCGTCATCATTATCGGCCTCATTCTCCTTCAGGAGCGGTCATCCGGAATGTCGGGACTTTTCGGCGGCGGCGGCGATGACAGCTATTATCAGACGCGGCGCGGCATGGAAAAGTTCGTCTTTATCGCCACGATCGTGGGAGCGGTCATTTTCGTGGCGCTTGCCGTATGGCAGTTGCTTGGCGGAAGATAGTGATGCAAGATTCAAGGATCATGATTCAAGAGCAATCATCTTCTTGACCTCTTGATTCATATATCTTGAACCATCTCCCATACTTATGTCTTTTTTTAAGAAAATTTTTCTTTCGTTCACGAAACGGGAACGCGTCATATTTCTCGCGGCAGCCGGCATCGCACTACTGAGCTTTTGCGTCTCTATGGTCATGCTTATCGCGGAAACAACGACGACCGTTCCGGCTACGGGAGGCGAATATACGGAAGGCACCGTCGGACAACCGGAATACGTGAATCCCGTCACGGCATCCTCGGAAAGCGATCTCTCTATTGTAAAAATGGTGTATAGCAATGTGCCCGACATCGCTGACGCAGTGACCTCTTCGCCTGACGGAAAAACATGGACCGTCCGCCTGAAGCCAAATCTCCACTGGCAGGATGGCGCACAGCTTACGAGCGATGATGTTATTTTCACGGTTCAAAGCATTCAGAATCCCGATGCCCAGTCCCCGCTCGCCGCAAGCTGGAATGGCATTGAAGTAAATCGCGCAAGCGAACTCGAGGTCCAATTCACGCTTCCCGCCCCTTATGCTTTTTTCGGCGATAACCTGAAAAATCTTTACATTATTCCAAAGCACGTGTTCGGCGACGTACCGCCGGGCAATTGGCGGCTCTCCGATTACAATCTGAAACCTGTCGGTAGCGGTCCTTATCAGTTCGCGTCATACCATAAAAATTCGGATGGGTTCATTGACGCATATTCGCTCACTGCATGGAAGGGATCTTTTACAAAACAACCGCTCATCCCGAATTTCACTTTCAATTTTTTCAGGAACGAGAGCGACCTGATCAAATCGTTCAATAGCGGCACGGTTGATGGATTCGAACTCGCATCGCCCAGTGATATCGGAGCGATTGCACGCCCCTACAACCTCTTCAGTTGGCGTACAACGGATTATTATGCGATCTTCCTGAATCAAAGCACAAACGAAGCATTGCAGGATCCGGCCGTACGTCGCGCACTTTCGCTCGCCATCGACCGGAATGACCTTATCGCAAACGCCCTCGGAGGCAATGGCATTCCCGACAACGGTCCGATTCCGTCCGACGCGGCATATGCATCTCCCGACATAAATGACATAAATATATCAACAAGTTCCCTGAATCTTGCCGCGACAACGCTTGATGCGGCAGGCTGGAAACTTGGAACGAACGGCGAACGCGTGAAAAACGTGACCACCACGGCATTCCCTCTTGATATAACGATCACGGTTCCTGATATTGATTTTCTCGTAAAAACGGCGGAAATCATCCAAAATCGCTGGCAAAGCATAGGGATATCGACCACGATCACGACCGACTCGCCCGAAAGTATCATGGATAATGTCGTGAACGATCGCAATTACGAAACCCTGCTTTTTGGAAATATCCTGGGACCGAGTTCCGATCTCTATTCTTTCTGGGACTCCTCGGAACGATTCTCTCCGGGGCTGAATCTCTCAACCTACAGCAACCCGAACGTTGACGGCCTGATCGAAGCCGCGCGAACCACCATGAACGATGCATCCCGAACCGAAGATTTTGCCGAAGCCGAGAACGATATTTTCGTCGACGCTCCGGCCCTTTTCCTCTACTCAACGAATGACCTCTACGCCGCAGGCAAGAACATCCAAGGCATCGCTACGGGCACCCTCGATGATCCTTCCGATTATTCACGGGAAGTTCCAGATTGGTATCTGGAGACAACGAGAACACTAAAATAAACCACTCCATCCGAATATTTGACTCCGTAAGCGGCTCTATGCTATACTGAACTTTCGATTGAAATTAACCTCTTATTACATCTCTTTCTCCACGGTCATGTCATTTCGAGCTTTGTGAGGAATCTTATCTGTAAAGATCCTTCCTAGAGCTCAGGATGATGGAATGCCGAGGTGGCGGAACTGGCAGACGCACTGGCTTCAGGTGCCAGCGGCCGCAAGGCCATAAGGGTTCGAGTCCCTTCCCCGGCACGGATTTTCTGATATTCCGACACAAACCGGGATTCGGATTGTTGAAAATTGTTTTATGAAAAGGAAATCAAAAGATTGTCTTATGGCGATAAAAACAATAACGACCGAAAAGGGCGTTCTAAAAAACTAATCAATTTTCACGATCGAGAATTCGATCCCTGTTGGATGCCGCAGGATGCCTCTCGGTAATTCGAAATAATGCTCATCAAATCATCTTTGAAAACGCTTTAAAAAAATAAAAAAGATCCCCCTATAAGCGGGATCAATAAATAAATTAAAAATAGAAATCTATGGTAAAAAAAGTTAATAACGAATCAAATAAACCTAAAGACCCGTCCTTCGAAGCTTCGGCAAAGAAGGAACGGCCACATATCAAACCGCCGGAGATCCGGCCACGCCCGAAGATGAGCGACGAACGCAGGCGCGAATTATTGCGCCCGGTCCGCCGCCCCACGGGAACCAACCAATCAGTAAGAGACGGCTCGCAGCGTCCCGTTGAAAGCACCGGCAATGCTCGACCCGACGGGAACGTCCATGGGCACAACAATCCGCCGCGGCCCTTGCGCCATTTTTCGACCGAAGACCTCCATCGGCAAAGTTTTGCTGGCAGTCGTCCGCAAGAACCGAACCGTGCACATCGGCCCGCGGCGAGTGGATCACGGCAAGGAGGACGGCCCATGCCGCGACCCTCGCGAGGAGGCCCATCTGAACTCGTCCACAGCAATTTCGGCCAAGCCACAAAACCAAGCCCGGCGTCCCACAACAGAAACGAGGAGGCGCTCCGTCTTATTCCGCTCGGCGGACTCGAAGAGATCGGGCGCAATTGCTCGTTCTTCGAATATAAGAATGAGATCATTATCATTGATATCGGCCTTCAATTCCCCGAAGAGGAAACGCCGGGCATCGACTATATCATCCCGAACGTCTCGTATCTCGAAAAGCGGAAAGAAAATATCAGCGCGATCATCCTGACGCATGGCCACTATGATCACATCGGCGGCCTGCCGCACGTGCTCGAGAAACTCGGCAATCCCCCGATCTATACGACCGGGATGACGAAGGCGATCATCGAAAAACGTCAGGAAGATTTCCCGAACGCGCCGAAACTCCATGTGATCACCGTCAAGAACGGCGATGACGTAAAGTTTTCGAACCATTTCACGGGACATTTCTTCGGCGTGCCGCACACCATACCGGAATCATGCGGCGTGATGCTCAAAACCCCGATCGGTAACATCGTGCACTTCGGCGACTTCCGCATCGAATACGACGCCCAGGGCCGCGCGCAAGGACTGGAGGAGTTTGCGGAAATCGGAAAGATGGGGATCCACACGTTCCTGTGCGAAAGCACGAATGCCGACAAGCCCGGACGGTCTCTTTCGGAAGAAACGGTTGAGAAACATCTCGACGAGATATTCTCCGCCGCAAAAGGACGGATCATCGTTGCAACGTTCGCATCGCTCCTTGTCCGCGTCGCGGAGATCATCAGAATAGCCGAGAAGCTCAATCGCAAGGTTGCTCTTTCCGGCTACTCCATGAAAACGAACATCCAGATCGCGCAGAACCTGGGGTATCTCAAAGCAAAGGAAGGAACCATTATCCCTATCGAGGACGCGCATCGCGTAAAAGACGATCATCTTCTCGTTCTCTCGACCGGCGCACAGGGCGAATCGAACGCGAGCCTCATGAAGATCATCACCGGCGAGCATCGCCAGATCAAGATCAAGCCGGGAGACACGCTCGTCCTATCGTCATCGGTCATTCCGGGCAATGAAAGCAGCGTGCAGGTGGTGAAAGACAACTTGGCGCGGCAAGGGGCGATCATTTTCACGTCGAATCTTGTGGATATCCACGCCTCCGGACATGCGCCGAAAGAGGACCTCCAGCTCGCCATGAGCCTCATCAAGCCGAAGTTCCTGATGCCGGTCCACGGCTACTACTACCAGCGCAACGTGAACGCCCAAAACGCGATCGAAGCCGGTATCCCGCGGGAAAACATCCGCATGATGGACAATGGCCAGGTCGCCGAGCTCACCAAAGATGACTTCAAGATCACGGACGAAACCGTTCCCGCATTCTACGTCATGGTTGACGGTCTCGGCGTCGGCGACGTCGAAGAGGTCGTTCTGCGCGATCGGCGCGCATTGGCGCAGGAAGGCATGATCGTCATTATTTCAACGATCGATCGCGACAAGGGAACGCTCATTAAAAATCCCGACATCATCTCGCGCGGCTTCATCTATCTCAAAGAAAATCAGGAGCTCGTCGATGAGATCCGCAAGCGCGTAAAAGGGCTCACCCAGCGCATTCCGAATTACAAAGAGATCGATCCCGATTATCTGAAAACCTTGATCCGCGATCAGGTCGGGCAGTTCGTCTACAACAAGACCCGCCGCCGCCCCATGATATTGCCGGTGATCATTGAGATATAAATCGTCCGATAAAAAATATCGCAGGCCCAAAGGGCTTGCGATATTTTTTACCCAAGGAAAGATATTATCGAACCGTCGGCATGGGCGGGGAAACCGTGATCCGCAAACCAATCTTATTCAAGATAAAAAGAAATATTGATCGATCAAAGACTTGACTAAGTATTTGTAATTTGATATAAATATGCCAGATTTTTGGAAGTGACACGAGAACAGCTCGACGCGCAATATCCCGCATATCGCCCGGCGAGCTGTTCTCAGAGAGGACGGCCAGGAGAAGAAAATGATCTATTTGGTGGTTATCCTCGTTATCGCGCTGGTGATCTGTGTTCTGAAACTCAAGAACCGAACCGAGCAATACGCCAAGAACCTGGCGGCCGCGACCGCGCCAAAACCCTTCGGCCTCGAGCAGCTGAAAACCGTTGCCGAGCAAATCTCGCTCACAGCGGAAACAGTGCGCGCCGCGATCGTGGCGGCTACCGTAGCCGGCATGAAAAACTGCGTCGCCGGCGACATCAAGGCGAGACAGGTAGCGATTGGACGCGACATTGCAAGCGCCAACGATCGTATCCATAACGGCGAGGCCGCGATCGAGAGCCTCAAACAGAGCATCTCCCGTGAACGCCACAACATTCAATTGTATGAAGCCGGCGATGCCTATCTAACGGAGATCACCGCCCTTCTGCCTCCTGCACCAGCCGCCGAAAGCGAGAAGAAGTAACTTCCTCCCGGCCATCAGCGGTCACGGCCCACACCTTTCAGGTGTGGGCCGTTTCACTTTCATAACCATGCCTTTTTATAACCTCAGCAAACCCATCCACGTTTCCCTGCCTTCCCACTTGCCGGACTCTTCGGCGTCGAACTTTTCGGAACGGGTATAAAGAATGTTTTTTGCCCCGATATCGGCAAGAAAAACTTTTTCGCTTGCACGCAAAGCGTCGATCGCCTCCTGCGGGGCAACGACGAAGATCGCAATTCTATCCTTCGGCTGAAGTTCCGCCTTCTGGCGAAGCTCCTGTGCCATGCGCGCGAAATCGCGGCGAATGCCCTCCATGCGAAGCTCCGCCGTGATCACAATGTCGAGCGAGACATCGCTTTTCAGTTTCTTGTCAATCAATATCTTTTTGACATTCACTTCGTCAGCAAGGATCTGTTCGATATCCTTTGCAAGCTTGATGCCGATCGTCATCGAGGCAAGCGGCTGGCGAACCTTGATCCCCGCCGCAACGCGTTTTGCAAGACCGAGCGTCGAAAAGTCACGCACCATTTTCATGCCTGCGATCAATTTTTCATCAATTGCTTTTTTATCGGCCACCGGCCACTCATCCAGGTGTACGGACTCCTTCTTACCGCCGAGCGCGCCATAAAGCGCTTCCGAGAAGAACGGCGTAAAGGGCGCCATGATCTTCACGAGCGAGAGCAGGACAAAACCAAGCGTTGCGGAAGCGGCCTCGTAATCCTTTTTGTCTTCGGGCCGCTGAAGCCGGCGACGCGAACGGCGAATGTACCAGCGCGAGAGATCGTCGACGAAGCCATCGATCTCAAGAGCCGCCTCGCGAACCTCATACTTTTCCAATTTTTTCGTAACGGCATCCGTCAGTTCATTGAGGCGCGCAGCGATCCAAAGATCCAAAACATTTTTTGACTTCGTTTTTATTTTTGCGTTCTGATCCGCGTACGTTTTCCAAAAAACAAATGAATTGTAAACAATGAGATGCATCTTGCGAAGCGTCTTGCCGACCTCCTCTTCGTCGAAGTTCTTCGGCTCGCCGAACGGCGTACCGGTATAGAAATACCACCGTACCGCATCCGTGCCATACTTATCGATCACTGAAAAAGGTTCGATGATGTTCCCTTTCGATTTCGACATCTTATTGCCGAACTTGTCGTTCAAAAGCCCGAAGGTGATCACATTGCGGTACGGAGCCGGATAACCGAGGGCGGTTGAAATGGCAAGCATGGTATAGAACCAGCCGCGCAACTGGTCCATGCCTTCGGCGATATAATCGGCCGGAAATGGATAATCCTTCGCCATCACCACCTGCTTCGATTCTCCTGATGTTTTTTTCGCGCCCTCAAAGGGAAAATGCATCTGCGCGAACGGCATGGCGCCGGAGTCGTACCAGACATCCGCCACGGTCGGAACACGCCGCAGAACACCGCCGCATTTCCCGCACGGCATCGTGATCTCATCAACGAACGGACGATGGATATCCACTTCACCGCTGCCGTTGCGCGGAACCATTTTCACCTTGAGCGGCTGTATTTCCGCAAAACCGAGGAAGTCGCGGCCGCGCTTCTCCTTTTCCGCGATCGCCCGCTTCTCGCTCCACGCTTCGCCGGACGAACAAAGCATCCATGACGGATATTCATGCGTCACGATCAAGATATTTTTGCCCTCATATTTCGTCTCGCAATCCTTCAAAAAATCCCAAACTCGGGTGCGCACGTCGCGGAGCGATTCGCCGCCTTCCGGCCGCGTCTCAAAACGGGATTCGTAGGTCGGGAAATCCTTGCTGTATTTCGCATCATGATTGCCGGCCAAGGTCGGACCCAGATGGATCTCTTCAAGCCGCTTATCGAGCATTACTTTTTCTCCCGCAAAGACCGACTCGTCAATTTCCTCCGTTTCGTGCGTCCGCGTCACATCTGACGCAATGATCATATCAAGTTTTATCTTCTTCTTCGCAAGTTCTTTCTTGAATTTCGTGATCGAGACGAGCACCTGCTTCCGGCCACGCGGCGTGAGATGCAGATATTTCCGCTCACCCGAATCAATGATGTCGAACATATTGCTCTCCGCCTCGCCGTGCCGCATCACCCAATAATGGTTCTTTGAACCGCCGACGAGACGATCCAGATCGTCCAGTCCCCCGACCACTTCCCGGTGATCGCACTTCGCGCATTCCCAGATCGGCAACGGTGCGCCCCAATACCGTTCGCGCGACAGATTCCAATCTTTCGTTTCCCGCAGCCATTCGCCCATCCGACCGTCGCGAATGTATTCCGGCATCCAATTGATGCTCTCGTTCCGTTTCAAAAGCTCGCCGCGCAACGTGCTCATGGCGATGAACCACGACGTACGCGCATAATACAAAAGCGCCGTGCCGCATCGCCAGCAATGCGGATATTCATGCTCATATTTTTCCGTGCGCAGGAAGTTTCCGTTCCGCTTCAGGTGCTCGAAAACTTTTTCGTCCGTGACGTTCGATTTCGCATAGAGGCCCGCAAGTTCCGGAACGTCATCCGTGAATTTCCCCTCTTCATTCACCGTATGATGTTCCGGCAGGCCGACTTTCTTGCCAAGCGCGTAGTCGTCTTCGCCGTACATCACGGCGGTATGCACCACACCCGTACCGTCGGTCGTCGTCACGAAATCTGCAGGATAAATTTTATAGGACTTTTCCGAGCGAAGCGGCTTTACGTCAAAGAGCGGCCCATATTCGAGGCCGACAAGGTCCTTTCCCTTGATATCATCAAGGACTATTTCTATGAGTTCGTCTTTAAAAACGGTTTTTACGAGGTCATGCGCAACAATATAAAGCTCGTTGATCCCATGGATGCGGAATGCGGTGTATGATATTTTTTCACCCACTGCAAGCGCGACATTTCCCGGCAGGGTCCACGGCGTCGTGGTCCACGACAGAATATAAATCTTTTCATCGGTTGTGAAACCACTGATTTTTTGTCCCTCTTTCAATTTGAATTTCACGTATACCGAATTGTCCTGCACGAGCTTGTATCCTTGAGCCAGCTCATGGGTTGAGAGCGCCGTACCGCACCGCGTGCACCACGAGATGATCTTATGCCCTTTATAGAGCAACTTCCTTTTTTCGATCTCCGCGAGCGACCACCAGATCGTTTCGATATATTCCGGCGCGTAGGTCACGTAAGCGTTCTTCAGATCGAGCCAGTAACCGATGCGCTCCGTAAGATGCTCCCATGCATCTTCGTAGATCCACACCTGTTCTTTTGCCTTTTCATTGAACTTTTCGATGCCATACGCTTCAATGTCTTTTTTCGACTTAAAGCCAAGCGCTTTTTCCGCGGCCATTTCAACCGGTAATCCATGCGTATCCCATCCCGCGCGGCGCGGCACATGATAACCCCGCATCGTTTTATAGCGGAGCATCACGTCTTTCACAACGCGGCCGATCACATGATGCATCGCAGGCCGGCCATTCGCGTATGGCGGCCCTTCGTAAAAAATGAAATCCTTCTTGGCGTGACCCTTGCCCTTCGGCACATTTTTCGCAACCGACTTCTCGAATATCTGATGTTCTTTCCAAAACGCCAAAACCCTCTCTTCCGATTGCGGTAGACTGAATTCGTCGGTCAGGAAATCCGGCCGTACAAAGACCGGTGTTTTTTTATTTACCTTCCTCGCCGATTTTGATTTTTTCAAGGATTTCCGTTGCATATCTTATAAAAGTAGCAGAAAATCAGCTAAATTTCAAAAATATGCCGACTGGCGATTTTGGTATATTCACTAAAAAATATCAAAGCCGAACTTCGATATTTTGGTAGAAAAATCTGAAATACGTTAAAATGAGGCTATGATCGAAGATGAAATAAGGGCAGCCGTCAAAAACGCCGCCGCAGAAGATGATATTGCGATCAGTGATCACGATATCAAGCTCGAACATCCCGCCCTCGCGGAACATGGCGATTTTGCAACGAATCTCGCATTCCTGCTCGCAAAAAAACTTCGCAGGCAACCCATGGAGATCGCCCGGTCGATCGCCCACGGCATTTCGTCACCGCTCATCGCAAAAACCGAGGTCGCCGCGCCGGGGTTCATCAACCTTTGGCTTTCCGATGATTTTCTGAAAAAGGAAACTGCGGACATCGTGACGGCGGGCTCTCGCTACGGTGCGCCGCAAAAGAAAAACCAGCGCGTGCTCGTGGAACATACGCAGATCAATCCCAACAAAGAACCGCATATCGGCCATCTCCGAAACGCCTGTATCGGCGACTCGCTCATGAAGCTCTATCATTTCGCCGCGTACGATGCTAAAGCGCTCTATTATCACAACGATGTCGGCCAGCAGATCGCGTCGATCCTTCTCGCCGAACAAAAAGCGTTTATAAAACCGGATGGTTTTCCCACAACCATTGCGTGGGCATCGGCGGCATATGCCGATATCGAAAAAAGGATGGAGGAGAACGAATCGTTGAAAAAAGAAAAAGAAAAAATCCAGATCGCAATCGCCGCGCAGGACACCAAGGAAGCGGCACGGGCCGAAGAGCTCACGCTTGAAATATTGCATGAAACGCTCGACGTTCTCGCCAAGCTCAATATTTCCTATGACCTTATTGTCCGTGAAAGCGACATACTGAAGGGAAAGCTTTGGGAACAAACGTTCGAACTTCTGAAAACAAAATCGGCGTTCTATCAAGCGACCGACGGAGAAAAGAAAGATTGCTGGCTCATCAAGATGCCGAACGCGGAGGATAAGATCATCGTCCGCTCGAACGGCGTGCCAACCTACGCCGGCAACGATATTGCGAATCATCTCTGGAAATTCGGTATTCTCCCCGATTTCCGCTATGAAAAACTTGATTGGGAAACCCAGCCGGAGCCGCTCTATATGACCGTATCGGCTGGCGGAGAAACGCGGCATGATTTCTCGCACGCGGATGCCATCGTAAATATCATTGACCAAACGCAAACCTACCCCCAGGAAAGCGTCATGGAATCGCTCAGGGTTCTCGGCTTTACTAAAGAAGCAGACCACTATCATCACGTAAACTACGGCTTCGTCTATCTCTCGCGGAAAACAGCCGAACAGCTTGGCATGCCGGTCGAAGACGGCGCAACGCAGGTGAAGATCAGCGGCAGAAAAGGAACAACGATCTCGATCCAAACCTTCCTCGAAAAGATGAAGGATACGCTCCGGGAAAAATATGGGGAATTTTCGTCGCTTACGGCGGTCACAAGCGGCGCCATCAAATTCGAACTGTTGAAATACAATACCTATCAGGATGTCGTGTTCGATCTCGATGCCGCGCTCGACATTCATGGCATGAGCGGTCCCTACGTCCAGTACGCCGCCACGCGCGCAAAAAGCATTCTTGCGAAAGCGCCGGAAAAATATCGATCGCAAAAAACGACAGGAACCTTAATGCCCGGAACCGACGCCCTGCCAGAGAGCGAGAAAACGATCATTCGCGCGCTCTATCGTTTTCCGGAGATCGTTGCGGCCTCATTGAACGATTTTGCGCCTCACTATCTCTGTCTCTATCTTTTCGAGCTTTCCCAAGCCTGGAACTCTTTCTATAACGAAAACAGGATCATCGGCTCGGAACGGGAAGCAGAACGGATCATGCTCACGCGAAGCATCGTACAAGTTCTCGAAAACGGCCTTGGCCTCCTTGGTATTGAAGCTCCGGAAAAGATGTGAGCAAGATTTGCGTTGTGCCATTTCTTTTTGTCATCGTCCAGGAAGCGGGACGACCCGTGCTTTTAAAGAAAGGAGACACGGATGGTCCGGCTAAACCGGACCATGACAAGAAAAAATCCCGCAATCATAGCTTGTGCTAAACTATGAATGAGCGGCGTAGAGCTACTGTCCGACCGGACAGAAAAAGGAGCCAGCGCCTACGGTTTCCCATGCTCCGCCGCTCCTTTTTTCAAAAGATTCTCATTGTCCATGCCAACCCCATCAACCATTGCGGAAAATCGCCGCGCGACGTTCGACTATGAATTCAAGGAAAAGTTCGAAGCCGGGATCGAGCTTCGCGGAAATGAAGTAAAAAGCGCCAAAGGCGGGCATTTTCAGATCGCCGGATCGCAAGTTCTGATCCGCGGCGGTGAAGCTTGGCTCGTAAATTCCCATATACCACCCTATCAATCCAAGAACACGTCCGAAGGATATGTCGAAGATCGCGCACGAAAACTCCTGCTCACCACAAACGAAATAAAGAGCGTCACCGGCGTACTGCAGGACAAAAGCCGACGCCTTATCCCCTTGCGCGCGTATCTCAAAAACGGCTTCATAAAGTTGGAGCTCGGTCTCGGCAGTATCCGCAGAAAGTCCGACAAGCGCGAAGCATTGAAAAAGCGCGCCCATATCCGCGAAATGCGAACGCTATAAATATCACCCTTAAAGTTACACTTGAAGCTCCTGTGCAAAACTTTTCTTGTGAAACCTCTCTCTCTGGGATATTATATTAAGTAAATGAACTTCTTGAAGAACATATCTCGCGGTGAACAAATCGCCATCACGATCGTTGTTTTTTTAATTTTCCTCATCCTTCCGTTGTGTATCGGGCTGATGTATTATCACACCGGCCTTACTTTAAAACAGCAGATCTCTTCCCAATTGGAAGGTGAGAAAAGCGTTGCGAGCTCTGCGATTCAAATCAAGTTGAATCACCTTACGGACATAGCGTCATCAATGGCCGCATTACCGAAAGTGACCACAGATGCCACAGCGGGGCAATGGGCAGGTGCGGCGGATGCCATACGGGACGCGGAAAATGCCGTTTCGTTTTATGATACTTATATCGATCGCGTCGTTCTCTTTGACGGAAACGGCGTCGAACAGTCCGCATATCCGACGCTCACCGGCGGAATCGGAACAAATGCCTCAAATGCGAGTTGGTACGCCGCCGCACGGCAAACCGGAACCACGGTAGTGTCATCCGTCACCAAGCGCGGTGCGATTCCTTCTTTCGATATTATCGACATAGCAACACCCATCAAGAACGACAATACTATCGTTGGATTTATCGTTCTGCAGATCCCCACAAGAAATTTCCTCGACTTCAACAATGCATTATCGATGGGAACATACGGATTCTCCTATATCGTCGATTCGGAAGGCAATATCGTAGCGCATCCAAGGTATTCATCAAGCGATCTCATTAATCTTGCATCATCCGCACCGGTAAAAAACATCCTCGCCGGTCAAAGCGGAACCATGATTACCAGCAACACATCGGAAAACCAGGATAATTTCCTTGTCTACGGACAAATTCCAAATTATAATTGGGGCATTGTAATACAGGAACCTTATGATGATATTTTTGCACCCTACGAATCAATGATGAAGACCATGGAAATCGTCGAGGTTATGTTGGGTGCGATAGATATCCTGATCTGCTACCTCGTCTTTAGATTTATCGACTTCCGAAGAAAAAAAGCGGCTGAAATGAAATAAAATACTTATTGCATGTTCATGTATCGTTCCTCAAATAAAAATAAAAAACGCGCGCAATCCCGATCTGCCTTTACGCTTATCGAATTATTGGTGGTCATCGCCATTATCGCGATCCTTTCGATCGTCGTCGTGCTCACGATAAACCCCGCAGAAATGCTCCGCCAATCGCGCGACTCCCAGCGCATTTCAGATCTCAGCACGCTGCGCAGCGCCATATCGCTTTATCTTGTCGACTCAGCGGCCCCGAACCTTGCTTCATCAACGGCAGGCTATGGAGGTTGTTACCTTTCGACGACGGGCAGTAATGCGACATCAGCTGCAAGGTGTGGCATCTTTACAAGCAACTATACAAACGTCTCTTCCTCCGTTACAAACTACCGAAAAAATGATTCCACGGGATGGCTTCCGGTCAACTTTTCACAGATAACCCTCAGCTCTCCACTTTCTTCGCTCCCCGTAGATCCCCTCAATAACCTGGCGAACTATTACGCTTATGCCGCAACGACGACCAACGGTGCCTATTACTTCGAGATCGACACCTTTATGGAAAGCAAGAAATATGGTGCCAATGGAACGAACGACGTCGTTACGACGGATGGCGGCGACAATAACACAGCCTACGAGATCGGCAACAAACCAGGATTGAATCTATAATCATCAACCCTTCAAAGCCCCGCCATCACGGCGGGGCTTTTTTATGTATAAGAATCTATTCGCGAAACAGAAAGATGGATCCCCGATTCATTTGTCATCCCAATTTCACCACTTCCGTCATTCCGAGCCTGCCGAGGAATCTCGACTATTGCCGTTCCCGCGAAGGCGGACGACCCGTACTTCTAATTACATTTTCTAAAAGCACTGATGGTCCGCCTTCGCGGACCATGACATTTAAAAAGAACTATCTATCATTCGGCTTTTCAAATGTCACTTTTCCGCGTTACTTGCGGTGAGCTTGTCGAATCCATCGAAAGGTAAATTATTTCTCGGCGTTGTATAAAGCGCTTATCTCCGCCGCGGAAAGCGCCCGGGAATAGATACGGACATCGTCAAGCAAACCGCTCCAATAGCGAGGAGAATAAGCGGCTCCGATGACAAGATTTGGTATGGTCGGTGGAACGACGCCCGCGGAGGTATTGATACATACTTGAGAACCATTCAAATATCCCGCCACGCGAGGAATTATAGTGTTCCACGTAAGAACCGCGTGATACCATTGTCCGGTTTGCATCCCTGAAGCGAGATAATTGCAAGGTGCCCCGCCATAGAGGACGGCATAAAATCCACCTGTAGGGGTTACTTCAAAACGAAATACACTGTTTCCGGCGGTCGGATCAGTATCCAACATGTTTCTGTACACACTGTCGATCACGCCTGCATTTGCCCAGAAGGAAATAGTTCCTTGAGAAGGAGTGGCTCCCAAATTTCCGATTCCAATTTCATCATTGCTCCCATTGAAATACCCCGCCCAGCTCCCCACCTTCCCTGCGCCATAATATGTGCCGCTCGCACCAGAGGGGGTGCCAAACCAGGTGCCGGGATTCCCGTTGCCGCTCATATCTTGTGTCGTGGATCCTACGCCTTCATCCATCGGCCAATAGCCCACGAGACCTGAAGTATTAAAGAGCGGATTCAAAGCCAGATTGGATCCTTTGGCGTTGACCTCGGGATAGGAGGAAATCGAGGGATTCTGGGCTGATTGTGCCTTGTATTTGCTTGACTCAAAGAGGGACGTGACCTCATACTGGGTGCCGTTCGTGGTATAGGCGTAATAGAGGCCGGAGGAAGAAGCATTCACCGGATCTATGGGGAGCTGACCAAGAGGAGATCCGGTCGTCGTGGAAGCCAAGTTCACGGGGATCCAGCCGGAACCGTTGGTATTGCGGTAGGAACTCGTGGGAGCACATTGGTAGCTGTAGCCAGAAGGAGCCGCGGGGAGATTCCAGGAGCCGCAGGTGGAGGAGCTGTCCGGCAGGGAAAGATAGATAAGAGTGGAGGAGCCGAGGGGACCCGAGCCGGAGACGACCGATTGGTCCGTCTGATAGAGATTCAACGCATGGGTCAACGTATCGAGATCGGAGGAGCGGTTGCTATCCCTGCTTTGACGAAGCATTTCTGCGGGATTGAGAGAGAGGACGACCACGATAGAGAGAATAGCAATGATGGCGATAACGACGAGAAGCTCGATCAGGGTAAAAGCGTTTCTGTTCTCTTCTGAAATAGTCATAACATAAAGTTAATGATCGAATTATCGAAAGAAATTTTTTATCTCGTTCTATGAAGCGAGATGATAAAATTCGAACTTTTGAATCTTGTTATTTTTCTATAAGATATCCGTATCTCCTATAGAAATATTTTTTTGTGATCTCAACAGCGACAAGATAGATCAAAACGATGCAGACTATGACCGCGAGGGAGGATATGCCGAGACCCACGAAACCGATCTTCTGCCCCAGCCAGGTGTAGGGTAATATCCACGCAACAATGACGGCGCCGAAAGTGCTTGCAAGAAGCGCCCCGCTCGGTCCACCATGCTTCCAGAAGGCAGAACGGCTTCTTATGATGTTCACAACGAGCGTTTGCGTCGCGATCGACTCCAGAAACCATCCTGTCTGAAAAACACCGCCCGTAGAATGCCGGATCAAAATCAGAAAACCGAATGTGGCAAAATCGAAGCATGAGCTTAACGGCCCGAAGATGAGCATGAATTTTTTCAGGAATGTGATATTGAATTTCTTGGGGCGCGTAAGAAATTCGTCTTCAACATTGTCGAACGGGATCGCAAGCTGGGACGAATCGTAGAGGAAATTGTTCAAAAGGATCTGCGGCGCCGTCATCGGAAGGAACGGCAAAATGAGCGATGCGACCGGCATACTGAACATATTCCCGAAGTTCGAGGAAAGCGCCATCTGGAGGTATTTGAACGTGTTAGCGAACGTTTTACGGCCCTCAATGATGCCCTGGACGATCTCTTCCAGCCCTTTCTTGAGAAGAATGATGTCCGCCGTCTGCTTTGCGACATCGACCGCGTTATCCACGGAAATGCTCACATCGGCCTCCTTAAGCGACAGGACATCGTTCACGCCATCACCCATATAGGCGACCACGTGGCCGTTCTTGCGCAAGGCCTGGATGATCCGCTGCTTCTGTTCGGGCGTCACGCGGGAAAAGATGGTTGTCCCATCGACAGCATGCCGCAATGCCTCGTCAGTAAGCTTCGCAATGTCGTCTCCCGTAAGCGAGCCTTCCACGGCAAGTCCGATCTCTTCGGCGATCTTCTTGGTAACGAGAAAATTATCGCCCGTCACGATCTTGATCGCCACATTGATCTGCTCCATTCTCTCAAGCGTTTCCTTTACGGTCTTTTTAGGCGGATCAAGAAAGGCCAAAAAACCAACGAACGATAGTCCCCGTTCCTCGTCGGCACCATACGGCGTAGTTTTGAACGGGACATCGCGGACACCGACCGCAAGCACGCGAAATCCGTCCTTGCTGAGCGATTCATATTCGGCATCGATCTTCTGGCGCACGTCCGGAGTTATCGGTTGCCGTTTCTGATCACCGTAAAAATCCGCGTTCTTCAAAATTTCTTCCGGCGCACCCTTCGCGATAAGAACCGTTTTGTCCTGCTTCCGCACAACTACCGATTCGATGCGCCGGATGGCATCGAACGGGATCTCGTCCACTTTTTCCCAATCATCGACACTGATCTGCTTGTAGTTTTCAATGGCGATATCGAGAACGCCATGGACACCCGTCAAGTGTTTACTGCTCATGACTCCCCAGAAAAACGCCTCATCGCTTTCCGTGCCGAACGAATCCACGCATCGCACCAGCGCGATCTTATCCTCGGTGAGGGTTCCCGTTTTGTCGGTGCAAAGCACATCAACGCCGCCGAAGTTATGGATGGCGCCGAGTTTTTTTACGATCACGCCGCCGCGCGACATCGCAATCGCCCCTTTCGCAAGATTACTGGTAACGATCAGCGGCAAAAGTTCCGGCGTAAGGCCTACGGCTATCGCAACCGCAAAAAGGAACATCTGGAGCGGATCCTGGCGATTGAAGAAAATGTTCAGCAAAATGACGGCGAGCACCAAAAAGAGCGTCACGCGAAAGATAAAAGAACTGAAATCCTTGAGATTCTTTTCGAACTCCGTCGGAACATCCGGCTTCCTCAACTTTTCGGCGATACTGCCGACGCGAGTTTGCGCTCCGGTCGTCGTAGCCACGGCAAATCCCTTACCCGAGACGACGCTCGACTCCATAAAAACCGTCCGCGTCTCCGCGGGAGCCGCTTCTTTTTCCACGGGGATCGATTCCCCGGTAAGCATGCTTTCGTCGACAAAAAGGTCCTTTGCCTCAAAAACGATGCCGTCCGCAGGAACGATATCCCCCGCCTCAAGGGCGAAGACGTCACCGGGCACCATATCATGGACATGGATTTCCTGAAGTTTTCCATCGCGCAGGACAGCCGCCGTAACGGTCACTTTTTCGCGCAAAGCCTCCGCTGCCTGTGCGGAGCGGTAGGTGTTCAAAAAATCGATAAGTGCGCTCCCAAGGACAATAGCCAGAATGACGCCGGCCTCAAAATGCGATCCCAAAATACCGGAAACGAGAGCGGCGGCGATCAGAAGAATAAACAGCGGATTTTTGAACTTTGAAAACAGGATGAACATCGGCCGTAAGCGTTTGCGTTCCGCGAACTCGTTCGGTCCGTAGTGTATCAAGCGCCGCGCCGCTTCTTCGGAGGACAGGCCGTTTTTTGAAGTGCCCTGCGCGGCAAAAATATCTTCTAGGATCTCCATGTTCCCTATTATATCTCTTTGCCAGACGACTTGGAATTATCTGCCATCCCGAGCAGAACGCGGGCTTTTGGGAATTTTATAAAGATGGATATTCCCCATGTCTTCAGCTGGGATCCACTGCGGAATCAGAAAAACATGAGAGACGACTCTCGTACCAGATTTCAATTCCCGTTCAAATTTCCTGCGGAGATCGGACATGATATAGGGAATACCATATACGAAAACCACATCGAATTGGGCGAGATCGGCACGCCAGAAGCTCTTCCAATGGATCACGGCAAGGTCCCGCACGCCGGCCTGCCGGATCGCGCGACGGGAAAAAAGAACGAGGATCGGATTGATCTCGTATCCGTCCGCTTTAATGCCCCGTTCCGCGCAGGCGATCACGATACGGCCATCTCCCGAACCGAGGTCAACGACCCTATCCCCTGCATGCAGCGACGCCAGAGCGATCATGGCCTCCACGTTGCGCGTCGTCGTCGGAAAAAAAATCGCCCCGTGCACGATGGGACGTCCGAGAAAATAGATAGCGGCGAGCATCATAAGAACAGCGACGATATTTGCGATCATAAAATTATGATACAGAATTTCTGCGTCCTATTCCATCTGCGCGATCAAACATCACTCGCCCCAATGCCTCGCAGAAAGGCCATGGCGTATCGCCGAATCCCTCAAAGCGGAGAAATCCGCCAGAAAGAGAATGCCATTATCCTTATCGCGTATTTCAAGATAACTAAGCCTCCTCCTTCCTTGATCGTCATTCTCATATTCTTTCTTGACCAAGAAGATCCCCTCTTTCTCCAATCGCGAAAATTCCGGATCTTCGAGAAGCATCTCATATTTTTTCTGCTCTCCGTAAGAAAACATAAATTCCTCCCGAGTGGCCAGCCTGTCCGGAGGCGGAAGTTGCCCGTCATTATCAGATGAAAACTGATGCTCCGTTCTCATGGTTTGATGATAACCCTGTTTATTTTTTTCTATCTTATCACGCGAACTACCGCCTCGTCCACATTTCCCGAGGACGAGCCCGACTATTTTTGTTTTGCGGAGGCGGAAGGATAGGCACATAAGAATGCGCCGAATCGGTTCGCTCGTCGAAAATAAGAACTCATCCCGAGTTTTTATTTTCTCCTCGCTGCCAATTCTCGAACCCTAAAGGGTTCTCATCCTTCCGCCGCAGATGCAATCAAAAAGAATGGCGAAATGGCCATCCTTTTTGATTAATGCGGAGGCGGAAGGATTCGAACCTTCGAGGGGATTTCTCCCCTAACATCTTAGCAGGATGCTGCCTTCAGCCACTCGGCCACGCCTCCATGTCGAACATTCCGAAGTCTAACGGAAAAACGCCATCTTTTCAATGCTCCAAGTTTTGAGCTATGATGTCTTTTGAAATGACCGAAGATCAAGAATCATCCGAACATCCATCACCCAAAAATTTCCATCGCGTCGCAATCAGGATTTTTCGCATAACGTTGTATTTTTTTGCCGCAGTGGGCCTCTTTTTGACAGGGGGCTACCTGGCGGTGCGTTTCCACCTTACGGATGTAGGTGGTTCGACGGATCCGAATGACCGCTATTTCGCCGACCTTCAGAATAAAAATGCGGCGGATACTGTTTCCCAAACTGCAACCGGCACGGCATCTTTTGAAGAACTCGATCTTTGGTGCAAGCTGGCGGCGGTAAAAAACAATGACCCGGCAGACGCCGCCCGGGTTCTCGGTGCTTATCACGAAACCGATTCGTACACGCTTGCACTTCGCATGGTGGAAAGCATCGGCGAACACTTCGCGACAGGAACGCCGCTCATGACAGCCTTTCAATCATGCGATGCTGAATGGCTGAATGTAAGCCTCAACGCAAACGAAACACCGACGAGCTCGAATGTCGACGCAAGCGGCACGCCGAGCATCTATGCCTGGGTAAACACGCCGGAATGGGCGACGCTCAAAGCAGCAATCACGAAGGATGCGCCGATGATCAATCAGGTTGCGACGGAGACCGGAGTCGGGCCACGCCTGATCACGGCACAGCTTATCGGCGAACAATTGCGGCTCTACAACACCGAACGCGAGCTCTATAAGTCGGCGTTCGCGCCCCTGAATATTCTCGGCAGCGAAACGCAGTTCTCGCTCGGCGTCGCCGGCATCAAGACAGAGACTGCGGTCGAGGTCGAGGAAAATCTTGAGGATCCATCGTCCGATTATTATCCCGGCCCATCTTATGCGCATCTGCTCGATTTCACGACCGCAGATCACGACGCTGAACGGTACGACCGCATCACCGACCAGCACAACCATTACTATGCCTACCTCTATGACGCGCTCTTCATTAAAGAGGTTGAGGCTCAGTGGGTAAAAGCAGGATATGATATCTCAAACCGGCCGGAGATCATAAGTACGCTCTACAACCTCGGATTCGCTGGCTCGCATCCGAACGCCGATCCCCACGTCGGCGGAACCATGATTACGATCGGCGGTACAAATTACACCTTCGGCTCACTTGGCTACGAGTTTTACTATTCCGGCGAGTTGGAAGACGCCATCCCCTACACAACGCCAGAGAAGGCTTAGCGACACTCGAACGATTTCAAAGCACGCATATCGATAAATTTCCTTATGGATTGGAACAGATGCCCAATCCTCCCGGAGCGCCAACGCTCCCTTTCGGAACAAGCCCACCACAACACTGAGATGGCAGACCTTGCGCACCTATGGCTTGCCCTAGTTTTGCGCAAGAATAAACAGTCTGTCCGCTAGACGATGCCTGACCTGCCGGATCGATAGTTTGGACAAAAGATGCTGATGGCTTATTCACCGCGTAATACCAAATTCCCGCGACTATTACGATTAATACAACAATGACCGTTATGAGCCTCGTTTTATTCATATTCGTAAGTTACCCGATTCCACTCAATATTCATAATTTGATTATACCATTTGTGCCCGGGGTGGGATTCGGACCCACAAACCCTTTCGGGTCAAGGATTTTAAGTCCTCTGCGTAAACCATTCCGCCACCCGGGCATAATTTTTTTATATTATAACCCAGCGTCCGATTCTAAAATAGGCATTAGAATTATCGCGAGGATTTTATGAGCGAAAACCGAGAACTTCCGACGAAGGAATAGCGGCGCTCTTTCGAGGAGGAATTCTCGGTTTGCAGCCAGAAAAGACCGCGATAATTCAATGACCTATTTTAGAATCGGACGCAAGAGGCCTGGGTGGGAATCGAACCCGCGTATAAGGGTTTTGCAGACCCTTGCCTTACCGCTTGGCTACCAGGCCGTTAGAACCCATCTTACTGAAATTCGGAGCGGAAATCCAGCTACCTCGCGCGTTTATTCACCTGAATGAACACGCAAACATGCTTCTTGTATTAAAAAAATACCCCGTTTTACGGGGTATTTTTTATTTGCGCACATAAGGCAAGAGTGCCATGAATCGCGCGCGCTTGATGGCTTGCGCAAGCTTCCGCTGATGCTTGGCGCAGATACCGGTATGCTGAGGATCGATGATCTTCGCCTGGCTTGAAACAAAACGCCGGAGAAGATCGACTTCCTTATAATCGATGTTATTGAGATTTTGGGAACAGAAAAAGCACTGGGTCATAATGATAGGTTTATACCTTTTTTACCTGCAAAGAGTCAAGTTCGACCGCGGTATCTCTGCCAAAGATGGGGACAAGCACCTTGACGCTGCCTTTCTCTTCGTTCACTTCCGCAACTTTCCCGTCATAATCCTTGAAAGGACCGTCGGTGATCTTCACGAGATCGCCAACCTGAAGATCAATGATCATCCGCTCCTCGTGATTATCGGACCGTGAGAGAAGCGCATCCACCTCATCCCGTGACAGCGGCGTCGGTGTCGTATTATCAGGACCGACAAATCCCGTCACGCGCGGCGTATTCCGAACCACGTACCACGAATCTTCCGTAAGGATCATCTCGACGAGCACATAGCCGGGAAAGATCTTTTCCTCGATCGTCGTGCGGCGGCCGCCTTTCACTTTAACCTTCTTTTCTTTCGGGACGAGAATGTTGAATATCTTATCGCCCATCGCAAGCGACTCCACGCGCTGTTTCAAATATCGCGCAACAGCCTCTTCGTAGCCCGAATAGGTCTGTACGGCATACCACTGCCGCGATTTTGCTTTTTCCGCCTGTGCCCCTTGGGGCAAAATGTGCGCCGGTGTCATGAATTTATGTTTTAAGGAGTGATGGCCGCCTTAAGAAGTGTCGTAAAAAGATAATCAAAAAGACCCAAAAAGACCGCGAGTCCAAGGGACATCCCGATCACAACGCTCGTGAGTCGAATCGCCTCTTGCCGCGTCGGCCAATTGACATGGCGCAGCTCGGTCCACGACTCCGTGAAAAATCTTTTAATGCGCTGCATATCCGTAATTTATAGCAAAAAAATGCAGAGTATGCAAGTATCTTATCTTCTCATTGACTATTGAGCCAAATGAATGCAAAAAACACCCGCTACCCTGGATTGATCAAACCGTAACGTCTCGAAAACTTCCGACGAATCACCTCTCCTTATTTTCTATTGGTACGAACATAATCTCATTGGGTAGGATAAATAGCCTACATAAGACCGGATAAAGAAAGTGTATTAACCATAAAATATGGATCTTTTTGATTATTTTTAAGGTAACTATCTTTAACTTTCCACCAGAAAATTGTTCATTTGGCGGCATGTCAATCTGAGAAGGAAACATTACCTTTGTTCTTAAACCTGCCATTTTTGCCGCCCTTTCATAATCTCCGAGTGAATAAGAATGGTCATTATATCCTTTTTGATGGGCATCCGTATGATCGCTTGCTTCAAAAACCGATCTTTTGGTTTCATTAAACGCCAACATAATGCCATCGTTCTTCAAAACCCTCTTCGCCTCCGTAAATACTTGACGAAGATCATCGGCGTGATGCAGAGCGCTTTTCACAAAAATGATATCTGCCACGTGATCCTTGAACGGCAACACCTGCATCGTACATTCCGCGCGAAACAAGTTGTTTGGTTTTTCTCCCCAGACTATTTGCGGAAATAAAAACAAATCCGTCTCAAAAACTAAAGCATGCTTATAAGTATGAGCTAGGTGATATGACAAAAAACCCAATCCGGCACCAAGTTCAATGACCACTGAATCTTCTCTAACGTACCCAGAGATATCCCTCAGAACCGCTAGATGTTCAGTTTGTTGTCTTTCGGGCCAATCCCGAGACATGGAAAATTTCCTTCCCTCCCACTCTCTACGAGTTGCTTCCCGTTCAACCATGGCGGCCTTCGATAAGACGACCTCACTCTGGTTTACATTAAAAATAGGATTGTCACTCATAATTCTTATACCTAATAAGACAAGGTATGATCGTACAACATAAACCGATAAAGTACGTATCTCTATCGAGTAAAATTTACCGATATTTGCATCGGGATATGAATCAAACCATTAGACATCAAGGTTTTCAACGCTTGCGGCATGAGCTTGGATGAAGTTCTTGCGCGGTTCAACCGCATCGCCCATCAGAACATCAAACAGTTTATCCGCCAGTTCCGCATCATCAACCATAACCTGCTTCATGAGCCGGGTTTCCGGATTCATGGTCGTATCCCAAAGTTGCTCGGCGCTCATTTCGCCAAGACCCTTATAGCGCTGGACATTGATGGATGATCTTTTCTCCTTTCCTTCAGCCGCAACGCTATCTTCCGTTTCGCTTTCCACAACCTCGATTGCAACCTCTTCTTTTTTCCCGCCCGATTTGCTTCTCGCTTTCAGGGCTTTTTCGAACTCGGCGATAATGCCATCCTTTTCATCGTCCGAAAACGCATATTTCACCGTTTTTCCGGATTGGATCTTGTAGAGCGGCGGCTGGGCGATATAAATGAAACCGCCGTCAACGACCGGACGGAAATACCGATAGAACAGCGTAAGAAGCAACGTCCGAATATGCGCACCATCAACATCGGCATCCGTCATGATAACGATCTTATGGTAGCGCAATTTATCAATGGTAAATTCTTCGCCGATCGCCGTACCGATCGCAACGACAAGCGCGCGTATTTCCGCGTTCGCAAGCATACGGTCGAGGCGCGCTCGCTCTACATTCAGGATCTTTCCACGGAGAGGAAGGATAGCCTGCGTCTGCCGGTTCCGCCCCTGCTTGCCCGTACCACCTGCCGAATCGCCTTCCACGATGAAAAGCTCCGATTCCGAGGCGTCCTTGGAGATGCAGTCTGCCAGCTTGCCGGGAAGCGTGAGTCCTTCAAACGCGCCCTTACGCAACACGGTATCGCGAGCCGCCTTGGCAGCAAGGCGCGCTTTCGCACTTAAAATCACTTTCGCAACGATCGCTTTCGCTTCCTGCGGGTGCTTTTCCAAGAACTCCTTGAGCGCTTCGTTCACCACGGTCTCGGTGGCGGTACGCGCCTCAGGATTGCCGAGTTTCGCCTTGGTTTGTCCCTCGAATTGCGGCTCACGAAGCTTGACCGAGACGACCGCAACCAATCCCTCGCGCATATCGTCACTCGTTATGTTTTCCTCCTTTTCCTTCAAGTAGCCCTCGCCGCGCGCATAATTGTTCAAGGTACGCGTCAACGCCGAGCGAAACCCCGTAAGATGCATACCACCCTCGACGGTATATTCATTGTTCGCAAAGCTCAGCTCCTGAACCCTTGTGTCATCCACGTAAAGGAATGCCACTTCAATATCCATGGGCGTCTTACCGTGCGCGCCAGCCTCTGCAGTTGCCATATACTCCTTTTCGACATAAAAAATATCTTCCTGCAAGTGATTCTTGCCGCGCGAAAGATAATTTACGAACGAGAGCACGCCACCCTCAAAATAGAAGCCGTGGCAGATCGGCACGGCGCCGCGACGATCAAAGAAATTTATCCTGACGCCTTTCGTAAGATAAGCCGTCTGGCGAAGATGATCGAGGATCGTCTTGTCATTGAACTCAAGCTCGGAAAATATCTCGCTATCAGGAGAAAACGTAACCCTCGTACCATGGTTCTTTGATGCGCCGACCTTCCTCACTTTGTACTTCGGAATGCCACGCTCGTATTCCTGCTCGTATTTGCCGCCATCGCGCTCAACTTCCACTTTAAGCCATGTTGAAAGCGCGTTCACCACGGACGCGCCGACGCCATGGAGACCTCCCGAAACTTTATAAGATTCCCCGCCGAACTTGCCGCCCGCATGAAGCACGGTAAACACCGTTTCAAGCGCGGATACCTTTGTCTGCTTATGGATATCGACCGGAATACCGCGGCCATCGTCCACGACGCTCACTTTATTGTCCGGCAAAAGCTCTACGGTAATGTTCTTGGCAAAACCCGCCATCGCTTCATCGATGCCGTTATCGACGATTTCCCAAATAAGATGATGCAGGCCCTGCGAACCCGTCGAGCCGATATACATGCCCGGCCGCTTACGAACCGGCTCAAGTCCTTCAAGAACCTGAATGGACGACGCATTATATGAAGCACTGCCCCTATTGCTGTTCAGTTTTTCCTCTTTTTTAGCCATATTTGATGAAAACAAGCCCTCGAGGAGCTTGCCTATTTTTATAGAAAAACCCTTCCTTTAATGGTTTAATTGTAGCACGTTTTGAGGAGGAAAAACAGGTTCGTACGCACCCAAATTATCACTGCCGAACTTCCATCATTTAGGCTCTTTTTACCAGATATTTACTCGATCCTCCGGATCGCGCCACAGCTTGTCGCCAGGCTTCACGCTAAACGCCTCAAAAAATTCCTGCATGTTCGAAAGCGGCCCGTTGACACGGAATCGTGACGGGGAATGCGGATCGATCTGAGTTTGAAATCTGAGGGCCTCTTCGCGCACGGCGCCCCGCTCCGATATGGCATAGCTCACAAAAAATCGTTCCGCCGGCAAAAGGCCACCTATCTTTTCCGAGCCGGTGCCTTTTTCCTCGAGCGAGAGCATTAGGCCATCATAAGCGATCAATAAGCCGCCAAGGTCGGCGATGTTCTCCCCGAGCGTGAGCTGGCCGTTCACGAAAAGTCCCGGCAAGGCTTCGAACTTGTCGAACTGCTTCGCCAGCCGTTCGGTTTGCGCATCGAACCGAACTTTATCTTCTTTTGTCCACCAATTTGCCAGATTCCCCTGAGCATCAAAAAGCGCTCCCTGATCGTCAAATCCGTGCGTAAGTTCATGTCCGATCGTCGTGCCGATGCCGCCGAAGTTCACTGCGTCATCGGCATCGGGATCGAAAAAGGGGGGCTGAAGTATCGCGGCGGGGAAAAGGATTTCATTTCTGAGCGGCTCGTAGCACGCATTCACGGTCTGCGGCGACATATACCACTCGCTCCGATCGACCGGCCCGCCCACCTGTTTCATTTTTCGATCGAATTCGAAACGATGCGCACACATAATATTTGCCGCATAAGAATCGTTACCGATCTCCATTTTTTCGATGTCTTTCCAAACGTCGGGATAACCGAGTTTGCGTGAAACCGCAGCGAGCTTCGCTATCGTCTTTTTCTTCGTTTCCTCGCTCATCCAATCAAGCTTTGAAATACGGGCGCGATACGCCGCCGAAAGATGATCAACAAGTTCTCCTATCTTTTTCTTTGCCTGTTCACTGAAATGCGCCTCGACATAAAGTTCCGCAACGGCTTCATCGAGCAGCGCACTCACGATCCTCTGCACGCGACGCGGAAGGGATTTCATTTCATTCGTACCGGAAAACGTCCGACCATAAAAATCGAATCGTTGCCGCTCGCGGGATTCGTCGAGACAATGGGACAGATCGTTCAAAACGCACCATCGCAGATATGACCTATGGATATCAAGCGGAAGCTCCGCGAAAAGTTTGCCGGTAAGCGCTATGAAATCAGGCTGACAGACAATAACCTCTTTCACTGCGGGAATCCCTATCGCTTCGAAATATCCTGGCCAGTCAATTTGCGGCGCAAGCTCCGCAAGCTTCTCGGGCGAGAATTTATGGTATTGCTTTTCGATATCACGGAGTTCGACGCGTGTCATGGAAGCTCCGGCAAGCTTCGTTTCGAGGTCAATAATAACCGCCGCTTGCGGCTCCACGGTTCCGCGCACAGAAGGCGATCCTGCAAGCAAATTCCGCATATAGGAAACATATTTCTCCCGGATCTCCCCGCTTTTCGCGTCGTCCTTCAGATAATAATCCCTGTCGGGCAGCCCAATGCCGCCCTGGCCAAGATAGAGCGCAACGACGTCGCTTTGTTTCGCATCGGCATCAACCTGACACGACCACCATGCGTCGACGCCATTCCGATGCAATGTTCCCAGCACGCGCGAAAGCGCGGATGAACCGTTTATAGAATCAATGTCAGCGAACAGGTCTGCAAGCGGGGCATCGCCCAGCTCGTTGCGTTTCGGCATATCCATGCCGGTCCGGTAGAAATCCCGCACTTTTTTTGCGCGACCCGCGACAAGCGGATCCGGCTTATCATTCAGTGCATCGAGAATTTCCTGGATCTGCCGCTCAATATCAACGCGCAAAGAGTAAAACGAACCCCAGCGTGATTCTTCTGGCGGAATCGGATTTTTATCGATCCATTTCTGATTCACAAAACAAAAAAAATCATCCGTTGGTTTTATGGAATGGTCGAAATCCTGCGGATCAATGGGATCGTTCATGATAAGGATATTGTAACACGATTACCGCTTCGAGTCGGACGATGATCGCGCGTTCACGCCGGATAAAATATTGTTATCTTTTATATTTCTGTAAAAAGCTCGTTATTGCAGGGAGAAGATTTTTTTGGTACATTTCACAAGAAGCGGAAGAAGTAGCCACCTTAGCTCAGTGGTAGAGCAGCGCTTTCGTAAAGCGAAGGTCCCCGGTCCAAATCCGGGAGGTGGCTCAAAAATCGGCGCAGGGGGGCGAAAGGTCTAAAAAGAATGAGGCACTTCCGCTTGCCGTGTTAAATCTTTAATATTTCTCGTATCACCAGCTTTGTTTCCCCGGGATCGCGAACCGCAACACAGTCAATACCAGTTTTCTTTGCCGCCGCATCGTTGCCTCCGGGATACAGCGCATCGCCGATAAAAAGCATTCTCTTAACGGGAACCTTGAGCGTCTTTTCTATTTCCCGGACGCCATACGCCTTGTCGATCCCCTTTTGAGTTATATCGATCGAGGTAAGGCCGCCGAGCCGGACTTCAAGCTCCGGCAATTTCCCCACAAGAAGCTTTGCCATGCGCAGCTTGAGCGCCAGATTCTCGCGTTTCCATTTTTCCTTGAGCGCAAGTCCGCGTTTGCCGAGCCGCGCCACAACATCCTGTCCGAGCGCCGAGAACGTGATCTGCGACCCTCGATTTTCGAGAACTTTCCCATATACCTTTTTTGGCGGGACATAGCCGACTTCACGAAAGACGTCTTTAAATGCCTTTTTAATTTGTTTCACGGCATGTTCCGACAATTTCATTTCATACACTTTTTGCCAGCCATGCTGATAACGATAGAATGCCGTCGCCGTCGTCGGAAAAAGAAAAAGGTTCGGCAGAAGATCTTTTGGACAAGCAAGTGATTTTAAAAACTGTTTCCGGAACTGCCCCCAGTTCCCGCCGCCGATCACGGCAACTTTTTTTCGCGCAAGAAGCTCTGTAAGCGTACGCGACATATCCGGCTCCATATTCGACTTGCTCGGCGTCAATGTGCCGTCGAGGTCGAAAACGATAAGATCCTTGTTCTTGAATTTCGCAGATGCCATTCCTCTATTCTAAAACCTATTACAAAACTACTCCAGCCCATGTCGCGAGCTGTTATAAAACAGATTCTGGCTGAAAAAATAAGGAGTGGTAGATATGCCGCACAAGCAGCTTGACGTAGTTTTGTTTTGGGTATATATTCATATCATGAGCAGGCCAAAATGTAATTATACCGTGGCGTTCTGTCCAAAGATAAAGAAATTCATCCCCGAAGGTGCCTGTGCGTCGACGGGAATCGTCCTGATCGGCGCCGCGGAAGCAGAAGCACTCCGGTTGAAGCACATCGAAGATCTGAGCCAGACCGCTGCTGCGGCAAAAATGAAAATCTCCCAAAGTTCCTTTCAGAGAGTCCTTCAGACGGCGCACAAAAAAATATCGGAGGCGCTTATCGAGGGAAAGTTCATCACCATTGCGGACAGTAAATCTGCGGCCTTTTCAGCAAAGGAAAAATCCGTAAATAATGAAGCACGGATGGTCCGCCGGAGCCTGTACCCGCGCAGGCGGGCACGAACTATGACAGAAAGAATTATTCGTGGAATCCGAAATGAAAAAGAAACAAAATAAATTAATAAAAACAAAAAAATGACCGAACAAAATAAATTAAAAATCCAAGTTATCCTTGGCAGTACGCGGAAGGGCCGGTTCAGTGATAAGCCGGGAAAGTGGATCCTTGAGGAGGCGCAGAAAAAGGAAGGCGTCGAGGCGGAACTTGTCGACCTGCGGGATTATCCCCTGCCGTTCTTCGACGAACCGATGGGTCCGGCCGGTTTGCAGGGAAAATATTCGAGCGATATCGCCGTGCAATGGGCAAAGAAGGTTGCCGAAGCCGATGCCTATATCATCGCAGCTCCTGAATATAATCACGGCTATCCCGCCGTCCTTAAAAATGCCCTGGATTACGCCTATAACGAGTGGAACAACAAGCCAGTCGGGTTTGTGAGCTGGGGCGGCGTTGCCGGAGCGCGGGTCGTCGAGCAGCTGCGCGAAGTTGCAATCGAATTGCAGATGGCGCCGATCAGAAACGCGGTCCATATCCCGTCGTTCTGGACCTTGCTCGATGAAAAAGGAAATTTAAAGGAGGGTGCGCTTGATCAAATGAAAGATTCCTCCAATAAGATGCTCGACCAGCTTATTTGGTGGGCAAAAGCACTGAAAAACGCCCGGGACATGAAGTAGATACAAGAACAGAAGTCTCATGAAAAACGGTTTTGCTTCGGCAAAGCCGTTTTTTAGATTCCCCAAAAAGTGCTAATATGAGCGATATGGCAAAGCACAAGAAAAAGAAAAAAGGGGCTGAAAAAAGTTCCACGCGACCCACGACTGACCGCGCATCCGAAGAACATCGCCTTCATCCTGAAGCGCAAAAAAGCATCTGGGCAGTAAGTTTGCTGGGAGCAGCCATAATTCTTGCGCTTGCGGGTTTTGGAAAGGCAGGACCAGCCGGAGACGCGATGTACCAGGGATTTCATACGCTTTTCGGGCTGGGATACTTTATCCTCCCGATGACGCTCCTTTTTGCGGCGTCAGTCCTCATTTCTTCGGAGCGGCAAAAAATGGTCGGCACGACGCTCGCGGGAAGCGTTCTGCTTATTTTATCGGTGCTCGGTTTTATCGAACTGGTCGAACCGGGAGGAGGCGGCTGGCTTGGATTGGTTTTTGGTTCGCTTCGTTCCCCTTTCGGCAATGCCGCGGCAATCATCATAGACTGCCTCTTATTTGTGATCTCGATAATCGTTGCAACCAACACGCCGCTTAAATTCCATTGGCGGCAAAAAGAGGACAATGAAGAAGATGAGGAGAATACTGAACCGGGAAAACCGCTTGTCGTGACAGGCGACGAACCGCAAAAAGCACCAAAGGAAGAAGCTCCTGTGTCAAAATCGAACTCCGACAATGCAGGGAAAATGCGAGCAACCGTCGTTGAATCAAAGCTCGACGTTCCCGTACCCGAAAAGAAGATAAAAGCGCCATCATTTGCGAACTATGTTCCGCCGCCGCTTTCGCTTCTCAATGCCAACAGCACGAAACCGACGACTGGCGACCTGCTCATAAACGCGAACGTCATCAAACGCACGCTCGAGAGCTTTGGCATTGCGGTTGAGATGGGAGAGATCAATGTCGGCCCCGCTGTCACGCGTTATACGCTGAAACCGGCGGAAGGCATCAAACTTTCCCGCATCACGGCCCTGAACCCCGATCTTTCACTCTCCTTGGCCGCAAGCCCGATCCGTATCGAAGCGCCGATTCCCGGCAAGTCCCTCGTCGGAATCGAGGTGCCGAACAAAGCGGCGGCAATCGTGCGCCTCGGCAGTTTGATGAACTATCCTGAATTTCAGAAGGCGGGCCAGCTCGGCTTTGTGCTTGGCCGCGACGTTTCGGGCGAGCCTCTCTTTGCCAACATCGAGAAAATGCCGCATTTGCTGGTTGCCGGCGCGACAGGTTCTGGAAAATCCATCTTCGTCCATTCGGTCCTGATCTCGCTCCTCTATCGGAACTCGCCGGAAACATTGAAGCTGGTTCTGATCGACCCGAAACGCGTCGAGCTTTCGGTTTACGATGGCATTCCCCACCTCGTAAGCCCGGTCGTAACCGAGAACAAGAAAGCCGCCGGCGTGTTCCGCTGGGCGGTATCAGAAATGGACCGGCGCTATGAAGTGCTCCAAAAATCGGGCAGCCGCGACATCAAGAGCTACAATGCGGCGCATAAAGACGAACCGATGCCATTCATCGTGATCGCGATCGACGAACTCGCCGACCTCATGAGCTCGTTCGGCCGCGAGGTTGAAGGCTCGATCGTACGTTTGGCACAGATGGCGCGCGCGACCGGCATCCATCTTCTGCTCGCGACCCAGCGGCCGTCGGTCGAAGTGATCACGGGCCTCATTAAGGCGAACATCACCTCGCGCGTCGCGCTCCAGGTGGCAAGCCAGATCGATTCGCGAACCATCATCGACACGCCGGGCGCCGAGAAGCTGCTCGGTCGCGGCGACCTCCTTTTCATTTCCGCGGAACTCTCCAAGCCAAAACGTATCCAAGGTTCGTTCATCACGGAAGATGAGATCAAGAGCGTGGTGAATTTCATTAAAAAGAACAATTCTCCGATCGAAACAGAATCAAGCAGTATCAATTTTGAAGCAGCGGGTGCATCCGAGGGCGGCAATGGCAGCTCGAAAAATGGAGGACAGAATTTCGATGAATACATGGCGGATGACGATGGTGACGAACTCATGGATGAAGCGGTTGCAATCGTAAAAGAAGCCAATAAAGCATCCGCATCGCTTCTCCAGCGGCGCCTGAAAGTCGGCTATGCTCGTGCCGCACGCCTCCTCGACCTCATGGAAAACGCCGGACTCATCGGCCCCGGCGATGGCGCCAAACCCCGCGATATCAACGAGGAAAAGATCGACGAATATCTTTCGTAAAAACTTGTTATTTTAGGCTTCCCACCTCTCGCTACGCACAAAAAACTCCGTCTTTTGACGGAGTTTTTCCTTTCGCAAGAGAAAGTTTAATAATTATTTTAAATCCAGCGCTTTTTCGATCGTCCCCTTGTCGAAACCGACGATGACTTTGTCGTCTATAACGATCACCGGAACGCCCATCTGATGGGATTTATCGAACATCTCCTTCCGTGCATCGAGATCGGAAAGAACATTCTTTTCGTCATAGGTAATGCTGTTTTTCGCGAAAAAATCTTTCGCCATTTTGCAGTAGACGCACGTTGGGGTTGAATAAATGGTTATTTTTTTCATGGATTTTATTTTTTTAATGTTCCGATTTCCGCAGAGAGGACCCACACGTTCATGACAACAAGAATGATTCCGCAAAGAACACTGCTCCACTTCACGAGAACTTCATCTGAAAATCCGAGTATCCATGGCGAGATGATAAGCCACACTCCCACCGCAATAATGATCCATCGTTCCGTCGTCGTCATTGTTTTACTGACCATTCACCGCAGCCGCAATATCCTGCAGAATCGTCGCCGTGTCCGCACCCGCACTTGAACCGTCCGATTCGGCCGCAAGCTTTCCATCCACGATCGTGGTCGGCGTTGAACCGATACCCGCCGAAACAGCGGCTGCTTTCTCAGCGCCAACATCGCTTGCGTGCTGATCGCCATCGAGACAGGAAGTGAAATCCTGGGCATTAAGTCCGACCTGATTCGCGAGCGTCAAAAACTCGGCTCGCGTGAAAAATCCATCATTCTCAGCACTGGCATTTTTGCTTTCATCTGTGACCTTTGCCGAATAAAGCGCATCATGATATGCCCACAATTTTCCCTGATCATTCGCGCATTGAGCGGCGTTCGCCGCGGCATCAGATTCAGAGCCAAGGAACGAAAAATCACGGAATACCATTTTTACCTTTCCCGTATCGATATATTGCGATTTGATGAGCGGCTGGATCTGCGAGAAGTACCGGGTGCAGAACGGACACTGGTAATCGCCGTATTCTATCACCGTTACTGGAGCGTTCTGATTACCAAGCACGGCATCGCGCGAACCAAGTGACGCAAGACTCGCAAGGGACGTCGATGTTGCATTCTGGGCGGCAGGATTCACGGCCTTGCCGGCTCCCGCATCCGAAGAACCGCCACGGTAGAAGAGAATCGCGCAACAGATAAGAACCGCGGCAACGATGATGCTTATCGGAAGAAAACGATCCTTGCGCAACGCCGGTATGTTTTCCTGTACGTTGATCTCATATCCTCCGCTCTCCTTTTTTATCTCTCCATCAAGCGAGATCTTTTCCTGTTCTTCATTATTATTTGTGGTCATGTGACTATTGTACCAAACCAAAAATCCCCTGCAAGGGCTCTGAATTTTGCCTTATAAAATGACCTTCGTTTGCCGGGAAATCCTCATTCTTCGTCGGTGAATACCACCAATCGGTTTGAATAACTTTTTTGCGCTGCATTCCACGTTCCTTCGCATGTTATAAGATTGAGGTGCACCCCTTCGTCGTTCGAGTCAAATATGTTCGAGGTGTCGCCATTTTGGTCATATATTTGAATGCCACGCACCACGAACGTGGTGGTCGCGCCCCCTCTATCTCCAACGTACACTTTATCTCCGATATGCAATTGAGAGAGGTCATCGAATACCGCTTTTATGCCGTTCTTCCATCCTTCGTGTCCCGCAATCACGGCACTGCCCCTTTCCCCGGGATGCGGACCGAGATCGAACCAGGCCACATCAAGAGGACCTTCCGGCACGGCCATGGTTCCTTGCGGCGTAAGACCGACATCTTCGATCGCGGCATCAACATTGATTTTCGGAATCTCGAGTCGTGTCGGAAGCTTTAAATTCGCTTTCCCGAGATCCTGAATAGTCTGATCACCGCTACGTGAAAATGGTTTTATGTCAGATTTCCAAAAAGATATCGCCGCAAAAATGACAGCCGCAAAAAAAAGAGTTCCGACGACACAAAGAACAATCGGCTGCCATTTGAGCAAAATTTTCAATTTCATAAGTTTTTCGGAGGATCAGTATCCGCCCAGTCCGACTAAAAAATTCATTTCACGCAAGCCGGCGCCCTTTCGCCCACGGCCTCATCCGCCGTATTGGCATCGGCAACGGCCTTGGTAGCTTCCGTAAGATCGGGAAGATGGTTGGGCGGAGCATAAACCGTATAAATCTTAAGGTCTTCCGTTCCTGTATTCCAAAAATTATGATCGGTGCCAGGAACCACCACGACAACATCGCCGGGACCGACCGGGAACTGCTTGCCGTTCAATTCCCCCTCTCCTGTTCCCGAAAGAAAGAACAGCGTTTGTTCGGCATATTTGTGCGTTTCTTCTCCGATATCTCCACCTGGCGGAATGCTCTGTACGACCAGTTGACTGTTCAATCCGGTAAATAAAACCTTACGAAAATTCGTATTTTCCTGCGCAATGGTTACGATATTCGCATCATAGCTCGCGGGGATGTTTTTCACGGTCGAGGAAAAAATCAATCCTCTCACAAGAAAAAAGATAATGGCCAAAAAACATACAGTGATCACAATACCGCCAACGATAAGCCACTTCCGTGAAATTTTTAATTCCATAAATTTTTTAAAATTAAATTTTTATTGTATTGGTTTGTGCGCCGCCGCCTCAAGAATCTTTTTGACCTGCGCAATAAATTCGTCGTTATCAACACGCTTTTGAATATAATCCGTTATGGCAACCTCTTTCATCTTTTTCTCCGTTTCAATCGACAAGTCTTCATTCGTAAGCAAGACAATAGGAATGTGTGCTGTTTTCGCATCTTTCTTCAATCTGCCGGAGGCTTTTATGCCATCTATCCCAGGCAAATTCTTATCCATTAAAATAAGGTCGGGCTGAAGCCGTTCAGCCAGTTCCTGCCCCTGGTCGGCGTCCGGCGCATCAAGAACTTCATAACCGGCATTGCCAAGCAGGCTGCCGAAAAGCCGGCGCAGCACCGGATCGTCGTCAATGATCAAAATACGGATTTTTTCAGATGGCGCATCCATATATTTTTATTTTACGAAACGGCTTTGTCGCCGAGAATTTCTTTCACTTTTTTCACAATATCACGATACTCCCATTCGCTTTTGATGATAAAATCGAGAATCCCTATCTTTTTCGCTCTGGCGATCGTGACGGAATCCTGGGAATTGCTCCACATGATAACCCGGGCATTCTTGCCCCACTTGTCCCTGCGAAGATTCTCAAGGAAATAAAAACCATCGGTGTTAGGCATGAGATTATCGACAAGAATGAAGTCCGGATGGTCCTTAAGCGCACTATCCAAGCCTTCCTGGCCGTCGGTCGCCTTGATGACTGAAAAACCTTCGTGCACGAACTTATCCGAGATGCCGTTCAGGATAGACGCCTCATCTTCAATGATCAACATCTTTCTTTGTGGGATATCCATGATCGTTTTATTTTAATTCCAATCTTCGGGAACCTTCCTTTTTCTTCATGCCTTCAAGGGGGATGGTGACGTAGAATGTCGATCCCTTGTTTTCCTTTGATTCGAACCATATCTTCCCGCCTGTTTTTTCTATCGTTTCCTTGATGATATACAATCCAAGACCAGTGCCGTCAGGATCTTTTACCCGCGCGTTATCGGCCCGGAACATTTTCGTGAATATCTTCGACTGTGCATCTTCTGGAATTCCATAGCCGGTGTCGGTAACCGAGATAAGAACATTGGGACCGTCTTTTTTTATGTTAAGCGTTACGCTCCCTTCCGGGGGTGTGTATTTTACGGCATTCGAAAATAAATTTTGAAATACCATTCGGATGATGTTGAGATCGGCGTTAATGGGGGGAAGGTCCTTTTCGAAGTTTTTATTTACCAGTAGCTTCTTTTCGTTGATTCTCAGTTCGAGATCCTTAAGCGCACTCTCCGCGACATTTTGAAGATTTATCTGTTCAGGTTCGACAACGAACACTCCCAGATCAACCCGCGAGACATTAAGAAGCGCCGTAATCAGATTGATCATGCGGTCATTGGCGTTTTTTATTTCCGTAAGATACTCACGCTGCTTGTCGTTGAGCGGTCCGGCATCGCCATCGAGAAGCATGCCCGTATATCCCTTGAGCGCCGTGAGGGGCGTACGCAGCTGATGTGAGGCGATAGAAACGAACTCATCCTTCGCCAGGTCGAGCGAACGCAATTCTTTATTCGCCAGTTCAACTTTTTTTGCCGTCACGGCAAGCTGTTTTGCTTTAATATCCAAATCCTTTGCCGTCACGAGCAATTTACGCCTGACACTCTCCTTCTCCTTGGCGGTCGTAGCGAGCTTTTTTGCGGTGACCACTAATTTATCCCTGACACTCTCCTTTTCTCTCGCTGTCATGGCAAGCTGTTTGGCTTTGAGCCGAAGCGTTTCTGCGGTCACTGCCAGCTTATCCCTGATGTTCTCTTTTTCTTTGGCAGTTACTGCGAGCTGTTTAGCCTTAAGACGAAGTGCTTTCGCGGTTACCAGAAGCTTACGTCTGACGCTTTCCTTTTCCTTGGCAGTCGTAGCGAGCTTTTTTGCGGTGACCACTAATTTATCCCTGACACTCTCCTTTTCTTCTGCGGTCGTAGCAAGCTGTTTTGCTCTAAGCCGCAACGCCTCCGCCGTTACCGCCAATTTACCTCTAATGCTCTCTTTTTCCTTGGCAGTAGCGGCGAGCTGGCGAGCCTTAAGTCGGAGCGTTTTTGCCGTCACCAAAAGCTTACGCCTGACACTCTCCTTTTCCTTGGCAGTAGCGGCGAGTTTTTTTGCCGTGACCACAAGTTTATCCCTGATGCTCTCCTTTTCTTCTGCGGTCGTAGCAAGCTGTTTTGCCTTGACCACCAATTTACTCCTGACGCCTTCCTTTTTCTTGGCTAAAACTTTCAACTTAAGGATCGTACTGTTGGTTGCGGAAACAATTGTTTTTTTATTCATGGAAAGTGTCCTAGCCACGGCTTGGAGCTTTTTCTAATGGCATATCGGCTTATAGTTCTACGCCGGTTTATTTTCTGCGGTTTCAAGAATCTTTTTCACGCGCTCAATGAATTCTTCGTTGCTGACCCCTTTTTGGATATACTCCGTCACTCCAACTTCTTTCATCCATGTTTGTGCCTCAAGGGACAGGTCGGCATTGGTAAGAAACGCAATAGGAACATCCGCCGCAGGAGAACCCGGTTCATTCCTTATCAAGTCGGCGGTTTTAATACCGTCGCTGCCCGGCATGTTGATGTCGAGCAACACAAGATCGGGATGAAATCTGCGCGCCATTTCCCGTCCAAGATCGCCGTTTCCGGCATAGATAACTTCATAGCCGGCCGACCCGAGCAAGCTGCCGAAAAGCCGTCGGCTCGTTGGATCGTCATCTATTATTAAAATATGCTTAGCAGTCGATTCTTTTTTAAGTGCTTCTTCCATGGTCTTTTTATTTTTATCGATCATTTTATTATGGGGGGCTTATTAATGGCCAACCAACACCTCAAGTCCATTTACCTTCGGCGATTTCAAGTCGAGCAACATGACCTTGAGCGGGAAATTCTCGTTGCGCGCCGTATATTTTTCCGTATGGAAAATGAAGTCGACCGCTTCTTCTCCATCCCTTACCCAGTAAATTTTATTCGCAATGTTCAGTTTGGATAATGCTCGAACAATAAGCTCGGCATCATTCGGGCTGTCTTCGACCATCAATACGTCAACTTCATCGATATTCATTGTGTTTTCCATAATATGTCCCCAAAAAATTAAATTTCTTTTTTGGGCAAGGTAAAATAGAAAGTTGCCCCCTCGCCGACTTTTCCCTCTGCACGCACCGTACCGCCATGCCGCTCGACGATGCGTTTCACGTTCGCGAGGCCGATACCCGTCCCCTCGAACTCTTCGACGGAATGCAGGCGCTGGAAAACACTGAAGAGCTTGCCGACGTATTGCATATCAAAACCGGCGCCGTTATCTTTCATGTAATAAGTGATGCTCTTCCCGTTATCCGTACTGCCAACCTCGATTTTCGCCTTCTCCTTTTTTCCGGTGAACTTAATGGCGTTCGTGAAAAGATCGGTCCAAACCTGCCGGATCATATCCGCATCTCCCTTGACGTCAGGCAGCGTACCCATGACAAATTCTATATTCCTATCCGGCGATGTCTTTCTCGCTTCCTTATAGACCTCATCCGCGAGAGTCCCCATGGCAAGCGACGTCTCCTTCATCTCCGCATGGCCCAAACGGGAGAACGACAAAAGACTGTCGATAAGTTTTCCCATCTGCACGGTGCTTGCGCGTATGACTCCCGCGATCCGTTTGCCTTCATCGTCCAGCTTCCCGCCGTAATCCTCGACCAGTATCTGCGTAAACCCATCAATTGCGCGAAGCGGCGCCCGCAGATCATGCGACACCGAATAGCTGAACGCCTCCGTTTCCTTATCTGCTTTCAATGCCTCTTCCAAAAGCGGCTTTCGCACCATTTCTCCTATGACGAATTTATAGATAATATAATCCACCAGGAGCGCGAACAGAAATCCCATGACGCTTCCCCAGAGCACGATCGATTTCGTCATGACGTTGCTTTGCGTCAGATCATTTATGCGTATTTGCAGCAGACTTGCCTCTTCGGTTTGCATATTCGCCACGATCGCTTTTATGGAATCTGTGAGCGCTTTGCCTTTATCCAAAGAAACGCTGGCCTGTGCTGCGCCGAATCCCCCATTGGTCCGCAGGGATATATTTTCCTGAATATCCGCGATCTTTGCGCCGATAAGCGGCTTCATCTCGGACAAATATTGCTGTTGTACCGCATTATCCGCGGTAGACCCCTGTAACGCCCCGAATTGTTCTTCCGCATCCGCAAGGAGAGCGGTATACGGCTGAAGAAAACTTTCTTGTCCCGTTATGACGTATCCGCGCTCGGCAGTTTCCATATTCCCAAGATCCGAGATTAACACGTCAAGGCTACTTTGCACCTGATAGGAATGGATCACCCAATATTCATCAGTGTCGATGCGAAGGAATGCCCGATAGGAAAAGAGGGAAACTATGAGAAATACCACCACGACCAAAAGGATCAAAACTGCAGTGAGTGTCTTTACTGAAATTTTTTTCAATAGAACCATATATGGATTTTCAATATAAAGACACGGCGAGAGAAACCTATCCTGTTATTTCCCCTTAATGATCCTTATGAGGATCATGATGATGGCCACAATAAGAAGAATATGGATGAACCATCCAAGCGCGGGTAAGAAGATAAATCCGAGGAACCATAGGACTATAAGGATAAGTCCGATCGTTAAAAGCATGTGATTAATCCCTGATCATCAGTTGACTCTTTGTTTTTTCAGAACCGCAGCCAGCGAGACCGAGGCCAATGCGAGGGCGCTAACCAGAGCAACGATCTCCCATGGAACATTGTTCTCGGCAGGAGGAAATCCGGTATTTGGAAGTCCAGGCGTAGATACAAGAACCGTCGCAAAGGCGTAGCCTATCGCGGTAAAACCATTCGCACTGCCTTCGGCCGTCGCGGTATTCATGGTCGAGGCCGTGATGTCCGTCTGACAGGTGTAGAGCCATGCTTCACCGGGATCAAGCAGGTTGTTATCGTTCACGTCGCCCGAAACGAACTTTACCGGACCACATTTATTGTCAGTAACCGTAATATTTTGCATGGGGACCGTACCCGGATTCGTCACGGTGTACGCATAGGTAACAACGCCGCCGCCGTAGGGAAACGGGGTTGATTGGCTCGGCACTTTTACGATATTAATGAGTGGCGGTGTTGTTGGTGCTCCAACAACGACCGTTGCGACCGCGGTCGCAATCGCCGCCTGATGGAAGCTGTCGTCACTATAGCCAGTCACAATAGCCGTATTCGTGGTTGTAGTAGAGAGTGTCGTGGTGCAGGTATATTCCCAGTTTTCATGCGGATCGATTTTTCCATTGCCATTTACATCTCCGGAAACATAGGTCACTGGACTGCATTTATCATCAACGACCGCGATATCATCCAGGGGCTTTTGGCCTCCGACGTTCCAAACTGTGTAATTATAAGTGACCGAACCGGAACCCGCAGGTAACGCGAGAGGCGCTGGAACCTTTATGATACCGATATTAGGCACATATCGGCCGCCTCCATTCGTAGTGCTGCCGCCGGTCGATTGCACCGGGACCACCACAGGCACCGCAACTGCAGTGTTAACGACCGTACAAACCGCGTCCTGGCCCGCGGAAAGCGTTACATTACCATTCGTATCGCAGTCTCCCGTGAAGCTCTGTACGTAAGAAGCATTTGTATTTTCGCTTACCGCGTAGGCGCCCGCGTTCAAGGAGTAGGAAGTTCCCGGCGCCGCGGTTCCCGGCGCAGGGCTTCCTGAGACATCCGTGCCACCAGTTTTCACATGTATGGTGAAACTGGAAGGAGCCGCCGTACCGCCGATGACAAGTTTAATGACATGAAGAGTCGCTGGATTTGCAGGGGCGACGCATGAGGTTGGCACGGCAATCGTATCCGCATTCGTCGTGATGGTTCCGCCAAAGGTCAATGCCCGTCCAGTCCAGTTGACGGTGCTGCCTACCGTTATCCCCGAATCATCAATATCGGTTCCTATGAACGTCGTGTTGGCGGCAAGCGTGGTTGCTGCGGTCGGAGCCCAAAAAACATTGCAGGCCGATGCCCCATTGGTCACCGCAACCACAGAACCCGTTACGGTGGTAAGCGCGCCATTTATTCTGAAGACATACGTCCCGCCGCCCGAGAGAGTAACTCCTGCTGTCCCTATGGAAGCAGCTCCCGTAATACAGTAGACTCCCGGCGTGAGCGGTTGAGGCAGGAGACTGAGATCGGTCGCGGAACTAAAATTAAAATTACATGTTTCAGCATTTAAGATACCCAAAGCGGCTGCCTGATCGGTGCCTGCCGTATTGTAGGTGGCATCAGCCACATGCGTGGCACCACTTACCGTAGGCGGCACTCCAGGTCCGGTAGTGTACCCAAGATTCCCACTAATAGTGGTCGCGGCAGTATTGGTATAGGTACTGCCGAGAACGCCAAACGTCGTTGCGGCCGTTCCGAGAGAAGGTGTTGTTGCTGCGAGCGCCGTAATCGGTCCGGCCACGCCGAACACCAGGGAAACAACAACTGCGGCTATTAAATTTTTATTGAACTTTTTCATATGTTTTTTATTAATTTTTATTTCATTAATAATTTGCACTGAGATAGGCACGGGTCAGCGGTCCGAAATCTCCGAGGATCGAACCGGAGATCCCGACGCTTGTCTGGAATTCTGCCAATGCTGCATACGTTAAAGTGCCATAGTAACCAGTCGCACCGACGTTGGCCAAAGCTTCTGCCGCCGGACCCTTGTTCTCTGAAATGAGGAATTGCTGCAGGGTCGTTACATCATCACCCATACTCCCTTCTCCAAGATTTTCCGTAATTGCTTTAACCTGGCCGGAAACAGAAGCGGCAACGGAAGAACTTTGCTGGCTCGCCTGCGCCTGAAGCGAATTCAAGGTCGAAATAAGCCCATTAAGCTGAGTCTGCAGGGCGGCATTTGTGCTTGACGACGATACCGGAGCCACAGTGACAGCAGGGGTTTGAGCCGCTGACGAGTTGAGGCAATCCTGCTGATTGGTGAACGTTTTCAATCCTTGGTACATATATGCGCCGCAAAACTGTTGCTGCGTCTGACACGTCGTATTGGTGTTATCGGACCAATAAAGATTGGAGCATGTAAGCGACGACGCCGTGACAGGAGCTGTTGTTGCCGTTACGGTCGTCGTTGCAGCGGAGACCGATGTTGATGTTGCTACGGTCGTTGTAGAGACTAACGCCGCCACTGTTGAAACTACGGGCGCCGGTTCGGTAACGGTGCCGGTATCCAGCGTAACCGCAGCTTGCGCGAGCGCCCTGCCATTCAATGTCGCGCCCGCATTCAGCACGATCGTTGTTTGATCCAATATGTTTCCATTGAACACCGCCGTTGTACCGATGGTCGTCTGGCCAGTGACGATCCAGAAAACATTGCCCGCCTGCGCACCGCCGGACAAAATAATATGCGTTGCGGAACTCAAGGCGAGATTTCCCGCTATCTGGAAGATCCAGACATCATTCGGACCGCCAGAGAGGGTCATATCGGTCGGTATCGTAACGTCAGTGCTCCATTTATAGAGACCGGGAACGAGCGTCGTCCCACCGATATTTCCCGCGCCCATTTCGGTTTCGGTCGGATTCGTTCTCCCGGCTCCGTCGGTATATGCAGTTTGCATATCGCTTATCGCCGTCGTCATCGTGGTCGGCGCAGGAACCGCATAATCGGCTGCATAGATCTTTCCCGTCACGAGCGCCGACGTGGAAAACGTATTCGAAATATCCAACATTAATCCAAAGCCGGTGATATAGCTCGCGGCCGCCGGACTGATCCCGACGTTTCCGACGATGGACGTGTGACCCGTAGTCGTTATTTCCGTCTTTGCGAGGATCGCGAAATTACCCGCCGATCCAAGATTTATTGCGGACGGACCAGCTGCGAGCGCCGTAATCGGTCCGGCCACGCCGAACACCAGGGAAACAACAACTGCGGCTATTAAATTTTTATTGAACTTTTTCATATGTTTTTTATAGCATTTATATGTCCCTTTATGTTGAGTTTATTATTGGTGAATAATGCAAATAATTTGTTCCCCGACCCTTCGGAATCGACTTATATATAATTATACATAATTATGTATTGTGTAAAAGACAGGGGGCACCGCAGACACGCCATATGCTTTATGTCTTCTTTTTAAGCTCATTGATTTCTTTCTCTAGCTTTTCGACGTGAAACTCCAGATTCCGCGTTCGTTCCGTCAATTCGGCCTCCAGTTGGCTGGTATGTCCCGCCATTGTTTCAGCGATAAGCATCATCTCCGTCACATCCTCTATGGCGAGAAGAATGATGGGTTGAAAGGCGCTATCCCCCCGAAAATGGATCTGGCGGGCATTCAAGATCATTACTTTGCGTCCAATAGAGGGAAACTCATGAGCCACCTCGAAACCTTTGAAAAAAGTATTTTTTGGCAGAATATCCTCCAAAAGTTTCCGTAAAGCAGGAATGTTCCACTGGCCATCCCCGAGCTCATATACGATCTTTTTCTCGGTGTCCTTCGGTTCAACCTGGAACGTCCGATAAAAAGGCTCATTGGCCGCCATCACGCGGAAATTCTTATCGAGGATCAAAACCGGCTCCCTCACGACGTCCACAATGGTTTTGATATACGTCCAGCTTTCTTCCCAAAGATGATCAATGAAATCAGCTCCCACGGGCTTGAGATTTTTTTCGACTTCCTTTTTATCTGTTTCCATAATGAATAAAGCCGATCAAAGATCGGAATTATTACGTCATGAAATCCCGGGCGCAAACCATCCAAAACCGACACGCATTTCTTTTCCTTCAACCTTCCCTAAAAAAATCGGCGAAATCGCCGCTTGCTATGGCATGGGCAACGTGCGATGCTTAATATTCAGATGGCGATACGGCGCATGTAATGTCAGTGTAATAAAAAAATCCGTTTTAATGCCGCTCCGCCGGTCTCCTCGATAGCTCCTTGTAATGTTTGTGTAATAAAATGCCATTACCCACGGCACTATCTATGCGATGACCCCAAAACAAAAGATCAAGCGGCAGGCGCTCTTAACTATGGCGCACCACGATTATGAACGGAGGCTCCATTTGCATGCATTTTCCAAGGTACGCGATCATGCGACAGGCGAAGATCTGGTACAGGAAACCTTTTTAAAGACGTGGTATTACCTTGTAAAAGGGGGGAAAATCGACGTAATGAAGGCGTTCCTCTATCACGTCCTCAATAATCTTATCATTGACGAATATCGAAAAAATAAAACAGTCTCGCTCGATGTCCTTATTGAAAAAGGCCTCGAGCCGAACGTCGGGCATTCTGAAAAATTTTTTGACGTCCTGGACGGAAAAGCGACGCTTTCCCTGATCCAGCGCCTCCCTCAAAAATATCAGAAAGTAGTATATATGCGGTATATGCAAGATCTTTCGCTCAAAGAAATCTCCCTCATTACCGGGCAATCCAAAAACGCGATCGCCGTACAAATTCATCGGGGCCTCGAAAAACTCAGGCTTTTATATAACGCCTCATAACGGATTTTCTGAAAAATTTTGCAGATCCCAGGGACGACGATCGCTTTTCCGCTGATATCGCCTTATCGTCCCCGTCGCTATTGCGCGGCATCGGTGAATACCACCAGTCTTTGGCTGTAACTGACCTGGGACGGATTCCAGGTCCCTTCGCATGTTATAAGGTTAAGATGAGCACCACCATCCGAAGAGGTGAAAACATCGGTGGCATCCGCAGCGGGATCATAACTGCGAACCTCACGGACCACAAAGGCAATTGATTTCCCCTGATCGTTCACAACGGATAATCTGTCTCCCGGCTGGAGCGCATGCAAATCGTTAAACACACCGAGTTTTGTCACCACTCCTCCACGCACCTGAGCGACGTGTCCCGTAACGATAGCAACACCTTTCTCTCCGGGGCGCACGCTGTCCGTGAACCATCCCGCGTCATAAATATTGGTCGGCACCGCCATCGTCCCGTCAGACTCGAAACCCGTATATTGAAATCCGGCGTCGATGCTCAGTTTTGGAATGATAAGACGCACCGGAGATCCGTTCTCATTGTTCGCAACCGTCGTGCTCGCTGTCGTGTTTATGGAGGTCGTTGTTTCAACCGTGCTTGGCGTAGTGGTTACATTAATTGACGCCAGTGGAACCAATGCATCGATCCTACTTCTCGAAATAGGACCGAAATAACCCACCGAAGGAGAGATACCTTCCGATGCCTGCCACGAACCAAGGGCAGCCGAAGTGAGCGGCCCGAAATAACCCGTTGAAGTGGAAATCTGAAGATATCCGCCTTCGATCAAAAATTGCTGCAGAACGGATACGTCATTCCCCTGAATCCCCAGAGCAAGATTTCGCGTAAACGCAAAACCGGGATTAAGCGTAGCGCCTTGCGCACCCATACCGTGCCCAACCGCAAAAAGATAGGCCAAGGACACGGCAAACCCTATTTTATAAAAAAATTTCACGTTTTCTGTATGGAAACCATTGCCACGTAAAGATAAAGCCGATTCGATTCTTAAAATCTTACAGAAATCCCATTTTCCATTCAACTTATTTCAATCGCATACTGACCAGCACGGCTGCTGCCGCTATGAACGTTTGTATGAGACCAACTATGACCAATATAATGGTCAATACCTTCATCTGCCTTACGGAAATTTCACTGGTTTTTCTGAGCTGTTCGGAAGATGCCAATGTTGTTCTTGCCAACAGCTCGGCGGATTCTTGCGTTGTTTTTGCCAAAAGAACGCTCGCGTCAGAAAGCTCCTTGGTACTGTTTGCCGTTACCAAACTGGCCGCGCCCAAGAGCTTGCTATCTTCGCTTGATCGTTTTCCCTCTATGAGCTTTTTCAGTATTTCTTCCGGGTTCATGAGCATAAAGATGCCGTTCCGAAGAAAAAAATATTACGCCAGCGGCGGTTCCGATAATGAAAAATACAGGTCCAACGAACAAGAAATTTCAGGGCGACTTCCTAGTTTCGCCCCGCCTCGATGCCGATCGCCTCGCTTACGTGCTTATATCCGTCGCGCGCCAAAAGCTTTACAAGGCCCTGATTGATCCTTTTGACGACCGTGGGGCCGCCATAGATAAGGCCCGTGATGATCTGTACGAGCGAAGCGCCCGCCTTTATCTTTTCGTACGCGTCTTCTGCGGTAAAAACGCCGCCGAGGCCGATCAAGACATATTTCCCGTTCGTCTGGCGATAGATGTGGCGGATCAAATTCGTTGAAAGTTCTTTTATGGGAACACCGGAGATACCGCCTTGCGGGAGCAGATCAAGCCGGCTCGCAGGAGACTTCATATGTAAAATACCACGCCGCTTCACAAGATTTCCGATCACAAAACCATCGATAAATGAATATTTTTGAACGACCCCGAGGATCACATCAACTTCCTGAGTCGTAAGATCTGTTGATATTTTAAGAAAGATCGGGCCATGCTTCTCTTCTTTTGCAAAAGCCACTAAAAGATTGTCGAGCATTTGCGGATCCTGAAAAAGACGGCCGTCTCCGGCATTCGGACAGGAAACGTTCAATGTCACATAAGCGAAATGTTCCGCAAGCGTTCGATAAGTCATCACGTAATCTTCCACCGATTTTTCCCCTTTGATGTCCGCATGATTTGTTTTTGCGATGTTCAAGCCAACAGGGATCTTAAAAGGCAGGAGTCGGGATATTTTCTTTTCTATTGCCGCCGCACCGATATTTTTAAGCCCGTAATAAACGATGATCGATCTATCTTCCGGCAGGCGGACCAAACGGCGCCCGGGATTTCCGCCATACGGAAATTGCGTGACGGCACCGGCCTCCATAAAGCCGAAACCGACCGACGGCATGATCTTCGTAAGCCGGACATCCTTATCAAATCCCGCGGCAAGGCCGATCGGATTCTTAAAGTCAATGCCCAAAACATTCGTTTCAAGTGACGGATCTTCGTAAGCGCAGAACATGCGGACGATCTGTTTCCCTCCCGGAAAGGCGCCGAGAACCTGGCCGATCGCAACGAAAGAATCGTGCATAAACTCCGGGTTAAAGAGAAAAAGAAACGGCTTTATAAGGGATTCATACATGGTTCTATCTTAATGCATAATTTGTTTTCTGTGAAAACGCGGAAACAAAAAACACGAATCCCCGCCGGAGTTCATCTCGCGCGAGCAGGAATGGTGCGGCCAGAAAACATAAATGCCTTAAAGCGTCGTTGTCGCGGGAACGCTTGAGGTGCCCTTCAGGAACGATTGTAAACCTGTTGCAATGCTCGTGTCAGTCGGCCAGTTCGATAATATCTTCTCGCCTATGGCCGTCGTGCTTGCCACGTTGCCTTCGGCGCGATACACATCGAAAAGCCCATAGAGCGTCTGTGGGCGATTCGGGCCAAGGGCCACGCCTTCTTCATAATATTTCTGCGCAGCGGAAAGATAGGTAGGATCACCGATATGGACATAGGCCATCTCGTTGATCGCACCCATGAGATACAGGTCCTGTCCGAAGCTCATGCCCTTGCCGCGCGCGATGATCGGATCATAGTAGCCGTTCAAAAACGAGACAAGCACCCCGGTTGATGTCGGATCGGCGCTCTGCGAAACAAAACTGAGAATGTTATTCGCCGTATTCCGAACCAATTCTTCCTGGCCGATCGGCGAAGAATAATCGAGCGGAACAGCCAGGCGTGACTTAAGTTCGTCAAGAGAACTTACGGGTGATGATTGCAAACCCTGAAGCGTAGTAATGAAGATCTGCGCTTTTCGCATAGGAAGATACGACCCATAAGCCGCAACAGCGAGAATAAGCAAGGATGCTATCACGGCTATGACTTGTTTGGTGTTCCTGTTCATAAAATTAGCGCTGCTTTTCGCTGGTTGAAATTTCACCCTGACCTTTTTCGAAATAGAACGTTGCGAATGCCATAAAGAGGAACAATGAGAGATACATCGGGAAAACATCGAAAATGGCGATCCCCTGTCCAAGATACGCTACCGGAATAGCCAGAATGATCCCCGCAAGAACAACGCTTGCGGTCTTTTTCCGATGCGTCCTGAAGAATTCCCATGCAAAAACAACGAAGATCCCGAGATAGCTCAAGAGCCCAACGGCGCCTGTTTCGGAAAGGTAATCGAAGAAAACGCTATGTGCACGATCGAACCATGTTTCGGTATTCTGGCCCGGAACGAAAAAGTTTACGTTGAAATGCTTATCGTAAACCGCCGTGAAGTTTTCGGGGCCCCATCCCAAGATCGGGCGCTCCAAAAAGCCCTGCCACGCCTCGCCCCATACCCACAAGCGTGTTTGCGCCGTCTGATCGGAAAGACTGAGCTGGAGCAAACGTCCCTCCGGAAGATTTTTCACGAACGTGGTATTTCGTACCGCGAACCCGATACCACCCAGAACAAGAAATATCGCAAGCAGAGCTCCTGACCATTTCCGTGCCCGTGGCGATCCTGCGAACAAAAGATAAAGTAAAAATACCAATGCGCTCAATATGATGCCGATGAACGCGCCGCGGGTCTGGCTCAAGAAAAAGAAAAGAAGGAAAACGGCGATGAGCACGGCATAGCTCCATGCCATCCATTTTTTCAGGCTTTTCTCGCGCCAGGCTGCGATCCAAAGATAGGCCACAAAGAACATCGAGAACATGAGATAGGGCGCGACATATGCCGGATTGCCGAGCGACCCCTCGAAACGACCGTCTATCAAAAGATGGAACCATCCGGACGGTGCCGTACTCCCGGTATATGGACCGATGAAACCCGTGGTCCCGAAATTAGCAAACAAACCATACCCGATCATGAGTACGGCCGAGCAAAGGGAAAATTTGAAGATATTGCGCCAATTTTTTTCCTCGCGGAACAAAAAGGCGAGCAACAAGAAAAACAGATAATAATGGATCATCTGAAAACCTCCTTCGCCGCGCTCATAGTTCGACCAGAAGGCTGCATGGACGTCATAAGCGCAAAGGCAGGCCAAGAGAAATGCCGCGACAAAGACCGTGACTGCCCTCACGAGCGGCTTTTTAAACAGCTGCTTCAGGCGGGTTTCCGCAACGCCGTCGCGAGCCTCGAACGCCCACCACAGGAACGTTGCGACAAGAGAAAGTTCGACGGCAAAACGGAAAAACCAATCCTTGCCGCCAATAAAGGGGAAGAATATCGAATTCATCACGACCACCACAGCAAAGACCGCGATATAAAGATACCATTTCGCGATCCACTCAAAGGATTGCCCGAACGCCTTGGCCGCAATGCCAAAAAGAGGTAAGCCAGCCACGATCGTAAAAACCAAAGGATGGTTAAAAAGAGTGTCGGTCATAAACAATGAAATAAGTATAGCACAATGTTTTCGGCAAGCAAGCATCCGCGTCATCCCGTTTTTACGACAGGATGATAAATATTTCTATCGCGCGTATTCCACTGCCCGCATCTCGCGAATGACATTCACTTTGATCTCTCCGGGATATTTCAGTTCTGACTGCACCCGATCGGCGATCTCACGCGCCATCTCGAGCGCACGGAAATCGTCGATCTTCTCCGGCACTACGAAAACGCGCAATTCCCTGCCCGCGGAAATAGCATAAGCGGTTTTCACGCCGGGGAAGCTCGTTGCGATCTTCTCAAGATCGCCGAGCCGCTTGATGTAATTCTCGATCGTGCCGCGTCGGGCGCCGGGCCGGGCCGCGGAAAGAACGTCCGCCGCCGTGACCACATAGGCTTCCGGCCGTGCATAAGGATAATCTTCATGGTGCGATTGCATCGCCTCGATCACCTTTTCGCTTTGGTTGTACTTCTTAAGCAGCTTGATGCCGAGTTCCACGTGCGTTCCCTCGACCTCGTGGTCGATGGACTTGCCGATATCATGGAGCAAGGCTCCGCGTTTGGCCACGTCCGCATCAAGGCCGAGTTCGCGCGCCATCATTTCGGAAAGATATGCCACCTCGATCGAATGCGTCAGCACGTTTTGTCCGAAGCTTGTACGGAAATGAAGCCTACCTAGAAGCTGGAGCAATTCCTTCGGCAGATCGAAAATACCAAGGTCCTGTGCGGCCGCATCGCCGATCTCCTGGGTGCGTTTCACAAGCTCGGTTCTCGCCTCTTCGACTTTCTCCTCGATCTTTGCCGGCTGGATTCTGCCGTCCTTCACCAACTTTTCGAGCGCAAGACGCGCCACTTCGCGACGATACGGATCGAACGAGGAAATGATGATGCCGTCCGGAGCTTCATCAACCAGAAATTCGACGCCGGTCGCGCGTTCGAGCGCACGGATATTGCGCCCTTCCCGGCCGATGATCTTTCCTTTCATGTCATCGTCACCGATCGGGAATACGGTTGTCGTGACATCAGCGACATGCGACCGGGCGTAACGCTGAAGCGCCGTCGTAATGATGCCTATTGATTTCTTTTCGATCTCCTCATGGTTTTCCCGATCGATCTTCTGGATCGTCTGCGCGAGATCCTGTGCTCGCTCCTCCTTCACGCGACGAAGTATCTGTTCCTGCGCCTCCTTCACGGAAAGCCCCGCAACCACCTCGATCTTATGTTCTACCTCGCTCTCCTTTTTCAGAATACCGTCCTCTTTCGCGCGCAAAGAATCTTCGCGCGCCCGAACCGAGGTTTCTTCCTTCGAAACATCGCCTGAACGCTTATCTAACAATTCTTCGCGCGAGACAAGCCGCGCTTCAAGCGCATCGAATTCCTTGCGTCGGTCACGTTCCTCGTTTTTTGCATCAGCCAAAAAAGCCGCAGCTTTCTCTTTTGCGTCAAGAACTATTTCTTTTGATTTCGTTTCCGCCTCCGCAATGCGCTTCCCTACCTGCTCTTCGACCGAACCGAGTTTTTTACTGACCAGAAATTTTCGTCCGACGTACCCCGCCGCAATACCTACGGCCAAAAAAACAACCGCTAATAATGCTGTTTCCATAATAATAGATGGTTCCCCTTGATTTCATTGTTCGTTGCATAACGATAAATGATAAATTCGATAAGGAAAAAATAATTTAATGACTTTTTGTACATATATAATAGCACAAAAGCCACGAAAAGGGCAAGAACTTCGAAAGCTCTCTCCTAAAAAGCCCGCAACTTCTTGGCGGGGTTCCGAACTTGGATCATCAGGGTCAAATTTTAATATCTATCCCGACGGGGCAATGATCCGATCCCGTGATCTCGGGCGAAATAAAAGCATCTTTCAGCTTCGCGGCGAGCGCAGATGAAACAAAAACATAATCAATGCGCCAGCCGAGGTTCCTTGTGCGGGCATTCGCAAAATATGGCCACCAGGAATAATATCCCGCTTCTCCGTGTTTTGAACGGAAGCTGTCGGCAAAACCGAGCGATTCCAAAGTATCGATCCGCTTCCGCTCTTCCGGCGTGAACATCGTGTTGTTCTTGTTTTCCTTCGGCCGCGCGAGATCGATCTCTTCGTGGGCAATATTGAAATCACCGGCAAGAACGATATTCTCTTTGTCTATTTTTTCGAGATAGGCAAAAAGACACCCGTATGCTTCCAGCTTATATTCCATATCACGCTTGTCGCGCGAGCCGTTCGGCATATAGAGGCCGATGAATGTGAATTCCGGATAATCGAAGCGCACCATGCGTCCCTCGGCATCGAACCGTACATGACCCAACTTTGTCTCTATCTTTTGGGGCTTTTCCTTAAAATAGATACCGACACCGCTATATCCCGGCCGCTCCGCATAATTTGCAGTAAACGAATAGCGCGATCCCCCGAAAAGATCCTGCGGGATAGTTGACGCCTGGGCCTTCACTTCCTGGACACAAACGATATCCGCGTCGCTCCTTTCAAGCCACGCCGGAAAACCTTTTTGATATATTGATCGCAGACCGTTCACGTTCCAGGAAATGATTTTCATAAAGAAAAATTTATCCCGCTTCAGCCTCACAATAATTTTCACGCGGATCAATCAGTGGGTCATGATTCGCCGAAGCATTGAAAGGTCCAGGCACTAACGGCCTCGTTCCTCATCCTGTGCGGGTGCATGCTCAAAAATTTTTTTATGATTCAAGTATAACTTATTTCATAAAATTTCTCCCTGCTCGCGTCGAAAAAAATTTCACCGAGACAATAAGGTGCTTCATAAAATATGCCTAGAGCCTATCTCAAAACTA